>JACXTT010011783.1_pt1 | contig 11663 bp, 7 predicted proteins | sample 9270951 | NCBI WGS metagenome assembly JACXTT01 (sample SAMN15532306, study PRJNA645909) | rock metagenome | isolation source: weathered quartz diorite | place: Puerto Rico | collected 2017-06-21 | reverse complement strand
GTGGTGACCGGTAATGTTTACCCCGAACTAGAGCGCAAGTTGCCGCAATACCCGAACAAGAGCCCACGCATAGTGTTTCGCAACCTGGGGAACGGTACGTTCGAAGAGTTGGGGCAGGAAGCCGGTCCGGGAGTGACGGAAGCACACTCGAGTCGGGGTTGTGCGTTTGGGGATTTCGACAACGATGGCGACGTGGACATCTTAATTGTGAATCTGAATGAACCGCCATCCCTCTTGCGAAACGATCTAAAGGCGAAGCAAAACTGGATCAAAGTTAGGTTGGAGGGAGTCAAGTCGAACCGGAGCGCCATTGGCGCTCGTGTTCTGGTCCGTTACAGCGGCAAGGTTCAGGCGCAGGCCGTGCTTAGCCAGGCAAGCTTTTATTCTTGCAACGATCCTCGTCTGCACTTCGGTCTTGGCACTTCTAATTCAGTCGACATCGAAGTCTTCTGGCCCAACGGTCTACATGAAAAGTTCAAGACCGTCGGAGCGAATCAATTGGTGACCCTGCGTGAAGGGGCGGGAATCGTGCCTTCCAAGGGATGGGCGAAAGTGTAAAGAAAGACGATTCCAGGTTCAGACGCCAGGCTTGCCGGAGCTCTGGGTGCCGAGGCCGGAAAGGCCAGAAGCTCCAAGTAGAAACGCTGACGTCGGAGTGGTATGGTCCAGAAACACGGATCGGAGAACAACCATGCGAATCACGTTGACAGCCTTGACCCTGTGCCTTGCACTCGTGCCCACCTTGACAAGCGCTCAACCGGCGACGTCGCGCCGCCTGTCTCGGACCACACTTGAGGACAAGATTCGCGGTGGGTGGGCGGGGCAGATGATTGGCGTATCCTACGGCGCTCCTACCGAGTTCCGTTCAAACGGCAAGATCATCGAGGGCAACCTGAACAAGTACCTCGACTGGTCTCCGGAGAGGCTCAAGAACGCTATCGACCAGGATGACCTCTATGTGGAGATGACGTTCGCTGAGGTCATGGACAAGGTGGGTCTTGAAGCGACCACCGAACAGTATGGGGAGATGTTCCGGAACTCGATGTACGAATTGTGGCATGCGAACGCCGGGGCCCGGCGTAACCTCAACCGCGGCATCAAGGCCCCGATGTCGGGCCACCCGAAATACAACATTCATGCGAATGATATAGATTTTCAGATCGAATCGGATTTCATTGGCCTGATGACTCCGGGCCTTCCTCGCGAAGCTAACAAATACGCGGACCGGGTTGGACGAGTGATGAACTGGGGCGACGGGCTGTACGGCGGCATGTTCTTCGCCGGCATGTATGCCGCCGCCTTTTTCGAGAGCGATCCACGCAAGGTCGTGGAGCGCGGCCTGCTATCGATTCCCGCGGAGAGCGCCTATGCCAAGCTGATTACCGATGTACTGCGCTGGTCCGCCGAGAACCCCGACTGGACGACGACCTGGCGGCTCATCGAGGACAAGTGGGACAAGGGCGATGTGTGCATCGATGGCGCGCTAAATCCTTTCAACATCGATGCGAAGCTGAACGGAGGGTACGTCGCCCTCGGTCTGCTCTACGGCAAGGGAGACTTCGCGAAGACGCTTGAGGTATCGACCCGGTCTGGCCAGGACTCGGACTGCAACCCCTCGAGCGCCGCCGGGATCCTTGGCGTGATGCTCGGGTATGAGCGCATCCCTGATGTTTGGAAGGCCGGGATTCCCGCTCTCGCAGATACGCGTTTCGCGTTTACGCAGTATTCCTACAATCAGATTGTTGCGAGCACACAGGCGCGTGTACTGAAAGTCGTGAAGGAAGCGGGGGGCAAAGTAACCCCCACGGAAATCGAAATACCGGTTCAGGAACCTCAAGCGCCCCCTCTCGAGCAGTGGGACATTGGTGTACCGCTAAAACGGGTGGAGCTCACCGAGCCAGCGTGGACCTTCAAAGGCCCCTTCAAGGACGGCTCAGTCAAGTTCGACTGGGGCGAGGAGGATAAGTTCAAAGAAGCAGGAGCGCCCGGCGCAGAGGCGGCGCTCACATTTGAGGGCACGGGCGTAGCCATTGTGGGCCGCTGCACCCAGGAGGGCGGTCGTGCTGACGTTTTCCTCGATGGCGAGAAGGCCGGCGAAATCGACGCTTGGATCCCCAAGAATACGACCGATAACGACTATTGGCATACGACCGGGCTGCGGGCGGGGAAGCATTCCGTCCGGATCGTGGCCCGAGGCGACCGTGATGCCAGATCGACGGGCACCAGCCTTCAGATTGAGCGGGCCGTTGTCTATGGCACACCCACCGCGCCATGACCTCACCGACACTCGGGTCAGACCGGCCAGCATTTTTCCATGTCTGGGGTGCTGAGGAGTGGCCGAGAGCAGGTTAATGATACTGAACATCAAGAAGTGCGACTTGGTTTCCGAACAAACAAAGCGAAACGATTGTGCACGCCGGTGATGAAGTGGGACGGGAACGATGTGCGACGCAAAGCAGCAGGCGCTAACCATCTACGAGGCGATTTGCGCGACCAGCGGTGATCGCCCCTTCTCGTTTCAGACCGTCGGCCAGATGCATCGAGAGATTGCCACCTGGCAAGCGAACAACCCCGCTCTCGTGACCTTGCGGCAAGCCTCTCCCGAGGTGCAGACCGCGTTTCTGAACCAATCCGTCGAATGGGTGAAGGCGGAATCGCGAGATCATTCCAGCTTCCGGGTCATTTCTACTCTGATCGACGCGATCCAGCACGCAATCCAAGCGGCTCCCAAGCCGCTTCCTGTCGAATTGGTTCTTAAGTTACTGACCGAACTGCGTGAAGACACTTTTGCCCGTTACTACTTTCCCTTCGACCAATTCCTATCGATTCTTCATCGTGATCAAGTCTCCGGGGAAATTCGCGCGGAACTTCGCAAGCTATACCTGCAATATGCTCCGAGTCCAACCGGCAAAATTGAGGAGCGCACGCAGCAAACCCGGAATCGACTCGGCGAGTTGATGTATCTGGAAGGCGAGAAACAACTCGATCCTGGGCGCGGTCCCTGGTCCCAGATTGTGTTCGATGAAATCGCGTCCAAGGACGACATCTCTAGCGCGGGGTGGCGCGGGCTTCTCGACCATGCCGGCGCCCTGGAGCCAGCCGTGCCAGGGGCGAAGTGGGAGAAAAGGGCGCGCGAACTCATCTGTGCTCTCGGCGATTCCGAGGTTTGGGACACTCTTCAACGATGGTTGGTCCTTGGCCCGACTCCCGGACAACCCGCGGAGGCCCGCTCTCCGATCGAGGATTCCGCATATCAGAAAGGGGTAGTCTGGTGCCTGGCACTGAGCGGCCGGCCGGAGGCAGCCTCCGCTATCGGCGATTTCGCGATGGCCTGTTTCCGTAAAATCCCGCTGCTCGGCGCTGTCTCTCAAAAAGTCGGTTTCGCGTGCGTCCAAGCCCTGGGCTTCATGGATTGCCATCAAGCAGTCTCGCAGCTCGCGCGTTTGCGCGCCAGGATCAAGTACTCCGTAGCGCAGCGTCTCATTCAGAAGTGTCTTGGCCAGGCTGCCGAACGGAGCGGCTTGACTGTGGACGAACTCGAGGATCTTGCCGTCCCCTCCTACTCGCTCGCTTCTGGGGGGAAAGCCGAATTAACTGTCGGAGATGCCACCGCTACCGTAGGTCTGTCCCATGAGGGCCGGATAACCGCGATCTGGCGGAATGCTGATGGCAAGCTTATGAAGGCGGTTCCACCTTATATTCGGAAGACATTCGGCAAGGAGGTTAAATCCGTTGCAGCGCTGGTTAAGGAATTGGAGCAGGCATACCAGGCCCAGCGCTACCGCCTCGAGTCTTTCTTTATCAGCGGGCGCACCATGTCACCCTCGCACTGGCGCCAATACTTCATTGATCATCCTTTGCTTGGACTTTTGGGCCGCAAGCTCATCTGGGTGTTCAGCAATGAGCAAGGTTGGGAGACTGCGGGTCTCTATAGCGATGGAGAGGTTCGCGGATCTAACGGGGAAGTCGTTGATCTCCTTCCTGCGGCCAGAGTCCGTCTGTGGCATCCGCTCTCTTCGGAGACCTCGGATCTTCTGCGGTGGCGCGAGTCCATCTTCAGCTCGGCCGTTCAACAGCCCTTCCGACAGGCCTTCCGTGAGTTCTATCAGGTCACCGAGGCTGAACGCGAAACCAAAATGTATTCCAACCGGTTTGCGGGAATTCTCATGCGTCAGCATCAATTTTCCAGCTTGTGCCGCGCTCGCGGCTGGAGCTACCGTTTGATGGGTGCGGGCTTCGACGGGTTTAACGTGCCCACAAAGCTGCTTCCATCTTGGAAAATGCATGTCGAGTTTTACGTTGATCTGCCTTCTGACCGCAAGGCTTCGCTCGCTCAATCCGCCCTCGGTGAACAGTCGGGCTCCGGCATCAATCTCTTTCTCGGGTCCGACCAGGTCCGCTTCTATCGGGATCGGAAGGAAATTGCAATTGATGAGGTTCCGGCCATCGTTTATTCGGAAGTCATGCGCGATGTTGATCTTTTCACCAGTGTTAGTGTGGTCGGGCAGGATGAAACGTGGTCCGATCAAGGCGACCGGGGTATCGGTATCCTCGCTTCCCAAACCGATCTCAGTGAGGTCTCCGCCGTGCTGGCCTTGCGAGCCGAAATCCTGTCGCGTGTTCTGCCCCTCACCACGATTGCGGGGCGTTGCATGGTTGAAGGAGCCTGGCTGGTTGTTCGCGGCCAGTTGGGAACCTACCGCATCCAAATCCCCTGGGGTGGAGTCCTGCGGCTAACCGAGTCGGGAGTCCGTCAGCTCAAGATTCCGCAAAAGCTGCTCGAAAAAGTGTCCCTAGACCTCCCAGACTGTCCGATCGAGCTTGATCACCGTACCGAGATGATCCTCCGCAAGGCATACCTTCTGGCCAACGATTGGAAGATCGATTCGCCGGATCTCATCCGCCAATTGATGTAGAAACCGCTGGAAATTCCTGGTTGGATCCAAAGGCGGTGGTTCCTGGGCGCAGCCAGGCCTCGGGGCTAAATATTCGCGATTCGGCCTCGTTCGGGAGTATATTGGCCGCTTCAAGAGGGAACCGCCCCGCGTCCCGGGGCACGAGGTTCCGGTCCGGGCCCCTTTTATTCGATCCTACTCGCGTAGCGGGAGGGGTAAATGCGAGACAACGTTCAGCATGACAACCAGCCCGATATTCAAAGACTTGTCCGTGATTCGAGATTCATCTTCTCTGGCACAGTTGTGGAGCTGGGAGCTTCGACCGTAGCGAGCCTGGGGTCGCGCGAAAACTTTGCTGCCGTCCGCGTAGATCGCTCCCTGCAGGCTGATCCGGCACTCGGCGATCTGCGCGGCAGAGCGGTCACAGTGGAACTCCTCGATCGAAATGAGCTGCAGCCCGGGAACAGGGCTATCTTCTTCACGCTTAACTGGATCCAAGGTGGAGGGATTGCAGCCCGCGAGGTAGCCCACGTCAACGTGCAGCAGGAGGACGATGTTGCCGGCGAGGTGGCGCTCCTGCCCGAGCGCCACTTGGCAGAGCGGCTGTCCGACGCAGTCCTCGTCGTGCTTGCGGAAGTGGCGAAGACGGAGCCGACGCGTTTTGAGATTCGTTGGCGCAATGCACCGCAGTGGGCAAAAGCGTCCCTGCGGAATGTCGATGCTTTGCGCGGCCAACCCACGCAAAATACGTCGGTGTGGTTCCCGACGAGCGGGCGGGCGATTTGGATGAGGGCGCCACGTCTTAGCGAGGGCCAGCGCGGGATCTTTCTCCTGCACCGCCTTCCGGATTGGCCACCGCTGCCTGAATCGGCGACCTTGACCTCCGAAGCCTTCACGGCTTTAGATCCCGCAGATGTCCAGCCTGAGTTACAGCGGCCGCTCGTGGAGCGGTTGCTCAAGGAACGGAGGCTGCCATGACGGTCGTTCGGGTGGTAAACATCGTGCCGGCCGATCGCAGCGATGAGCGTAACCTTAACTGGCAACCTACGCTCGCTGTCAACCCCGTCAATCCAGGTGAGATCGTGATCACCGCTTACCTGCCTCCCCCCGACAACGTGGGCTATTGGTACTCCTATGACGGTGGTCAGACCTGGCAGATGAACTTTAGCGAGCCGGGCGAGCAGTTGGATCAATCGGTGGGTTTGGGAGGCTCCGGTGAACTTTACTGGGGGACCGCTCTCCTCCCGTCGACCAACATTCCGACCTTGCACGTCTTGCGAACAGCCAGTCCTACCACGCCCGGCCCTCTTCCCGAAATCGACACTCCACGATCAGCAATTGACCAGCCTTACCTGCATGCTTTCACTCATCGTGCGCCCTTGCCACCCGACCAGGACCGGCTCTATGTCGGCTATATCGACCACAGTCACAATATGGGGGACGCGGCAGGCGCCACCGTGGATGTTTGCCTTGACGCCCAGGCCGCAACGCCGGTCTTCACCCAGTTTCTTCTCGATCATCGGGCGTCAGTCCCGCTTGACGGGTATGAAGTACGCCCCATCGCTCATAGCGACGGCACGGTCTATGCAGCGTTCAAGGGTTGGCGCTCTTGGGATGGAGCCACCGTCATTACCGATATTGTGGTGGTTCGCGATGACGCATGGGGTGCCGGAGGGTTTGTGGCCCTCACGGACCCTGCCGACTCCAAGGCAGGGCGACTGGTGGCGACCAATGTCCCCATCAAAGACCCTCAGTATCTAGGTGGCCAGCGCCTCGACAACGATCTTTCCATCGCCGTGGATCCCAACGACAGCGACGTCGTGTACCTAGTCTGGGGTGACAATGCGAGCTCCGACTACACGCTGCGGGTGCGTCGTTCGCTCGACCGAGGGAATACCTGGTCAGGAGACTTGTTGACCGTCAGCAAGGCGAACTTGGCTTGTCTGGCAATCAACAGCGATGGCAAGGTCGGTTTTATGTATCAGAAGCTCGTTTCCGGCTCCTGGGAAACGCACTTCCGCCGCACCACGAGCACCACCGGGACAAACTGGGATGACATTACCCTGGCACGTACCCCCACCGCAGGCCAGGTCGCCGACTACTCGCGCGTGATCTCCGTGGCCAAAGATTTCTATGGTGTCTTTCCTGCCTGGAATACGCCTGACCCGGCAAACTTTCCCGCCACGCCTCCTACGGCATTGACTCCGAACGGGGCAAAATTCCTTCGCAACACAACCACGGCTGCGCCGTGGCAGTTGCTGGGTTCTGCCGGGCAACCCGTGGGAGCATCGGTCGACCCATTCTTCTATGTGGTGCAAGACGAAGCTACAGTGAACCCGCCAACGGATTTACAGGCCACACCACACTAAAAGGTGGGAGTGCAGTCGCAGGTTCAGAGGGGGACCGCTGGCTAACGGACGAACGAAGCCATGGTGGATTTAGCCCCGTTTCACGCCCCAGCTCCTTGACAGCCCTTTATTGGCAGTGCAAGATGTGCCGGTCCGAACCGGACGATTTCAGGCCAGTTGTCGAATACCTAACTATTACCAGTCAGGGAAATACCGACTCATTGGAAACATCAGTGTTTTGACTCGGATTTCAACGCCTTAACGTGCCCGAAAATAAAGGGAGGAAAATCGTGGCCCATAAGCGACGAAAACGGCAGGACCCGGCGGAAGAGCTTAGGAAGCTGAAGCACGCCGTGAACCAACATCAACACGAGTTAAATAAGTCTCAGAAAAAGCTTCTGCTTTGCCTGAAGGAGTGCCTTAAAAAGCTGGAGAACCCACCCTGGCATTATGGACCTAAGTGCCCCACAGGTGGTGGTGGTGGTGGCCACTGAATGAGGGGAGGCGCGGGGTTGGATAGGCGAAGTCAGGCATGAAGAAGCGCAATACTTTTGTGAAGCGCTCGGATTGCCTAGTCTTTTTTTTCCAGGATGGAAAATTCCATTACAAGAATTACCTCACGGGAAGGGAATTTGAGGCTTCGCCGATTCTTGTACCGATCATTGCGAAGTTGGATCGGTGGAGAACGTTTCGGGGAGTTGAGCGTTTGCTCACCGAATATTCTCCCGCATCAATTCGACGCAGTCTCCGCGAACTGATAGCACATACGGCAGTAGTGGTACGGGGGGCTTCACAATCCAAGCGCGAATCCGCCTTGTCAGCGTGGCAGACATGGGGGGTGGAGGCTCGCTTTTTCCATTTCGCTACCAAGAACCTTCATACCGCGCCGATAACCATCGATGAGGCTAGTTTCAGCCGCGCCCTGAAGCGCCGTCAGCCTCCACCGCCTTCGGTCAAGCGGTACCCGTCCCGTCCCCGCGTCGAACTGCCGGATCCCGGCAGCCACCTTCACGGCCAACTTGCAGAAGTCCTGCTGAGGCGGCGCACCCATCGCCAGTTTGGAGAGGGTAAGGTTTCACTTGAACAGCTTTCGATTCTGCTTCGACTTACCTGGGGCTTCACGGGTCAAATCCGCTGGCCCGGATTGGGTAATTTTCCAGCGAAGACCAGTCCTTCAGGAGGCGCGCGCCACTCTCTCGAAGTATATCTGTGGTGCTCGCGGGTGGAGGGCCTGGAACCAGGCATCTATCACTACCGGCCGGACCATCATGACCTGGAAGTTCTGAAAACAGGCAGAGTTGCAAAACGCATGGCGCGCTTGTGTGGTTATCAAGTCTGGGTTCAAAACTGCGCCGCGCTCTGTGTCATGACCAGCGTGCTGGCGCGCGTGACCTGGCGCTATCGATACTCCCGCGCCTATCGGGTTATTTTGCTCGAGGCTGGACATTTCTGTCAGACATTTTGCCTGGTTGCGACCTGGCTTGGCCTGGCTCCCTTTTGTACAGCGGCCTTCGATGATGAAAAAATCGAGAGTGATCTCGGACTGACTCCCGGTGAGGCAGTGCTCTATGCGGCGGGTGTTGGGAGAATGGCTATCTAGGCGGAGCTAAATCCTTTGCTTATGGTTGAGGCCACTGAATCGCATAAACCTCCTGACTGCCGATATCCCTTGTTGCCAGCATCGAGTCATCCGGCCCGAGGCCAAACCACGGACCGTAGGGTCCCCAGGCACGATGCAGGCTGTTAAGGCTTACCACCTTCTCCGTAATCCGGTCGCGGAGCCCGATCCGATCGACCGAAGGATCGATACCGAAGGTATCAAAATAAAGGTACCTGCTATCCTTCGACCAGCAAAGGTAACCAACCCCGACTTGGGCCAGCTCGGCCCAACTCTCCGTCTTGGTGTCGAATAGCAACAATTTTTGAGAATCCCGAGTCGTGGCCGCGATGTATCGACCGTCAGGGGCCCATCGCGGTGAGAGCAGCCCTTCGGAACCTGGAAGTGCTGAAACTCGATGTGTTTTCATGTCGAATATCTGGATACGCGTGGTTGCCGCAAGACCTTCCTTTGGATCAGACCCGGTGAAGACGATGGAGTTACCATCGGCGGACCAACTGGGATCGGCTTGGCGCAGTTCCCCGGGCAGCACTTCGGTCGGGCTACCACCGCCCGGGGAAATCAGGTAGATCTTCTTCGTCTTGCCATCCCTCGAGCCATCGAAGAGGATGTAGTTTCCATCCGGAGACCAGCGCGGCAAATGCACGGTGAACGGGGGAAAGGTGAGCTGCTGCTTCTGCGCGCCATCGACCTTGCTGCGCCACAGGGCTCCGTCTGGGTAACTGACATAGGCCACCCATTTGTCGTCCCTTGAAAAGCCCAGACGATCGGCGGAGATTCCCGAAAGATAAGGCAGAAACTGTCTCGCCTTGGTGTCATAACGTACGAGCTCGCCTCTGCGCTGTTCGCCGATTACAAACAGCTTTTCCCCATCTCCGCTAAAAACCGGAGCCGAGAAGTTCATTGGCCCGGCAGTAAGCTGCTGCGGTTGCCTCGAGAGGTTCCAGAAATGGCCCTTCTCCATCAGCACCCATATGTTGGTGCGGCCATTGTGGGACGATTGAAACCCAAAGTACTTGCCATCCGGACTCCAGTTTCCGCAACACTCTGCCGCCGGCTCATTCCACCCCGGCAACAGCGGATGCAGATTACGGCCGTCGGCCGAAAGCTCCCACAACGACGAGGCGTCGGTGCGAGGATCGGTGATGGTGAAACGCACCACGCTACCGTCTGGTGCCGAGCGCAGCCAAAAGGGGTTCCCGGGCACAGTCGCGAGCTTACGAGCTCCGCTTCCGTCCGCTCTTATCCAAAACAGATCGGCACCATTGGCGTACACAACGTCCCCTTGCGGGGTCCAGGTCGCATCGTGGGCCAGGACTTCTCCGACACGGCGTGGTGTTCCCCCTAATGTGGGTATTGTCCAGAGCGGGGACTCCAACTCCGAACCGTTAAATCCCACGACCAGAAGATGGGCGCGATCCGGCGAGATATCGGCCATCCGAGGGAACCGAAATGGCGTCTCAATAAGAGAGGTTTCACTCCCGGCTGCGGAAACGTGGGCGAATCGGATGTCTCCCTGCCCGATCTCGGTGAAATAGAGACGCGCACCATCGGTCACCACCGGATAGAACGAATCAGGAAACTCCTTCTGTCGGCCATCGCTTGTGATGGGAACAGAACCAGTCGGGACAGGGATCCGCGAGGTCACGTTTACCGCCGTGAACAGCAGCAGCCCCGCCAGAGCGATGGCGCCCAGCGCCAACGCTATTTTCTTATACGGGCGCTTGTTTGCCTGAGGAATGACGCGTGTCCCAGATGATGTTGCCGTAGAAATTCCTGAGTCCACGTCGCGCTTCAAGCGCTGCAACTCGGACTTCAAGTCCCGAGCCGTCTGATATCGCAACGCCGGATCCTTCTCCATGGCACGATTGATGACTTGCTCGAGCCGCGGAGGCACCAGCGGATTCAGCTGCGACGGCGGCACGGCTGCGCAATTCAGAATCGCATCCATGATGATGCCGTCACTGCGTCCCTTGAATGCCCGGCACCCGGTGGCCATTTCGTAGAGCACCAGACCGAACGCGAACACATCGCTCCGTCCGTCCATCGGCTCCCGGCGCGCCTGCTCGGGCGACATGTAGGGGACCGTGCCCAGAAGGGCCACCGTCTGGGTCATTGACCTGTCCCGGGTGATCGACGTCGCCATATCCGGTTCGTCGTCGAAGAATTGAACGAACTTGGCGAGTCCAAAATCCAGAATCTTGGCTTGTCCCTTTTTGGTTACAACGATATTTCCCGGTTTGATATCACGATGAATAATGCCTTGTGCGTGGGCGCCGTCGAGGGCATCCGCAACCTGGATACCGATGTCGATCACATCCTTCATCCGCAGGGGTCCGGCGCTCAGCCGCGCCGCCAGCGTCTGACCAACCACCAGTTCCATCACTAGAAATTGGATGCCATCGGCCTGCTCCAGCCCGTAGATCGTCGCGATGTTTGGATGGTTCAGTGCCGCCAGCATCCGCGCTTCACGTTGGAAGCGAGACAACCGGTCGGCATTGTGCAGGAAAACCGTGGGCAAGACTTTGATGGCGACATCGCGCCCCAGCTTGGCATCACGCGCCTGATAGACTTCCCCCATGCCGCCCGCACCAAGCTGGGCAAGGATTTCGTAAGTTCCCAGCTTGGCGCCGCTCCTGAGAGACCCGCCCTCGAAAGTTGCGTCGCTTGTCATGAAGGACCTGGGGCCCCGTCAAGGATAGCTGCAGGAATACTGAGGACAGCCGGCGTGGTCTATCGATGCCGACTCCTCGGCATGCCTTCTAAATGTAGCTGAACTGGCCCCTGCAAGCAACGAACTCG
>JACXTT010011782.1_pt1 | contig 11665 bp, 13 predicted proteins | sample 9270951 | NCBI WGS metagenome assembly JACXTT01 (sample SAMN15532306, study PRJNA645909) | rock metagenome | isolation source: weathered quartz diorite | place: Puerto Rico | collected 2017-06-21 | reverse complement strand
GGCGCTTGCCGCTGGGCCGCTTCAAGCCCGAGTCATGGCCCGGCACCGAGGACAAGGATTTCAAACTGCTAGTGATACACGAGGTGTCTCTTGCTGCGTAAAAAGTCTACCCCTAAAAGGGAGGAACCCTAGCGCTCCGAGACCGCTACTTCCCTGCTGCCCTAGCGTTGCCCTTGCCTGACAAGCCTTCGATTGTCGTGCTCCCCTTCGTCAACATGAGTGGGGACTCCGAGCAGGAGTATTTCAGCGACGGCCTCACCGAAGACCTGACCTCCTACCTCTCTCAGCTCTCGGGGCTGTTTGTCATCGCCCGCAACTCCGCTTTCACCTACAAGGATAAAGCGGTGAAGGTGCAAGAAGTGAGCAAAGAGCTGGGCGTGCGGTATGTGTTGGAGGGCAGTGTGCAGAAAGCGGGTGACCAAGTGCGGATCACGGCACAGTTGGTTGATGCCACTCAGGGTCAGCATTTGTGGGCTGAGCGGTATGACCGGCCCCTCACTCATATCTTTGCGCTCCAAGATGAGATCGTGCAGAAGATTGTGACGACCCTGAGGCTCCAGCTCACGTTGTGGGAGCAAGGCGTTCTGGTGCGCAAGACCACTGACAACCTGGAACCGTATGAGGACGTGTTGCGCGGTTTGGAGACGGGGGCACTCAGGGAGCATCTCAGGCCAGAGACGCTCGCCCAGGCGCGGCAGATGTGGGAGAAAGCTCTAGAACTGGATCCGCACTATGCAATGGCGTACGCCCTTTTAAGCTCCACCTACTTTATCGAGTGGTTTTATACGTTGCGGCAGGACCAACAAACGTTGGAGCAAGCTTTTGCGCTGGCACAGAAAGCCGTCAGCCTGGATGACTCCCTTCCCTTGGCTCACAGGACACTTGGCCTGGTCTATCTGATGCAAAAGCAGCATGAGCAGGCGCTGACGGAAGCACAGCGCGCCGTCGCTCTCAATCCGAATGAAGCTGACAGTTATGTGAGTCTCGGGCTGACCTTCGCCTATGGTGGAAGACCGCAGCAAGCCATCGAGGTATGGCAGAAGGCTATGCGCCTTAACCCCCACTATTCGACCCTGTACCCCAATGTCTTAGGTTGAGGCTATTTCTTGACGCGGCGGTATGACGAGGGGATTGCGGTACTGAAGACTGCGCTCAGTCGGAATCCCAATTATCCACCGCTCCATGTTACCCTCGCCATGATCTATAGTGAGTTAGGTCAGGGTGAGGAGGCGCGTGCCGAAGGAGCGATCATGTTGAAGCAGGGTCCGACTTTTTCATTGGCAGTGTTTGCGCAGAGACTTCCCTATAAGGACCCAGCGGCATTAGAGCGTCATCTTGCCGCGCTGCGCAAAGCGGGGCTGAAGTGAGGATAAACAGCCAGTGACGAATGATCGGCTTTACTCCTGCAACCGCGCAAAACTGATCGCTGAGGGCTGAACGGTTACGCGGCTGTCAGTCGCGCTCGAACCGGTGGATGGGTTGTGGTAGCCCGCTAGAGGCGCACGGGAGAAAGCTTGCGACAGAAATCCGACGGCAGTACGTGCACGACCAACACTGGAGGTGAGGCTGACAAGCACAGCCCTTGTTCGTTTTGCTCAGTGGGTCAGCAGTCGGGTTTCGATGCCGAAGCGGTCAGAGGGCACTCTCTATCCGGCCGGCTCGGTCACGGTTCGCCCCCACAGTTCATACAACTGCTCTATAGAGAGGAATCAAGCTCACTTCACTCTCCTGCCTGCACTGCCCTGTGCGGACCAACACACCGTGGTGGTGTGGGGGCTGGAGAGGACGACCTCCCTGGCTACTGATTGGATGGCTCCCAGTTGCAACCGGTTATTGTCCGAATTTCATCAGGTAGTAAAGGCCGTGCCCCTGCACTTTTTTCCTGGCTTCAAGGAAATCGATCAGCTCAGATGTTACCCAAGGGGCAAGGGCTAGGGAGGTGGCTACAACACTTGCCCAGGTAATTGCGCCTAACGACAGAAACGGTGTGATTCCCACCCCTACTAAACCTGCGATCGCACTTTTGACGGCACTCTTGAAGAGCCCTTCCCATGCCGAAGTGATCTCTTTTTCGATCTCAGTCTTCTCCTTCCATACTGCCGTTTTGACCAATTCATCGACTTCGGCTTCAAAATCATCGGCGAGAGGCAGGGCACTTACTTGTTTGACCAGGTCGCGGACGGCATAGCTATACCTCTGAAACAGTGCCCGGTTTCGCTCTTTGAAGTGTGTGATATCGGAAGCTGTGTGCTTTTCGAGTTCCTCGTCTGGTACTAAGGCAGCCACTACACGCGACACAACCGGATTGTGTTTTATCGTTCCTGATCGCAAAGATGGTGGAAGTAAATCCGGATGCTTAGTACGAACCTGCTCGACTCCGAAGTTGTATTTTGCTGAGATTAATCCATGAATGTACGGCTTGCCGGTGATTGGGATGCACTGCAATGTGTTGGCTGCGATCAAGAACTTGTTAAGCAAAATCGCATGAGCCAGGCTCTCTTGCCCAGGGCTGAGGTTAAGCGACTGACCTGAGCCGATATCGCCGTCGGCGTTCGCCACTCGCCAGGTGTAGAGTCGTTCATTTTTGGGGATCACGTCAAGGACCTGAGTGAACTTTGGATTCGAGAGATCGGCTGCGGCTGCGGCCAGTATGAGCTGACGCGATTTGTCATCGGGGACAAAGTGATAAACCTTGAAAGATGGGTCCTGTCGGAAAACTGCAGGGAAGTAAAGAAACTGCTGCTTCCCTCCGATGTCGTTGAATGGCACTGGGTGTTCTGGCAGAAGATAATAGATTTCGTCGTAGGTGAGTAACATTCGCTTGTAGTCGCTATCTGAGAACCATCCCATGCCATCACACATTATGGCTGATAGGTTTGGTGAGACGGTCATTTTTCCTCCGGCCGTGGCTGAGACCTGCGATGCAAATCGCGCATCAGAGCTACCCCACGCCGAAGCTTACCGCGAGCCGCCGAAACCGGACCTTTCGGCTTTTCTAGAATCGCAACAGGGCGGCGATGCGGTGCAGCGCAGAGTTAGGAGTCGTCGCGCCACTGGTAATCCATTTGGCGTGCTGTCCGCATCGCAAGCTCCTGGCCGATAAGACGAGCAACGAGATGAAGGCTCATATCAAGCCCGGCAGAAATTCCCCCAGACGTGACTACTGTACCTTCATCGACCCAGCGGGTGTCCTCGATGACTTGGGTGTCGGGAAGAAGATGACGTAGGTCTGCTACATCTTCCCAATGGGTGGTCGCTTTTTTCCCAGCGAGCAGTCCAGCCTTACCGATCAGAAAGGCTCCCGTACAGACCGCTGCGGTGAGCTGCGCGCCCTGACCTTGGGCAGTGATCCAAGAGATTACGCTGGGCCTCGCTAACTCCGCTGTGACCACACCGCCGGGGATCAAGAGCACATCAATCGGGGGGTGGTCGCCGAGGCTGAAATGTGGCTCCACGACCAAACCACCCCTTGCCCTGATTTTGGTGCAAGATGCCCCAACCGTGAAGACTGCAAACGGCGCCTCGGAGTTGGGATTGAGACGCCGAAAGACCCGCGACGCCGTGGAAAAGACCTCGAATGGCCCAGCAAAATCGAGAACCTCAACCTCGTCAAAGACGTAAATGCCGACGTTTCGCACGAATATGACTCCTACCGCTCAGGATTTGATCCGCCCTGCGGCGCAGCGGCGCAGTGGGCGAAAGCTCAGACCCCCGTCGCCGTAGGGCGCATAAATCCTGGTTGAACGGAACTGCTGCCCTCTCACCAATTGGACACTATGGGGATTCTAACGAGTCTGGGGGGCGCTGCCAATCGTTGGAGCGTTGCGGAAGGGACCTCCACGAAGCCGCACGCCAGGGCTGGGGAGGGTGACCTCCCTGGCTACCTGATTAGGCCAATTGCCACGCTGAAGTAAAATTCGTATGATGCAATACCAAAGTGCCTGGGACAAAATTTCATTTTGACTTGCGATGAAAGTACACCTGCTGCCAACCGTCACTCAAAAGAGCCGTGGAACTTCCACACAGTCCGCTCATGCTTTTGAAACTCGCCACCAAGCTTGAAGCCAATTCCATTTAGTTTAGCAGCAATTTCACCACTCACTCCGAAATCGTCATCATAGCGCAGTTCGACATCAATCGCCCTCAACCCTGCGGATAGGCGGGCCTCGGCGATTTTTTTCCACGTAGGTTCGTAGGCGTACCATACCTTGGATTCTGGGATATGGGGCTCACCCATCGGTGTAAAAGACGCCTCAAGGGTGGCCTCTGAACGGTGCGATGCCCTACGCTCAAAAGACGCTCCTACTTCGACTGGGATTTCTACAGGTACTGAAAGCCCGACGCTGCTATCAAATGCATCACGATATCCGCGAATGTAATTAATGGCGACCTTCGAACCTCCAAGGCACCATAAAAGTGTTAAGAGTTCATTGAACTTTTCCTCGAAAAGAAAACGGTGAAAATTGGCCAGTGGGATATAGACAGGGGGTTTTAAAGGATGGCCAGCGTACGCTGTGTCATAGAGCGGGTGACCAGGGGGAAATGAAAAAATGCGCTCTGCTAAATCTGCCTGGATTTTCCGAAGATATGTCATAGAGTCCTTATCTGCTATTTTTTTACCCCCACGTACCTTATCTATGAAGTACCCAGACAACCCCCAGTTTCTCGTGTCTGTCCAATAGTCTTTTGTGAACCATGCTTTAGGATTCATACCTCTACGGAATGCTCTTATACTGTAGTAGTCACCGAGTTTTATTTCTACATGCTCAATGGGACTCTCACCCTGTTGCACGACAGCGATTAGTTGTCGATCTCGGTAGGGCAATGAGAGCAGATCTATCTCTGGATATTTTTTATCAGCAGGTGCCATCTTTCGAAGCTCCTTCATGCTTTGATAGTAGTGCAGTTCTATATCACCTATGAGGGCGAAGCACGACGGAGTTGCACAGTACAGCTTGACATGAATTGGGCCGCTCGCCCCCTGCCTCTATTACCAGATGCTGGTCTCTACGCATAGATGCCGCTCTTTACTCGTAGATGCTTGGCAGGATCTAGCGGTAGCTGCTTGCCCGGAGTTCCCCCTCACTCCTCGCCCTCTCCGCCATGATCCGCCCTACCAAACCCAACCCCACCACACGCTCATAGGGCAAGAGCCAGACCTGCCGCTGTCTCCTTCGTCACTCCCCCCCATGCCGAGGATGGAGGCGAGCACTGCCGCCACGTCCCTTCAGGGTGGGGGAAGAAGCCCTCCTTTCTCTTCCCCTATTGACAAATATTCACTATTTGTTATATATCATATTGTTATTCCTTCCCTTCCCTGACTCACTCTGCCCACGAGGGACCTAAAGAGAGGAGGTAAGACCGGGAAACAAAAAGAGAGGCTCAGAGGCGGCCAGCCAAGGTGATGCGAACACCTCGACCGGCCTGGCGGCAACCAGCAAAGTGGGTACTGAGTGCCGTTATGTGATTCTTAACCTGCTGGAGGTGATCCAGCAATGACCAATCAGTGTATTTTCCCTGTCACGGTGCGCATTCTCGCAACCGTCCCGGTTGACCGCTTACAGAAGACGGTCAACGCCCTCGCGGATACCAGTCTGACGGTGACGCTGACTCGGCAGACCGAGACAGAGATTCGAGCCTTAGTGAAGAACCACAGCGACAAAGAATACGGCGTCACGCTGACCGCGACCGATGCCTTCTGTAGCTGCGCCGATGCCCTATACCGAGGTGCAATCTGCAAGCATGCCACTGTGGTCGCCCTCTCTGTCCTTCGGCACTCTGCTATTCCATCGCAGAATTCTACGCCGCAGCACCTCGTGCAGCTCGGCACTCGGGTGCAACACGTACGGGACCCGCGCAAATATGGGAAAGTCGTCTGTATTTCGGCAGGAGTGATTTCCGTGCGCTGGGATACGGGTGGGGCCGGTCCCTGTAAGCTGTCCGAGCTGATTCCCCTGACCGAAGGCTGAGGCCAGTGTTGAGGCTCTTAACCTTCTCTTCACCCACAAGCCACAATGGAGGAGATGATGAACGGAGGCATGCTCCCTGTTGTCCGAGCGAATGAATTATCCGTAAGCTAGAGGTACACGGCCAATTGCGTCATTGACCAATATTCATGCAGGGTGTAGCGCATGTGTAAACGATGTCGTGAGCCTCGACAAGCACCACCTCTGCCAGGTGGTGTGGGAGGAGGGAAGTCGTGAGGCTTCCCCCTATCCCGATTGGCAGAGTATCATCCCGCTGCGGGGGAAAACGCTTTAAAGCAGTAGCTGGAACGATATGCCAATGACCACAAACCTTTATTCCTGTACAAAGCCTCTCCCAGGCAACACTGGAAAGGACGGCGAGGAGGGAACGATGACGCAAAGTGACATAGACGCCACCACCCCGCAGTACTTGCGGAACAAATACGCCATCGTGGGGGTGGGGGAGACGACCTACCGACGCGGGTCCCAAGAATCCACCCGCAACCTTGCTACCTGGGCGATCAATAATGCCCTCGATGATGCGGGTCTCGGAGCGCCGGACATCGACGGCATGCTTTCTTACTCCGGGAACGACTCCACCTTTTCGCCGTTCGTGGCCGGCGACCTTGGGATCCGGCTGAACTTCTACATGGATGTGCACGGCGGCGGCTCCAGCACCGAGGCGCTCATTGGCATCGCCATGGGGGTGATCGAGGCCGGCATGTGCAAGACGGTCGCCATCTTCCGGTCCATGAACGGCTACACGCAGGTGCGGATTGGCGGCACCGGCGTGCGCGCCGCGGCGCCGATCATCGGCGACCAAGTGCACATGCGGGCGTACGGCTGGCAGAGCGCCGGCCAGATGTTCGCCCCGACGTTCCTGCGCCACATGTACGATTACGGCACGACCTCAGAACAGGTCGCGCACGTCAAGGTGGCGCACAGCAAGCACGCCTGCAATAACCCCAAGGCCTTCTACAAGACCCGCTATACAGTTGAGGATGTGCTCAACTCGCGGATCATCTGCAAGCCCTTGCATCTGCTCGACTGCTGCGTGGAGACGGATAATGCGACGTGCGTCATTGTGACCCGGGCCGAGCGTGCCAAGGACCTGCGGCAGCCGCTGGTGCAGATCCGCTCCGTGGTGGGGCGCTGCTGCAAGCCGCGCATCGACATGCACTATCAGCACGGACCGATCTCGACGGTGGCGGGTTACTACGCCAAAGACATCCTGTGGCCGAATGCCGGGGTGGGGCCGGAGGAGATAGACCTGACCGGCTCCTACGATGCGTTCACCTTCACCACCATGCTGCAGCTTGAGGACTACGGCTTCTGCAAGAAGGGTGAGGGCGGGCAGTACGTCTCGAGTGGCATCATCGAGCTCGGCGGGGGTCGTCCGAACAACACCTCGGGGGGCCATCTCTGCGAAGGCTACACCCACGGCATGAATATGGTCATCGAGAACGTGCGCCAGCTGCGCGGCAACGTTGACGATTCCTGTCCGATTGGGCCCGACGGCAAGCGCCAGCACACCTATGAATACCGCGAAGGTGGGTGCCGCCAAGTGAAGGATGCTGAGCTGAGTGCGAATCTCGGCTGGGCGATGCCCGGCACCGGGTCTGCTATGGCTATGCAGCGCGGGTAAGGGAGGAAAGACAGATGCTCCAAGGCGAATATCTCGGTATGAGGTTGACCATTGAGGACGTCGACAAGGAAAACCTGGCCTTCTTTCACTACTGCGCCCAGGGCGACTTCCGTCTGCAAAAGGGGAAGCAATCGGGACTGCTGCGCTATCCCCCGACCACGGCCTGTCCTTGGACCCGGGATCGGGAGTATGAGTGGGTGAGCGTGGAAGGAAAGGGGGCTGTCCACTCCTACGTGGAGGTTCACCATGCCATCCAGCCCGCGTTCCGCGCGCATGTGCCGTACATGATCCTGCTGGTCGATCTCGACACCCAGAAAGGGGAGCCGAGCGAGCACGAAGCCCTGCGCGTGGCTGGCAATCTATTGACCGCCGCGGGGGAGTTCGCACCGCCGGAGATGATCCGGAAGGTTGGGATTGGCACGCGCGTGCGGATGATCTTCAAGACGGTGAGCGCGGGGTTCGCGCTGCCGCACTGGACGATCGACGAGGAGGCGGAGCAGCCAGCCACTCCCTGGCGCTATCCTCAGGAGTGAGACGGGGGACGACCATGGATATTGTCGATGCACAGATCCACCTGTGGCAGGCCGAGGCGCCAGATCGCCCTTGGCCGCCTGGCCGTGCGCACGAAGCGCAGAAACCGTATCCGATTACTATCGGAACCCCAAGAACGTCCCCCCTCCCCCCTGATCGGCTGAGTTGACACCCTCCAGGGGCCTCACTATGATGCCGGCGAATCCAGGATAGCTTTGATTCGGAACGTCATCCACTGGAGACGGCGACATGTCCTACGACACCATTTTGTATGAGAAAAAAGGCAAGATTGCCCATATCACGCTGAACCGGCCCCAGATTCTCAACGCCTACAACGACACCATGGGCGATGAGCTGCTCCATGCGCACCGCGAGTTTGATCAGGACGACGATCTCCATGTGCTCATTATCTCAGGTGCGGGGCGCGCGTTTTGCTCCGGGGCCGACGTTAAACAGCGCCAACTCCGTCCTCGCGACGAAATGAAACGCCTCGGAGGGCCGGCGGGAGGCATCAAACCGGCGGGGGGACTGCTCGGCCTAGGCCAGACGGTAAACTGGAAGCCGGTGATTGCAGCAGTGCACGGCTATGTGTTAGGAGCCGGCTTTGGCCTAGCCATGGCGGCCGATATCATCGTCGCGGCCGCGGGGACGCAATTTCAAATCCGCGAAGTGCAACGCGGCCTCGCCGGGGCACAGCACTGGGCCACCACCTGGTTCTGGGGCGGCGGCCGCTTCGCCACCGAGATTGCCCTGACCGGTCGGTATTTTTCCGCTGAGGAAGCGGCGCAGTTCGGCATAGTCAACCGCGTCACCCCCCTGGGTGAGGTGGTCGCGGGGGCAGAGCAATTGGCGGAGGAAATCATGGCCAACCCGCCCCTTTCCGTACGGGCTAATGTACGCGTGTCACGCTGGTTCGCCCGCCGCATGGAAGACGAGTGCACCTATCACACCGGCGGCTTGGGGTTGCACCTGACGGAGGATTTTCGGGAGTCCGCCCAGGCCTTTATCGAAAAGCGGCTGCCTGAGTTCAAGGGACGATAGCGGACAATGCCCCCGGCCCATCGGCGGCGCGGCATCAACCAGCCGTCCTGCCTAGAAGGGGACGTTGCAGGATCTGGCAGTTTTCACCCCGGCTTGGCACTTAGTTTCTGACGGCATAGAACTCCATCTGCCAGAGGAGGTGGAGGATGCAGTGTCCTTATTGCCACTCAGTTCACATGAGTGAACGTCCAGAGCGGACGGAATTAGGGTATCGGCGGTTTCGGTGTCGTCGCTGTAGCCGAGAATTTAATGAGCGTACGGGCACCCCGTTCAACCGCCTCCAGTACCCCGGTGATGTGGTTTGTCTCGTCGTGCTGTGGCGGCTGCGTTACAAGTTGAGTCTCCGTGATCTCGCCGAGATGTTTCTCGAGCGAGGCTTTGAGTTTACCCATGAGACCGTGCGACAGTGGGAGGCCACCTTCACGCCGTTGTTAACGGAGCAGCTGCGCAAGCATCGCTATGGGCAAGGCAGCCGACGGTGGCACGTCGATGAGACCCTCATCAAACTGAATGGGAAGTGGGTCTATTTGTACCGCGCGCTTGACCACGAAGGATATCTTCTGGACGTCCGCCTCAGTGAGACACGCGATCTCGCCGCCGCCCGTGCCTTCTTCCGCTCGGCGCGCATACTCACTAAGCGCAGCCCCCTCCGCATCACTTCAGACTGCTATGGCTCTTATCCGGGAGCAATCCGTCTGGAGTTTGGACCGACAGTCACGCAGCACACAACCCGCTGCGCCCATAATCTGCTGGAGCAGAGCCATAGGGCCATCAAGCAACGTATCCGTCCCATGCTGGGATTCAAGCGCTTTGACTCGGCGGCCCGCTTCTGTGCGGCGTACGACGAAGTGCACAACTTCTTTCGCTTCCAACCCGTCGGGCACCGGCCTGCCCCCTTAGTCTGGCAGCGCCGGATGCGTCACCACCAATTTACTCTGCTGCACGAAATGCTGCAGGCAGCGTAAAAACCTTGTCATCTTTCCGGCTACTATCTCATCTCGTTGGGCTGACTTCTGACGCAACCCTCAGCACCATCGCCTCGTGGTTCGGCGCCGCTGTGCTCACCGAGGAGATGGCTGCCTGGACCGTCTGGGACGCCTCGGATCGGGCCTGGTGCATAATGCAGGTGCGACAATGCCACTCGGGCATTGCTCGTCCGAGCTAAAGTCGACATTTCGACGCCTGCCGATCGGTTTCTAACTTAGGAACTCACCTTACGCAGTTTGAGGCGCACGAGTTAAACTCAAGAGCAAATGAACAAAGAATTGCTCGACCTGTATACTGACTATCTGATGAGTTCGTTTGGGACGACGACTGCAACTGGGTTGTCGACTTTGCGCGACGGCCGAGTGAGCCACGATCAGAGCACGCGGATGCTGGCAGGCAAGAAGCAAGGCTCGGTCGAGCTGTGGCAACTGATCAAGCCGCAGGTGCGGAGGATGCAAAGCGATGAAGGGGGGATGATCATTGGCGACAGTATTGAAGAGAAGCCCTACACCGACGAGAACGACATCGGGTGCTGGCCCTCCGACCCCTCTAGAGATCGGTTGGTCAAGGGGATCAACTTCGTGACGGCCCTGTATTCCAGTCAGGGGATGTCGTTGCCGGTGGGGGTCACCCTGATTGCTAAGCCCGAGCCGTAGGTGGCCAAGAAGGACGGTAAGACCAAGGGGCGTAGCCCTGTGACCAAGAACGAGCATGCAGGCAGATATTGCGGCAAGCAGTCGTCAACCCGATCCCCTTCAAATAGGTGCTGCACGATGTGGGGTTTGCCTCGGCCGAGAACATGAGGTTCATCACGCAGCACTTGCAGAAAGACTTCGTCATGCCGCTCAAAGCCAATCGCCAAGTGGCGCTGAGTCTGGAGGACAACCGTCAGGGGAAGTATGTCCGAGTGGACACGCTGGGGTTTGAAGACAACGCTCCCAAGCCGGTGTAGCGGGAAGGCGTCCCCTTCCCGCTCCTGCTGGTCAAGCAAGTCTTCATAACCGCTGATGGGAGCACGGGCGTGTTGTATTTGGTCACCAGCGATACCACGGTGACCTTCGCCGACATCACCACCATCTATCAGAAACGATGGAATGTGGAACGATATCACCAGGCGTTGAAGCAAAAGGCCGCGCGGGCAAAGTCGCCGACTCAGACCGTTGTCACTCAGACCAACCATTTCTTCGTCGCTTTGTGGGCGTTTGTCAAACTCGAACTGCTGAAGTCCACTCCCAAGCTCAACTACTTTGCCCTCAAGGCTAAGCTGTATGTCGCTGCTCTGCACACCGCATTCACTCCCCTGCGTCAGCTTCAACCCGTCTCTTTCGTTGCGTAAGGTGAGGGTGTAAAAGCGGCGAATGCCCAACGGTGCGAGTAACGCTTTGAGTTCTAGCAACGCCTGGTCCTCACGGCGACCGAAGACATACGCCACCACCCGCCCCGTCCGATGATCCAGCGCCTCCCAGAGCCACCGCGGTTGTTTCTTGCAGCCGAC
>JACXTT010011781.1_pt1 | contig 11666 bp, 11 predicted proteins | sample 9270951 | NCBI WGS metagenome assembly JACXTT01 (sample SAMN15532306, study PRJNA645909) | rock metagenome | isolation source: weathered quartz diorite | place: Puerto Rico | collected 2017-06-21 | reverse complement strand
GCAAACCAGGTCCGTGTTGTTGCGATCGGTTTTCTTGCTCTTGAACATATTTCCGAGGATGGGGAGGCTCGACAGGCCCGGAATTCTAGAAATCGTCTCCGTCACGCGGTTGTCGATCAGTCCGGCAATCACGAAGCTCTGGCCTTCACCGAGCTCGATGTTGGTCTCCATCTTGCGAGACGACAGGGCGGGAATCGTGAATCCGTTAAAGGAAAGCGCATGCGCGAAATCGAGCGAGGAGACTTCGGGCTTCACGTACATGCGGATGGTGTTGTTGTCGGTGATGGCCGGGTTGAAGCTGAGCCTGACGCCGAACTCGCGGAACTGAATCGTTACTGCACCCGAGTTTGCGCCGCCTTGCAGTACGGGGATTGGGAATTCGCCGCCCACCAGGAAGCTGGCTTCTTTGCCGTTGGTGGTCACCAGGTTCGGCTCGGCGAGAATTTGCAGCAGGTTGCGCTGTTGTAGAGCGCGCAGGAAAGCCGCCAGATTGAGATCGGGGCGGAAGGCGAAAATATTCAGAGCGTCAGAGATCGCAAACGTGGAAGCTGCCGCGGCGTTGCCGGAGCCCTCGATCGTGGTCGGGCTGGGCGCAGAAAACTGTCCCGTCGTAACGCGGCCAATCGTGTTGGTTGCGCCAGTGGAAAGGAGGTTGACGCCGAATTGGGTCGAGGCCGACCGGTCGAGCTCGGCGAATTTTACGCGCAACAGGATCTGCTTTTCAACCGCCTGCGCAGCGACCTGCAGATTGTTGACGACCGTTTTGGCAAACGGCGCTGACAGCGCCGTGGCCCGGTCGGCGGCATCCTTGCTCAATACTCGCCCGGTCAACGACAGAGAGTCTCTGGAGGATTGCACGTGGATTTCTTCCTTGGGGAAGGTGTCCTTGAGCAGCTTGCGCAGCGGTTCCAAATTCTGCTCGACGGTGATGTTGTAGAAATTTCGCTGCCCGCTCTTGCTCCAAACCACGAGAGTGACGGTTCCAAACGATTTGCCGTGGACCAGAACTTCGCGGCCGGTGACCGGAGAAGCGTCCACGATGTCCGGATTACTGGTAGAAATCCGGGAGATATCGGCCGGGTAGTCAATGACGATGCTCTTTCCGACCGTTAACCTGATATCCTCCGGCCCGCCCTGGGCAAAGGCCGAAGTGGCTGCCAACAGCAGCGCCGAGATGAAGGACAGACCTGTTTTTTGCATGGTTTACTTATCCCCTGGGCGGTTTGCGCCGACAACTTCCACTGTCTTGGTGGTTCCGCGGATCACCACGATTTGATCGGGAGGAGGCGGCGGAGGAGGCGGCGCCGCGACGACAGCCACTGGCTGCGGGCGCGGTCTGGGCGCCGGATTCTCGGCCGGCTTTTTGTGCACCGCCCGCGCTCCGTAGAGTTCGCTCACCTCGCGGCCCGTTGTCTTCTCGATGGTCTGGTCGCTGCCGTTCCGCAGGACCAGTTGAATGCGGCCCTCAGTGTTGGCCAAGGTCAACGTTTCGGCTTGATCCGGCGTCGCCAGTAAGGTGACCGTGGCAGCCTGAATGGCGTTGCCCCGGGCATCCGGCTGGATGGCCGTGCCCGCCGACAGCACCAGCATGTTCTGGAGAGCGGTGCTGGTGATGGTTCCGTCCGCACTCGGCGGCCGGCCAGTTACCAGTACGTCGACTCTCATTCCTGGCAATACAAAGCCAGAAATGCCGGTGACATCGTTGACGCGCACCGTCACCGCCCGCATGCCGACCGGGATGATCGGGGCTAATCCCAGTCCGCTGCCGCGAGCCGCCAATCTTCCTTCCTGCAACGGTTCGTCGATCAAAATGTTGCTGATCACTGGACGGTCAATTACCTCTTCGGCCTTGGCAAAAGCGCCTTTGGGGAAAGCTGCTGCCGGAACCTTGCCGAGTTTGATGTCGGCGGGCTTTACGGTTGTGCCAACCGATAACGGCCGGGCCGCCAGCACGACGTCTTTCAGGTCCGACGTCTCAGGCTTTTTCGAGCCGCCGGCGCGCGCCGTCATCTGATAAAACACGCTCGAAATTACGAGTGCGAACAGCAGACTGACGCCCAACACAGTCAAAAATCTACGATCCATATCCTTCTCTCCTGCACTCCCTTACTGGAAGTGGAATGCAAAAACTTCCCCTCATGACTTCGGAACCAGGCTCAGCCACACCCCGGCCGCGATAGCCGGGGCATACGGGATGGATTCGGCCCGGCCGCTTCCCTCACTGGCGGAAGCCGGCTCGGCAGAATTGCCCGATCGCCTGCTCATCCAAAACCCTCGAAGACTCTTCGCTGCAATAACGACCAGCGCCATGACACCGCCACAACCGGCCGTCCACAACGCTGCTTCCAATAACTGCCTCACTCCCAGAACGGCGCCGAACCCGGCCATCAGCTTCACATCGCCGCCGCCCATGCCGCCGAGCAAATAGAAAATCAGGAAGACTGCGGCTCCGGTGATGCAACCTAGCAGCGCCGAACCCGCGCCCTTCCAACCGTTCTGTATCGTCTGGAGAATCAAGCCGGACCCGAGCGCAGTGCACGGAATCCAGTTTGAAATGCGGCGGCGTGCGAGATCGTCGACGATGGCCGCGATCCCAACTAGACCGGCGATCCAGGCCTGTGCAGTCAACGGCCGCCTCCTTTTCCGAAATGCTTGGCGCTGGATGGCATCGCAAGATCCGGCAACGCGCGCTCTCGCTGGCCAGGACTCGACCGCTCGCGTTGAAACACCAGCGGCGCGAGAAAACCGGACTGCAGTGCGAACTCGGCGAGAGCCTTTCCCGATGGCAACCGCCAACTCCCTGCATCCAGCCATTCGAACGGCATTTGAGACAGCTTTTCCACAACACGCCGATTAGAACCTTCGAGGTTCAGCTTGGTTCTCATGCCCGTCCTTCTCCTGCTCTATTGGTTCGGCAAAATGGGAGGTTTTCATTAGCGTTGAACCGGGTTTTCTTTAGTACGGGTGATGCTCGGGTGGGGGTGGATCTACTTAGTCGGACTGGGTTTGATGGCCTAGGTGAATGAAGAGAATCGCTCGCCTATCGTCTTTGATTACTTGCCAGGAGGGGTCGAGCTTGAGTAGTTGGGCGAGGGGCCACTCCACCGGCAGCAGTGCTACCTCAAAGCCGTGCCGTTTCAGGATAGCTTGCCAGTCATATGCGCCCTGGAGTAGGTGGAGGTACTCGGTTCCTAGTGTTTCACCGTAGAAGTCGCTCCGGCCATCGATGAACACCTTCTGTTGGGGATAGAAGGAATAGATAATATAGTCCCCCCATTGATCCGTCGTCAGGAGGCGGCCCGACTGCAGTACTTTAGCGTTCTCATGCATCATGGCGATGGGAAAAGCTTCGCTCGGAAAGTCGCTGGGCCACTTGATGGGCGCGTCCATGAATGCCAGCACGACAATGACGACTGCCGGCCACACACTGGTGCGCCGGAAACCAACCGTCAAGTCCTCGCCGAGCTGGTGAAGAATGTGCAGTACGGACGACTTCTTCCGACGCTCGACGGCCGTCTTCCACCAGGCGGTCAGCTCGGATGCGATGAGTGGAGCGGCGACCGCCGAATAGAGCGGAGCGTGACGCAGGCTGGTGAGCGAGGAGTGAGCCAGGAACAGTAGCCAGAGCGCTTCCGTGATGCGCTGTTTCCTCAGCAGCAGTCCGGCCAGAACCAGACCTGCCACCAGCAGCGCTTCGTATTGAAGCTGGCCTTCGGAACGAAAAGTCGGGGCTTGAAATTCCTGGATCAGATTCTTGATCCAATCCGACCGGAGGTACTCGACGATGTGGACATGCAGCGCCACTCCATAAGGATTCACCAGCGACGCAGCGGCGCAACCAGCCAACAGAACGGAGTATCTGCGGACAGCACCCCAACGCGGTTTGCCGAGCATTGCTTCCACTGCGCTCCCCAGCGCCACCAATCCGAGACAGGTCAGAAAGACGAGAAAGCCTCCGTGCAGGTTGGTCCACAAAATAGTCGTGGGAATCAGCAGCCAAACTCTCGTGCTATTCTTTCGGCGGTCCGCCTCCACCATCCACAGGCAGGCAGGCAACAGGAATAGCGTAAAGAGATGCGGACGTGCCAGCAAGTGCATGGATGAACCGCCCAGTGCGAGCAGGCATGCGCAAGCCGCTAGCAGTGCATTTGCGCCGCGCCAAATCGTGTAGAGCACCAGCAGTGTTGCGTAACCGGCGATGAGGACTCCCGCGAAAAGGACTATGGCCTTGAGCCCCGCGATCCGAAACAGCAGCGCGAACGCCACATCGCTCAGCCATTCCCACGCATACCAGGGTTGGCCCGCTTTCGAGAAGGAAAAGATGTCCTGCGTCGGTACGGCGTGATGCGTTAGGATGTACTCGCCGGTGCGTATGTGCCAGCCGGTGTCGCCGTCCATCAGCAACGCTTTCCATCCGCTCGCCCCGCACACAAACATCCAGGCGATCAATGCAATGAAGAAGCAGTCGGCAAAGGATGGCAGTAGTGCGCGACTCCACGGTGTGGATGCAATCGTTGAAACCCCCGCACCCGGCCGCGCGACGGCCGAAGAGGGGAGTGACTGGGTTGAACTTGCCAAGGTATTTGCCTAGCGAAATTGTGGCCGGATTCTACGCCCGAACAGGTGATCGACTTCTTAACGATTTCGCTTTAGCAATCCGGCCACTCGGCCTGTTATCAGTTTGAGCTGACCGATGTAACTTCCTCAGCTTGCGGATCCGGCTTAGCGGGTGTTTCAACGCCAATCAATTCCCGGCCATGGACGGCCAGCGCCAGGCGATCCTTGAGGCCGGTCTTCTCGAAAATATGCATCAAGTGAACCTTGACGGTTCCAGCGGTAATATGCAGATTCTCGGCGATTTGCTTGTTCTTCATCCCGCGGCAGATGAGACGCACGACTTCCTTTTCACGCGGTGTCAGCCGGGAGGCTTCCTTGCGTTGGATGAACTCGGCCACGTGCTCGGAATCATCCATCCAGATCTTGCCCGCGCCGACTTCGCGCAGGCACTCGATCAGCTTGGCGACCGGAAGCGTCTTCTTGAGTATTCCCCGGACTCCCATTTGGAGGGCGCGAAAGGCTTCCATCTCCGGAAGATCTACTACCCAAAGCACAACATGGGAGGGAACGGAGGCCGCTCGCAAACTCGTGGTGAGGCGGATTGCGGGTGCGAGCCCGGCGCTCAGGTCGACCAACACCACTTCCGGTTGAACGCGGCTGATGGCATCAAGGGCGTCTGTGATCTTGGAGACTGTCCCGGTGATCACAAGATCCTCGCAATCGGCCAGGACCTTCTGCAATCCCTCAATTGCGATCGGCTGCGCTTCGCACGCAAAAATGGAGATACCGGGCACTCGTGGACCTTTCAATGTCTTATCGGCTGGACTGGAACTAGAAGATAGGTACTAAGGTGTTTCCCTACCCGGGGCAGGCATCCTGCGCTTGCCGCTATCGCTCAGCTGCCTGCAAGAGATAAATTAGTAAGTGGTGCATCTTCTTACATCTCCGTTTTCGGAAATGCCGAAGTTCACCGTCACCTCGGCCATCGATATTCTGGTGGTCGCGATTCTGGTCTATCAGCTTCTTCTCATCATCCGGGGCCGGCGTGCCGTACACATCCTTCTGGGCCTGGGTATCCTCGGTCTCATCTATGTCGTCGCGATCTGGGCGAGGCTAGAGCTGTTGCGCACAATCCTGGCCACGCTGGCACCCTACACCGCCATCGCGCTAATCGTAATTTTTCAATCGGAACTCCGCCGAATGCTGGCCCGGCTGGGCCGCAGGCCATTTCTCGGAGTGACACAATTGGAGCGGCGCGAACTTACGCAGGAGATCCTTCTAGCTATCGCGCACCTTTCACAGAAACGGATCGGGGCTCTGATCGTGCTCGAGAACAAGCTTGGGCTGCGAACTTTTGTAGAGAGCGGCGTCACACTCGATGCCGCCATTTCTCGAGACCTGCTGTGCTCCATCTTTCATACCGGTGGCGCTCTGCACGATGGCGCCGTGATTATTCAGGGCGATCGCATCACGGCGGCGGCGTGGTTCCTGCCGCTCACCACCAATCCTGCGCTGATTACCGAGTTAGGTACCCGGCACCGGGCCGCGTTGGGAATTACCGAGGAGTCCGATTGCATGGCCGTCGTAGTCTCCGAAGAAACCGGCAAGATCTCTATCGCGGCCTTCTCGGAAATCGAGCTGGACGTTTCGCTCGAGCGCGTGGAGGATTTGCTGACCGGACGTCTGGAGCGGCGTGACATGCGGACCTCGCCGCAGGCGCAGCACGGTTCCCCAGTAGTTCGAGAGTCGACCTTTGACCGGCCATGAAGCAGCTTCTGACGAACAACCTCGGTTGGAAACTGCTCTCTCTGTTGATTGCGATCGCACTTTGGATCGCGGTAGCTCGTGAGCCCGAGCTGGCCACGTCGCTTTCCGTTCCGATCGAATTCAAGAATATTCCAGGCGATCTGGATATCGGCTCCAATGTTCCTGATCGCGTGCACCTGGAGGTTCGGGGACCTTCCGGCCGTCTCTCTCGCGACAACCTTGCGAACGTCGCCCTGATTCTGGACCTCTCGGATGCACACAGCGGCGAACGCACGTACAACATCCATCCTTATGACTTCAATCTACCGGCGGGGCTGACGTTTTACCGCGCCATCCCGTCGCAGATCACGCTGCGTTTTGATCGCACGTCATCGCAGAGCGTTAAGATTTTTCCGCGCTATTCCAAGCCGCCGCCGGAAGGCTATCGGGTGCGCGCTTACGTGCTCGAACCCGAAACGATCCGGATACGAGGACCGGAGGAGCGCGTGAAGCGAATCGATCGGGTATGGACCGATCCGGTAGACCTCAGCAGCGTGGTCAGCTCGGCAGAATTTCATACGCACGTCAACCTGGGGGACGCTCAGGTGCGATTGGATGCGCCGTCCGTGATCACTCTGAGAGTTACGCTCGAGAAGACCATGCGGCAGGCAACTCAGTAATGGCGCGAGCGCTGTTCGGAACGGACGGGATTCGCGGAGTCGCGGGAGAATATCCGCTCGATCCGAAGACGGCCAACGCGGTGGGCGCGGCTCTAGGCAAGTGGGTTCTGAAGTCGAATCAACCCCGCCACGTTGTGATCGGCATGGATACACGCGAATCCGGACCATGGATCGCGGCGGAAGTTGCGGGCGGGCTGGCACGGCATCAAGTGACGGCGGACTTTGCAGGCGTCACCACGACGCCGGGCGTTGCCTACCTCGCAAAAACCGGACCGTTCGCGGCCGGCGTCATGATCTCGGCCTCCCATAATCCGTATCGCGATAACGGGATCAAGCTGATCGGCCATTCCGGATACAAGCTTCCGGACGAACAGGAGGAGTCGCTCGAGACCGAGATTTTTTCGCTGCTAAGCGCGGGCATCGAATCCTCGCCTGCGACGTTGCGAGTGGACTCAGGCCTTGACCGAACGTATATCGATCATCTTGCGTCCACTCTGCTCGGAGGATTGAGCGGGCTGCGCATCGTGTGCGATTGCGCGAACGGTTCTGCTTCGGCGCTGGCGCCGGAATTATTCCAGCGCCTGGGCGCGAATGTACACGCGATCCATTGCTCTCCCGATGGGCGCAATATCAATCTCAACTGCGGCTCGCTGCACCTGGATGTCTTACGATCGGCGGTGCTGGCCGAGCCGGCCGATGTCGGCGTGGCGTTCGATGGCGATGCGGATCGCGCGTTGTTTGTCAGCCGGTTGGGAAAGCTGGTAGATGGCGATGCGGTGCTGCTGCTGACGGCCCGGTATTTGAAGGATCAAGGCTGGCTCGCTTGCGGCAAAGGCACGCCTACGGTGGTCGCGACGGTGATGTCGAATCTGGGACTCGAGCGAGCGCTGGAGTCCAACGGGATCCGGATGATTCGCACTCCGGTCGGCGACAAATATGTGCTCGAAGAAATGATGCGCATTGGCGCGGTGCTGGGCGGCGAGCAGTCGGGTCACGTGATCTTTCATCAGTTCGCGACCACGGGTGACGGAATGCTCACGGCGTTGCGCGTTTTCGAAGTGATGCGGGCCTTGGGCCTGGGTCTCGACGAGCTTACGCATGAGCTGCAACTTTACCCGCAGCGATTGGTCAACGTGCGCGTGTGTGAGCGCAAACCTCTTGATGAGCTACCGGCGGTGAAAGCGGCCATTCGCGACGCCGAGGCCTCATTCGGCGATACGGGCCGCGTGCTGGTTCGATTCTCTGGAACCGAGCCGCTGGCGCGCGTGATGGTGGAAGGACCGGATATGGAACGAGTGGAATCGTTTGCCAACCGGATCGCGTCGCAAATCCGGGCCGAGTTAGGAGCAGAATAGTAAGGTGCGAAAACTCATCGTCTTCCTCGCTCTCCCCCTGCTTGCTCAAACTCCCAGGGCCAAACTCCCTGGCGAGGACTGGGTTCGGCTCTTCAATGGTAAAGATCTCGCGGGCTGGGTGAAGATCGGCAACGAGAAGTGGGATGTTGAAAGCGGGACTATCCATGGCCAGGGCATCACCAAGGACTACGGATACCTGCGCACCGAGAAAAATTACAAGGATTTCCACCTGTCGCTCAGATTCAAGTGCGAAGGCGATGGCAATAGCGGTGTATTCTTTCATGTCGAGTTCAAGCCGGGAACTGCGGACGTTGTGCAGGGTCCGCAATTCGAAATCGACTGCACCATTGGCCGGCACACTGGCGGCGTTTACGATGTCGGACGCCAGTGGCTGGTGTGGCCTGCGCCGGAAAACGAGACCGTGGTGCGGCAGGACGACTGGAACGAATACCTGCTCAAGGTGGAAGGCAATCGCTATGTAGCGCGCCTGAATGGCGTGCAAATGGTCGACTATACCGATCCGAAGCCGTTCGGCGCCGATGGGGGAATCGCGCTGCAGCTACACTCCGGCGGGCAGGGAAACATGCGGTTCAAGGACATCCTGATCCGGGATTTGACGAAGCGCTAGGACTCAAGTATCACGGGCCTTCCCTCTCGGGCTTGCGCAATATATATATCATATGATATATATATTCAAACATGCCTAAGTCCGAAAACTTCCTTCCGCTGAGAACTACCTGGTTCCACATCATGCTATCGCTCGCCGACGGCGAGCAGCACGGCTACGGAATCATGCAGGAGGTTTCTGAGCGCACCGGCGGCAAAGTGCGTCTCTGGCCGGCCACGCTGTACGGATCCATCAAGCGCCTGATTGAAGCGGAGCTGATCGCGGAATCCGACGAGCGCCCGGCTCCGGAGCTCGACGATGCGCGGCGGCGTTACTACAAGCTCACGCGGCTGGGCAAACGCGTGCTGGATGCGGAAACCGCGCGGCTGGAAGAACTGGTCCGCATTGTTCACATCAAGCGCGCTACGGAGGCAGCTCGATGAGATTCGCGATGCGATTGTACCGCGCTCTCGCAAGAGCGTTTCCGCACGAGTTCAAAGTCATCTACGGCGCAGACATGATTCAGCTTGGGGAGGATGTTGTGCAAGACATCGCAAGAGAGCACGGATTCTTTGGACTCTTTCGCCTGGTCGCGGATCTCGCCATTCGCGTGCCGATCGAATATCTGAGCGAGATGCGGCGCGACTTGATTTATGCCGTGCGAACGCTGTCCGGATCGCGAGGCTTCGCAGCTGTCGGTATCGTATCGCTGGGCTTGGCGATCGGTGTGGCGGCGGTTTCGGTGAGCGAGATCTTGAACCTGATCCTTCGCGACGCACCAGGCGCACGCGACGCGGACCGATTGATCTTGGCGAACGGCGTTTCCTATCCATATTTCGAACGCTATCGCGCGCAGCATGATTTGTTCGCAGGCGCGGCTGCCGTCCAGACGGCGGTGCCTTACAATATCTCGCTGGGCGAGGCCGGGAGTGCGAAAGCCGAGCGCGTATTCGGCCACCTGGTCTCTCCGGAGTACTTTTCGGTGATCGGCTTGAGGGCGGCCAAGGGTCGCGTCTTCAGTCCGGAGGTCGACAAGCCGGGTTCAGCGCCGCTGGTGTTTATCAGCGACCGGTTCTGGCGCGAGCGAATGAATTCCGATCCGTCGGCGGTGGGCCGGACAATGCGAGTGAACGGGCAGACGGCGACCATCGTAGGAGTTGGACCGAAGGATTTCTTAGGCATCATGCCGTTCGTTCCAGCGGATGTTTTCGTAACCACCACCGTACCCGCCTCGATGGCGCCTGAGCTGGCCGGAGACGCGATTCATCAGCGCGACGTGAAGTCATTTGCCGCACTGCTTCGTCTGGCGCCGGGAGTAACAACGAAATCGGCGGAGGCCGCGTTGGATGCAATCACACGCACGTTGGATCAGGAGACGCTCGATCCGGCGCGCAATATCAAAGGCCGGCGCGTAACCGTTCTGCCGGGCGGTAAAGTGCTGCCGGTCCCGCGCACGATGGTGCCGTTGCTGCTCGGCTTCATGACCATATTGAACGGACTGGTGGTCGCGATCGCATGCATGAATCTTGCAAACATGCAACTGGCGCGTGCCACGGCGCGGAGGAAAGAAGTTGCCATTCGTTTGTCCGTGGGGGCGGGACGCTTCCGCCTGGTGCGGCAGTTGCTGACCGAAAGCGCTCTGCTGGCGCTGACCGGCGGTGTGGGAGGAATACTGTTCGCCTATTGGGCCGCGAGCGCGTTTCGAAAAGCGAAAATGCCGTTCGCGTTCCCAGTGCAGTTCGACCTCACGCCGGACTGGCGCGTAATCGCAATCGTTTTCGGTATTTCGCTAGTGGCCGGCCTCGGCTTCGGACTCGCGCCGGCGCTGGCAGCTACGAAAGCGGATCTCGCTGCGACGCTCAAGGAAGCGATGGCCGGCCAGGCGCGCGGCTATCGGCGATTCGGCTTGCGCAATCTGCTGATGGTAGGTCAGGTAGCGGGTTCGCTCGCTCTTTTGTTGATCACCGGGTTCATGATCATTGGATTCCACAAGACCAACCTTATCGACATTCCGTTCGATCCCGCGACGATGTATTTGATGTCGCTCGATCCGGTGCGGGATGGATATTCGGCTGAAAGAGCGGCCAAATTATTCGACAGTCTGCCGGAGCGATTGGGGGGTGTGCCGGGCGTTCGCGAGATTGCACTCGCGCAGGCGGCGCCTTTTGGCCCGCAAGCGGCCGTTTTTGCATTGACGGCGACCGGCAGTGGTGGCGCGGCTGATCAAGTGGTGAGCGGAGTGGCGAAGAACAAGGTCGGCGCGCATTATTTTTCGGCGCTCAGCATGGCGCCGATCGAAGGCCGCGAGTTCGACGCGCGCGATCAGCAACTGGAAGGGGCCAAAGGCCAAGTGCTGCCCATGGTGATCAATCAGACAGCGGCGCATGAGTTTTTCGGCGGGAACGATCCCATCGGCCGCAGAATTCTGGATGGGGCTAAGTCCTACGAAGTGGTCGGCGTGGTAAAAGATCTTTCCGCGCCGTTGAGCCAGAATGCGCAAGGGCAGTCGCCAGGGGCCGTCCCGGTCGCCTATCTGCCGCTGACGAAAAATGAATTCGCGCATCCGCCGCTCAATGGGATGAACGTGATGATACGCTCCGATCGCGGCCCTGGAGGCATGGAGGGTGTCCGCGCAGAAATGGCGTTGACCGATCCGAGTGTGGGGGGGTTCAACGTACGCTCAATGCCCAGCCAGGACGGGTGGTCTCCGAGTGTTTGTCT
>JACXTT010011780.1_pt1 | contig 11666 bp, 6 predicted proteins | sample 9270951 | NCBI WGS metagenome assembly JACXTT01 (sample SAMN15532306, study PRJNA645909) | rock metagenome | isolation source: weathered quartz diorite | place: Puerto Rico | collected 2017-06-21 | reverse complement strand
GACCGTAACACGATTTTCACGCCTCGCCAGCACCTTGCCGAATCCTCCCATGTGAAAGAAAGCCGGCTGCAAGCGTCGAACCTGATATTTAAAGGATTGGCCGAAGCCGTCCAAATAATAAGCCTGATGTGGAACAGCGAAATTGGAGAACTGAATTTGATACTGATAGCCACCCAAATAGCTGCGCTTTCCCTTGTCCAGGTTGAAGCGGGGAATGTAAGAGTGATCGGTAGCGCCGTCGTTATTCATCGGCATGGTTCCTACCAGATCCTCAAGGTAGCCGAGCATTGTGCAACCTATATGCCCGGTGAGATATCGCCCGACGAGATCGCTTGAGTTGGCAAGGCCATTGGGAAATTGCCGTGAGCGTGAGTTGAGCAACAGCCGGGCCGATTCTATTGAGGCGCAGCAAACGGCAAACCTCTTGGCCCGGATTTCCTCTTCCTGGCGGGTGTTCCTGTTAATGACGGACACGGCGCGTACCTTGCCTTCGCTGTCCACCAAAAGCTCTCTTGCCAATCGATCGGACATCAGAGTGAAGTTACCGGTTCGCAGCGCCTTCGGAATCATCGACGCCGGTACGGAGAAGATTGCCCCAACGTCGCAGCCGCGCATGCAATGGCCGCAGTAGTGACACGGAGGACGTTCATCATACGGCTCCGTCAGAACTGCTTTTCGAGCCGGGATCATCGGAATGCCCATTTTCGCACAGGCTCGTTTGACAATTTGTTCCGAGCAGCGAAAGTGCAGAGGCCGCAGATACTCCCCATCGGGGACAATCTCCAGCTTTTCCTTGGATCCGGTCACACCAATCATTCGTTCCACGTGAGAATAATAAGGTGCCAGTTCCTGATAAGTGAGCGGCCAATCTTCTTCGATACCTTCGAGACTTCTCTCGCGAAAGTCTCGTTCCGCAAAACGCAGGCAGACGGCGTTCCAATGAATGCTGCGGCCTCCCACGGCTCGAATCCGGTCTACAGTGATGTCATCGCAATTTTCGTAACGGATCGCATCACTGACTTCGGCGGGATAAGCAGCTGAGGGCTGCGGCCCGTCCTTCTTGCCTCGATAAGGGCGGTCGTAAGGCCAGGCATGGGTGTGGAAATCCTGAGGGTTCATAATTCGTCCCGCTTCCACCAGGGCCACCTTCGCACCCGCTTCCGCGAGCTCTTTAGACAGAACTCCGCCTGCCGGTCCTGAACCAATAACACACACGTCAAACATTTGATTGTTCCTGGATTCCAAAGTAGATGTGGTCAAGCTCAACGGCTGATTTAAGACTCTTCACCCATGGAGCGCTCTATAGTAGCACAGACTTCAGTCTGTTCCGCCCGTTTGCCGGCTACAGACTAAAGTCTGTGCTACTCCTGCTCATTGGCGCCGCAGCAGGGCTCTTGTTTGGGCCAGTTTATCCGCGATTTCCTGAGAGTCCGGGCTTAGAGTCGCTGCCTGTTCAAGGCGGTCGATGGCTTGTCTGAAATCCTTCTTTTTAACCAGTGCCTCAGACGAGAGCAGGAGCTGATGCGATAAGAGCTTCCGGGTTTCTCCATCATCCGGCCGAAGCTCGTGAGCGTGAGTGAGAACGCGAATAGCCGCCTCATCCTGCGCCGTCAGATAGAGAATGGTTCCGTAGAGCATGTTTGCTTCAAAGAAGTCCGGACGCAATTCCAGAGCGGTGGCAGCAGACTGGCGAGCTTGAGGTAGGTTCTTCAAATGGTAGGTGGTCAGTGCCAGGTTATAGTTGATTTCCGGCGAGTCGGGGTCCAGCTTCAACGCGCGTTTCCAGATCTCCAGCGCGGGTCCGTACTCTCCCGACTTTCCGAATACCATTCCGAGGCCCACCAGTTTATCAACATCATCGGTTTCGAGCAGTGTCCGGCCCCTCTCCCAGGCTTCTGCGGTTTTTCCAGCTAGAAGCAGGGACCTGCATTCGGCAATAGCTACTGAGCCTTGCAAATAGTAATCGTGAAGCCTCTGGGTCTCGGCGAAGGCTTGCTCCGCCTTTTTGTTTTCACCGAGCTTCTGATAGGTTCGGCCAAGGAGCTGATGAATGCGGTAGTCGCGCGGATTGTCCGAGGCTGCGCGAGTCAAAACGCTCAGCGCCTCAGAGAATTTCCCCTCCTTGAAATAGGCAACACCGAGATAATATAACTCGTCCCGAAAGGGCGAACTCGACAGGAGGCGGAAGTGTTTGACGGCTTCTTCAAAATCCTGCTCAATGAGATCGACACGCCCCAGATAATAGTTCACCAGGGTAGAATTCTCGTTGAGGCCCCTCATTTTGATGAAGAGCTGGCGCGCCTGCCGGTACTCGCGCAGCTCGAAGTAGCAAATAGCCAGTTGTTCCCGGGCTTTGGCGAGACTGGGCATTTGAACCATTGCTTGCTCAAACTCGTCCGCAGCTTCTCTGAATCTCTCTGTCTCCATGAGCTTTTGGCCGTTCCCCAAATGTGTCCGGGCTGAAGACAGGGTTTCTTCTCCTCCACGCAGAATCAGCAACAGGATCAACACGATCATCGGCAAATTTTATGCAACTTCCCTCGGTTTTTACAGGGGAAAGAGGCTAGCCTGGCCCCGCGTTTCAGTAGGGCTGCGTTCTTACAGGTTAAGCTTTTCGGGCTCCATGGCGGCTAGACGTATAGAACCTGAATTTTGCAGGAGCAAACTCCCCTCACCCCCCGGCCCCTCTCCCAGAGGGCGAGGGGAGAGTAAATATTTGGTTTACTCCCTCGCCCACCGGGAGAGGGTGGCCGAAGGCCGGGTGAGGGGGAAACGCCGAGGAGTCACGCTTTTCCGGAACAGATCATACAGGCCATGCCCAATTCAGCCAGAAACTCTAGGCATAGGAATCTTCCTGTTCCTTTGTCTTTTCCTTTTGCACGCTACCCAGTGTCTCTCACAAGCTCCTTCGCCTCAGGAGCAACAATGTCTTTTTTCTGTCCTGCCGCTGATTGAAAAGGGCCAGCTGCCGGAGGCAGAAGGGAAACTGTTAGAAGGGCTCAAGCTTTACCCCCATTCTGCAATCCTGAGCAACGCCCTGGGCATTGTCTATGAGCGGCAGGATCGCGCCGACGCCGCTGCCGTTGCGTACCGAAACGCGCTCAAGGCCCTCCCCAATTTCACAGCCGCACAGCTACACCTGGCATTACTTTACCAGCGGCAGGGAAAGAACGCAGAGGCCACAGCGCTATTCAACCAGGTGGGCTCTACCACCTCTAATGTGGAGGCATTGTCAGCCGCAGGTTTAGGACTAGCACAGTGTGAGGACTATGCCGGCGCTATCCGAGTATTGGAGAAAGCCCGTTCTCTTCAGCCGGATTCGCTCCCGGTGGCGTACAATCTTTCTCTGGCCTACTTCAAAAATGGAGATTTCCGCCCTGCACAGCAGGTCCTCAAGGCTCTTCCAGAGAAGGCTGGCAGTCAAGATGCGGACCTGGTGTTCTTACGAGGCCGAATCGGGCTGGCCTTAAGCGAACCCGGGGCAGTTGATGATATGGCTTGGGCCTGCCGTCTCAGTCCGACCAAAGAAAACTTTTGCACAGAAGCCGGGCTAGGTTTTATACGCGAGGAACGGCTCAACGAAGCGGAGGCAGTGTTGCAGGCGGGGCTGGAAAAATCAACCGCGTCCCTCTCCATTCTCTCAACTCTGGGCCTGGTAGAGTTCCGCTTGGGGAAATATGCCGCCGCCAAGCGCACCTATCAGCAGGTGCTCGACAAAGATGCTGGAGCGGACGACGCTCGAGAGGGACTGGTTTTTCTACTCTATATGTCGGGTGACCTGAACGAGGCGCGCCGCGTCGCTGAAGAGGGGCTTAAGAATCCCGGCTCGGATTTTTATCTTTCTGAACTGCACGCCATGATCCTCTTTCGTCTTTCGCCTCAAACATGGGCCGAGGCACTGACATCAATAAATCGGGCTCTGAAAAAGAACCCACAATTTGCGCCGGCTTACTTTCTTCGTGGAAAGATAGCCCTGGAACAAGGAGAGATGGAAGCGGCACTGAAGGATTTCCAGAGGGCAGCTCAACTGGATCCAAAGTACCCGTTGCCTCATTACAAGATTGCTCAGGTTCTTTTGCGTTTCGGCAAAACTGCAGAAGCCGAATCCGCCAGAAAGAGATTCTTTGAACTGGGGCAAATTCGCGAGGAAGAACTCCTGGTAAGGCAAACTCAGGACGTGTTGATGCGCAAGACTTCGCAATGATCATCTGGATTCCCCCAAATCGTCTGGCACAATTCGCGTCGAGAATTTGCCGCTCTGGTAGCCACGCTGAGCGCCTTTGCGAGGCGTGGGGTTCAGAAAACCCGAAAAAGCCCACGGCTCGCCAAAAGCGCTCACCGTGGCTACCACTCACAGCACTTTCGTTGCCGGTATTGCTAGGAGTCTGGAACGCTAAGATCTCTCCTCTCGAGCAGCCGCCGCGCCCTTTCTTTGTAGATTCCGCAGTCAAGGCTGGGCTTACCGCCGCGAATGTCTTCGGAGGTGTCGAAAAGAAGAGATATCTTCTCGAAACTACAGGCTGCGGCGTTGCTTTTATCGACTACGATCGCGACGGATTTGTGGATCTTTTTTTGGTCAATGGCCGCCGGTTTGAAGAGAGTCCCGCAGTCTACCCGACCAGCCATCTCTATCGCAACAACGGCGATGAGACTTTTACCGACGTCACTCAGAACGCCGGGCTAACCTACAGCGGTTGGGGACAGGGAGCCTGTGTCGCGGATTACGACAACGATGGCTACGACGACCTCTTTGTCACCTATTACGGAAAGAACAAGCTTTATCACAACGATCACAATGGCAGTTTTTCTGATCTGTCAGAAAAGGCTGGTGTGGCGGGCAGCAGTGGTCGCTGGAATACTGGCTGTGCATTTCTGGATTACGACCGCGATGGCTGGGTGGATCTCTTCGTGGCCAACTATGTTGATATGGGAGTGGATTTGTCCAGCCAACCATTGCCTGGCTCGGGGCAGTTCTGCCAGTACAAGGGTATTCCCCTGGCGTGCGGTCCGCGAGGGTTGAAAAAGGCAGTGAACTATCTTTACCACAACAACCGTGATGGGACGTTCTCGGATCAGAGCGAATCTGCGGGCATCCGCCAGACGGATGGTCATTACTCCCTTGGCGTCTTGCCGTTCGACTTCAACCAGGATGGTTGGCCCGACATCTACGTCGCCTGCGACTCGGCCCCTAGTATCCTCTACCAAAATAATCGCAACGGAACTTTCAAGGATGTGGGCTTCTCTTCAGGAACTTCCTTTAATGAAGATGGCGAAGCTCAAGCCGGTATGGGCGTAGCAGCAGCAGATTACGATCATGACGGGCACTTTGATTTAGTAAAGACGAATTTCTCAGACGATAGCCCGAACCTTTATCTTAACAACGGCAACGGTGGCTTTTCGGACCGAGTTTTCTTTGCGGGACTCGGACGACAGCGTAACCTTCTGGGTTGGGGTGTCCTGTTCTTAGATTATGACAATGACGGCTGGAGCGACATCCTCATCGTGAACGGTCATCTCTCTGCAGAAGTGGACCTGCCCGGTGTCGATTCCCAATACCGGCAGCCCAAGCTGCTCTATCGCAACTTGCACGATGGCCGGTTTCAGGACGTGTCGCGTGTCTCCGGCCCGGGGCTGATGGCGCTGCATTCCAGCCGCGGGGCGGCGGTGGCGGACATCAGGAACGACGGCCGCCTCGCAGTTGTGGTTAACGAGATGAACGAACCTCCGTCTCTGTTAACCGTGCAAAGCTCGCTATCCGGGCACTGGATCGGAATTCAGCTCAAAGGTACAAAATCTAATCGCAGCGCCATCGGAACCCGAGTGGAGGTGGACGCAGGAAATCTGAAGCAGACGGATGAAGTGCGGAGTGGCGGAGGTTATTTGTCCCAGTCGAATCTGAGGCTACATTTCGGCCTGGGGCCGAATCGCAAGATTGATCGGCTTCTCGTTCACTGGCCGAGCGGAACGGTTGATGACATAAAAGGGATTACAGTAGACCAGCATGTCATCGTTGAAGAGGGCACCTCGGGCTGGAAAGCGGCTGGAACAACCCGGAGGGTTGCCAGACAGTAGCCGGAGGTCATAGCGCGGGACAGTGGTCCCGCGCTATGACCTCCGGTTAGAGATGAGAGGGGAATGCGCCCCGAAGGGGTGCCAGAATCGGAGCTTTACGGTGAGTTGGACATACATATCGGCTATCCAGCGCTACATTGCGAACCAAGCGGCCCATCATTGCAAATTCCCTTTCATTGACGAACTCCGGCGGCTGCTGGAGAAGACTGGTGTGAAATACGATCCAAAATTCCTGCTATGAGAAACGTCGTTCGACACTTTCCGTATCTAGCACCCCTTCAGGGTGCACAACTCCCTCAGACCGACACCGGAGGTATCGGGAGGGACAGCCGTCCCTCGCTCAACCCCCGGCTACTATCTGGCAAGCCTTCGGCTTGCGCCAGACGATCAACCAAAATCTAGAAACTCCTTGTGAAAGCTTGATAGGCTTACCACAAGGGAGTGAGGGGCATTCAGCTGCGACTTATTTGTGACGAATCATAGTAGCCGACTTGAGCTACGTTTGGCTCCAGTCGAGGGTCATGTGTCACGGCCCCAAAGTCGCCTTGATTTCAAGCGGCTCTGCTGATTTCGGGAGGCGAATCGCTCCGGTTGTCTTGTCAAAATCGGACCAGCTTTTGCCATTCACCTCGACTTCCTGAATCCTGCTTTGGTCGGGTACTCGTAAACTAAGCCAGGCAGTCCGGAATGGGGAGCGCGACGGCAACACGATCCTGCCTTTGATTTCCTGGGCCTCAGCCTGCAACTCCACCGTCACCGGCCCAAAGTTTGTGGGCATCTGCTCAAACCGGATGCTCTGTCCGGGAGCAAGCCAGCGACGCGGCGTTCCAGAGGTAAGCCACAACTGGTCGCCATCATCATGGACCAATAAGTCCCGAACCCGATTCACAAAGCGTGCCTCATCGGGAATCTTGTAGAACGGTCCCGACGGTGAGCGCCATTGCCGATATTCCTCGGTGAACACATTAACGTCTGGGTAGTAGCAGGACACAAAATCGTTGTATAGATTGCGAATCGCCGCCGGGATCTCGTGACGCCGCAGATAGACAAGTGTCGGGTTTTGCAGGTTCGCCTGGAATACCATGCCGCCTCGGCTGAACCAGTACTCGTCATCAACCCACCCATGTACGTTAAGCCCAAGACTGCTGGACATGGTGGCGTTGTCTTCCCAGTCGTCTAGCACCCAGTTGGCCAGTGGCTCCTCACCGCGGAAGACACTTGTATATAGCAAAATCATAGGTCCGTAGAGGACCTCACGTATAGCCGAGAGCCGGTAGGTAGGCAGGACCTTGTTCGGATAGCGATTGTAGTAAGCCACGCGCATGGGCCCAAACAACCGGATGCGTTGGTAAGGCCGGGTAGGAACATAAGGGACGTACGTATTGTCACGCAGGCGAATCACGGGCGAGCGCTGCGCGGCCGCCAACACGGCCTCACGCAGATCTGTCCTGTATGCCTCCGCCTCGCGACTGATACGTTCCGCAGCCTCATGCCCGGTTTCCCGGAGCGCTTCACCCAGCCGCGTCATACCGGCTGAAGCAAAGGCGTTTACGGAAAACCAGTGACCCCAATCGTGGTTGTCCTCCAGGTGCCCTGCTGGCAGTAAACCGAATTCCGGGATCTTTTCTTCTCCATCCATAATCTTAGTCAGTCGGCGTTGATTGATAATCCAGTCTGCGGCCAACAGCAACCCAGGCAGGGCATGTTCGAACCATCGACTGTCTCGCGTTATGAAGTAGTGCTCGACCAGCGTCCAAAGGACAGTGCCATGGTCGAGATTGTATTCGTACGCCGTGTAATCATGATCTGCATCGACTTTCGCCCCATGGTAGACTTCGTGCTGATCACCCGTGTAGGTGCCTTCAAAGGGACGTGATCCCTGCAATCGAATAAAGGTCTCCAAATAGTCTGCGGCGGTCTTATGATCTCCCAGCGCATCCAGCATCAGAATCTGGAAGCAAGCCTCGTTAGCAAAAACCGGGTAAACGTAGCTGGCAGCCGGAACCATGAATAGCCCACTCTTCGGGTCCTTAGTGGTACTGATGTGAATATGGCCAACAACAGCTCGGGCGAAGGTCTCAAACTTCCTTTCGGGCACGTTGAACCGGACAGCGCTGTCGAGGAGACTTTTCCAGTAATTGATGACCTTGCTTTTTTCGGTTTCATAACTCAGGGCCCTAAGCTGTCGTCTCTCTGAGTCCTTCAAGCGTGGAACATAAGGCAAAGTGATGTAGGTGATGTCCTCCCCATGAGCCGGCACACTGGATCGGACGTGCACCGCTTCCAGGCGTTTTTCGCCGTCTTGCATAGCGGCCAGTTCGGTAGTGGCTGAGGAAGAAGGAATGATGCGACCGCGAACCAGGTCTCCGTTCGTGGTTACGAGGTCGTGGTCGGAATAGATCAACTTCTCCACAGGATCAACACCAAGCCAGATATGGGAAAGGCGTGGCGCTGTGGAGGAGTTTCGGGCGACAAGTTTGACCATGAGCGCCGAAACCGTCTGTTCGTCCCTGCCTTCAATGCCCAACGGTCCGGAAAGCTGCGTGGCGAAGGCCTCCTCCATGTAGGTGAGACCATCCTTTTGCCAAGTAGCGATGGCGACGGGCAAGTAATCCTCGAGGACCGACAATTTTGAATCCTGACTGGCTGGGCGGAATGTGGGCGTTTCCCCTGTCCCCAGGCGCCAGGAAAGGCGCGTGTCATCCCATTCCAGGCGCTCCAGCTCCGCGCCTTTGGCCTTGGTAGCTTTCTTATCGATGGTGATGTTCCCGCCCCATTCGAAGGCAAACTTTTGCCAACTGGAATCAACTGCCAGAGGCAGGTAGAGCCTTCCACCTTGTCTTTCGACAGGGTCAAGAGCTGGGATCTCACGAGAGGCGCGTTCGTAAGTCTGTTCCGACTCCTGGGCGAGCTTATCTCGAATCCTCGCGCCTCTCTTCACGACGTCTGACGAGAATGATTTTGTGTTAGACACCAGCGTCACATAAGCCTGGAAATCGGGCAGGTAGACGGGGCCCTTGTCCAGGTCCGACAATGCAAAGGAAAACGTGCGATCGCCGGCCTGCAGCGTGACGACGGTCACGTCATGAGAACCGCTGGGTGCCGGGTCGGTGCCCTGGATTTCCAACAGGAGGCCCTTGCTCTCAGGTCCCGTTTGGATGTGAAATTCATTGCCTGCGATTCTGTCGTCACTGCCAGTCTGCCAACCTCGTACTTTGGCAACGGCACCGTTGTAAGCGATCATTCTTCCTTTCCAGAGAGTAGAAGCCGTCGTACCGACGCCTAGTTCAATTCTCACCTGAACCGTTTTCTGCTGAGAACCACTGAACACTTCCAACCGTTCTACCGCAGGCGGTCGATCGTTCGTCAGTAGACGAATCTTCAGTGTCCGCCGGTAAAGCAACCCTGGCAGGTTATCTGCCTTAGGATTTTCACTTTGGTCCAAAGGGAAAAACGTCAGGCGACAATCTTGTCCTTCACAGCTGATCTTAGATTTGGCTGTGAGCCACTGGCCTTGCCATGGATCATCGATTGGATCCTCGATAGTGGGCATTTTCGGCGGTGGGTAAGGCCAGTTCAAAAACCAGTATTGAATCGAGAGCTTTTGGGTAACAAGAGGACTGGCAAAGCGAATATGGACGCTGGCGACATCACGCTCCTCCGCCCATTGCAGGCCGTAGACGAACCGGTTACCACTCTTTTCAAAGCCTTGGCTGCCGCGGCGCGCGTAGCTGTAGTCAAAGGCCACTGGCAATTTGTGTTCATCGCTGATGCAGCAGCGACGAGCGAAAGGAGCGATATCGAAAGGCTGCGCCTCCAGGTCGACCCCGGTGAGAACGATTACGGCAAACAGCAAGAGGATGTTCATATGGTCGAGGAGGGTGAGAAGGAGATCAAAAATGGAGGATCGAAGATAGAGAACAGAAAAACGAGAAGAGCGAGTGGCGGATATATACGGCGACATAGCTACGAGAAAAGCTCCCCTCCTTGGCTAAGGAGGGGAAACTGTGGCCGCTGGCCACAGCCGGGGTGGTTGTCCGCGAGGAACGCAAGGAACTCAGTTTTGTGCCGACCACTCTTACGACCACCCCGCGCTGCCCGATGGCCAGCGCTACCCCTCCTGAGCCAGGAGGGGAGCCTGCCTGGGGAGCATTTGGTGGTTGCTTTAGTGTCGTAGATTCATCTCGCAATGCATAAACCACGATACTCGATCTTCTATTCTGATCCTCTGTTTCTTCGCCCCTATCCTCGCATTTCTCTGTGTCTCCGTGCCTCCGTGGCTGCCTCGTTGTGATCACCAATAGAACTTCAACCCAAACTGCATGGCTCGCGGATCAGTCTGGACATTCGTGATCTTGCCGAACTGGCAGCCGAACTGATGGACCAGGTCGGTTGAGCCATCTGCATTCGGAGGCAAGCACCAGTTTAAGTTGGGAATACCCAGATTTTGATGGTTCAAGGCGTTGTAAATTTCCCAACGGAAACTGAAGTAATGCGACTCTGAGATGTGGAAGTCTTTTGCCAGTGCCACATCCAGATTCCAAAATCCGGGCGAACGGACGCTAGGAACCCGCAAACCCATGTTGCCAAACCTCCACCACTCGTCATAAATGCTGGGGTCCGGAGCATTAATGATGGCCGGGTTAGAACCGAAGGACGCTTCAAAAGCGGCGGGGTTCCACCATTGATTCTCCTGCTCCTGCCGACTGCGGCTCCCGTGAAATTGCGGATCTCCGATCAAATTGGGTCGACAACTTCCGATGCCGTTGCAAGGCCCATAAATCGGCAGGGGCACACCACTCTGGACGTTCCAATTTTGGCTTAGCTTCCATCCTCCCAAGATGACGTCCGCAAAACGGCTGGTAGCTAAGAACGGTTTCCCTTTGCCGAAGGGCAATTCATAGAGTACGGCCGCATTGAAGATGTGAGGGATATCATCAGCTGTAAGCGCCACATCGGCATTTCGATTGTCCGGATCCTGTGCGCTTGCGCTGTGACCGGAAGCATTCGCCGAGCCTCCCGAAATTGCACCGGGGACAAAGGCGCTTCGTCCTACCGTCCGCCCTAAAGTTGTCGGTGTCGCGCTGTTACCAATCAGACTTCCCGTATTGGGGCTGCCGATGTTCTTTTGGAAGGTATAAACGGCCGTGAAGCTAAGTCCCCGCGAAAAGTGCTTCTCCACGCGACTTTGAAGGGAATTGTATCGGTTGAAGCCGTCCGGATTGCTGTTGATACCGACCCCTCCGTATTGCGGAAAGGGCTGAAGAAGCCGATCTAGAGACATATCGGCGCCGTAAACAGACACTAATCCGGGAGGAGTCGGTACCACTGCGTTGATACCGTTGCGGAGCTGTTGTCGGGTCTTGGTGGCTACGTAGTTATAGTTGCGAAACTCGTCACCATAAAGATGCGTCCGGTGGGTCCCCACATAGCCCACACTCAAGACCATGTTGGAGCGCAACTCGCGTTGGACGTATAAGCTCCACCGTTGCACGTAGGGATCTTTGCTACCATTGGGAAATCCTCCCACCGTCCCCAACCCCAGGACTTGGTTACATTCCTTTCTTCCCCGAACGACAGCAGCAACTCTCAAC
>JACXTT010011779.1_pt1 | contig 11667 bp, 12 predicted proteins | sample 9270951 | NCBI WGS metagenome assembly JACXTT01 (sample SAMN15532306, study PRJNA645909) | rock metagenome | isolation source: weathered quartz diorite | place: Puerto Rico | collected 2017-06-21 | reverse complement strand
ACTTTCCGGTGGCCGGATCGTAGTGGTAGCAGAGCAGGAGGACCTGCTCGGCCGCGCCGCCGATCTTGTTCCGCGAGGCCTCCACCAACGCCAGCCGGAGGTCGCGCGCCTTGTACTCGAAGCCGAAGAGGTAGCGCGAGATGCGTCCCTCCGGCGTGTTGACCAGCAGCACGGTGCCGTGCGCGAACTGATTGCTGGCGATGTCGTACGCGTACTGGAATCCGGCGGTGCCCGCGATCTTCTTGATGGCGCTCTCCGGCCCGGTGAGGAAGTGCCAGCCGTTCGCCGCGCCGAAGCGCCCGTAGCGCTTGACGTACTTTTCCTTTTTCTCCGCCGCCTGTTGCGGCGTGTCGCGCGGATCGATGCTGATGGTGACGATGTCGAACTCTTTGCCCACGTCGAACTTCAGCTCGGTGAGGGTGCTGGTCATCCCCTCGAGCACCATCGGGCAGAGCATCGGGCAGTTGTAGTAGACGAAGTTCAACAGCACTGGCCGCCCGTGGTGGAAGTAGTCGCCGAGGCGGACCACGCGGCCGCTCTCGTCGCGCAGCATGACGTCGAGCGGAAGCTGGGCGTCGAGGTGCTGCGCGATGGCCACGTTGCCCGGGAGCGTGGGCGGGGTGGCGCTGGTGTCGGCGAGCGCGGGGAGGGCGAGGAGAAGCAGGAGCGCGACGAGTGTTGCCAGTTGCCAGTTGCCTGTTGCCCGATTTCCCGGCAACCGGTAACTGGCAACGGGCAACTGACGGCCAACGGCCAACGGCCAAGGGCCAACGCTCATGGCTTCGGCGCTCCTTGTGTAGGCGCGGCCGCTCCCGGCCGCGCGCCGGCGGCCGAAGCGGCCGACGCCACACCAAGCCGCTGCACCGCCAACTGCTTGGCCACCTCGATCGGCAGGCGCACGATCCCCTTCTGCCTGTCCACCCACCCCGGCGAGTGCAGCGCCTGTTCCTCGGTGGCGCGCATCTGTTCCATGTCGATCGCCGGGGTGCTGGCATTGGGCGGCATCACGGCGCCCGCCGCATTGCGCGTCTGGAACGGCTGCAGGCGTGGCTCCTGCGGCACGGCGGCGTCGGGCGGGCGGGCGATGTCCGTGAGCGGCGCGTTGGTCTTGCCGCGGAACAGCTCGCGGAAGTACTTGAACTGCATGTAGAGCACGAGGTGCGTCACAGCACCGAAGAGGATGAAGACGACCACCGCCCAGAGCAGAGCGCGGACGTTGACGTCGCTCTTCTCGTGGTGGGTCTCCGGATTCACGATCTCAGGCATTGACCTTCAGCGCCCCCTCGCGAATCGCTTCCTCCACCCACGTCTCGTGAATGGGAATGATGGTCTGCCCCTTCAGTTGCCCGATGAACGCCCACAGCCAGATGCCGCCGATCCCAACCAGCGAAGTGAGATCCATCCACGAATAGGTGAAGTGCTCGCCGTACCACGACGGCGCTACCAGCCAGTAGATGGCGACATACCGCATGACGATGATGATCACCGTGACTACGCCGATGGTCTCCGGCCGGTCCTTGATCGGCCGCATGAGCAGGAGGAGGAACGGCAGGAAGAAGTGGAAGAGGATCATCGCCGCAGCGAGCATTCCCCACACGCCCTGCTGCCGCACCAGGTAGTGCGGGATCTCCTCGTGCGTGTTTGCGTACCAGATCAGCAGGTACTCGGAGAACGAGGTGTACGCGTAGAACATGACGAAGGCCAGCATGAGGTTGCCGAGGTCGCGCAGATGCATCGGGCGCAACACCTCCGCCATGGCCTCGGTGTGCGCCAGCCGCGAGAGGAAGAAGATGACGAAGGCGAAGGCGGAGAGGGCGCAGCCGACAGTGAAGGTGATGCCGTACATCGTCGAGCTCCACCTCGGCTCGGTGGACATCATCCAGTCGATGGAGACGAAGGTCATGACCAGCACCACCAGCACCAGCCCGGCGGCCGCCCACTTGCGCCGCGACAGCTCGGTGTACGGCGAGCGGCTCTCGTAGAACTCCAGCGAGAGCGCGCGGAGGCGCCACGCCCAGACGACGAAGAAGAGGAAGTAGAGCGCCACGCGGATGAGGAAGAACTGCGTGTTGAGGTAGTGCCCCTTCAGCGCCTGCACTTCGTGGAAGCCCTCCCACGCGCTGTCCGACCAGACGTAGATGTACTTCATGCCGGCGATGACGGGGATGAAGGCGATGAGCATCACCCACATCGTCCGCGCCGCGGCGCCGAGCGGGCGGCGGATCAAGAGACCCCACTGCCCGCCGGTGAGGTACTGCAGCATCAGCACGGCGAGCGAGCCGGCCACGATGGAGAACCAGAAGAGATAGCTGGGCAGCCAGGAGCGGAAGAACTGCTCGCGGTTGATGAACAGGCCAACCACGCTCAGCGCGATGCCGGCGACGCCCACGCCGAGGGCGATCGGCTGGAAGCGCGCGATGCCGGTGACAGGCGCGTTGTCCTCGGGCTGCACGCTCACTGCGCGCCTCCGGTCAGCTTCGTCCGTATGGCGGGCGGCAGATCATCGATCGTCCCGTGCTGGCTGATCTGGAGCGCGCGGATGTAGGCGATGATCGCCCAGCGGTCCTCCACCGGCACCTGCGGCGCGTACGACGGCATGGCGCCGAAGCCGTTGGTGATCACGTCGAAGAAGTGGCCCGTCTTGGCGCTGCGCAAGGTGTCGGTGTGGAACGACGGCGGGCGGCGGTAGCCGCGCGAAGGGATCATGCCGTTGCCGTCGCCGAGCTTGCCGTGGCACTCGGAGCAGTAGATGTTGAAGCGCTCCTCGCCGCGGTTCATCACCTGCGCGGTGACCGGGAAGGGGAAGCCGTTGCCGTCCGCGCCGTTGATCTTGCCTGTGGCCATGAAGCCGTCGACCGCCAGCTCGCCGCGCGCCACCGTCCCCGGCACGCGCGGCCGCGCGGACATGCCGTCGGCGAAGAAGTCGCTCGGCTCCAGGGGGTCGTAGCGCGGTTGGTTGGCCATTTTCTGGCGGCAGGCCGCGAGAAGCAGCAGGAGCGCGATCGCGGTGTAGCGGCGGCCGCTTCGACCGCCGACCCCGACAGCCGAAGCGGCTGTCGCTACACGGCTACCACGGGACATCGGTCACCTCCCGCGGCCCCAGCGTCTCCAGAAACTCCCACGTCTTGTCGAGATCGAACTTCGGGTCGCGCGCCTGGATGACCAGGAAGAACTTGTCGCGCGAGGCCTGATCGAAGCGCTTGATGTTGAACACCGGGTGATACGGCATCGGCAGGCCGTTCAAGGCCAGCATGCCGAAGACGGCGGCGAACGCGGCGAGCAGGATCGTGCACTCGAAGGTGATGGGGATCCACGCCGGCCACGGGCTGTACGGCTTGCCGCCGATGTTGAGCGGATAGCCGATCACGTTCGCGTACCAGCACATCAGGTATCCGCCGATGCCGCCCACCAGACCGCCGATGAAGACGATGATCGGCAGCTTGGTGCCGTGCATCCCCACCGCCTCATGCAGTCCGTGGATGGGGAACGGCGAGAAGGCGTCGGTCTCCGTGTAGCCGGCCTGGCGCGCGGCGTTCGCCGCGTCCAGCAGCTCCTGCGGGTTGGTGAACTCCGCGATGAGCCCGTAGGTGCCGGTGATGATCTTGCCGACGGCCATGGCTTACTCGTGCCCCTCCGCATGCGCCTGCGCCTCGGGGAGCAGCGTGCGCATCTCGAAGATGGAGATCATCGGCAGGTAGCGGATGAAGAGACAGAGGAGGAAGAGGAAGAGGCCGATCGACCCGACGTACATCGACCAATCCCACTTCGTTCCGTGGTACATCCCCCACGATGACGGCAGGAAGTCGCGGTGCAGCGAGGTGGGGATGATGACGAAGCGCTCCAGCCACATGCCGACGTTGACGAACATGGCGGTGATGAACAGCATCACCGGGCTGGTGCGGAAGCGCTTGACCCACATGAGCTGCGGCGCCAGCCCGTTGCAGATGATGAGCGTGATGTACATCTTCTGGTAGGGGCCGAAGACGCGGTTCATCCACATGTAGCGCTCGAAGTGATTGCCGCCGTAGTAGGCGAAGAACGCTTCCATCAGGTACGAGTAGAAGACGATCATCCCCGTGGCCAGCATGATCTTCCCCATGTTCTCGAGGTGCTTCACGGTGATGAAGTCCTCGAGCTTGAAGACCTTCCGCGCCGGGATGGCCAGGGTGAGCACCATGGCGAAGCCGGCGTAGACCGCGCCGGCCACGAAGTACGGCGGGAAGAACGTGGCGTGCCACCCGGGAAGTTGCGACACGGCGAAGTCGAAGGAGACGATGGTGTGCACCGAGAGCACCAGCGGCGTGGACAGTCCCGCCAGCAGCAAGTAGGCGCTCTCGTAGCGGTACCAGTGCTTGGCCGAGCCGCGCCAACCCATCGACAGCGCGCCGTAGAACATGCGGGCTGCGGTGTTGTTGGCGCGGTCGCGGAGCGTGGCCAGGTCGGGGATCAGCCCGACGTACCAGAACATCAGCGAGACGGTGGCGTAGGTGGAGACGGCGAAGACGTCCCACATCAGCGGGCTCTTGAACTGCGGCCAGAGCCCCATGGTGTTCGGGTAGGGGAAGAGCCAGAAGTCGTACCACGGCCGCCCGGTGTGCAGCGCCGGATAGAGTCCCGCCGAGGCCACGGCAAAAAGCGTCATGGCCTCGGCGAATCGATTGATCGAGGTGCGCCACTCCTGACGCAGCAGCAGCAGGATGGCCGAGATCAGCGTGCCGGCGTGGCCGATGCCGATCCACCAGACGAAGTTGAGGATGTCGAAGCCCCAGCCCACCGGATGGTTGATGCCCCAGATGCCGACGCCGACGAAGATGAGCTTCCCGATCGTCCCCACCAGCACCATGACCAGCATGGTGGAGATGGCGAAGACGATCGACCAGAGCAGCGGCATCTTCTTCCGCAGAACGATGGAGCTGATGTGATCGGTGACCGAGGCGAAGGTGTGGCCGGGCTCCACCGTAGGGCTTGGGATGAACCGCTCGGGGATTTTCATCTCCTGCGTGGTGGGGCGTACTTCGTGGACGGGCTCTTCTAGGTTCGCCATAAACGGAAGGGGAACGGGGAATGTTGAATGTTGAATGTTGAATGTTGAATGGGCGTTCGGCGCAGCGCGCGAGCGCATTCAACATTCAACATTAAACATTCAACATTCCCCGTCATCCCTTGATCTCCGGATTCGGGTTCCTTATGACTCCGAGGTACGTCGTCCGCGGCCGCGTATTCAACACAGCCAACAACCCATAGTTCGTCGGCTCCCCCTTCAAATGCGCCACGCGGCTGGAAGCATCGTTCATGTCCCCGAACACGATCGCTTCCGAGGGGCAGGCCTGCGCGCAGGCGGTGGTCACTTCGCCGTCGCGCACGCGGCGGTTGCTCTTCTCCGCCTCGATGCGCGCGGCGTTGATACGCTGCACGCAGTACGTGCACTTCTCCATCACGCCGCGCGTGCGGATGGTCACGTCGGGGTTGCGCATCGGCTTGAGAGCGGGAGTGTCGTAGTCGCTGTAGTGGAAGAAATTGAAGCGGCGTACCTTGTACGGGCAGTTGTTCGAGCAGTACCGCGTGCCGACGCAGCGGTTGTACGTCATGTCGTTGAGCCCTTCGGAGCTGTGCGTGGTGGCTTCCACCGGGCAGACCGGCTCGCACGGCGCGTTCTCGCACTGCATGCACGGCACCGGCTGGTGGAACACTTCCGGATTCGACGGCTCGCCGCGGAAGTAGCGGTCGATGCGCAGCCAGTGCATCTCGCGCTCGCGGTTCACCTCGCTCTTCCCCACGATGGCGATGTTGTTCTCCGCCTGGCAGGCGATCACGCAGCCGTTGCAGCCGGTGCAGACGCTGGTGTCGATGACCATGGCCCACGCGTGGCCCGTGTACGCGTACGGCGGATACATCGACTCGTCGCGGTTCTCGTACGCCTCCGCCGCCTTCTGCATGAAGAGCGGGTCGCGCTGGTAGTCGGCGAAGGTGCCGGCGCGGATGATGGCGCGATCGGTGCCGTACATGTCAGAGCGGTTGATGCTCTGATGCTCCTGCGTGCAAGCCACCGGGTAGGGGTCGCTGCCGCGGACGATGCTGATCTCCGCGCCAGCGCCGCCGCCGAGCGCGTCTGACAGGCGCAGCGGATAGAGGTCGGCGCCGACGTTGCCGACGTTGCCGGAGTGCGTTCGTCCGTATCCGAGGAAGACCGTGACCACGCCGTCCGGATGGCCCGGCATGGCCCACAGGGGCAGCCGCACGCTGCGGCCGCGCCAGCGGACGTCGGCGAGCACGGTCGTCCGCTCGTTAACCAGCGAGATGCGCGTCGTGTCGTCGAGACCCAGCTCGATGGCGGTCTTCGGGCTGACCAGCGCGACATTCTCCCAGCAGATCTTCGTCTGCGGACGCGGGAGCTCCTGCAGCCAGCCGTTGTTCGCGAAACGGCCGTCGTGGATGTTGGGGTCGGGGCGGATGGCGAGCTCGAGACCGGTTGCCCGTTGCCCGTTGCTCGTTGCCGGAGGCGGGACAGACAGGATTGTCTGTCCTCCACTGCGCGGCGGGAGCGCCGAGCCGGCGATCAGTCCGTCGTGGAGCCACTTGCGCCAGCTCTGTTCGTTCGCCCCTTTGCCGAACCAGTAGGCGCGCACGGTGTCGTAGGGCGACTGATCGAGTCCGCCGGTCAGGGCGCCGACCACTTCGTGCGGCGAGCGGCCGTTGTAGAGCGGCGCGATGAGCGGCTGGACGATGGAGATGGTGCCGTCGTGCGCGCGCACGTCGCTCCATCCCTCCAGGTAGTGCAGCTCGGGGATGTGCCAATGCGAGAGCATCGAAGTCTCGTCGTAATAGAGCGAGAGGTGCGCGCGGAACGGCACCTTGGCCAGCGCGTGCTGGAAGAGGAAGTCGGCCGGCGCGTCGTAGACCGGATTGCCGCCAAGCATGATCAGCGCCTTCACGGCGCCGCGGTGCATGTCGTTCGAGAGGTTGCGCAGCGACTCGAGCTGATTGACCGGCGTCACTTCGAGAGGGTAGGTGACGGTGATGGTCGATCCGATATTGCCGAGGCTTTGATTGATGGACATGGCCAGCGCGTGCACGACAGGCGGCTGGTCGTCGCCGGCGATGACGATCGACGCGCCGCGGTTGGCCGCCAGGTCCTTGGCGATCTCTGTGTAGCGGCGGCCGCTTCGGGCGCCGGCAGCCCCTTCGCCTCCGCTCAGGGCAGGCTGCGCGGCTGTCGCTACACCGAGCTGCGCGGCGATCTCTCGCGCGATCCCTTCGATCTCGCTCGGCCGCGCCGGCCAGCGGTGGTCGGCCACCGCGCCGGTTCCGGAGAGGCCGCAGTCGAGCGCGTAGAGGCGGTTCATCGACGTCGTCTGCCCACGCCGCACGCGCCGCCGCGACATGAAATCGCGCGCGTAGCGGAGATGTCCCGGTCCCGCGCCGAGGAAGTCGGAATCGAGCGACACGACGACGTTGGCCTTGTCGAAGTGATAGACGGCGTTGCTGTACGCGCCGAGGGCGAGGCGCAACCCTTCACGCACGTTGTGGCCGCCCGCCGGCTCCCACTGATGCCGCTGCATGCTGGGATAGGCGGCCAGAAGCTGTTGGATCTGCGCGCCGAGCGTCGGCGAGGTGATGGTCTGCGTCAGCAGGCGCAGCCCGGCGCCGTTGCTCTTCGCCTCCTTCAGCACCGGCTGCAGCGCGGCGAGGAATTCGCTCCAGGTGGAGATCTCGCCGAGGTGCCGGACCACCTGCGCGCGGTCGGGATCGTATAGGCCGAGGATGGAGGCCTGCATCATCGCGTCGGTCGCGCCGAGCGACGACGGGTGATCGGGGTTGCCTTCGATCTTCGTCGGGCGTCCCATGTGGCTCTCGACGAGCACGCCGCTGCCGACGCCGCCGAGAGCGAAGGCGCTGGCGAAGAAGAGCGGCTTGCCGGGGATGAGATTCTCCGGCTGGCGGATGTAGGGGACGATCTTCTCGGCGGGGCGGTTGCACGCCGCCATTCCGGCCAGCGCCACCGAGGCGCCCATCAGTTTGACGAAGTCGCGCCGGTCGACGCCGCGCTCGAGCGGCAGCGCCTGTTGCGGGAACTCGCGCTCCACCTCGGCGAAGAGCTCGTCGTCGCGCGCCAGATCGTCGAGGCTGCGGTATAACCCGCCGCCTTCGGCGCGCTTTCGGAAATCGGTGAGGGTCAGTTCTTTCATTGCGATTCGTTCGCCGTTGGCCGTTGGCTGATGGCCGAGGCGCCGGTCTCTCGGCCAACGGCCAACGGCAAACGGCCAACTAGTAATGACACGTCGAGCAACTCGTGAACTTCTGAATCTGGTACTCGCGCACCAGGCGCGGGCCCAACTCTTTCTGATTGACCGGCACATAGGCCATGTTGAACACCTGGTCCCGCGGCCGCACGTACTGCTCCGGATTGCGGTGGCAGTCGAGGCACCACGACATGGTCAGCGGCGAGGCCTGATAAGTCAGCGGCATCCTGTCGATGCGGCCGTGGCACGAGGCGCAGCCGATGCCTTTGTACACGTGGATGCTGTGATTGAAGTGCACGAAGTCCGGCAGCCGGTGCACGCGCGACCACACCAGCGGCTTCCCCGTGGCGAAACTGGCGCGCACGGGGCCGAGCATGTCGGCGTTGGTCCAGATCTCCGCGTGGCAGTTCATGCAGGTCTCGGTGGGCGGGATGCCGGCGAAGCTTGATTTCTCCACCGTGGTGTGGCAGTAGCGGCAGTCGATGCCCAGGCCGGCGACGTGATGCTGATGGCTGAACGGCACCGGCTGCTCGCGCTCGATTCCCTGATCGGTCGCCACCGGCGACCGCACGATGCCGCCGATCACCCACAGCACGAACGCCACGATGAAGACTGCGCCGAAGATCGTGACGCGCGAGAGGGTGTTGGCACTACGATGGAAAATCTGCGCCATTGCAGGCGCGCCGGATCATATCGGAATCAAGAGGTGAATCAAGACCGCGCCGCGATGCGCGAGATGCCGCCGGAGACGACGAGCGCCATCACGCTCGCGCTGTCGACGGCGAGCCGCTCTACGCTCGCGTTCGGCACGATAACCAGCGATCCCGCCATGCTGTAGGCGAAGGGGAGATAAACCGCCACGTTGCCTTCCAGCGCGAGGAATCCAAGGTCGGCCTGCGTGACGAATCCAAGCGTGCGCACCCCCTCGGCCAGCTTCACCGCCACCGGCTGGTCGAAGCGCTTGCGGTCACCGACGAACGCCTCGAGCAGGTCCTTGAGCGACGCGTAGATCAGCCGCACCAGCGGCGCGCGCGTGAAGAGGAGCTCGGTCAGCTCGACGAACTTCCGCCCCACGAAGTTCGAGCCGAGCCACCCGATGAGGATGATGGCCACCAGGAGGATGCCGAATCCGGCGCCCGGCACGCGCAGCGGCAGCAGCCGGTCCACCCAGATGAAGGCGACGTAGAGGATGTAGACGGTAAGGGCGATGGGAACGACGATGACCAGGCCGCGGAGGAAGTTCTTGATGAGCCAGTTCATTGACGTTCGCCGTTGGCCGAGCCTTATCTCATAACCACGGCCAACGGCCAACGGCGAACGGTCACGCCGCGCGATAGTCCTCCGCATCAACGACCAGCAGCAACACGCACCCTTCGTCCGAAACCACGTCGCCGTGACGCGAGCCGGCGCCGGCGCGGTGAAAGTCACCCTGCCGAAGAGAGATTGCGCCGATGCGGCAGCTTCCGCTGACCACGAACGACTCCTCGTCGCCATGGTGATCGTGTGCCGGGGCGCGCGAGCCGGGCTCGAACGACATCAGGATGGTGGCCGTGCCGCGCTCCTCGTCGACCGAAAGCGTTTTTACCCTCACGCCGGGGAACGGCAGCGGCACCCAGCGCCCTTCGTCGCTGCGGACGGTGCGGCTGTTTTGGGGAGTGGCGCGGACGGCGTCGAGAATGCGTCTGCGGAGCTCGGGAGGAGGGGCGATCGGCTCGATGGATTCGGCGATGATGCCGTCGAGCAGCTCCGCGTCTTCGTGCGTCAGCGTTTCGTTCACTCTCACTCCTGCTGCGCAACCTGAATGCGCAGTGCCGCCATTCCGTCCAGGATCATCCGGCGCGCCTGCGTCTCATCGAGACCGTACCTTGCGGCAATTTCGCGAAGAGAAAGCCCGCCGAAGAAAAGCTCCTCGACCAGACTCGCCGGGGTCGGTCCCCTTGGATCTACGGGGCTGACGGGCGTTTGGCCCTGTTTGCGCTCCAGGGCCCGCTCGCGCGTCAGGCGCACCAGTGTACGCAATTCGCCGCCTTCGTGTGCATCAGACGTCCCCCACAAGGCCAGAAAGGCCGATTCCAGCGCCGCCGCCGCGGCGTCGGCATCGCCGGTGATGCGCAGGGCGAGCGCGTAGAGCCGTGGCGCGTGCGCGTCGTAGAGGGCCTCGATGTCCTGAGGGGTCATTGCAAAGCTTCGGGCCAGTTTACGCCACGACGGCATCGATTTCCTCGATGGCCTGCCGCCGCCGCTCCTCCCAGCCGCCGCGAATGATGACGTAGCGGGCGCCCGCGGAATCGAGGGCCTGGCGGAAGAGCGCGTGCATCTCCTCGCGCCGGTCGCCGCGGTCGCGCTGCGCGTCGGGGAGCCACGGCGCGTCGATGTCCATCAGCAGATAGAGGTCGCCGAGGCGCTCGTGCGCGGCGCGCTCGATCCAGGGCGTGCACGCGCCGTAGTAATGCCGCGCGTAAAGGACGGTGCTGAGGAGATCGGTGTCCAGCACCGCCACGCGCTGCGCGGCGGCGATCGCGGCGTCCTCGCGCGCCATCTGCCCCCGCGCGATGGCCTCTACATCCTCGGACGTCAGGGCGGATCCCTTGGCGTCGAGGTAGTCGCGCACGTACTCCGCCGCCCACGCCGTGCGGTAGTGCTCCGCCAGCTCGCGCGCCAGCGTCGACTTGCCGGTGCACTCCGACCCGGTGAGGACGACGCGGATCACGACTCGATCGGCGCGGCCGCCCGCAGCGCGGCCACCGCCGTCCGGCGCCAATCGATGAAGCCCTTCGCGCAGAGCAGGACGAAGAAGCCGTAGAGCGCCGCCGTCAGCCGCAGCGACTGCTGGATGTAGATGATCACGTAGACGATGTCCACCAGCGCCCAGACGATCCAGTTCTCCAGGATCTTGAGGTTCAGCAGCACCTGCCCCACGATGCTGTACGCCGTCGTGGCCGCGTCCATCACCGGCGAGGAGCTGCTGCCCGTCTTCTGCAGCATCAGGTAAATCGGCAGCGTGAGCACCGCGCCCCCCGCGATGGTGCCCAGCCACACCGGCAACGACGCCTGCGAGATCTGCCGCTCGCTCTTGTTCTTCCCGCCGTGCAGCCATTCGTACCAGCCATGGATGGAGAGCGCGAAGTAGAGGAGCTGCAGCACGGCGTTGGCGTAGAGATGCGCGCGCCAGTTGACGATGAGGTAGAGCAGCACGCTGACGATGCCGGTCGGCCACGTCCAGATGTTCTCCTTCACCGCTAGCCAGACGTTGGCCAGCGTGAAGGCGACGGCGGCAATCTCCAGCGGCGTGAAGCTCACCACTCGAAGTGTATCCTCACGCCATGAGCCCTCTCGACCGCATCCGCGCCATCTGCATGGCCCACCCCGAGACCTACCAGAAGCCCGCGCACGGCGGCCCCGCATTGTGCGTTCCCGCGGGCCCACA
>JACXTT010011778.1_pt1 | contig 11667 bp, 11 predicted proteins | sample 9270951 | NCBI WGS metagenome assembly JACXTT01 (sample SAMN15532306, study PRJNA645909) | rock metagenome | isolation source: weathered quartz diorite | place: Puerto Rico | collected 2017-06-21 | reverse complement strand
ATCAGCGGCCCGCATGAAGCGGCGGCGGACTTCCGCATCGACGGCCCCGCCGTGCATGGCGTGCCGGGGCTGGTTCACCTGTTCGGCATCGAGTCGCCGGGGCTGACCTCGTCGCTGGCTATCGCCGAGCGGGTCTGCGCGGCGCTGGCCTGAACCGCGCCGCCCCCTTCCGCGCGGAAGCTCATCACGGCACAGAAGGCGCCGGCCGCCGCGGCAATGGCGGCCAGCCCGAAGGTATGCTCGGGCGCCAGCGCGTTCCAGGTCCAGCCCATCGCCAGCCCGCCCAGCGTGCCGCCGACGCCGTAGGAAATGCCCGTGTACAGCGCCTGCCCGCGCCCCTGCAGCGGCCCGGCAAACCAGGCCTGCAACCGCTTCAGGCTGGCGCTGTGGTGCGCGGCAAAGGTGGCCGCGTGCAGCACCTGCACCAGCGCCATGAGCCAGGCAAACTTTGCGAAGTAGCCGGTCAGGCCAAAGCGCAGCGCCGCCAGCACAAAGGTGCCGGCCAGGATCGTGCGCAGCGCATAGCGCGCGAACAGCAGGCCCTGGTAGTAGAAGAAAACGATCTCGGCGACCACGCCGATTGTCCACATCACGCCAATGGCCAACTTGCTGTAGCCCAGCTGTGCCAGCCACAGCGAATAGAACACATAGAGCGCGGCGTGCGCGAACATCATCAGGAAGGCTGACGCCAGGAACCAGGCCACGTCCGGGCGGCGCAGCAGCGGCAAGGCGCGCGGCGGCGCCGTGTGCGGACCGTCGGCGGCGGCGTCGCGCATGGTCAGCACCACCGCTGCCAGGATCGCCAGCAGCGTGCTGGCCACCCACGGGAAGGCGCGCATGCCGACCGCTTCGAACAGCGCCCCGCCGGCCAGCACCGCGCCGATAAAGCCGACCGAGCCGAACATGCGGATGCGGCCGTAGCTATGGTCGAAGGCGCCGTAGCGGCGCAGCGTGGAGATGGTCAGGGCATCGCCCAGCGGCGACATCGCGCTGGTCAACAGGCTCAGCGTCAGCATCATCGCCATCATGCCGCCGTAGCTGCCCACACCCGGCAGCATCAGGAAGGCCAGCAACGAGGTGAACGCGCTCACGCGCAGGATGCGCACGCGCGTGTGCATCACGTCGGACAGCCAGCCCCACAGGTAGGGCCCGACGATGCGGCTGACCTGGAAGCTCGCCATCAGCACGCCGATCTGCACCGGGTTGAAGCCGCGGTCGGCGAAATACAGGCTGACGTACGGCGAAATCAGGCCGACGTAGCCGTAGTAGCCAAGATAGAAGAGCCCGAAACGGGCGTAGTCGGGGCGGCCGGCGCCGGTAGCGCCGCCGCCCGCGAAAGGCGTGGCCAACGCGAGGTCAGATCAAGGCGTCTGGCCGGCCTGCGCGGGAATGCGCGGCGTATCGACCTTGACGTCGCCGCACTGGGCGCGGTGGCGCAGGGCGTGGTCGATCAGCACCAGCGCCAGCATGGCCTCGGCGATCGGCGTGGCGCGGATGCCCACGCACGGGTCGTGGCGGCCGAAGGTCGCGACGGTGGCGGCATTGCCGGCCTTGTCGATCGATTCGCGCGGGGTGCGGATGGAAGACGTCGGCTTGATCGCCAGCGACACGGTGACGTCCTGGCCAGTGGAGATGCCGCCCAGCACGCCGCCGGAATTGTTGGTGCGGAAGCCCTCGGCGGTCAGCTCGTCGCCATGGACGCTGCCGCGCTGGGCCACGCTATCGAAGCCGGCGCCGATCTCCACGCCCTTGACCGCGTTGATGCCCATCATGGCGTGGGCGATGTCGGCGTCGAGCCTGTCGAACAGCGGTTCGCCCAGGCCCACCGGCACGTTGCTGGCCACCACCTCAATGCGCGCGCCGACGGAGTCGCCGTCGCGGCGCAGCGCGTCCATATAGGTTTCCAGTTCTGGGATGACGTCGGCATTGGCCGCGAAGAACGGGTTCTGCGGCACATGCGACCAGTCCGTGAAGGGCACGGCGATTTCGCCGAGCTGCGACATATAGCCCCGGATCTCGGTGCCGTACTTTTCGCGCAGCCATTTCTTGGCCACCGCCCCGGCCGCCACCACCGGCGCGGTCAGGCGCGCCGACGAGCGGCCGCCGCCGCGATGGTCGCGGATACCGTACTTCTGCCAGTAGGTGTAGTCGGCATGGCCCGGGCGGAAGGTCTCGACGATATTGCCGTAGTCCTTGCTGCGCTGGTCGGTATTGCGGATCAGCAGGCAGATCGGGGTGCCGGTGGTCTTGCCCTCGAACACGCCGGACAGGATCTCGACCTGGTCGGCTTCCTGGCGTTGCGTGACGTGGCGCGAGGTGCCGGGCCGGCGGCGGTCCAGGTCGCCCTGGATGTCGGCCTCGGTCAGGGCCATGCCCGGCGGGCAGCCGTCCACCACCGCGCCGATGGCGGGCCCGTGCGATTCGCCGAAGGTGGTAACAGTGAAAAGCAGGCCAAGGGTGTTGCCGGACATGATGGAAACCGCACAGGAATTGGGGAAGGTTTCCATTGTAAGGCCAATAGCGGGCCTCGGGCGGCCGCAGCGCGGCCCGACAGGCTCAGGCGGCGGCGCTTTCCAGCGCCAGTTCCGGGTAGAACTCGGCGCGCATCCGCTCCATATAGGCCACCAGGTTGGCATGCCCCTCGGCCGCGGTGCGGATCGGAGTGTCGAATACGGGGCACAGCAGGCTGCCGGCAAAGGCAAACAGCGTGGCGTCGGCCCCGCATGGCGCGTTGCCCATCAGGTAGGGCTTGTCGCCCAGGATGTCGGCGATCGAGGTCACGCCCTTGCTGGCCAGCGCCACCAGGTCTTCTTCGCTATGCCGGCCCAGGCCTTGCCCCCACAGCGTCTTGCGCACCTTGTAGCGCACCAGCCGCTCGGCCAGGCCGCGCACCGGCGCCGGCACGCCGCGGAAGAACTGGGCCGGCCCCTTGTCGAAGTTGGCCTGGTCCAGCCAGCGCACCCGCGCCACAGCCCAGTACAGGTGGTCTTCCATCAGCTTCTCGGCGGCCCAGGCGATGCCGCGCTCGGCCGCGCTCAGGCCGGCGTCGAAGTCGATGTGGTAGGTCTTCTCGATATGCCAGCGGATCATGGTGGAATCCGCCACGATCCGGCCCATATCGTCCAGGTAGGGCAGCTTGCCCTTGGGCGCGCGCCGCAGGCTCCCGCGGCGCGCCTGGTAAGGCAGGCCGGCCAGCTTGAGCAGCATCTCGGCCTTGGTGACGAAGGGGCTGGCGTCGGGCAGCCCGAAGGCGGGGCCAAAGGTATAGAGCGTGATCATCGTGGTCTCGGGTTCCGCACAACGGATTTAGCGCCAGTCGCCGCGCAGGGCCTGCACCATCTGCTGCAGCCCTTCCGGGGTGGCGGCCTCGGGCGGCACGGGCTCGCCCACCACCAGTTCCAGCCGGTTCAGGATGCCGCGCCGGAACGGCCGCGACATCGCCGGTGCCCCCTTGCGCGAGAAGAAGCTGCCCCACAGCCCGCGCAGCGCCATCGGCACCACCGGCACCGGCGTGCGCCGGATGATCTGCTGCACGCCCTGCTTGAACGGGTTGATCTCGCCGGTGGCGGTGATCTTGCCTTCCGGGAAGATGCAGACCAGATCCCCCTCGTCCAGCGCCTGCGCCACGCTGTCATAGGCGCGCCTGAGCATGTCCGGATTCTCGTGCGCCGGCGCGATCGGGATCGCGCGGGCCTGGCGGAAGAACCACGACAGCAGCGGCACCTTGAAGATGTTGTGGTCCATCAGGAAGCGCACCGGGCGTGGGCTGCAGGCCATCAGCACCACCGCGTCGGCAAAGCTGACGTGGTTGCAGACCAGCACGGCCGGGCCATCGGCGGGAATGCGCTCGGCGTTGACGCGGCGCAGCCGATAGAGGGTATGGACCAGGATCCACGCGATAAAGCGCAGCAGGAATTCGGGCACCAGCGAGTAGATGTAGACCGCCACCACCGCATTGAGCAGCCCCACCACCAGGAACAGCTGCGGGATGCTGTAGCCCGCCCGCGTCATCGCCACGCCCAGCAGCGAAGCGGCAATCATGAAGAAGCTGTTCAGGATGTTGTTGGCGGCGATGATGCGGGCGCGGTGCGTGGGTGCGCTGCGGCTCTGGATCAGCGCGTACAGCGGCACGCTGTAGAAGCCGCCGAACATGGCCAGCAGGAACAGGTCCACCAGCACGCGCCAGTGGTGCGGCTCGGCCAGGAAGCCGCCGATGCCGCTCAGCGCCACGGGTGCCTGCCCCTGGCTGGCAAAGTACAGGTCGACCGCGAACACCGTCATGCCGATCGAGCCGAACGGCACCAGGCCGATCTCGACATGGCGCCCGGACAAGCGCTCGCACAGCAGTGAACCGGTGCCGATGCCCAGCGAAAACACCGCCAGCAGCAACGTCACCACGTTCTGGTCGCCGCCCAGCACATCCTTGGCATAGCTGAAGAACGAGGTCAGGAAGGTGGCGCCCAGGAACCACAGCCACGAAATGCCGAGCAGGCTCAGGAATACCGTGCGGTTGCCGCGCGCCAGCACCAGGTTGCGCCAGGTCTCGGAGAACGGGTTCCAGTTGATGCGCAGGTCCGGCTGCGGCGCCGGCGAGACCGGGATGCGGCCCGACACCAGCCGCCCCGCCACCGCGATCACCACGCACACCGCGCCCACGTACATCGGCCCCACGATCGTGCCGCCCTGCTGCAGCCCGGCCAGCTCGCCGCCGATCAGCGTCCCGATCAGGATCGCGACAAAGGTGCCCATCTCCACCATCCCGTTGCCGCCGACCAGCTCGCTTTCATCCAGGTGCTGCGGCAGGTAGGCAAACTTGACCGGCCCGAACAGCGTGGAATGCAGCCCCATCAGGAAGGTGCCGGCGTACAGCAGCGGCGCGCTGTGCCAGGCAAAGCCGGCCAGGCCCAGCACCATGATGGCGATTTCCAGCGACTTGACCAGCCGGATCAGGCGCGACTTCTCCAGCTTGTCGGCAATCTGCCCGCTGGTGGCGGAAAACAACACGAACGGCGCGATAAAGATGGCCGAGATCAGGAAGGCCGCGCTGCGCGCGTCCACGCCCTCGAACAGCGCCGTGTGGTAGGTCACCAGCGAGGTGAAGGCGACCTTGAAGACGTTGTCGTTCATCGCCCCCAGGAACTGGGTCCAGAAGAACGGGGCGAAGCGGCGCAGGCCGAGCAGTCGGAACTGGCTGTGTTGGCTCATGGATGGGCCGGTCGGTCAGGGGACCGCCGCCGAAATGGGAACGCCGGCTAGTGTGCCGGAGCCGGGGTTCGGCCGCCACCCCGCCGCGGCCGCGTGGCGCCAACCGAGGGTATTTCCGAAGGAAGCTTCAGCCCGGGCGGCCCGGCGCCATCACTCGGCGCGCTCTTCCGGCCAGTCGCGGATATAGGCCTTGAGCATCTTGTTCTCGAAGCTCTGGTCCTCGACCACGGCCTTGGCGACGTCGTAGAAGGAAATCACGCCCATCAGTGTGCGGTTGTCGAGCACCGGCAGGTAGCGGGTGTGACGCTCCAGCATCATGCGGCGGACCTCGTTGACGTCGGTCTCCATGGTGCAGGTCAGCGGCGCATCGTCCATCACCTTGCGGATGCTGGTGCTGCCGACGTTTCCATGATTGCGGGCCAGTGTCTCGATGATCTCGCGGAAGGTCAGCATGCCGACCAGGTCGCCGTATTCCATCACCACCAGCGAGCCGATATCGTGCTCGGCCATGGTGTGGACGGCTACCAGCAAGGAGGTGTCAGGCGTCACGGTATAGAGCGTATTGCCCTTGATCTGGAGGATGTCGCTGACTTTCATGTTGGTCTCCGCTGCCTGCGCTCAAACTGAGGGCATCGCTCCGGCCGGGGGGCACAGGGGGCGATACCGGTCACATTGTTATCTGTCTATGGGTGTGCGGGCGCACTCTGCATCGTAGCGCCCCGTTGGCCGATCCTAGCCCAAACCCGCCGTCAAAGTAAAGCGGGAGGCCGGTTTGCGGGCGTCGGCGGGCGCACGGTGCTACGATGCTGGCCGGAGACAACTCAAGGCCGACCGACCATGTCCGGAACCCGATTCGACACGCTGGCGCTGCACGCCGGCGCCGCGCCAGACCCCGCCACCGGGGCCCGCGCCACCCCCATCCACCTGACCACGTCCTTCGTGTTCCGCGACAGCGAGCACGCCGCGTCGCTGTTCAACATGGAGCGCGCGGGGCACGTCTACTCCCGTATTTCCAACCCCACCGTGGCCGTGCTGGAGGAACGCATCGCCGCGCTGGAGAACGGTGCCGGCGCCATCGCCACGGCCTCGGGCCAGGCCGCGCTGCACCTGGCGGTGGCCACGCTGATGGGCGCGGGCTCGCACGTGGTGGCCTCGTCGGCGCTGTACGGCGGCTCGCACAACCTGCTGCACTACACGCTGCGCCGCTTCGGCATCGAGACCACCTTTGTCAAGGCGCGCGACCTCGACGCCTGGCGCGCGGCGATCCGGCCCAATACCCGGCTGCTGTTCGGCGAGACCCTGGGCAACCCGGGGCTGGACGTGCTGGATATCCCCACGCTCGCGCAACTGGGCCAGGACAACGGCATCCCGCTGCTGGTGGATTCCACCTTCACCACGCCCTACCTGCTGCGCCCGTTCGACCACGGCGCCGGCCTGCTCTACCATTCCGCCACCAAGTTCCTGGGCGGCCACGGCACCACCATCGGCGGCGTGCTGGTCGAAGGCGGCACCTTCGACTTCGAGGCCTCCGGGCGCTTCCCGGAGCTGTCCGAGCCGTACGAGGGCTTCCACAACATGGTGTTCACCGAGGAAAGCACAGTGGCGCCCTTCCTGCTGCGCGCGCGCCGCGAGGGCCTGCGCGACTTCGGCGCCTGCATGAACCCGATGGCCGCCTGGCAGCTGCTGCAGGGCGTGGAGACGCTGCCGCTGCGCATGAGCCGGCATGTCGACAACACTCGCAAGGTGGTGCAGTTCCTGGTCTCGCACCCGATGGTGGAGTCGGTGTCCTACCCGGAACTGGAATCGCACCCCGACTACGAACTGGCCAAGCGCCTGCTGCCGCGCGGCTGCGGCGCGGTGTTCAGCTTCAACCTGAAGGGCAACCGCGTGGCCGGCCAGCGCTTTATCGAGAGCATGTCGCTGTTCTCGCACCTGGCCAACGTCGGCGACGCGCGCTCGCTGGTGATTCACCCGGCCTCGACCACGCACTTCCGCATGGACGCGGCGGCGCTGCAGTCGGCCGGCATCACCGAGGGCACGATCCGGCTGTCGATCGGGCTGGAAGACCCGGATGACCTGATCGACGATCTCAAGCGCGGCCTGAAGGCGGCCGAGAAGGCGATGAGCGGCAAGGGAGGGCAAGCCTGATGGAACTGACCATTGCAGGCCAGCCGGCCTACGCCTATACCGGCGGCAAACCCTTCGATCCCGCCCTGCCCTGCGCCGTGTTCGTCCACGGCGCGCAGAACGACCACAGCGTGTGGGCCCTGCAGACGCGCTGGTTTGCCAACCACGGCTTCTCGGTGCTGGCGGTGGACCTGCCGGGCCACAACCGCAGCAAGGGCGCGCCGCTGGCCACCGTCGAGGCCATGGCCGACTGGGTCATGGCGCTGGTGGCGGCTGCCGGCGTGAAGGCGCCGGCCTTCGTGTTCGGCCACAGCATGGGCTCGCTGATCGCGCTGGAAAGCGCGGCGCGGCATGCGCAGGCGGTGCGCGGCATCGGCCTGCTGGCGACGGCCTACCCGATGAAGGTCTCGGACGCGCTGCTGGACGCTTCGCTCAACCGCGAGGGCGAGGCCATCGCCATGGTCAACACCTGGTCGCATTCGAGTTTGGCCAACAAGCCGTCTTCGCCCGGGCCGGGCGCGTGGATGCACGGCGGCAGCCAGCGGCTGATGGAGCGCGTGTCGCGCAACAACCCGCAGGCCCATGTGTTCCACAATGACTTCTCGGCCTGCAATGCCTACGCCCATGGCGAAGAGGCCGCGGCCGCGGTCGCCTGCCCGGCACTGTTCATCACCGGCACCAAGGACATGATGACGTCGCCCAAGGCAGCCCAGGCGCTGGCCGGCAAGATGGCCAAGGCAAGCCTGGTCACGGTGCCGTGCGGCCACGCGCTGATGGGCGAACGCCCCGATGAAGTGCTGGACGCGCTGGCGGCGTTTGCGCGCAAGGTGGTCGCGGCCGGCTGAGTCAGGCCCCGGATGGCTGGCCGGCCACGCCGGCAGCCAGCCATCCGACACCTCGGCGCAGAAGGTCTACACTGCACAAAACAAGACCTGCCGGAGACAGCCATGGCCCACGCCCGCGCGCGCGAGTTCGAGAACTTCGCGGCCTTTTACCCCTACTACCTGAACGAACACCAGAACCGTACCTGCCGGCGGCTGCATTTTGCCGGGTCGACGGTCGCGCTGCTGTGCCTGGTGGCGCTGGTGGTTACCGGCAATGCGTGGTGGCTGCTGGCCGCTGTGCTGGCAGGTTACGCCTTTGCCTGGGTCGGGCACTTTGGTTTCGAGAAGAACCGGCCGGCGACGTTCCGGCATCCGCTTTACAGCCTGATGGGGGACTGGGTGATGTATGCCGATATCTGGCGGGGCAGGATTCCCTTCTGAGCAACTTCACTGTCGCAGGGCTGGTCCGGGGCCTTACACCTGCCCATGCCAGCCCGGCGGCACCACTTCCAGCGTGCGCCGCTGCGGGTGGCTCCCCCCATCCCCTTCGGTCGGCGGCAGATCGGCCGGCTGCTGCCGGAACACCGCCTCCAGCGTCTGATCCAGCTGCGGATTGTCCAGGATCGACTTGAGCGCATCGGCGCCGCGCAGCTGCTGCGCCAGCGCCGTGCGCGGCAGCCGCGGCAGGTTCAGCACCAACCGGTCATGCAACGTCCGCAGCGTCACCTGCGACGGATCGCACAGCAGCGCCCAGTGGGCCTGGCCACGCTCCTGCTGCAGGCGTCCGATCAGGTGCAAGGCCTTGAGCTTGCCCAGCAGGCCCGACAGGTAATCAGCCTCGACCCTCAGCTTGCGGCCCAGGTCCAGTTCCCCGACGCTGCGCGGCACCTCGTCGCGCGCGCGGTAGAGCAGCAGCAGCACGCCCAGCGCGTCGAAGAACTCGCTGCCGGCAAAGGTCCGGCGGCGCCAATAGCCCTGCCGGATCACCGGCAGGTTGGCGGCAATGGTCGCGCCCAGCAGCGTCACCAGCCAGCTCAGATAGATCCACAGCAGGAAGATGGGCAGCGCCGCGAAGGTGCCATAGACCGCCGTGTAAGTCGGGATATGCGTGATGAAGTAGCCGAAGCCGCGCTTGGCAAACTCAAACGCGATCGCCGCCACCAGGCCCGCCACGATGGCATCGCGCCATTCGACATAGGCATTGGGCACCGCCGTGTACAGGAAGGCGAAGGCCAGCGCCGACAGCAGCACCGGCGTCGCGCCCACCAGCAGCCCCAGCCCCACCGGCATGGTGCCGACATAGCCCGCCGAGACCGAGATCAGGTAAGAGCTGATCGACAGGCTCGCGCCGATCAGCACCGGCCCGAAGGTCAGCACCGCCCAGAACACCAGCACCCGCTGCGCCAGCGGGCGACGCTGCTTGACGCGCCAGATCGCGTTGAGCGCGTCTTCCACGGTCAGCATGGTCAGCACCGAGGTGACCATCAACCCGCCCAGGCCCATTGCGGTCAGCCCGCGCGCGCTCTTGGCGAACATGCCGAGGTAGCGCTGGATCGATTCACTGACGTTGCCGGGGATCAGGTTCTGGAACAGGAACGCCTCGATGGCGTTGCGGAAGTCGCGGAACACCGGGAACGCGGCCAGCAGCGCGAATGCCACTGTCAGCACCGGCACCACGGCCAGCACGGTGGTGAAGGTCAGGCTGGCCGAGACCTGCGGCAGCCGGTCTTCGCCGGCGCGGCGCAGCGCATAGCGCGCCAGGGCGCGTACCTTCTGCAGGTTCCATTCCCGGCGCAGGCGGGCAACGCGGGGTCCAATCATGCGCAAACAACCTCCTGGATCTGGTTCTGACGGATAACAGGCGGCCCGCGGCACCGGGGGCGCGAAGCCGATGGGAGATGGCGCGGGGGGCGCATCTATAATACGCGCATTGCTTCCGGCACCCTTCGCGCAACACCACCCCGCCACCGCCGGCCATCCCGCTCCATGACCGACATCCTCGTCCTGTATTACAGCCGCCACGGCAGCACCCGCAAACTTGCCGAACTGATTGCCAACGGTATCGACAGCGTCCCCGGCGCCCAGGCCCGGCTGCGCACGGTGCCGCCGGTTTCCACCGTGTGCGAGGCCACCGCGTCCGATATCCCGGCCGACGGCCCGCCCTATGCCGAGCTGCGCGACCTGGAGGAATGCGCCGGCCTGGCCCTGGGCAGCCCCACCCGCTTCGGCAACATGGCCGCGCCGATGAAGTACTTCCTGGACGGCACCGTGGCGCAGTGGCTGTCGGGTGCGCTGACCGGCAAGCCGGCCTGCGTGTTCACCGCCACCGGCAGCCTGCACGGCGGGCAGGAAACCACGCTGCTGTCGATGATGCTGCCGCTGCTGCACCACGGCATGCTGATCCTGGGCCTGCCGTATTCCGAGAAGGGCCTGATGACCACGGCCTCCGGTGGCACGCCCTACGGCCCCAGCCACCATGCCCACGGCGACAACCGCGGCCCGGTCACGGAAGACGAGTCGGGACTGGCCATCGCCATGGGCCGGCGGCTGGCGCGGATCGCGCTGCGCCTGGCGGGAGACGCGGCATGAGCCCCATCCCCGAGAGCGACCAGGCGCTGCACAGCCCCTGGCTGTACCGGTTCAGCGTGGGCAGCCTGCTGGCGCTGATGGTGCTGTGCATCGCCTGGGAATGGTTCCTGGCGCCGCTGCGCCCCGGGGGGTCGTGGCTGATCATCAAGTTCCTGCCGCTGCTGCTGCCGCTGCGCGGCGTGCTGACGCGCAACCGCTACACCATGCAGTGGTCGTCGATGCTGATCCTGCTGTTCTTCACCGAGGGCATCGTGCGCGCCACCAGCGACCGCGCGCCCTCGTCCACGCTGGCGTGGGTGGAGGTGGCGCTGACGCTGGTGTACTTCACCAGCACCATCCTGTACCTGCGCCCCTACAAGCGCCGCGCCCGGGCGGCCGGCAAGCCAGCCGCGCCCAAGTCCTGACCCTCATTCCGCCATCGCCATGACCTCGCATCAAGACTCCTTCCTCGCACTGTGCCGCGCCGCGCTGGGTGCGCAGCACGTGCTGACCGATGCAGCCGACAAGGCGCCCTACCTGACCGACTGGCGCAAGCGCTATCGCGGCGAGGCGCTGGCGGTGCTGCGCCCCGGCACCACCGAGGAGGTCGCAGAGGTGGTCCATGCCTGCCATGCGCACCAGATCGCCGTGGTGCCGCAAGGCGGCAACACCGGACTGTGCGGCGGCGCCACGCCGGTGGCGGGGCAGGAGCAGGTGGTGATCTCGCTGCAGCGGCTGCACCGCATCCGCCAGGTGGATCCGCTCAACAACACCATCACGGTCGAGGCCGGCGTGGTGCTGCAGCACCTGCAGGACGTGGCGCACGAGCACGGCCGGCTGTTTCCGCTGAGCCTGGCGGCCGAAGGCAGCTGCACCATCGGCGGCAACCTGTCGACCAATGCCGGCGGCACCGCGGTGCTGCGCTACGGCAACACGCGTGAGC
>JACXTT010011777.1_pt1 | contig 11667 bp, 10 predicted proteins | sample 9270951 | NCBI WGS metagenome assembly JACXTT01 (sample SAMN15532306, study PRJNA645909) | rock metagenome | isolation source: weathered quartz diorite | place: Puerto Rico | collected 2017-06-21 | reverse complement strand
GCCGAGAACGGCATCGTCATCGACGAGATCATCAAGGCCGCCGCCGCCGACGGCAAGCTCGCGCCGAAGTACCACGCGCTCACCCGCCCGACCCGCATGGAGGCCGAGGGCGTTCACCGCGCCATCGCCATCGCCGAGGTCGCCAACGTGCCGCTCTACATCGTGCACCTGTCGAGCTCCGACGCGCTCGACGAGGTGAAGCGCGGCCGCATGCGCGGCGTCGACGTGATGGCCGAGACTTGCCCGCAGTACCTCTTCCTCGATCACAGCTACTACGAGCGCGAGGGCTTCGAGGGCGCCAAGTGGGTGATGACGCCGGCGCTGCGCGAGAAGTGGAACCAGGACGTCCTGTGGCAGGGCCTGAAGCTCGGCCACCTCGCCAACGTCGCGACCGACCACTGCCCGTTCTGCTTCGCCGGCCAGAAAGACCTGGGAAAGGGCGATTTCCGCAAGATCCCGAACGGCGCGCCCGGGGTGGAAAACCGCATGAGCATGATGTTCCAGGGCTCGGTCGTCGATCGCCGGCTGAGCCTCAACCGCTGGGTGGAGATCACCTCGACCGCGGCCGCCAAGACCTTCGGCCTGTTCCCGAAGAAGGGCACCATCGCCGTCGGCAGCGACGCCGACATCGTCGTCTTCAACCCGGACCGCAAAGAGAAGATCGGCGTGAACAACCCGTTCACCCACCACATGCGCGTCGACTACAGCGCCTACGAGGGCTTCGAGATCCAGGGCTGGAGCGAGGTCGTCCTCTCGCGCGGCCGCGTCGTGGTCGATGGCGGCAAGCTCGAGACCGCCGGCGGCGGCCGCTTCATCAAGCGCGCCCGCTGCGGCGAGCTCCTCCGCTGAGCGGCAAAGCCGGATTCGACATGCGCGCGCCCTACGACTCCATCGCGCCCGCGGGTGCGCGCGCGTGAGCTTCGAGCGGCGGCTCTACGGCCATCGCGGGGCCAGCGCCGAGCGCCCGGAGAACACCCTCGTGTCGTTCGGGCGCGCGCTCGAGGTCGGCGCCAACGCGCTCGAGACCGACGCGCACCTGACCGCCGACGGCGCGGTGGTGCTGTCGCACGACGACGACGGCGCCCGCATGTGCGGCGTGACGCGCAGCCTGCGCGAAGCGACCCTCGCCGAGGTCCAGAGCTGGGACGCCGGCTGGGGCTTCACCAGCGCGAGCGGCGACCGCCCCTTCGCCGAGCGCGGCCACCGCGTCCCGACGCTCCACGAGCTGCTCGACGCAGCCCCGGCGGCGCGCATCAACATCGACATCAAGCCGCGCGCCGGCGCGGTCGAGGCCGTGCTCGCCGTGCTCCGCGATCGCCGCGCCGAGACGCGCGTGACCCTGGCGAGCTTCCACCCGACGGTGCTCGCCGAGCTGTACCTGCGCGGCTACCCGGGCGAGATCGCCCTATCGCGCGGCGAGGTGCTGCTCCTGTTCCTGCCGCTGGCGCTGCGCCTCGCGCGGGTACGCGGCTCGGCGGCGCAGGTGCCGCTGTCGGCCGGCCCGCTGAACCTCGCCTCGCGCGGGTTCATCGACGGCTGCCACGCGATCGGCGTGCGCGTCGATCACTGGGTGGTGAACGACCCGATCGAGGCCGCCGTGCTCCTCGATCGCGGCGCCGACGGCATCATGACCGACGACCCCGCCGCCATCTCCGGCGTATTCCGCCAAGCTCAGCCCGGCAGCGCAGGCAAGTCGCGGTAGACGTCGTCGATCGCCAGCGTGGCGCCGATCGACGCGATCGCCACCGCCCCGCTGCCGTACTCGCGCAGGAGCCACGAGCCGTCCGCCTGGCGCGCGTAATGCTCGACGTGCAGCTTGTGCTGCGACACGAGCAGGTGATCCGTGACGCTCGGCATCTGCCGATACCCCTCGGCCTTTTCGCCGCGGTCGTAGCGCTCCGTGGAATCCGACAGCACCTCGATGATCACGCGCGGATTGGTGATCGTGTCGTTCGTGCCCTCGTAGAACTCGAGCTCGCCGCAGATCACGCTCACGTCGGGGTAGGTGAACGTTTCGAGCGCGGGGACCCAGGTTCGCATGTCCGACGGGAAGGGGCGGCACTTACTTCCACGCAGCGCCTGGTGCAACGACACCAAGAGATTCACGACGAGCGCGTTGTGCCGCGGGCTCGCGCCCGACATCGCGAAGATCTCGCCGCGCACGTAGGCGTGCTTCTCGGGCGACTCCCGCTCGAAAGCCAGGTACTCGCGGATCGTCATCCGCGTCTGCTCGGCCGCGTTCGCCATGAACCCAGCCTAGCACGCCCGGGCGGCGGCTCAGGGCAAGAGGCGGGCGAGGTCGCCGTAGGTCTCGGGGCGGCGGTCGCGGAAGAACTGCCACACGCGCCGCACTTCCTCGATCATCTCGAGGTTGCAGTCGGCGACGACGATCTCGTCCTTGTCCTCGCTGCCGGTCGCGAGGAAGTTGCCGCGCGGATCGACGATGTAGCTCGTGCCGTAGAACTTGCCGAGGTTCCACGGCTTCTCCACGCCCACGCGGTTCGAGGCCGCCACGAAGTAGCCGTTCGCCACCGCGTGCGCCGGCTGCTCGAGCTTCCACAAGTACTGCGACAGGCCGGCCACCGTCGCCGACGGGTTGAACACCACCTCGGCGCCGCCGAGGCCGAGCAGGCGCGCGCCCTCGGGGAAATGGCGGTCGTAGCAGATGTACACGCCGATCTTGCAGTACGAGGTCTGGAACACCGGATAGCCGAGGTTTCCCGGCTTGAAGAAGAACTTCTCCCAGAAGCCGCTCGTGTGCGGGATGTGCTGCTTGCGGTACTTGCCGAGGTACTTGCCGTCGGCGTCGACCACCGCGGCGGAGTTGTAATACACGCCGGCCTGCTCGCGCTCGTACAGCGGCACCACGATCGCCATCGAATGCTTCTTCGCCAGGCCCTGCATCACCTCGGTGGTCGGCCCGGGGATCGGCTCGGCGGCGTCGTACCAGCGCGGGTCCTGCCCGGGGCAGAAGTACGGGCCGTTGAAGATCTCCTGCAGCCCGAGGATCTGCACGCCCTTCTTGGCGGCGTCCTCGATCATGCCGACGTGCTTGTCGAGCGCCTTCTTCTGGATCTCGGCGACCGGAAGATCGCCGTCGTTGGCGGCGTCGGAAGCCTGAATCAGACCAATCTTGACTATGCGTGCCATTGTTTCTCTCCAGCCCGTTTCTCTGCCGCGCCGCGCCGCGTCAGCGGCGCTTGGCCAAATTACTCAATGCCAGCGATAGATGGCGGTCTTGTTGTTGGTGTAGAAGGCGACCGAGTCGCGCCCGTGGGCCTTGAGATCGCCGAAGAACGAGCCCTTGCTGCCGCCGAAGGTGAAGAACGACATCGGCGCGGCCACGCCGATGTTCACGCCGACCATCGCCGCCGGCACGCGCTTGACGAACTCGCGCGCGGTCTTGCCGTTCGAGGTGTAGATCGACGCGGCGTTGGCGAGCGGCTGGGCGTCGACGATGGCCATCGCCTCGTCGAGGTCCTTCGCCTTCAGCACGCACATCACCGGCCCGAAGATCTCCTCCTGGGCGATCGTCATCGTCGGGTTGACGTCGACGAACAGCGACGCGCCGAGCCAGTGCCCCTTCGGGTGCTCGGCCACCGTCTGGTTGCGCCCGTCGACCGCCAGCGTCGCGCCCTCCTTCAGGCCGAGCTCGATGAGCCCGAGCACCTTCTGCTTGTGCGCCGCGGAGATCACCGGGCCGAGCGTCACGCCCTCGTCGAGGCCGTAGCCCATCTTGATGCGGCCGATCTCCTGCTTCAGCTTGGCGACCAGCGGCTCGTAGGCGTCGCCGAGCGCGATGAGCGTGGCGCCGGCGAGGCAGCGCTGTCCGGCGCAGCCGTAGCAGCTGTCGACGATGTTCGGCACCGACTTGCTCCAGTCGCAGTCGCTCGCCACCAGGATGAAGTTCTTCGCCCCGCCGAGCGCCTGGCAGCGCTTGCCGGTCTTGGCCGAGCCCTCGTAGACGATCTGCGCGATCTTGCTCGAGCCGACGAACGACACGCCGGCGATGTCCGGGTGCTCGAGGATGCGCGTGACCACGTCCTTCGCGCCGTTGACGTAGTTCACCACGCCCGGTGGCAGCCCGAGCTTGTCGACGAGCCCGGCGATGAAGTGCTGCGAGAACGGCACCTGCTCGCTCGGCTTGACCACCATGGTGTTGCCGCTGGCGATGCAGAACGGCAGGAACCACAGCGGCACCATCGCCGGGAAGTTGTAGGGCGCGATCGCCGCGAACACCCCGAGCGGCTGGCGCTGCTCGACGCAGTCGATGCCGCTCGAGATGTCCTCGAGCGCGTCGCCCATCATCAGCGACGGCATGCCCGCGGCGGTCTCCACCATGTCGATGCCGCGCCGCACGCTGTTCAGCGACTCGGCCAGCGTCTTGCCGTGCTCCATCGTGCAGATCTCGGCGAGCCGCCGGTGGTTCTGCTCCATCAGGTTGCGCAGCTCGAACAGGAAGCGCGAGCGCGCCGGCACCGGCGTGTTGCGCCAGCCGGGGAAGGCCTTCTTCGCCGCCGCGACGGCCGCGTCGACGTCGCCCGCGGTGCCGGCCGGGCAGCTGCCGAGGAGCTCACCGGTCGCCGGGTTGTGGAGCTCGACGTAGCTCGAACCGGTGGAAGGCACCCACTTGCCGCCGACGTAGTTGTGCAGTTGCTCGACGAATAGCTTCTCGGCCATGGCGCAAAACCTCGCGTTGGGGGGGCGAGACGAGGCGCGTCCCGCTCTCGCATCGATGATCGCCCCGCGGGAGGCGGCAGTCTACGCGCCGGCGCCCGGCAGTCCAGGTGAAACTCCGTTCAGTACACTGCGCGGTGGACGAATCCCGGCGGCGATCGTGTAATTCGCCTCGTGTCGCAACAATGGGGCTACCCGCCCGGTCATCCGCAGCAGGGTCAACACGCGCAAGGCTATCCGCAACAACAGGGATATCCACAGCAGCCGGCGTTCGGGCAGATCGGCTACCCGCCGCCCGGGCAGGCGCCCTACGCGCCCCAGCCGCCGCGCGAGCCGAGCCGCTTCGACACCCGGTTCTGGGTCGGGCTCGCCTTCACGGTGATCGGCTGCATCGTCGGCATCGGCCTGTTGGTGAAGGCGTTCGTGCTCGACGTGCCCGAGGCGCACAAGGACGTCATCTACGCCTCGATGGGCAAGGCGACGATCATCGCCTACCTGCCCGTCGGCCTGTACCTGCTCGTCCCCTACGTCATCGACCGCTACGACCCGGAGCCGACGTGGGCGCTCATCGGCGTGTTCCTGTGGGGCGCGCTGTTCGCCACCGGCGCGGCGGCGATCGTCAACACCAAGGGCGAGGAGCTCGTCGCCGAGCTCACCGGCGACGCGGTCACCGGCCAGGTCTACGGCGTGGCGATCAGCGCGCCGATCTTCGAGGAGTTCTTCAAGGGGCTGGCGATCGTCGGCATGGTCACGTTCCTGCGGCGCGAGTTCGACGGCATCGTCGACGGCATCATCTACGGCACCTTCGTCGCGCTCGGCTTCGCCGCCACCGAGAACATCATCTACTACACCCGCGCCGATCTCGCCGAGACGGTCAACAACCAGACCGACGCGCTGAAGCAGATCTTCGTGCTGCGCGGCATCCTCACGCCGTGGCTGCACCCGCTGTTCACCTCGATGACCGGCCTCGGCTTCGGCTGGGCGCGCGAGAGCACGCAGGGCTGGAAGAAGGTGCTGTTCCCGATCGCCGGCTATTTCGCGGCGGTGAGCCTGCACGCCTGGTGGAACGGCCTGCCGACGATCACCGGCCTGCTCGTCGGCGCGCAGGAGGGCGCGGCGATCCAGGTCATCAACATGATCGTCGGCATCCTGATGGCGCTCGGCTTCTTCGTCATCGTGTGCTTCCTCGTCTACCGCAAGGGCAAGACGATGCGGAAATACCTCGAGGACGAGCTGCTCATCGGCACCATCACCCAGGAGGAGTACAACCTCATCACCTCCTACGGCGGCCGCCTCAAGGCCCGCCTCTCGTGGCGCGGCAAGGCCGGCGCGGACTTCGTCGCCGCCGGCGCGCGCCTGGCGCTGTCGAAGTACCACACCGCCGTCGCGATGCAGGGCCAGAAGAAGACCATCAGCGCCGACTTCATCGTCCCCCTCCGCCAAGAGCTCGCCCGCCAGCGCCAGCTGATGATGGCCCGCGCCCGCTAGTCTTCCGCAGCGACGAAAATCTCGACGCGGCTGACGGACGGTATATAGCCAGGCGGAAGCCATGTCCGACGAAGCTCTCGCGCTGCCTGAGAATCGCCGGCGATTGTTGCTCCTCGCCGTCTCCGCCGCGGTGGCGGGCGGGTTCGGCTGGCTGCTGTACAAGGGGGCGCTGCCGGTGGTGCCGGCGCGGCGGGCGTTCGACGGCTTCGCGTGGTGGACCGTCGCGGTCTATTGCGTGATCTGGGCCGGGGTGCTGTTTTTTCGCTCCTACCGCTGGAAATGGCTGCTCGACCCGATCGCCGAGGTGCCGGTCGACAAGATGATGGCGGTCTCGCTCATCAGCTGCGGCGCGCTCGTGGTGCTGCCGCTGCGCATGGGCGAGGTGGTGCGGCCCGCGCTCATCCGCGGGCCCCAGCCGGCGGGCGGCAGCGTGTCCGGCTGGGAGGCGACCGGCACCGTCGGCGCCGAGCGCGTCATCGACGGCCTGTTCATGAGCCTGCTCCTGCTCGCGGCGATGCTGGTGGCGCGGCCGATCGAGCCCTTGCCGGACCACATCGGCGATCTGCGCGTGTCGGTCGCGCTGGTGGTGCGCGGCACCTACGTGGCGCTGGCGCTGTTCGGCGCGGCGTTCGTGGTGATGGCGGCGTTCTACTTCGCGCGCGAGCCGGCCCGCCGCGCGACGCACGCGATCGTCGGGCTGGTGTCGCCGCGCGCCGCCGGCTACCTCGCCACCAAGATCGAGCACCTGGCGAACGGGCTCAAGTTCTTGCCGCGCCCACGCCTGCTCGGCCCGTTTCTGCTCATGACGCTTTGCTACTGGGTGCTGAACGCCGCGGGCGTGTGGCTCATCTGCCTCGGCGGCGGGATCACCACCACCGCGGCGCAGTCGATGGCCGTCATGGGCGTCTTGGCGATCGGCGTGCTGATGCCGCAGGCGCCGGGTTATTTCGGGGCCTTCCAGCTGTCGCTCTACGCCGGTTTCGCCATGTACCTGCCGGCGGACGCGGTGGTCGAGCGCGCCGGCGTGGTGGTTTTCTTGATCTATCTGGTGCAGATCCTCGGGACGCTCTTGCCTGCGGCGCTCGGTCTGTGGTGGTTTCAGCGAGCCCGTCTGGCCCGAGCCCCGGCATGAACGACAGCGACCGACACCTCCGCGACGCCTTCGGCAAGGCGCAGCCCGCGCATTTCGCCTGGCAGACCGAGGCGCCGTTCGTCGCCGAGCGCGAGCGCGAGCTGGTGCGGCGCGCGTTTTTTCCGCTGAAGGCCCGCATCCTCGACGTCGGCTGCGGCGAGGGGGCGACGCTCGTGCACCTCGGCGAGCCCGCCGGCGCGGTCGGCATCGACATCTTCGAGGAGAAGATCGCCTTCGCCCGCGAGCGCCTGCCGCGCTGCACCTTCGCCAGCGCGAGCGCCTACGAGCTCCCGTTCGAGGCCGGCCGCTTCGATCAGGTGATCGTCCGCGACGTGATCCACCACCTCGAGGAGCCGGAGCGATTCCTCGGCGAGTGCGACCGGGTGCTGGCGCGCGGCGGGCGCGTCGACGTGCTGGAGCCGTGCCGCTACAACCCACTCATCTTGATGCACGCGTTGACCCAGCCGGCCGAGCGCGGCGAGCTGCGCTCGACGCCGGGCTACCTCCGCGGCCTGCTCGCCCCGCGCTTCGAGGTCGAGCGGGTCGAGCGCATGCAGGCGATGCCGATCCACCGCGTGGTGTTCCACCCCGAGCTCGGCTGGCCGCGCGCCGGCGAGCGCGGCTGGGTGCGCAGCGTCGTCGGCGCGATCGAGCGCGCCGCGGAGATCCTCGTGCCGCGCGCCGCCTGGGCCTACATCCACGTTCGAGCCAACAAGAGCTGACCATGTCTCATCGAAACGAGCGCATCATCGTGACCGGGGGGGCCGGTTTCCTCGGCTCGCACGTCGTCGCCGAGCTCGCCCGCCGCGGCATGACGGACGTCGTGGTGCCGCGCGCGCGCGACTACGACCTCACCAAGGAAGAGGCGGTCGAGCGGCTGTACCGCGACGCGAAGCCCGCGGTGGTCATGCACCTCGCGGCCAAGGTCGGCGGCATCGGCGCGAACCGCAAGCACCCGGGGAGCTTCTTCCGCGACAACATGGCGATGGGCCTCCACGTCCTCGAGGCGGCGCGGCGCCATTCGCTGCGCAAGGTGGTCGTCGCCGGGACGATCTGCGCTTATCCCAAGTTCGCGCCGGTGCCGTTCCGCGAGGACGACCTGTGGAACGGCTATCCCGAAGAGACGAATGCCCCTTACGGTATTGCCAAGAAGGCATTGCTCGTCATGGCGCAATCGTACCGCCAGGAGTTCGGCTCGAACTTCGTGGTGGTCTTTCCCGTCAATCTGTACGGTCCGCGCGACAACTTCGATCTCGAGGACTCGCACGTCATTCCGGCGATGATCCGCAAGTTCGACGAGGCCCACCGCCAGGGCGACCGCGACGTCACGCTGTGGGGCGACGGCACCCCGACGCGCGAGTTCCTCTACGTCGAGGACTGCGCCCGCGGCCTGTGCGACGCGCTCGAGAAGTACGACGATCCCGATCCGGTGAACCTCGGCGCGGGCTTCGAGATCAGCATGAAAGAGCTCGCGGAGCGCATCCAGGGCCTGGTCGGCCACCGCGGCGCGATCGTCTGGGACGCCTCGCGACCGAACGGCCAGCCGCGCCGCATGCTCGACGTGCGCCGCGCGCGCGAGCGCTTCGGTTTCGCGGCGCAGGTCGACTTCGGCGAGGGCCTGCGCCGCACCATCGACTACTGGCGGAGCGCGCGCGAATCGATCCTCGCGCGCGAGCGGGAAAAGGGGGCGGCGTCGTGACCGCCAGCGCGTTCGAATCGAAGGAGAGCGACCGCCGCGCGGCGAAGATCGGCCACTACGACCGCATCGCCGGCGAGCGGGCGCGCCTCTTGGCGAAGAACCGCTATTACGCCGAGCAGATCGAGCGGCTGGTCGGTTCGCTCGTGCTGACCGGGGCGCGGGTGCTCGAGGTCGGCGCGGGCCTCGGCGACCTGCTCGTCGCGCTCCAGCCGAGCCGCGGCGTCGGCATCGACGTGTCGCCGTCGATGATCGAGCTCGCGCGCCAGCGCCACGGCGGCCGCGCCGAGGTGTCGTTCGAGGTCGCCGACGTCGAGCGCGATCCGCTGCCGGCCGGACCGTTCGACGTCATCGTGCTGTCCGACACGCTCGGCATGCTGGAGGACATCGAGACCGCCCTCCGCCGCCTGCGCGGCCTGCTCGCTCCCGACGGCCGCATCGTCGTCACCTATTACAATTTCCTGTGGGAGCCGGTGCTGCGCATCGCCGAGGCGCTCGAGCGCAAGACGCGCTGGCCCGAGCAGAACTGGCTCAGCATGCGCGACATCGAGAACCTGCTCTACCTCGCGGGTTTTCAGCTGGTGCGGAGCGGCACCGACGTGCTCGTGCCGATCGACCTGCCGGCCCTCTCCGAGCTCGCCAACCGCGTGGGCGCGAAGATCCCGATCGTCCGCGAGACCGCCCTGGTCGAGTATTTCGTGGCGCGCGCGGTCGACGAGCGCCTGCCGGCCGAGCTGCCGGGCGTGAGCGTCGTCTGCCCGTGCAAGAACGAAAAAGGCAACATCCTCGAAGCGGTGCTGCGCACGCCGGTGATGGGCAGCGCCACCGAGCTGGTGTTCGTCGACGGCAACTCGACCGACGGCACCTACGAGGAGATCGAGCGCATCATGAAGAGCTACCGCGGTCCGCTGCAGCTCCGCCTCATCTCGCAAGGCGACGGCAAGGGCAAGGGCGACGCCGTCCGCAAGGGCTTCGCCGCCGCGGTCCACGAGGTGCTGATGATCCTCGACTCCGATCTCACGGTCCCGCCCGAGGATCTGCCGAAGTTCTACCACGCCCTAGTGAGCGGCAAGGGCGAGATGATCAACGGCGTGCGCCTAGTCTACCCGATGGAGGGCGAGGCGATGCGCTTCTTGAACCTCCTCGGCAACAAGTTCTTTTCGCTCGCCCTCTCCTGGGTATTGGAACAACCGATCAAGGACTCGCTCTGCGGCACCAAGGTGCTCCACAAGCGCGACTACGAGCGAATCGCCCGCGAGCGGAAGTTCTTCGGCGACTTCGACCCCTTCGGCGACTTCGACATCCTCTTCGGCGCCGCCCGCCTCAACATGAAAATCGTCGACCTGCCGGTCCGCTACCGCGCCCGCACCTACGGCGACACGAAAATCAGCCGCTTCCGCCACGGCTGGCTCCTCCTCAAAATGACCGCTTTCGGTTTTCGCAAGCTTCGCATGGGTTTATGAGGTCACTCTACTGGAGTAGAAGAGTGTGATAAAACGCGAGCACTTCGCGGGTCAGAAACCAAGGTTCTTTGGCTAAGTGGCGGCTCATGTGGGCGGGTACCGTGTAGGTCGATTGGCCGTATCGGGCGAAGAGCATCTTGGTGCGCAGTAAGTGGTAATAGTGACTGACCAGTAGCGCCGAGCGGTAGCGGTGGTCGATCATCATCGCCGAGACGTTGTGGGCGGTGTCGGCGGTGGTGGCGCCGAGCTCGTCGACGAGGATGGCGTCGTCGGGGACGGCGGCGGCCGCGGCGCGCGCGCGCATCGCCATCGCCTCCGAGATGCCGGTCTCGGGATCGACGGCGCCGCTCATGACGATGCGGCGCACCTTGCCCTGGTGGTAGAGGCGCACGGCTTCGTCGACGCGGTCGGCGAGGGCGAGCGACATCGTGCCGTCGGCGTAGACGCGGGCGCCGAGCACCACGGCGCAGTCCGCCGGGCGGGCGTAATCGGTGGCGCCGAAGGTGATCATCAACACGAGCGGCAGCGCGGCCATCGTCGCCGCGCCGACGAGCCCGCGCCAGGCGAAGCGATCCGGGGCCTCCTGGGCAAGGACCTGTCTGGCCACCGCCGCGAGCAGCAGGCCTAGGAGTAGGGAGCTCGGGATCGGCAGCGCGGAGCGCACGCGGCCCGCGCCGAGCAGGAACAGGAAGCGAGCCGCGGCGAACGCTTGCAGCGCCGCCAGGCTGGCGACGATCGCCGCGCAGGCGCCTCGCGCGCGCCGGGGAATGGCGACGAACGCGTTCGCGACCAGCACCGCCGCCCCGGCCGCGAACCACAGCGCCGAGAGCCGGCGCGACGGCGGGACCCAGGTCCACATCGTGCACGGATCGAACGCCGCGGTGCGCGCCGCGAGCGTGAGGGCCATGAACAGCCCGAAGCCGGCCCCCGCCCCGGCGATGGCGTGCGCAAGAATCCGTCGCTTCGTCATGGCGCCAGGCATGATCGTCAATGCTTCGTCGCCGCTTCGCTATTCCACGGCGCCGCCGGCCGCGTGCGCGCGATGGTGATACGGTTTCGCGGTGAATCGCAAGTCGGGGGCAGTTGCCGTCGCCGCGCTGGTCGCCGCGGCTTGCGCATTCGTCGTGGTTCGCTGCTCGCGCGCCACGAAAGCGCGCGATCCCGCCCCGCCGCCGGCCGAGACGAACGCGGCCGAGTCGACCGCCGAGGAG
>JACXTT010011776.1_pt1 | contig 11668 bp, 11 predicted proteins | sample 9270951 | NCBI WGS metagenome assembly JACXTT01 (sample SAMN15532306, study PRJNA645909) | rock metagenome | isolation source: weathered quartz diorite | place: Puerto Rico | collected 2017-06-21 | reverse complement strand
GAGGCCGGCGACGCCGTCCATGCCGTTCGGCAGAACGATGCCGTGCCAGTGCACGCTGGTGCGCTCGGGAAGTTGGTTGGTGACCAGAATGCGCACGCGGTCGCCCTCGACCGCCTCGATCGTCGGCCCTGGAGTGCGACCGTTGTAACCCCAGCAGTTGACGATCATCCCTGGCGCAAACTCGTGCTTCACCGGCTCGGCGACGAGGTGAAACACCTTCACGCCGTTGTCCAAGGTGTACGGCAGCGTGGCCCCGTTCGGGGTCACGACCGGCGTGTACGGAAGGTGCGAGTCGGCGGCGGCGGGCTCGGCACGCTCTTGCGCCCTGGCGCGTTTGCCCGCGAGGAGCGCCGCTCCGCCGGCCAAAAATGCGGCTCCTGAAACGATCGATTCGCGGCGGCTGAGGGTGTGTCGCGCATTCGCGCGACACGGGGCAGGTGCAGTCGACTCCCCCGCGTTCGGCGGGCGTCGACTCAGGCGCGACTTGCTCATGGCTGCGTTCCTTCTTGGTGCGTGTCGGGCACGACGGTGAGCGGCTTGCCGCCTGGACCGGCGACGCGACCGCCGGCGGCGCGATCCAGATCGCAGCGCGCGATCCAGTAGTCGCGCACCGCTTCGATGTAATCGCGATACGCGTTGACCTCGTTCTGCTTCGCGGCGAGGAGCTGGTACACGCCCATCAGCATGGCGTTGTACTGCTGCTGGGTGAGGGCCACGATGCGCTCGCGCCGCGGGATGACCACCGTGCGGTAGTGGTCGACGAGGTTACGCGTGTAGCCGACGCGGGCGCGCGTCTCGCGGACTTCGCTGCGCGCATCGACGGACAGCGCCGCGAGTCGGGCTTGAGCTTGGCGCAGCTCCGCTTCGAGCTTGGCGATCACGGCCTGCTTTTGGTCGAAGATCGGCAGCTCGAGGGAAGCGTTCGGCCCGACGAACGTGCCCTCTGGCTCGCGCAAGAACTCCGCCCCGAGCGACGCTCCGCCGAGCCAGCGCCAGTTCTTGGCCATGGCGAGCGCATGCGAACGGGTTTGCGCGTCCTGCCGCGCGGCGGCGACGTCGAGGCGCTGCGCGATCGCCAGCGATTCGGCATGCTCGAGCGGTGGGTCCTCGCCCGGCAAGTCGGGCAGCTGAGCGGGGATCTTCCAGGCGGCATCGGCGCCCCACAAACCCATCAGGCGCGTGAGCGCTTCGCGCGCGGCGACCACGTCGGCTTGGCTCTTGCGGAGGTCGAGGTTGATTTGGTCGTAGGCGTTCTGTTCGTTCTCGAAGTCGAGATCCGACGCGTTCTCGGCGTCGTGCTGGCGGCGCGCGAGGTCGACCGAGGCCTCGGCCGCGTCGAGCACGAGCTGCCTCATGGCGGCGACCTGCATGGCGCCCTGCACCGTAAAATAGGCCGCGCGCACCTTGTACGCCAACTCGACCACCTCGCCGCCGACGCGAAGTTTGGTGGCCTCGAACGCGGACGCCGCGACGCGCTTCTTCGCGGGAATGAGGAATAGGCTCAGAAAGTCCTGCTCGATGGCGACGTCGGCGGTCGGCCCGCGCAGCCCTTCGAGCGGCGCGGGTCGGATCGGGAAGTGAATGCCGCCGGACAGCACCGGATTCTGCAAGAGGCCGGCCTGCACGAGATCGGCCTGCGAGACGGAGAGCTCTTCGTAGCTGGCTTGCAGGCTGCGGTTGTCGAGCAGCGCGATCTGCACCGCTTCAGCCGGGCTCAGCTCGTGTTCCAGCATCTTGCGGACGACGGACGCGACCTCGGCGTCGGCTTCGCCCCCGCGGTTCCAGAAGATCCGGTGACCGGTGCGCGGCTCGACGGCCCGTGCCACGTCCGGAAATCCGGCTTCTTTCGGGACAGCGCAGCCAGCCGCGCAGGCGGCTACGGCGACGGCGAACGCGACGGTGCGGATCATGGTTGCGGGTGGTGAGGGTGCTCGGGCACGGCCGAGGGGTTGGCCGTCGGAGTCGCCGAGCTGGCGGGCTCGCCCGATGACGCGGCTCGGGCCGACGGTGCGGTTTCTACGACCATCGTCACGGTTCCGAACGCCGGGGGCGCGACGAGCGGCGCCTCGGGAGCGCGTGGATTGGACGGATCGTCGGGCGAGCGCGACGAGGGCAGGGTGCCGTCGGCGCACGCCGAAAGGTGTACGAATGCTGCGAGCAACCAGGGGAAGCGGCGTTTCATGGCAGGGTCGATTGGCGAGCGCGGCTGGCTGGTGTTATCACGACACCATGAAAAATTCGTCGGCGTGGGTGACGGCGGCCGTTACCGGCCTGGTTACGGGGCTCGGCGGCTGCTCCACCGCGACCCCTCGGCCGGAAGTGCCGGGCGCCCCGAATGAAGATCCCGCGGGCGTCCCCGTGCCGCGCGCCGCCCAACCCGTCACCACGAGCGACGGCGGCAAGATGAGCTGTGGCGCAATGGGTCACGACGACGGCGGCGACGCTCCGCCTGGCGGGAAGAACATGAGCTGCGGGGCGATGAAACCCAAGGCAGCCAAGCCGGAGCCGCCCCAGAAGATGAGCTGCGCCGGCGTGAACATGGACTCTGCGGCGGGCGACAAGAAACCCGAGGCTCCGAAGACGAGATGACGTTCGCGCCCTGACCGCCGCTATTTCGGGGCGTCGGCCTTTGGCGCGTCGGCCTTTGGCGCGTCGGCCTTCGGCGCATCGGTCTTGGGGGCGTCTGCCTTGGGGGCGTCGGCGGGCGGCGTCGCGGCAGGCGCGGCCGACGAGCCGCCCTTGGCACCGCAACCACCCTTGTCGGCGCCGCACGAGTGCTTCTCGCCGGGCTTGGCGGCGCAGCCGCTTTTTGCCGGCGGATCCGCGGACGATGCGGCGCTGGCGTCGTTCGCGCTGGGCGTGCCGCTTCCACAGGCGGCGAGCCCGGCGATGAGGCCGGTGGCGGCCGCGAGAGTCAACGTGGTTCGGTTCATGGAGTGCTCCTCGATGGTCTAGGCGCGCGGTCGAACGCCGCCACGCGGCGCGGAGCATGCCCTGTAACCGTTCTGGTTACAACCCTCGGTGTGACTTTACTCGCGCCCACTTCTCCCGCACCGTCCTCGCCATGGGCGAAGCGGCTGCGTCGGGCCGGTCGTATCGTTTGCGACGAGGACTCGCGGCCTTTGCGGCGGCGCTCGTCGCGCTCGTGGTCGTGACCGGCGCGGGAACGGTGCTGATCGCCATCGAGCTGCGCCAGGCGATCGTCACCGCGCGAACCATGGAGGCGAGCTCGCGGCGTGCGGCGCTGCTGAGCGTCATCGTGCGCGAGCAATACATCCACGAGGCGCACACCATCATCGTGCGCGACCGTTCGCACATGGCTCACCACGACGAATGGGTGCGCAAGCTCGCCGCCGAGCTCGCCACGCTGCGATCCGACGTCGACGAACAGGGCGCCGAGCGACTCGATGCCATCGCCGCCGCCAGCGCGCGTCTGCTCGAGGTGTTCAACAAGGCCATCTTGCCCGCGGTGGATCGCAGCGACTGGCCGGCTGTGCACGAGTCGCATCACCGCGCCAACGCGCTGGTCGACGAGATGACCGGTCACGCCGACGCGCTTGCGGACTACTTCGCCGATCGCGCGACCTCCGCCCAGACGCGCTCCGAGGTGTTGGTCCGCTTCGCGTTCGCGGGCAGCATCGTGGTCGGGCTGGTCGCGGCGACCGTCGCCTTCGCGTTGGCGCGGCGCTTGTGGCGCTCGTTCGCGAGGCCGCTCGGGGCGCTCGAAGAGGTCGCGCGCACCGTCGCCGAGGGCGAGCGCGGCGCCCGCGTCGCGTCGTTGGCCGCCGCGGAGCTCGAAGTCGTGGGTCGCGCCCTCAACCGCATGCTCGACTCGCTCGCCGCGGCGGAAGCGGAGCTGGTGGACAAGGAGCGGCTCGCGGCGCTCGGCAGGGTGGCGGCGGGGGTCGCGCACGAGATCAACAACCCGATCGCCATCATCCGCGGGTACGTCAGCGAAATGAAGCAGGACACGCAAGCCGTCGGGCTCGGCCGCGAGCTCGAGGTGATCGACGAAGAAGCGCGCGCCTGCGAGCGCATCGCGTCGGACCTCCTACTTTACGCGCGCCGCCCGCCCATCGCCAAGGAGGCGGTTCCGGTGGGGGATCTCCTCGGCGAGGCGGCCAAGCACGGCGTGCCCGCCGCGGGCTTGGCGACCGCGCTCGAGGTGGAGGCGGCGATCATCGAGGTCGATCCGCTCCGCATCCGTCAGGTGGTGGTCAACCTGATCCGCAACGCTCACGATGCCGGCGGCGCCGAGCCGGTGCTGGTGCGCGGCAGCCGCCGCGACGAGGATTACCGGATCGAGGTGTTGGACCGCGGCCGCGGGCTGTCGGCGGAGGCGCATGCCCACTTGTTCGAGCCGTTCTTCACCACGCGGCGCGACGGCTCCGGGCTCGGCCTGGCGGTGAGCTACGGCCTGGTGGCGGCGCACGGCGGCTCGATTCGCGCCGAGCCGCGCGAGGGCGGGGGCACGCGTTTCGTCGTAGAGCTGCCGGGGGTCGTCGTCGAACGTCGAGTCGAAGTAGGATGCTCGCAATGAAGCCCGCCGTGCTGGTCATCGACGACAAGCCGAACATGCTCGGCCTGTTGTCCAAGGTCCTGGCGCGGACCGCGCGCGTGGTGACGGCGCGCGGCGTGCGCACGGCGCTGCGGGCGCTCGAAAAGGGCGACGTCGCGGCGGTGCTCTGCGATCTCCGGCTCGACGACGGCGACGGCCTCGAAGTGCTGCGGGCCGTAAGGGCGCGCTGGCCGGGCGTGCCGTTCATCCTCATGACCGCCTACGCGACGGTGCCGACCGCGGTGCAGGCGATGCGCGAGGGCGCCTACGACTACGTCACCAAGCCGTTCGACACCGAGGCGCTCCGCGCGATCGTCGCGCGCGCCCTCGCCCAAGCGGCCGTCCTGGGCGGCGAGGCGAGCGAGCCGGACGGGTTTGGCGCGCTCGTCGGGCAGGGTGAAGCCATGCGGGCCATGTTTCGGCTCTTGGAGCGCGTTGCGCCCACCGACACCACGGTGCTCGTCTCAGGCGAGCCGGGCACCGGCAAGGAGCTGTGCGCGCGAACGGTGCACGAGCGCTCGGCGCGCGCCGCGAAGCGACCGGTCATCGTCGATTGCGCCGCCATTCCCCGGCCTGCCCTCGAAAGCGAGCTGTTCGGTCACGAGCGCGGCGCCTTTCAAGGCGCGCTCGGCGATCGGCCCGGCTTGTTCGAGGACGCGGACGGCAGCACGCTCATCCTAGAGGGCGTCGCCGAGCTTCGGCCCACGTTGCAGGCGAAAGTCGCGCGCGTGCTCGATGAGCGCGTCGTGCGGCGCATTGGCGAAGCGCGCGAGCGACGCGTCGACGTGCGCGTCGTGGCGACCTCGCATCGCGACCTGCGCGCGATGGTCCGCGAGGGATCGTTCCGCGAGGAGCTGTGGTTCCAGCTCAACGTGTGCGTGCTCGCGTTGCCGCCGCTGCGCGACCGGACCGAGGACATCCCGCTGTTGGCGCGGCGCTTCTTGGCCGAGCTGCCGCGGCGCGCCCGGCTGCCGGCGACGCGTTTCTCGGATCAGGCGCTCGCCGCCATGCAGCTCTATGGCTGGCCGGGCAACGTGCGCGAGCTGAAGAGCGCCGTCGAGCGCGCGGCCATCCTCTCCGACGGTCCGGAGATCGGCCTCGACGCGCTTCCCGCCGAGATCCGCGAATCGCGTCCGCTGCGCCTGTCGAGCGCGAGCGACGTGGATTTGACGCGGCTCAGCTACCGCGAAGCCGTCGACGTATCGCGCGAGGAGACCAACCGCCGCTACCTCGAAGCGGTGCTGCGCCACCACCGCGGTGACGTGGTCGCGGCGGCGGAGCACGCCGGCATCGAGCGCGAGAGCTTCTACCGGCTCTTGCGCCGTTCGGGCCTGGCGGTCGAAGACTTCCGCGCGGGCCGCGAAGACACGGCGCGCAAGAATTGACCTCGCCTCTTGTGACCGAATCGGTCACATGATAGGTTTGCCGCAACCCGCTCGGTTTTGGAGGCCTGGTCAATGCGTCGCGTTCTCGGAGCCATCGCACTCTTCGCCGTGTCTGGCTGCGCTGCGGAGCAAGCCGCGGACGGCGGCGGTAACGCGCAGCCGCCTCCGGCCCCAGCCGGCATTCCGCTGCTCGGAAACTTCACGCACGATCCGAGCGCGGTCGACCTCACGGTGATCGCCACGGCCAGCGACAAGCTCGACGATCCGCGCGATCTCGCGTTCCACCCGCTGCGCAAGAACGAGCTGTGGGTGGTCAACCGCGGAGACGAGTCGTTCGTCATGATCACGAATCCCGGCGAACCAAGCCAACAGGCCAAGCGCTACAAGGGGCAGGACTCGCAGCACTTCTTGGCGCAGCCGTCGGCCATCGCCTTCAACCAGAGCGACGGCACGTTCGCGACCATCCACGAGACCGATCAGAAGACCCAGGGCGTCAACGGTACCCCAGGCCTTTTCATGGGCCCCACCTTGTGGAGCTCCGATCCGGCCATCTTCGACGGTGGCGTCGACGGCCACATCGACATGCTCCACAACAGCCCCGACGGCATGGGCATCGCGTGGGACAAAGACAACGTCTACTGGGTGTTCGATGGCTATCACGGCGCGGTGAGCCGCTACGACTTCCGGACTCCCCACGAGCCCGGCGGCACGGACCACTCCGATGGCATCGTAAAGCGCTACGTCGAGGGCCTCGTCAAGCGGCAGCCCGACATCCCGTCGGACATGGTCCTCGATCGCGCCACCAACAAGCTCTACATCGCCGACACGGGCAACAACCGCCTCGCCGTGCTCGACACCACGACGGGCACGTTGGGCAGCGCGATGAGCCCGAACTACGACAATGACAAGCAGTACCACGTGAACGGCGCGGATCTCGAGACGTTCGGCGACCTCAAAGATCAGGGCAATTGGTGGCCGAGTGGGCTGGAGCTTCACGACGGCCGGCTGTTCGTCAGCGACTGGTACGTCTCGACCATCTACGCCTACTCCCCGAAAGGCGAGCTCGTCGACTACCTGAAGCTCCCCGAGAAGGATTTTCCGCAGGGCAGCCTCGAAGGCATGGCGTTCGACGATCAGGGGCGGCTCTACGTGGTCGACGCCGTCGGCAATCGCATCGTGCGCATCGCCGCCCGATCGACTCCGTGACGGGCGGCGCCCGCGCGATCAAGGGGTCATGTTGAGCGTGATGGTGGCGATGCCCTTGTTGCCGTCCGAGTCGGTCGCGGTGAGGGTGATGACCTGCTTGCCGACGACCTTGAGCTGTTTGTTGAAGGTAGCGCCGATGCCGAGCTTGCCCTCTTTGTCGCTGGTCCAGACCAGCGACGCGCCCGAGAGCATGCCGTCTTGAGGATCGTTGGCGACGCCGATGAACGGGATGTCGGTGTTGATCTTCCGCATCTCGCCGTCGCCAGGATGATTGATCTTCGCGGTCGGATCCTTCAACGGATCGAAGCCGCCGGTGGAAGCGCTGCTGGTCGTGGCCGTGCCGGCCGTCGCGCCGGTTTGTGCCGCTGCGCTCGCGCCGCCGCTGCCGGCGCCGGAGCCGCTTCCCGACGCGGCGGAGCTCGTCCCGCTCGTGGCTTCATTGCCGCCGAACGCGCCGCTGCCGCTCCCGCATGCCGCGACTGGAACCAACCAGGCCACACAAGCGACCAAGTAAAGATGCTTCATGGTCCTCCGAGGCGAAGCCCATCCTCAGGGTACGCCCCTTCGAACCGCCTTCACCAGCCTTTCGACGCCGGCGTGACGCTACGGAGCCGACATTCCGAGCGGGAACTGCAGCGCGCAATTCGAGCCCATGCTGGCACACGCCGGATCGAGATCCAGGCAGAACTTGCCGAGCTTGGTCGTCGCGCACACGGTCCCTTTGGTCTTGCAGTCGGCGTCTGACGTGCACGCGGACGTGAAGAGGCAATAACCGAACCCCATCGCGTAGCTTTCGCCGCGGCACCAAGTGTTCGGATTGTAGCAGTCGTCTTGCGTCTTGCAGGTTCGCGCGCAGCGGCCGAAGTCGCCCGCGCCGTACTTCGAGGGGCTGTAGATGCACAGGCCGTTGGTGAGGCCTCCGCAATCGTCTCCATCGAGCGGACCGCCGAGGACGCAGGCGGTCGCGCAGATGTTGAAGCTGCCGCTCCCACCGCTGAACCCCTGGCAGAACCCCGCGCAGGCGTCGGGCTTGACGTTCGGATCGCACTTGGTCCCGTTGGCGGCGCCCGTGTGGGGCGTGTCGACGCAGGAGCCGGTGCGCGGATCGCATTTGCGCCCGGCGCACTGGCTGTCACGGCCGCAAACGGGCAGGCACGCGAAGCTGGCGCTCTGATTCACCGGCGAGCAGCGCAGATCTTCGCGCCCGTGGCACTTGGTGGCTTCGAGCGGATCGTCGATGTACGTCAGCGCCGGGCCGGTCGTGCAGCCGAGGAAACACTCGCCCTTGCTGGCGCCGTTTGGGGTGATGCACGGGCTGTCGACGCCGAGCTTGGCGCAGTCCCCGTCTGCGAGGCAGTCTTTGGTGCAGTAGCCGTTGACCGCGCCGCCGCCCAGCACCGGGTCATTGTCCTTCGCGGTCACGCAGCGCATGCCCGGATCGCAGTCGCCGTCGGCCGCGCATGCGTTGCCCAGCTTCGAGCTGCCGCCGCCGGTGGTGGAGCTGGCGCTCATGGGACCCGCGACGGTCACCGCGACCACGCTCGCCGACGCTGCGGTCGCGCCTCCGGCGCCCTGCGTCGCGCTGTGTTTCACCGCGCAGCCCGCAAACCCGGAAACCAAACCCGCCGCCACCACGAGCCATGAAGCGTCCCACCGCATACTGCACCCTCCTGACCGACACCGCGCCACCCGCACGGCATCCCTTGTGACTGACTAGGTTACAGCATATTGGCCCCTATTCCCGGCGGAAGCCAATCCTTTCGCTCGAGCAGGGCGTGGACGCGCGCGGCGATCTCGTCGCGGATCGCGCGGACCCGCTCGAGCGGCTTGCCCTTGGGATCCTCCAGGGGCCAGTCGTCGCGCTCGGCGCCCGGCACGACCGGGCATGCGTCGCCGCAGCCCATCGTGACGAGCAGCGCGCAGTCCTCGGCGAGCGCGGGCGTGCGCCGCTGCGGCCGTGCGGCGCGAAGATCGACGCCGCGCTCCGCCATGACCGCGACGACCTCCGGGTGCACCGCGAGGCCCGGCTCGGTTCCGGCGGAGATCGCCCGCGCTTGGGTCGGATCGGCGAGCTGGTTGAAGAGCGCCTCGGCCATCTGCGAGCGCCCGGCGTTGTGCACGCACGCGAACAGAACCGTTTTCACGCGGCGTCCTCCTCGCGAGCTACCCCACGCTCCACGCTCGCAGGGAGCGCGGGCACGAGCCAGCGGAACAGCGCCGTCGCCGCGGCCGCCCCGACCAGCTGCGCCACCACGAACGCGGGAACGTCTTCGAGCCGGATCCCCGCGAACGTGTCGCTCGCCGATCGCGCGAGGGTGACCGCCGGGTTCGCGAACGACGTCGACGCTGTGAACCAGTACGCGGCGGTGATGTAGGCCCCGACCGCGTAGGGCACGGCGCCGGCGCGCCTGCGGGCGCACCCCCAAATCACCGCTATGAGACCGAAGGTTGCCACGAGCTCGCTCACGAGCTGTGCCGCGCCGGCCCTGGCGTGGTGCGACGCGAACACCATCGGCTTGCCGAACATGACGTTTGCCGTGGCGACACCGCCGAACGCGCCGGTCACCTGGGCGATGACGTACACCGGTACCTCGCGCCAGGCGACGCCGCCCTGGCTCGCCTCGGCGAGCGTCACGGCTGGGTTGAAGTGCGCGCCCGAGATCGGCGCGAGGGTGAGGATCAGCGCGACCAGCGCCGCGCCGGTCGCGAGCGCGTTCGCCAACAGGGCGAGCGCGACGTTCCCACCCGCGAGGCTCTCGCCCATGATCCCCGAGCCGACCACGGTGGCGAGCAACAGCGCCGTGCCGAGCGCCTCGGCGACGGCCTTCCGCGGGAGGTCAACCGCAGCAGCCACCGGTCGCCTTGGCTCCGTCGATGTTGGGCGCGCAGCAAGCCGCCTGCGGTGCCGAGGTCCCCATCGCCGGCGCGTCTTCCTTGACGACGAACACCTCCCACGAGTTGCCGTCGGGATGTTCCACCCACACCTTGTCCTGGAGCGCGTAACAGCAGGTCGCGTTCTCTTGGTGAGCGTCTTCAGGCCCGCCTCCTTGAAGCGGGTCCAGGCCACCGCGACATCCTCGCTGCTCGCGACCTGCACTCCGAAGTGGCTGGCGTTGCTGCCCGTTCGCGGTGCTTCTTGCATCGTGAGGTTCAAGGGCGGCGAGGCGAGATCGAACTTGGCGTAACCGGGGCGCCGCTTCGTCGCGGCGACGCCGAACACCTTCTCGTAAAAGGCGACCGAGGCGTCGACGTTCGAGACGTTGAGCGATACGTGCGGCTTGATGACGTTCATGTGCGTGTCTTTCTCTAGCAACAGGTTTTCGAGGAGCCCTTGCCGCGCTTGCAGCAATCCTCCCAAACGAAATCGGTGAGCGCTTTCAGCGCCACGTAGTCCGCCGTGTGGTACGCGAACTTGCCCTCGCGGCGGGTGGCGACCAGGCCCGAGGCGACGAGCCGATCCAAGTGGTGGTTGAGGGTGGTCCACGGGATGTCGACCAGCTCCTGAAGCTCGGTCGTCGTCGTGCCCGCCGGGCCGCCCTGGACGATGTGGCGCAACAGGGCCAGCCGCGCCGCATGACCGAGCGCGCCGAGCTGCTCCGCGTGGAGGTCCAACCTGGTGGTCACATCTATATATCTAGATGCGTAGATAGATCATGTCAAGGGCCCGCGGTCGGAAACGCCCATCCTAGGGGCTTCACATCGCGAGGCGGTAGCCGAGGCCGCGGACCGTGACGAGGTGGCGCGGCTCGGCGGGATCGTCCTCGAGCTTCGAGCGCAGCTGCGCCAAGAAGTTGTCGATGGTGCGATGCGTGCCGTGGTGCTCGGGGCCCCACACCGCGTTGAAGATTTGCGCGCGCGACATGGGCCGGCCGCGCGCGCGCACCAGCGTCCACAGCACGTTGTACTCGGTGGCGGTGAGCTCGATCTTGGCACCGGCGCGGCGCACCTCGCGCAGCGTCGGATCGATCACCACGTCGCCGAACGTCACCGCGCCGACCGTGCGGTTGCGCCTGAGCAGCGCCCGCACCCGCGCCAACAGCTCCGGCACGCTGAACGGCTTCGTGACGTAGTCCTCGGCGCCGAGGTCGAGGCCCATCACCTTGTCCCAATCGGCCGAGCGCGCCGAGAGCACCAGCACCGGCACCTCGATGTCGAGCCGCCGCAGCGCGCCGAGCAGCTCGTAGCCGTTGAGGCGCGGCAGCATGATGTCGAGGATCACCAGATCCCACAGCTCGTCTTTGATGCGCTCGAGCCCAGACTGGCCGTCTTCGGCGACGGCCACCTCGTGGCCCTCGCTCTCGAGGTTCATGCGCAGGCCGAGCTGGATCGACTCGTCGTCCTCGACCACCAGGAAGCGCGCACGCCCGGGAGTGACCGTTTCGGTTACGTGGCGCTCGCGGGCCCGGCGGCGCGCGACGCGCGCGCCGTCACCGGCGAGGCCGTCACCGGCAGCACCAGCGTGAAGGTTGCCACCTTGCCGGGCCCCGTTGCCACGCCGGTTCCCCCTGGGTGCGCCGAG
>JACXTT010011775.1_pt1 | contig 11668 bp, 11 predicted proteins | sample 9270951 | NCBI WGS metagenome assembly JACXTT01 (sample SAMN15532306, study PRJNA645909) | rock metagenome | isolation source: weathered quartz diorite | place: Puerto Rico | collected 2017-06-21 | reverse complement strand
ATGAAGGTCTGCGCGGAGAGGGTCACGGCCATGATTCCGATCCTCGAGAAGTTCCTGAAGGACCTCGAGAGCACGCCCGCTCCGCACAGGTTCGCGACCGACGATGCGAACTTCCGGCACGAGCTACCAGTCGCGATCGCCGACCTCAGGCTGGTTCTCAAAGCCGCCCTAAAAGGAGACATGGCGACATTCGACACAGAGGTCAACGCCTACATCAACGACATGATCCCGACCGTCACGAGCTCGCTCGACGACGTGGACCCTTCGACGGTGCACAACTAGTCTCTCAAGCCTCGGAACGCGCGCAGCGCCTAGCACCGCCGGAGGCTGAACTTCGGCACTCGCATCGAGTACGCCGGCCTGCTCTTGAAACACAAAGAGACCGGAGGGCGGTCCTCCGGCCTCCCTGCGTGAGTAAGAAGGGCTACTTGGTCCCTGGCGGGCACATCGGCGCACTGGGGTTGTAGTTCGCGAAAATCCCCGCCGGGTTCGACTGCCAGAGCCACGCGTGCAGCGCCCACAGCCCAAGGCTGGGGAGCGGGGTGAACGACTGGCCGAACAGCACCGGAGCGGTACCGGTCGCGGGCCAGGCAGTGCTGAACGGGATGATGTACTCGACCGCGACGAGCGTCAGCTTGCCGTCGCCGTCGATCCGGTAGACGAAGGCCTCCGGGTTCATCGCGTCGACCGAGTCGTTGAGCAGATCGAGGTTGACGAGGTGCTGGCCCATGCCGCCGACGCCGGGCAGGTCAAAGCATTTGAGCAGGGGCAGGTAACCCGCGGCTTCGGCCTGGTGAACGCTGTGGTACCGGTCGTTGGCGACGCGGACGGCGTTGAGCGAAGCATCTTTCACCGACCCGTGCTGGGCCATCGCCGGCGCGGTCGACATGACCGCGAAGAGCACACCGAGCGATATGAGCGCGACGAGCCTGCCAATCCATTTGAACATGTCGGTATTTCCTCCCTTGAGCGCGGTCTGATCAGCGGTAGAAGTACGGGTCGAGGACGCTGACCTCGGTGATGGTTTCCACTGGCAGCGAGTTCTTCGTGGCGGTCCGCCGGATCGCTTCCGGGCTCGGGCCGTCGTAGATGCAGAAAGTCTTGCTCTTGTCGGCGCTGACGTACGAGTGGACCCACGTGACGCCTTCGTCGCTGTTGCGGCCGACAACCGTGAGGCAGGTCGCTGCCCCGGCGTCGTTCACCGGGATGTGAAGACCGTCCGTAAAGATCCTTTCAACCATGTACCTGGGCATTGGTTCTCCTCCGTTTCTCTGAGTGTTTTTCCAGCGGTGCGCGCACGTTCGAAGGTAGGCGCGCGCGTCTGGATGAGAATCGGGAGAGCTACCCAGATTGGGGGTAGGCGCTACCTAATTTGGGCGGCGGCCTGGGCCCGTGAGCTCACTCCGAGCTTCTGCAGGATCGCGGAGACGTGGTGGTCGACTGTCTTTGTGGACAGGAAGAGGCGGGCGGCGATGTCGGCGTTGCTCAAGCCATTCGCTATAAGCTTCAGCACCTCCATCTCGCGGGCGGTGAGCTGGGCGACGTTCTGCCGGGTGCTGGCGCGCGGCCCGCGCGGGACACCGCGGGCGCCCCGCTCACGCAGCCGCCGGGCAACAAGCGCGGCGGCGGGCTTCGCGCCCATGCGCTGGAACTCTCGGAGCGCAGTGCTCAGCGCCTCCTCGTCGTCAGCTCCCGCGAGCGCCATCGCGGCCTCATAAGGGCACCCGAGCTCCGACCACGTCCGGCTCGCGGCGTGGTGATCGCCTTGCATCTCCAGAGCCCAAGGACCTGGAGCTCCCGGTGGCACGGCCTGGTCCAGTCCAGCGCGACGGCGCCAGCAAGCGAGCTCGGCAGCGACCCATCTCGACCGGCGGTGCATGGCGATCTCAAACGCCGGCCCGGTTATCGCGGCGATGTGCTCCATACGGCCCTCCAGCCATGCCGACTCGGCGCGGGCGATGCTCGGCGGCTCGAGGCGCTGCAGCTCGTCGGTGGGCTGCGCAAGCGCCCAGGCTTCCTCGAGTGCAGCTTGGTATGCCGGATCACCTCGCCGCGCCCGGATGAGGCCAAGCACGGCCAGCGCCGCCGCACGAGGCACCGGCGAGCGTGGATCCTGAATGATCGAGTCGGCCGACTTGAGCGCCTCGTCCCAAAGCCCGCGGTCCATATCGCGTCGAGCGCGGTAGGCGAGCAGGTAGTGGCGCCAGATGTCGAGACCGTGCTCGGTGACGTACTCGAGGCCGGCGTCGAGATGAGTGTCTGCAAGCGCGTAGCTCTTGTCGCGAGGCGCCCACCAGACCAGGGCGACGTAGATCCGTCCGGCGTGCTCCGTCTGGCCGTGGTCCTGTGCGAGCTGGAGGTGGTGCTCCAGCCTGACGTGAGCGTCCTGCTTACCGGCGAGCAATTCGATGATGTCCAGGTTGATCAGCGCGTAGACGACGGATTCGGTGTCGTTCACCTGCTCGGCAGTCTCGAGTGCGCGTTTGCCCCAGACCTGCGCCAGGTCCAGGTCCTCGGCGTTGATCAAGCGATGCGCGAGGTTGCAGTACGCCAGCGCAAGCTCGCGTCCTGGTGGCTCGTGCTCGAGAATCGCGACCGACTGTCGCGCGGTTTCATCGGCCTCCCGGATGCGGCCGACATATCGATAAAGACGCGAGAGCGACCGCAGGGCGTCGCCTTCGCGGACATGCTCGTTGATGGCACGAAAGCCTTCGACCGCTCGGCGCTGAGCGTCGAGCGCCTCGCTGAACTGGCCGCTCAGATAGCACGCGTATGCACGCCGGTCATTGATGTCGGCGACCTGCTTCGGTGCGACGCCATCACTGAAGCGGAGTGCCCGCGCGTACTGGGCCGCGGCCTCACGGTGTGCTCCGAAGGCGGAAGCGTGCTCGGCTGCTGCCGGCGCCAGCCGCAGCACGGCAGCGCCGTCGCCCGCCGCCTCCGCGTGATGCGCGAGGCGGGCCAGGTCGGGCTGCCCGTATGGGGGAGTGGATAAGAAGGCGAGCGCTGCTCGATGCAGCGCGAGCTTGCGATTTGGGGCGGTCGACTCCTCGACCGCAAGTCGCGCCAGTTCGTGACGGAAGCCAACGTGGCCGGCGGACGAAACCAGGATGCCCGCTGACATGCATTCCTCGAGCCGGTCGAGGCTCTCTGGAGCGATTGCGTGCAGCAGCCACAGCTCCGCCTGCGGCGGCACCGCCGCGACGGCTTCGACCAGACGGCGCGCGGCTTCGCTCAGACGAGCGGTCCGTGCCAACACGGCGTCACGCACGGTGTCGGGAATCTCCTGTTCACCCGCGGCAAGGACCTCGCCGATGAAGAAGGGATTGCCACCGGTCTTGCGGTGCAGGGCTTGCGCATCGACTCCGTACGGGGCAGCGAGCGAGGCCGTCGACTCCGCCGACAGTGGCGCGAGCTTCAGGCGGAACACGCCGTCGCCGCCGAGCAGGTCACCGAGTACTACCCGCAGAGGGTGGGAGCGCTCCAGCTCGTCATCGCGGTAAGTGGCAACGACCAGCGCGGGCACCGTGCCGATGCGCCGGCCCAGCAACCGCAGCACGTCGAGGGTTGCTTCATCTGCCCAGTGCACGTCTTCGACCAGGACGACGCTGGGATGGCGAGACTTGAGCTCCTCGACCAACGCCGCCGCGGCCTCGTGCGGCAGGCGCCCCGCCTGCACAACATCTTCGAGCTGACCGCCGGCGGTCAGGGCCACGTCGAGGATCGCGCCAAGCGGCCGCGGGGTGAAAAGCGGGTCGCACGCGCCGGACAGCACTCGCGCGGCAGATTGCCCATCCGCAAAGTTGCGTACGAGAGCGGTTTTGCCGACGCCTGCCTCGCCGGCCACAAGCACGAGCCGGCCGTGGCCGCCGGCGACGACCGCTTGCAGATCCTCTTCGAGCGCGGAGAGCTGGGCGCTCCGCTCGAGCAGCCGGCCAGCGCGCGTGGGTGCTTTCGCCACCTCTAGATCACGCGCCCGAAGATGCCGATCAGCACGGTGACGAGGAGTATCGAGCCCACCAGCAGGAGCGTGAAGACCCAAAGCTGCGCTCTCGACCGAGGGATCCACCGCGGCACTCCATCGGGGAACTCCGCCGCGAAGTCTTTCAACTTTTGGGTCGGCTCTTCCCTCACCGGAACGCCAATCGTGCCGGCGAGGCGTCGCACGTCCTCGTCTCTCCAGAAGTTCGGTTCAATCCGCATGAGGAGCCGGTGGTCGCGGCCGATGAAGAGGTAGGCGCGGCGTGGAACGCTTCCACCGCCCCAGTCGATCTTCTGGAATCGAACTTCGGCCAGGTCATGCGCCGGCCAGGTCTTCCTCCGCCCGAGGTAATCGCGCCGGCCGAGCCTGGTGCGGGTTGCAAACAGCTGCACATTGCGCATGTAGGCGATCACATAAGAGCCGAGCAACACGAAGAAAACGGCGATTGTGATCAAGAGACTCGTCGCGACGCCTGGAGATCGCCCCGCGGTGCTCAGCACGCGAAGTGCCAGGCCCAACAGCAGGATGGCCAGGAGCGGACCCGCCGTGACCAGCAAGCGTCGACCGTTGGGGCGAATGGAAACGGTCAGCGGCTCGCCGAGACTCGCTACCTCCGCCTGAAGGTTCGAGTTAGGAGTGTCTTCGGCCGTTGTGAGTCTTGGCCTGCTCGAGTGGGACCACCGTGACCGGCTTCAGGACTATGGCGTTCTTTTGCAGCTCAACTTCGAACAGGGCTTCGTCGCCCAGACCCAAAGAACGCCTGACGTCCGCCGGCAAGGTGACACGCCCTGCAGGGTTCATCGAAACGATGCTTCGCACGCATGAACAAGTCTACTTGACCGATCGCCGGACCGTCAAGTCACCCATGAGTCAAATTGCCACCTTGACACATCGTCCGGTCCTGGATTATTCTTCGGTTGCCATGAAAGGCATAGGTGTGTCGACGAGATTTGAAAGCACAGCCGTGATGACGGCTGTCGCTGCCTGCTCTGAGCGGCACGGGTATCCCTCGGCGCAATCGCTCGACAGGAACCCAATTCAGCGTCACTGGGCCCGGAGTCACTTCTCTAGCTAACAGAAGGATTTCAACGAAGGGCCTGGCGACGCCAGGCCCTTTTTCTTTTGCCCGGAGGTTCCGGGCCCCGCACCTTGAAAACCGAATAGGCATGGCAAGCCAAACAACTGCCGTGGTGGTGTTGACGCGCCGGCTCGGGCAACTAGTGAACCCAGCGGCTTGTAACCCCGTGGCCATTGTGCTGTGGAGGCGCAAATCCTCCCCGGCGCACCACCACCACGGCATCTTCGTTGCGCCTTCGATGCACGCTGGGCGAGCGGCTGCTTGTCGAGCAGACAAAGGCGGGTTCGATTCCCGTCGGAGGCGCCATTCCTTCGCACCAGGGTCGTCTAACGGGTAGGACCCGTGGCTCTGAACCACGAGATGGGGGTTCAAGTCCTTCCCCTGGTGCCAACACAGTCGACCCGACCTGGCCAAGTGGGAAGGCGGCGGTCTGCAGAACCGCCATTGACCGCGTTCGATTCGCGGGGTCGGGTCCATTGGTCTGAAGCTGGAGTGGCTCAGAAGGTAAAAGCGGCGCGTTGAAACCGCGCAAACGGCGGCTCGAAACCGTCCTCCAGCGCCACACCCGAGTAGCTCAGCGGCTAGAGCAGCTGGTTTACACCCAGACGATCGGAGGTTCGAGTCCGTCCCTCGGGAACCACATACAGATGAGCCGATGGGAGTCTCAGGCCGGATTTATTCCGGCCGTCAAGCCCTCTGCCACTACCTACCCACTCCAGGCATCGCGGTTCGCGGGAGGGGGTTCCGCGGGGGAGGGCGGATGCCCTCACCCGCGCCCGGTACACCCTCGTGGCCGAACAGGTAGGCGACCGATTGTTAATCGGGTCCATCGAGGTTCGAGTCCTCGCGAGGGTGCCACCAGGGGATGGCCAAGCCCGGTTCAAGGCGCACGGTCCGGACCCGTGAGAGCGGAGGTTCGAATCCTCCTCCCCTGACCACTCCGGTGTAGCTCAAATTGGCAGAGTTCGTGTCTCCAAAACACGCGGATGAAGGTTCGAGCCCTTCCGCCGGTGCCAATTTCGTGGTGGTCGTAGTTCAATGGTCAGAGCGCTCGGTTGTGGCCCGAGTGATGTCGGTTCGACTCCGATCGATCACCCCAAACCAAGCATCCTTTTGGCGGCCGGATTCATTCCGGCCGCGACGCCGCGATCCTGTCGACTCCGCACGTGGTGCCGAGCAGGCATTTGAAAGAGCCCATCCACATACCGGAATGGGAGCAGCCCCGGCGGCGAAGCCGCCCGGGCGATGAGGGAAAACCGTCCGGGTTTCCCTCATACCTGGAGGGTTGGCAGAGTTCGGTTGATGGCAGCTGTCCCGAAAACAGCAAGGGCTTTGACAAGCCCTCCTGGGTTCGAATCCCAGACCCTCCTCCACATGCCGCCGTAGCTCAGCGGAAGAGCTGCCGGCTTCTACCCGGAAGGACGGAGGTTCGAGTCCTCCCGGCGGCTCGAGCTGAATCGCCCTCGTAACTCAACGAGCCAGAGGCCGGTCTCTTAAACCGCGCGACGGGGGTGCAAGTCCTCCCGGGGGCACCATGGGTCCGCAGCTCGATTGGGTCGAGCAGCTGCTTTGCAACCAGAAGTGTGGGAGTTCGAGTCTCCCCGGATCCACCACGAGGCTGTCGTCTAGCGGCAGGATGCGCGGCTCTCGACCACGCGACGCCGGTTCGAATCCGGCCGGCCTTACCAAACCCTGAAGCCATAACGACGTCGGGCCGTCATCCAACGGAAGGACGCCTCGCTGCAGCGAGAGGACCCCGGTTCGAGCCCGGGCGGCCCTATCCCAATCTGCGTGGTGCCCAGGGCGGCGGCGGGGTCTCATAAATCCCGTGCACTGGGATCGATACCCGGCCACGCAACCATCCTCCGGGGGTAGCTCAGCAGCCAGAGCAGCGGTCTGATACGCCGCCGAGCGGAGGTGCGAGTCCTCCCTCCCGGACCACTCACTCAACCAAGGAGGTAGCGGCGTGGCGCCGATGCGCGATCACATCCACCGGCAGTTTCGGCATATTGGCGCCCGCGCGCGCCTGCATCATCCCGTTGACGGCGACGCGGTCGCCGTCGAGGTTCGCCGCGACCGCCGCGGCCAATACTTCGACGTGCGTATGCCGCGCACAGCCTCCGCGGCGGTACTGAACACCAACAAGCTGCAGCGCCACTTGCTGCTGCTCGTGAGCGTTGGAGGCCATAAGAGCAGGTTCGTCTTCACCCGGAACCGCAACCAGTGGTTCGTTTCCCCGGTGGTTCGGGAGTAGCTCGGCTGGCAGAGCACCGGCCTTATAAGCCGTAGGTCGCAGGATCGAAACCTGCCTCCCGAACCATCATCCTCCCGAACCATTGAATTGCCTCGCGAGACGGATCTCAGGCGGGCACGCGAAGCCCGCTGGTTCCGGGTTCGACTCCTGGGCGGGGTGCCATTGCCGGTGTAGCTCGAATCGGTTGAGCGACTGCCTAGTAAGCAGAGGGGTGCAGGTTCGATTCCTGTCGCCGGCTCCAATAACGAATATCCCGAGCCGGAGCCTGACGGTTATCGAGAACCAGAAGTAGCTGTTTCAGCATCTGGCAGTTCCCTCGGCAACAACACGCTCGGGCGTCCTCTATGGTCCGGGCCGGCGGCATTTCAGATGCTTCGCACGCTTCTGCGCCGCCGTCCCCGGGCCACCCGAACCCCCTTAGCTCAGCGGCCAGAGCATCCGGCTTCGACCCGGTGCGCGGGCGTTCGAATCGCCCAGGGGGTTCCAAAATTGATCAGGCCTCGCGAGGCGGCCTCAGGTTGGTTTCCTAAACCGACCGGACCAGGTTCAACTCCTGGGCGGGGCCCCATGCACCTGCCTCGAGATCCCGGTACAGGCTCGCCGTGGCGAGGATCGAGACCGGAAACGTGACCAGCAATCCCACGCCCAGGAGCGCAGCTCCGCAGACGTTCAGCGCAATCAGCACCAGCTGGATTCGGAAGACGAGCCACCAGCTGTTCCGGGTCAGGTGAGCCGCTTCGCCGAGCGCACCGGCGGCTGAGACTCCTCTGGCGGCGATGACATGAGGATGGAGCGACCAGCGAACACTCACGCAAATGCCGGGCGCAACGAGCAGGAGAAGTCCGACAGCAATGACCAGCGCGTGGACCAACGCAGCGATCAGCAGGGTGGGGCCGCGCGCGATGGACCGAGACAGATCTCGCCAGTTGGGCGTCGCGCCATTCACCGCATCGAGCGCCATCCGGTGAATGCCGACCAGAAGCCCGCTGAAAGTCACGAGGAACGCAATGTGCAGCGCAAGCCATGGGAGTAGCCCCAGCCGCATGGTCGCGATGGCCGCCAGCTCGAGCGCCATCCAGCTGGCTACGAGGGCCATCATCCCGACCAGAAACGCTCGCCAGTTGGCCCAATAGGCGCTCCAAGCAGCGCGAAGGTGGCCGGTCACAAGCCCCATCATCGCGCTGCTCGAGGTCGCGGTCGTTCAGCAGCCAGGATGCCTGCGTGCCATGCAGGCGACAGGGGTGCAATTCCCCTCCGCGGCTCCAACGCGAAGGATGGATGGCCGAGCGGCTTAAGGCGGCGGTTTGCTGAACCGTTGAGGGCGAAAGTCCTGCGCTGGTTCGAATCCAGCTCCATCCTCCAATCGCCGGCGTAGCTCAACTGGCAGAGCGCGCGCCCTTTAAGCGACGAGATTTGGAGGTTCGATTCCTCTCGCCGGCACCAACCAATCCCGAGGTGGCGTAACTGGCAAACGCGGCGGGCTCAGACCCCGTGACTGAACAAGTCCTGGGAGTTCGACTCTCCCTCTCGGGACCAACAATCAAATGCTTCGGGCCGGAGGCCGCGGGTTAAAGGTCCAGCAGCGGTTCAAGTCCGCGACGGAGGCGACTCCGTGTGCGCCCCGCGCCACAACACGCCCGAGCATTTCTCATCGCCCGAGCCGGTAGTCGTGGGTTATCGCCTTTAACGCGCAAGTTGCGGGTTCGAGTCCCGCCGGGGGAGTCCCCGTAGTTCAACTGGAAGAACAAGCACCTACGGCGGCAAACACGTTCGGGCCCCCAACCCAATCCGCGAGTGCATGCACTCGCGGCAAATCACACACACGAAGGAGGTGAAAGCAGATGAAGTACGTCCGTCACTTTTCGACCAGGGCCACTCCGCAGAGTGAGCCGATCCCGGGCTCGGGCCAGGTCCCGAACTCGGCCGGCGGCTACGCCTTCCCCGTAGACGATTGGGTGAGGCTCGACCGCTTCCTGATCCACGGCACCGAGGGTGGCAGCTATTACGCGACCGAGCACGGCCTGACCCGAGACACCGCCGAGGCGGTTCTCCGCTGCGTCAACCAGGACGGCAGCCGCGCCGTGGCCCGCATCCGCGAGATCTCGCACTCGGGCCGCGCGCCTCGCAACGACCAGGCCCTTTTCGCGCTCGCGATGGCGGCCAAGCTTGGTGACGAGCCGACCCGCAAGGCCGCGTTCGCTGCGGTGCCGGACGTGGCTCGCACCAGCACTCACCTCTTCCAGCTCGCCGAGGCCGTGCAGGCGTTTGGCGGCTGGGGCCGTGCCACCACTCGCGCAGTGGCAGGTTGGTACGAGCGTGAGAACCTGGTCGAGCTCACCTACCAGGCGGTCAAGTACCGCCAGCGTGATGGCTGGACCCACGCCGACATGCTGCGCCTGAGCCACCCGAAGGCTCCGAGCGCGGCGCACAGGAGCCTCTACGCGTGGATCGTCGACGGCACCGTGCCGAAGGACGGCGACGCGCTGAGGCAGATCGACGGCTTCGAGGAGCTGCAGAAGGAGACTTCGGCCGTGCCGGCGGCTCGTCTCATCACTGAGTACAGGCTGCCGTGGGAGTCGGTACCGACCGAGCTCCGCTCGAGCCCGGACGTGTGGGCGGCGCTGCTCAACGACATGCCGCTCACCGCGATGATTCGCAACCTCGCGAACATGACCAGGGTCGGCCTGGTTGCGCCAATGACTGATGCCACCCGCAAGGTGGTCGAGGACCTGAAGGCTCGCGAGCGCATCCGCAGGGCGCGCGTACACCCGATGGCCATCCTGGCTGCGCTCAAGACGTACGAGCAGGGCCACGGCGAGAGGGGCAAGCACAGCTGGACTCCGGTCGAGCAGGTGGTCGATGCGCTCAACGACGCTTTCTACCTGGCATTCGACAACGTCGAGGCGACCGGCAAGCGCTGGCTCCTCGGCGTCGACGTATCGGGTTCGATGTCGATGGGCACCGTGAGCGGTGTCGCCGGCATGACCCCGAGGGTCGCAACGGCGGCGATGACGCTGGTCACCGCTGCCACCGAGCCGCAGCACGTGATCATGGCGTTCCAGGATCGCTTCGTGCCGCTCGGCATCTCGCCGAGGGAGAGGCTCGACGCAGTGGTGCGCAAGACCGACGGCATTCCGTTCGGCCGCACCGACTGCGCGCTGCCGATGCTGTACGCAACCCATAACAAGATCAAGGTCGACGTCTTCGTGGTCTACACCGACAGTGAGACCTGGTTCGGCAAGGTGCACCCCGTGCAGGCGCTCAGGCAGTACCGCGAGAGGATGGGCATTCCGGCCAAGCTGATCGTTCAGGCCTTTGTGGCCAACCCCTTCAGCATCGCCGACCCCAACGACGCGGGCATGCTCGACGTGATCGGCTTCGACACCGCGGTGCCGAGCCTGATCCACGATTTCGCGTCCAACTGACAACCCGGGCTTGCCATGTCTCTTCGGCTGTCAAGGCATGGGCTTAGCTAGAAGCTCAGGCTGACCGCTCCCTTGATCGTCGCTCCGTACGTGATGCACTTGCCGAAGAACGGGAAACGCAGGTGCGTCAGTACGGCCACAAACGAGCCCGTGCCAGTATCCGGCTGGCCCACCGCACCCACGCTCACCAGCGAGCCGTTGACGTTGAACGTCTGGTTGACACAGCCGTGGAATCCGCCTGTCTGGACAACCGATCCACCGCTGAAGGAGCCCGCAACGATGGCGGGGAGTCCACCCAGCGCGGAAACAACGTCAAACGAGCCGCCGGTGATTGTGGCCGACGAACCGAGCGGCGTGTGGTTCACCGTCGCCGACCAGACTCCCGGCAGCGATCCGCCCGCGGTGCCCGTGAACACACCTGTGGTGCTGGTGGCATAGACCTCGATCCCGCTCACGCCATCGGTGTACGAAGCGGCGAGGGCGGTGACCGGGCTCAGCAGAACGGCGGCAGCCGAGATTACGACCGACGAAACCAGCGTTTTGCGAGCACGCATGATTACCTCCTGCTTCAGGTCTAGTCGCGATACCTCTTGACTTTCTTCGGCAGGCCGCCGTGGTAGTACCAGCTCTCGCCGAAGTTGGAGAGGAAGGCATCGGTGCCCAGCTCGTCGCGCGACTGCTCGATGCGCACCTCGCGCAGCAGCAGGCGGCGGTAAAGCTTGATCAGCCGAGCCCGGATGCCCGTCGCCACCGGCCCATCCTATGCCTCTGGCGGGCTTGGTTTTGCCCCAAATTGGGTATGTAAAGAGCTGCCACCCGCGTAAAGGGCGGTCCCGTTTTCAAGGGCACGGTTCCTGCCCCAGAGGCAAGAACATGAGCAACTTGCTCTATGTCCTACTCGGCATCGGCGCGGGCCTGATCGCCGGCAT
>JACXTT010011774.1_pt1 | contig 11668 bp, 11 predicted proteins | sample 9270951 | NCBI WGS metagenome assembly JACXTT01 (sample SAMN15532306, study PRJNA645909) | rock metagenome | isolation source: weathered quartz diorite | place: Puerto Rico | collected 2017-06-21 | reverse complement strand
CCGACGTCGCGATGGGCGCCGACGCCCTGCTGGGCCAGGCCCACGTGGGCTGGGCTCCGCTCGCCCGCGTGCTCGACCGCGCCACCGTGGCGCTCTGCGCCGAGATGTGCGGCGGGGCCGAGCTGGGCGCTCGGCTCCATCCAGGCCAAGGCCACCCGCTTGTCGCCGGCCGCGATCTTCGGGAGCCACTCCTTCTTCTGGGCCTCGGTGCCGGCCTCCAGGATGGCGAGGCCGCCGAGGAGCACCGCGGAGAAGTACGGCCCGGGCACCACCGCCCGCCCCATCTCCTCCATGAGCACCACCAGGTCCACGAGGCCCAGCCCCATGCCGTCGTACTGGTCGGGAAACACGAGACCGAGCCAGCCCTGCTCGGCCAGCTTGGTCCACAGCTCGCGGCTCATCCCCTCGGGCGTCTCCATGAGGCGACGCACGGTCTCGGAGGCGACCTCGTTCTCGAAGAACTTCCGCGCGGTCGACCGCAGCAGCTCCTGCTCGTCGTTGAACCCGAAGTTCATGGCTTAGCCTTTCGGCAGGCCGAGCACGCGCTCGCCGATGATGTTGCGCTGGATCTCGGTGGTACCGCCCTCGATGGAGTTGGCGCGCGAGCGCAGGAAGGTGTGCTGCCACAACCCTTCCGCCACCGCCCAGGCGCTGCCGGCCGTGAGCTGACTGAACGGCCCCTCAATCTCCATGGCCAGCTCCTGCACCCGCTGGTGGCCTTCCACCCACATCATTTTACCCGCGGAGGCCTCGGGACCCGGCAATTCCCCTTTGAGCAGCTTGGTGATGGCCCGAGCGCCGGTGTACTTGAAGACCTCGGTGTCGATCCAGAGCTGGGCCAGCTTCTGTCGCATCACCGGGTCCTGGGTGACCGGCACCCCGTTCTTCTTGGTGCTGCGGGCCAGCTCGATCAGGCTGTCGAGCGCGATCCGCAGCCTCACCTGGAGCCCGAAGCCCAGGGCGAGCCGCTCGTACATGAGCGTGGTGAGCCCGACCGCCCAGCCGTTGTTGAGCCCGCCCAGGATCTGCGACTCGTGGACGCGCACGTTGTCGAAGTAGACCTCGTTGAACTCCGCGTCGCCGGTCATCTGCTTGAGCGGCTTCACGGTGACGCCCGGGCTCTTCATGTCGAGCAGGAAATAGGTGATGCCCTTGTGCTTGGGCGCGGACGGATCGGTGCGGGCCAGCAGCATCATCCAGTCCGCGATGTGGGCGAGCGACGTCCACACCTTCTGCCCGTTGATCACGTAGTGCTCGCCGTCCCTCTCGGCCCGGGTCTGGAGCGACGCCAGGTCGGAGCCCGCGTTGGGCTCGGAGTAGCCCTGACACCAGATCTCGTCGCACGAGAGCATCTTGGGTGGGTAGCGCTTCTTCTGCTCGTCGGTCCCGTAGGCGATGATGGTCGGCCCCGCCATGCCGATCGCGAGGATGTTGAGCACGGGGGGCGCCTTGGAGAGCGCCATCTCCTGCTGGAGGATCATCTCCTCCATGAAGGTCAGCCCGCGCCCGCCCGCCTCCTTGGGCCACGTGACGCCGACGAAGCCCGCCGCGTACATGTCCCGCTGCCACTGGCGGAGCAGCGCGTAGGCCTCGGGGCGCGGAATGTCCGAGCCCTGGCGCAGGCGCTTCACCCAGTCCTTCTGGATGTTCTTGGCGAGCCAGCCGCGCACCTCGTCACGGAAGGACTCTTGCTCGGAGGTCAGCGTGAAGTCCATACACCCTCCCAGGGCGATGTGGATCAGAGTGGGGCGGCGAGCACCGCTGAACGACTGTTCAGTGCCATGATACGAGCGCGTCGGAGAACGTGTCAAGGGTCTCGCCCGCGCCGTCCGCCGTCGCCGCGCGCGGTGCGGTATACTCGCGCCGTCCATGGCCGTCGCGATCTCGCTCCCTCGTCTGAAACACCACATCGAGACGCTCTCCTCGTACGGCCGCAACCCGGACGGCCGCGGCATCACGCGCTCCTGCTGGAGTCCCGCGCACGAGCAGGCGCGGGCCTGGCTCCTCGATCGGATGAAGGCGGCCGGCCTCGAGACGCGCGTGGACCCGGCGGGCAACACCTTCGGCCGGATCGGGGGCCAGGGCAGTGCGGTCCTCACCGGCTCGCACATCGACACGGTGCCCGAGGGCGGCCCACTCGACGGCGCCCTGGGCGTGCTCGCCGGCCTCGAGTGCTTGCAGACCATCAAGGAGGGGGGCGTCGCCACCCGGCGTCCGCTCGCGGTGGTGGCCTGGAGCGACGAGGAAGGCCGCTACGGCAGCCTGTTCGGCTCGCGCGCCTTCACCGGCAAGCTCGAGCTCGACAAGGTGCGGTCGCTGCGCGCGGTCGACGGCGAGGCGCTGGTGGACGCGATGGCGAGGGCCGGCTATGACGCCTCCCGGGTCGGCGAGGCGCGCTGCGACCCGCGGACGATCCACTCGTACGTGGAGCTGCACATCGAGCAGGGTCCGCACCTGGAGGCCGCGCGGCTGCCCATCGGCCTCGTGGAGGGCATCGTGGGCATCCGCCGCAACCGGCTCACGTTCATCGGCGAGCCGGACCACGCCGGCACCACCCCGATGGCGTGGCGCAAAGACGCGTTCCTGGCCGCCTGCGAGTACGCGCTGAAGGCCCGCGAGCACGTCGTGCGCAAGGGCGGCGGGCGGAGCGTCACCAACTTCGGGCGCATCGAGCTCGCGCCGGGCGTCTCCAACATCGTGCCCGCCCGAGCGGTGCTGCTGCAGGAGATGCGTGAGCTGGACGCCCGGATCCTGGCCCGGCTCGACCGCGAGTGCGCGGCCCTGGCGCGCACCGTGTCACGCCGGCGCGGTCTGCGCGTCGAGATCGAGACGCTCTCCCGCACCGAGCCGGCCCGCTGCGCGCCGCGCGTCATGAGCGCGGTGCAGGCCGCCTGCGAGACGCTGCGGCTCCGCTTCAAGAAGATGCCCTCCGGGGCCGGCCACGACGCCCAGAACCTGGCCGCGGTGACCGAGGCGGGCATGCTCTTCATCCCCTCGCGCGGTGGGCGGAGCCATCGGCCCGACGAGATGAGCGACTGGAAGGCCATCGAGCGGGGCGCCAACGCGCTGCTGCACACACTGATGCGCCTGGCCGGCTAGGACGCGCGCCGAGTCGCCGTCGAGAGCGCGCATGTGAAAGTTTCCACTTGGCAACGGCTCGCGGGATCAAGTACACTCCGCGTGAAACTGGCGTCATAACCTCCGTGAGGATGCTGTGCCCACGACACTGCACCTGCTGCTGGCCCTGGTCCTGACCGTTTTCCTGGCCGTGCAGGCCAGATCCCTGGCCTTCGTGCTCCGGTCGCGCCGGGCCGTCTCGGCCCCGCGGGCGCGTCGGCGGAGCGATCTGCTGTGGACCTGTATCCCGGTGCTCCTCGTGCTCTTCCTGGCCGCCCGCAGCTGGGTGGCGGTGGTCGACCTTCATCGGCCCGCCGTGGCCGCGACCGGCACGCCGGCGTCGGCGGCGGCTCCGCGCTAGAGGAACCCACACGTGACTCGGTACTCCTCGACGGCCTTCCGCTCGGCCAAGGGCATCGACTGGACGCTCGTGGGCCTGCTCGGCGCGGTCGTGCTCCTGACCAGCTCCTGCAGCTGGGTCGGCTGGAACTGGGACACCCCGATGACCACCGTGCTCCCGAAGTCGGACTTCGGTCGGGCGACCCACGACATCTTCATGCTGATCTCGTGGTGGACGCTGGGCATCTTTATCGCGGTGGAAGGCGTGCTCCTCTTCTGCTGCTGGCGCTTCCGGGAGCGCCCCGGCGCGCCCATTCCCAGGCAGGTGCACGGCCACACCATGCTCGAGATCTCCTGGACCGTGGCCTTCGCGGTGATCCTGCTGATCATCTCGATCCCGACCATCCAGGCCATCTTCAAGACCCAGGAGGCCCCAGCGGCCACCGCGCTTCGGGTCGAGGTGGGCGGCCACCAGTGGTGGTGGGAGTTCCACTACCCGCAGCAGAAGATCACCACCGCCAACGAGCTGCACCTGCCGGCCGGCCAGACGGTGGCGTTCTTCCTGAACGCCCCGGACGTGATCCACTCCTTCTGGATGCCGCAGCTCGGCGGCAAGCGCGACGTGGTGCCCCACCGGGTGAACCACATCACGCTCACCCCGGAGGTGCCGGGTGACTATCCCGGTCAGTGCGCGGAGTACTGCGGGATGTCGCACGCCAACATGCGCTTCCGGGTGATCGTGCACACCCCCGAGGACTTCGAGAAGTGGGTGAAGGGCCAGCAGGCCCCGCCCGCGGAGTCGACCGACGCGCTCGCCCAGCAGGGCAAGAGTGTCTTCACCCAGTCGACCTGCGTGGGCTGCCACACCATCACCGGACTCTCCGCCGGCCGCATCGGCCCGGACCTCACCCACTTCGCGAGCCGGAAGCGATTCGCGGGCGAGCTGCTCGACTCGACGCCGGACAACGTGGCCAAGTGGATCGAGAACCCCGATCACATGAAGCCCGGCGCCCTCATGCCGAACCTGGGGATGACCAGCGAGCAATCGAAGGCGCTCGCCGCGTACCTCCTCACTCTCAAATAGGGGAGCGCTCATGGCGACTCACGCCGCGTTCATGCCGGGAGCGAAGACGGAGCCCCTAACCTTCTGGGGCACGATCGCCTCCTGGCTCACCACGGTCGATCACAAGCGCATCGGCATCCTGTACGGATCGAGCGCGTTCATCTTCTTCCTGATCGGGGGCACCGAGGCGCTGATCATGCGCCTGCAGCTCGCGCGCCCCGACAACACGGTCGTGGGTGCCGGCACCTTCAACGAGCTGTTCACGATGCACGGCACCACCATGATCTTCCTCGCGATCATGCCGATGAGCGCGGCGTTCTTCAATTTCATGATCCCGCTCATGATCGGGGCCCGCGACGTGGCGTTTCCCCGCCTGAATGCGCTCTCGTACTGGATCTTCCTCACCGGCGGGCTCTTCCTGCACTCGAGCTTCCTCGTCGGGGCGGTGCCGGACGGCGGCTGGTTCGGCTACGCCAACCTCACCTCCGTCCAGTTCTCCCCGCGCCACACCATCGACTTCTGGATGCTCGGCCTGCAGATCCTCGGCGTGTCCTCGATGCTCGCCGGCTTCAACTTCCTGGTGACGATCATCAACATGCGCGCCCCCGGCATGACCCTCATGCGCATGCCGGTGTTCGTCTGGATGAGCTTCGTGACCCAGTTCCTGATCGTGCTGGCCTTCCCGGCCATCACGGTGGCCCTGATCCTGCTCATGTTCGACCGGTTCTTCGGCACCCTCTTCTACGTGCCGGCTGCGGGAGCGGATCCGCTGCTGTGGCAGCACCTCTTCTGGATCTTCGGGCATCCCGAGGTCTACATCCTGATCCTGCCCGCCATGGGCATCGTCTCGGAGATCCTGCCCACCTTCTCGCGCAAGCCGCTCTTCGGGGCGCCGGTGGTCATCTACTCCGGCATCACGATCGGCTTCTTCGGCTTCGGGGTGTGGAGCCACCACATGTTCTCGGTGGGCATGGGCCCGGTGGCCGACTCCGCCTTCTCGATCGCCACCATGCTGATCGCGGTGCCCACCGGGGTGAAGATCTTCAACTGGCTCGGCACGCTGTGGGGCGGCTCGATCCGCTTCCATACCCCGCTCTACTTCGCCCTGGGCTTCATCGCGATGTTCACAATGGGCGGCCTCTCCGGGGTCATGCACGCCTCCCCGCCGGTGGATCTCCAGCAGACCGACACCTACTTCGTGGTGGCCCACTTCCACTACGTGCTCTTCGGCGGCTCGATCTTCGGCCTCTTCGGCGGCGCCTACTACTGGTGGCCGAAGATCACCGGGAAGCTCCTCGACGAGCGGCTCGGCAAGCGGCCCTTCTGGCTCATGCCTATCGGCTTCAACGCCACCTTCTTCCCGCAGCACTACCTCGGCCTGATCGGCATGCCCCGGCGGATCTACACCTACGCCCCCGACCTGGGCTGGAACTTCTGGAACCTGATCTCGACGATCGGCGCCTTCACGATCGCGCTGTCGTTCCTGGTATTCATCGTCAACGTGATCCGGACCACCCGCGCCGGGAAGGTGGCGGGACCCGATCCGTGGGACGGCCGGACCCTGGAGTGGTCGATCCCCTCCCCGCCGCCGGTCTACAACTTCGCGCGGGTCCCGGAGGTGCACGGCCGCGACGACTTCTGGCTGCAGAAGTACGGCGACGGGCACGGCGTCGCGCCGCGGCCCAAGCCGGCCCCGGTGACCGCGGCCGAGATAGCGGCGATCCACATGCCGCCGACCTCCTACTGGCCGATCGTGCTCGCGATCTTCATGGGCGTGATGATCTCGGGCCTGCTCCTCAGCACGTACCAGATCATCGTGGGCGGCCTGCTCCTGCTCTACTGCATGTACAAGTTCGCGATGGAATACCACCGCCCCGCCGTCGGGCACGGGCACTAGGAGAGCCGCCGTGGCCGATCACGCCGCGACCCAGGCCGTCCACGACCCGAACATCGGCAACACCGGGCTCGACCATCGCAAGATGGGGATGTGGGCCTTCCTCGGCTCCGACTGCATGTTCTTCGGGTCGCTGATCGGGACCTACCTGGCCTACAAGGGCAAGTCGCTCTCGGGGCCGAGCCCGCACGAGGTCTTCGACATCCCGCTCACCTCGTACAGCGCGGCCCTCCTGCTCGCCTCCTCGCTCACCATGGTGCTGGCCCTCTCCGCGCTCCAGAACCACCGGGTGAAGGCGGCGGCCGGGTGGCTGCTCGCGACCGCCCTGATGGGCCTGCACTTCGTGTTGAACCAGGTGTACGAGTTCACCACCTTCGCGCTCCACCACGGGCTCAAGCTGTCGACCAACCTCTTCGGCTCGACCTTCTTCGTGCTCACCGGCTTCCACGGCGCGCACGTCAGCGGGGGCGTGATCTGGCTCCTGATCCTGGTCTCGCTCGCCTGGCGGGGCCAGCTCGACGCGCGGGACTACACCAAGGTGGAGATCGCCGGCCTCTACTGGCACTTCGTGGACATCGTCTGGATCGCGATCTTCACCATCATCTACCTGATCCCCTAGGAGGCGCGACATGGCCGATTCATCCACCGCTGCCGCGTCGCACGCCGGGGGAGGCGGGCACGCGAGCGTCCGGACATACGTCAACGTCGCGATCGCGCTCGCGGTGCTCACCTCGGTCGAGGTGGCCTCGCTCTACATCCCGGGCATCCCGAACCACATCCTGGTCGGCGGCCTGCTCATCATGTCCGCGCTCAAGTTCTTCCTGGTCGTCGGCTTCTTCATGCACCTCCGCTACGATCACCCGATCTTGCGAGCGCTCTTCGTGGGGCCGCTGACGATCGCCGTGCTGATCATCCTGGCGATCATGGCGCTCTTCAGCGCCTTCTTGCTGCTGCCGCGTCCCCACTACTAGTCATGGCGCACGTAGGACCCGGGCCCGCGGGGCCACCGCCCCTCGGGCCCGAGGGCTTCGATTGGACCAGGTGGCACGCCGATCCCACCGTGGTCGGCGGCCTCCTCGTCCTGGGCGCGGCCTACACCGCGGCCGTGCTCTGGCGCCGCCGGCTGGCGCCGGACGCGCGGTTCGAGCCCGTGAGGGCGATCTCGTTCGCGGGGGCCCTCGGGGTGCTCTTCGTGGCGCTGACCGGTCCCATCCACGATCTCTCGGACTACTATTTGTTCAGCGCCCACATGGTGCAGCACATGATGCTGGTCTTCGCGATGCCGCCGCTCCTGCTGTTCGGCACGCCCGGATACATGGTGCGCCCGCTGCTGAGGGATCCGCGCCTGCTCCGGCTCGGCCGCGCGCTGACCCGCCCGGTCGGCGCCTTCGCTACCTTCAACGTGGTGCTGGTCGCCTGGCACCTGCCGCCGCTGTACAACCTGGCGATGGAGCAGCATCCGGTGCACATCGTGGAGCACCTGATGATCATGGCCGCCTCGGTGATCCTGTGGTGGCCGATGCTCTCCCCGCTCCACGAGCTTCCCCGCGCGCCCTACCCGATCCAGATGCTGTACCTCTTCGTGGTCGGGCTGCCGATGGTGATGGTGGCGATCTTCATCTCGATGGCCGACAGCATCTTGTACCCCTACTACGAAGCGGCGCCGCGCATCTGGGAGCGGCTCACGCCCCGCGCCGATCAGCACCTGGGTGGACTCTTCATGTGGATCCCGGGCGGGATGGTCTTCCTGATCGCGCTCTCGGTCGTCTTCTTCCGCTGGCAGGGCGCCGGCGGCGAGGACGGCGCGGTGCCGATGACGTCGATATCCCATGGCCGCTAGGATCGCGTGGGCCGCGGTGGTGGCGGTGTTCTGCCTGATGACGCTCGGCAACGTGGTGAGCGCCACCGGCTCCGGGCTCGCGTGTCCCGACTGGCCGCTCTGCCACGGCTCGGTGATCCCCGCGCTCCGCGCCGACGTGCTGATCGAGTACAGCCACCGCCTCGCGGCCCTCGTGGCGACGATCCTGATCGTGGCCGCCGCCGTGGCCGGGCTGCGGAGCGCCCAGACCCCCGGCCTGCGGCGCATCGCCTGGCTGCTCCCGGTGCTGCTCGCCGTGCAGATCGCGCTCGGGGGCGTCACGGTGCTGCTCAAGCTCCCGCACCTCATCAGCACCGCCCACCTCATCAATGCCCTGTTGATCCTGGCGGGATTGGTCGGGCTGGCGATCGGGCTCGGGGCCACCACGCCGGCGGCGGCGGGGGACGGCACGCTCGCCCGGCTGGCCCGGGTCGGGCTGATCGTCCTGCTCGTGCAGCTCGCCCTCGGCGGGTACGTGCGCCACGCGGGAGCGGGCCTCGCCTGTCCCGACTTCCCGCTCTGCAGCGGCGACTTCCTGCCCAGCGGATGGCTCCCCGCCGTGCACTGGACGCACCGCTGGCTCGGCGTGCTGCTGCTCGGCCTCTTCGTGCACCTGGGGGTGGCCGGCCGGAGCGCGGCGAGCGTCCGACTGCAGGAGGGAACGCGTCTCGTGGCGATCCTCGCGGTGGTGCAGGTCTCGCTCGGGGTGGCGACCGTGCTGCTCCAGCTCGCGCCGGCGGTGCGTGCGGCGCACGCCGCCGTCGGGTACGCGCTCTGGGCGACGCTGGTGTGGGTGAGCGTGCGGAGTGCCGGCTGGCGCGTGGCCGCGGCGCCGCTCGCGCAATCGGGTGCGAGCCGGGAGGCGGTCCGTGCCGCCTAGGGTCGCCACCGCGTCCTCCCGCGCCATCGCCACGCCCCGCCTCGCAGAGCGTCTGGCCGCCTACGCGGAGCTCTCGAAGTTCGGCATCGTCCTGCTCGTGCTGGTGTCGGCGGGCGCGGGCTTCATGCTGAGCGCGCCGCTTGGCGCGGACTTCCCGTGGTCGCAGGGGCTCCTCGTGCTGGCCGGCGTGATGCTGCTCTCCTGCGGGGCCTCCGCCCTGAACCAGGTCCAGGAGCGCCGGCGCGATGCCCTGATGGCACGGACCGCCGGCCGACCGCTCCCCTCCGGGCGTCTCTCCCACGCTCAGGGCCTCGCCTTCGCGCTCGTGGCCGTCGTGGCGGGCGCACTCGTGCTCTGGTGGGGGGTCGGGCGCACCGCGGGCATCCTAGGATTGATCGCGAGCGCCTTCTACAACGGCGTCTACACGCCGTGGCTCAAGGTCCACTCGCCCTTCGCCGCGGTACCGGGCGCGATTCCCGGGGCCATCCCGCCCGTGATCGGGTGGGTCGCGGGAGGCGGCGCCCTGACCGACGCGGGTGCGGTGCTCCTGTTCGGCGTCCTGTTCCTGTGGCAGATGCCGCACTTCTGGGCGCTCGCCCTCCGCTACCGCGCCGACTACGCGGCGGGCGGCTTCCCGATGGTCTCCGAGCGCGTCGGGATCGAGGGCACCGCGCGGCTGATCTTGCTCTATGCGCTAGGCCTCACCGCGTGGTCACTCGCCGCGCCGACCTTCGGCCTCGGTGGTCCCGTCGCGTTCCTGGCCGCCGGCGCGCTCGGGGGGCGGCTCATTTGGCTCGCCACCAAGTTCGCGCGGCAGCCGGACGACCAGCGGGGTTGGCTGTCGCTCTTCCTGTTCTCCAACTTCTACCTGCTGCTGCTGTTCCTGGTGCTGGTGGGCGAGCGCCTGGTTCGTCACGGTCTTTCCTAGGTCGTCACGCGGCGCGTTGGCGTCGCGGGTCGGTTGTTGGTAATGTGAAAGCCCGTCTGGAGGTCTCGAGCGAATGAACATCTGCGTGGTGGGAACGGGCTACGTCGGGCTGGTGACCGGTGCGGTCTTCGCCGATCTCGGCAACGACGTGGTCTGCGTGGACAACGACCGGACGAAGGTCGACGCCCTCCGGGCCGGACAGATGCCCATCTACGAGCCGGGCCTCGAGGAGATGGTCCTCCGCAACAAGGACGACGGCCGGCTCACCTTCACCACCGATCTCACCGCCGGGGTCCGCCAGTCCGACGTGATCTTCATCGCGGTGGGCACGCCGCCCAAGGACACCGGCGAGACCGACCTCTCCCACGTGGAGGCGGTGGCGACCCAGATCGGCCGGTCGATGGACCGCTACAAGGTCGTGGTCAACAAGTCCACAGTTCCGGTCGGGACCGGCGAATTCGTTCGCGAGGTCATCACGCGGCACCAGCCTCGTCCGATCGACTTCGACGTGGTCTCCAACCCGGAGTTCCTGCGCGAGGGCTCCGCGATCGAGGACACCCTCCGGCCGGACCGGATCGTGATCGGGGCGCCCAACCAGCAGGTGGCGATGACCCTGGTGGAGCTCTACGCGCCGCTCGAGCGGCCGATGATCATCACCGACCTGCCCTCGGCCGAGGTCATCAAGTACGCCTCCAACGGCTTCCTCGCCGCGAAGATCTCCTTCATCAACGCGATCGCCAACATCTGCGAGGCGGCGGGGGCCGACGTGAGTCAGGTGATGAAGGGCATGGGCCTCGACACCCGCATCGGCATGCAGTTCCTCCAGGCCGGCCTCGGCTACGGCGGCTCCTGCTTCCCCAAGGACGTCGACTCCCTCATCCACACCGCCTCGCGGCTCGGCTACGACTTCAAGCTGCTGCGCTCGGTGGTGGAGATCAACAAGGAGCGCGCCTCCCACCTCGTGGAGATGATGCGCAAGGCGATCGGTCCCATCGAGGACCGCACCGTCGCGGTGCTCGGGCTCGCGTTCAAGCCCAACACCGACGACATGCGCGAGGCCAAGAGCCTCGAGGTGGTCCGGCTGCTCCACGCGGCGGGCGTGCAGGTGCGCGCCTACGACCCGGTCGCGATGGACAACGCGCGCGCCCTGATGCCGGAGGGCGTGGTGTTCTGCGAATCGGCCTACGAGGCGGCGGCGGGTTCGGACGCGGTGGTCCTGATCACGGAGTGGAACGAGTTCAAGTACCTGAACCTGGACCGGCTGCGCGGACTCCTGCGGCGCCCGATGATCTTCGACGCGCGCAACCTCTACGAGCCGGAGCGCATGCGCCGGCTCGGGTTCGAGTACCACTCCATCGGCCGCAAGCCGATCCTGGCGGGCTGAGGAGCCCGTCCGATGCGGGTACTCGTCACGGGCGGGGCCGGCTTCATCGGCTCGCACCTGTGCGACTTCCTGCTCGAGCGCGGGTGCGAGGTCGTCTGCATGGACAACCTCCTCACCGGCTCCACCGACAACATCGCGCACATCAACGATCCGCGCTTCCTCTTCGTCAAGCACGACGTCACCAACTACATCGTGGTGGGCGGCC
>JACXTT010011773.1_pt1 | contig 11669 bp, 10 predicted proteins | sample 9270951 | NCBI WGS metagenome assembly JACXTT01 (sample SAMN15532306, study PRJNA645909) | rock metagenome | isolation source: weathered quartz diorite | place: Puerto Rico | collected 2017-06-21 | reverse complement strand
AAGAAAGGCACCGACAGCGGCGTGCCGCTGACCGGCGCGTCCTGGATCATGATGGGGATGTCGATGGCGTCCGACAGGCGCGCGAAGTAGTCGTAGATCTGGCCTTCGGGCACGCGGATCGTGGCGCCGTGGTACGGCGGCATGACCATGACCATGGAGGCTCCCAGCTGCTGCGCCTGCACGCTGCGGGCAATGGTGATCTGCGTGCTGAAATGCGTGGTGGTGACAATCACCGGCACCCGCCCCTTGACGTGTTCCAGGATGGTCCTGGTCAGCACTTCGCGCTCGGCATCGGCCAGCACGAACTGCTCGGAGAAGTTGGCCAGGATGCACAGGCCGGTGGAGCCGGCGGCTATCATGAAATCGACACAACGCTTCTGGCTGGCCAGGTCCAGCTCGCCGGACTCGGTGAAGGTGGTGGGCACCACCGGGAACACGCCCTTGTAGCGTGCCGTTGTTGCTGCAGTCATCACGAATCCTTTTATTTCTTCTTGTTGTAGACGTCGACGCACACGGCCGCCAGCAGCACCAGGCCCTTGATGACCTGCTGCCAGTCGATGCCAATGCCCATGATGGACATGCCGTTGTTCATGACGCCCATGATGAAGGCGCCGATGACCGCACCCAGCACCTTGCCGACGCCGCCGGAGGCCGACGCGCCGCCGATGAAGCAGGCCGCAATGACGTCCAGCTCAAAGCCCAGGCCGGCCTTGGGCGTGGCCGTGTTCAGGCGGGCCGCGAAGATCAGGCCGGCCAGTGCCGACAGAACGCCCATGTTGATGAAGGTGTAGAAGCTCAGGCGCTCGGTCTTGATGCCGGACAGACGCGCCGCCTTTTCATTGCCGCCCAGCGCATAGATGCGACGCCCCACTGTGGTCTTGGAGGTCACAAAGTCATACACCAGCATCAGCAGCAGCATGACGATCAGCACATTGGGCAGGCCCTTGTACGAGGCCAGCAGGTAGCTGAAGGCCGCAATCATCGCCGCGAACACCAGGTTCTTCAGCCAGAAGAAGACCAGCGGTTCGCTGTCCATGCCGTGCCGGACCTCTTCCGCACGCCCACGCACCTTGCTGATCAGCAGCACCAGCGCCAGTGCCAGACCGGCCAGGAGCGACGTGGTGCGCAGACTCTCGCCAGACAGCGGGTCCGGGATGAAGCCCGTGCTCAGCAGCTGGAACTCCGGCGGGAACGGCCCGACCGACGAACCTTCCAGCACCGCCAGCGCCAGCCCCTTGAACACCAGCATGCCGGCCAGCGTGACGATAAAGGACGGTATCTTGTGGAACGCCACCCAGTAGCCCTGGGCCGCACCGATCAGGCCGCCCAGTACCAGGCAGATCAGCGTGGCCAGCACGAAGTTCATGCCGTGGTTGACCATCAGCACCGCGGCGCAAGCACCGATGAAGCCGCTGACCGAACCCACCGACAGGTCGATGTGCCCGGCGACGATGACCAGCAGCATGCCCAGCGCCATGACGACGATGTAGCTGTTCTGCAGGATCAGGTTGGTCATGTTCAGCGGCTGGAACAGCGTGCCATCGGTCTTCACCTGGAAAAACACCATGATCGCCACCAGGCAGATCAAGAGGCCGTATTCGCGCAGATTGTTCTTCAGGAAGGCGGCGCCGCCGTGGGTTTTGGCGGCCGCTCCTGCGTTGGGGGTTTCCATATCAATTCACTCCAGATGTCACGATGGATCGCATGATCTTTTCCTGGGTCGCCTCGGCCGCGGTGAATTCCGCGACAAAGCGTCCCTCGTTCAAAACACAGATTCGGTCACACATGCCCAGCAGCTCGGGCATCTCGCTCGAAATCATCAGCACGCATTTGCCCTCGGCGGCCAGCTGCGCAATGATGGTGTAGATCTCGTACTTGGCGCCCACGTCGATGCCGCGCGTGGGTTCGTCCAATATCAGCACCTCGGGGTCGGAGAACAGCCACTTGCTGAGCACCACCTTCTGCTGGTTGCCGCCCGACAGGTTGACGGTGCGCGCAAACACGTCGGGGCTGCGAATGTTGAGCTTGCGCCGGTAGTCCTCGGCCACCTTGAACTCGCGCCCTTCGTCGATGACGCTGTTGCGCGCCACGGCTTTCAGGTTGGCCAGCGTGGTGTTCCAGGCAATGGTTTCCTCCAGCACCAGGCCGTAGCCCTTGCGGTCCTCGGTGACGTAGGCGATGCCGTTCTCGATGGCCTTCTGCACCGTGCCGGTGTCCACCGCCTTGCCGTGCAGGCGCACCTCGCCGCTGATGTCACGGCCGTAGGTGCGGCCGAAGATGCTCATCGCCAGTTCGGTGCGCCCCGCGCCCATCAGGCCGGCGATGCCCAGGATCTCGCCGCGGCGGATATGCAGGTCCACGCCCTTGATGACCTGGCGCTCCGGGTGCACGTCATGGTGCACCTGCCAGTTCTTCACCTCGAACACCGTCTCGCCGATGTCGGGGGTGCGCTTGGGGTAGCGGTCCGCCATCTCACGGCCCACCATGTGGCGGATCACCGTGTCTTCACTGATCTGGCCGGCGCGGCAGTCCAGCGAGGCCACCGTCTCACCATCGCGCAGCACGGTGATGGAGTCGGCCACCTTGGAAATTTCATTGAGCTTGTGCGAGATCAGGATGCAGGCAATGCCCTGGCGCTTGAGCTCCAGGAGCAATTCCAGCAGCGCGTCGCTGTCGGTCTCGTTCAAGCTGGCCGTGGGCTCGTCCAAGATGAGGAGCTTGACCTCCTTGGACAGGGCCTTGGCGATTTCGATGAGCTGTTGCTTGCCGACCCCCAGGTTGGTGATCAGCGTGTTGGGGGACTCGCGCAGGCCCACCTTTTTCAGCAGCTCCTGCGTCTTCACATACGAGCCCGTCCAGTCAATGACGCCGCGGCGCGACTGCTCATTGCCCAGGAAGATGTTTTCCGCGATGGACAGCAGCGGCACCAGGGCCAGCTCCTGGTGAATGATGATGATGCCCTTCTCTTCGCTGTCCGAGATGCCGCCAAAGCGGCAGGCTTCGCCCATGAAGTGGATTTCGCCGTCGAATTCGCCGTGCGGGTAGACCCCGCTCAGGACCTTCATCAGCGTCGATTTGCCCGCACCGTTCTCACCAACGATGGCGTGGATCTCTCCGGTGCGCACCGCCAGGTTGACATCGCTCAGTGCCCTGACGCCGTGGAACGACTTCTTGATCCCACGCATCTCAAGTATGGAGTCCGCCATATTGCCTCAGCTGTCTCTTTATTCTTCAAGCGCCTACATGAAAAAGGCCCTGCGCGTTGCGGCACAGGGCCTTTCACTGTAGCCCCAAACTGGCTTACTTCAGTTGCTCTTCCTTGATATAGCCGCTGCCGATCAGGACCTGCTTGTAGTTGGACAGGTCCACGCTGACAGGCTTGAGCAGGTAGGAGGGAACCACCTTGACCTTGTTGTTGTAGGTCTTGGTGTCGTTGATCTCGGGCTGTTTGCCGCTCATCAAGGCGTCCACCATGTTGGCGGCAACCTTGGCCAGTTCACGCGTGTCCTTGAACACGGTGGACGACTGCTCGTGGCGCAGCATGGACTTGACCGACGGCACTTCCGCGTCCTGGCCGCTGACCACCGGGCAGGCTTGCTGCGCGGTGCAGTAGCCCACGCCCTTGAGCGAGGACAGGATACCGATGGACAGACCGTCATACGGAGAAAGCACGGCGTCGACCTTGTCCTTGCCGTAGAAGGCGGACAGCAGGTTATCCATGCGGGCCTGTGCCACGGCACCGTCCCAGCGCAGGGTACCGACCTTGTCCATGCCCATCTGCTTGCTGCGCACCACCAGCTTGCCGCTGTCGATGTAGGGCTTGAGCACGCTCATGGCGCCGTCGTAGAAGAAGAAGGCGTTGTTGTCGTCAGGAGAGCCGCCGAACAGTTCGATGTTGAACGGGCCCTTGCCGGCCTTCAGGCCCAGCTTGTCGACGATGGAGCCGGCTTGCAGCACACCGACCTGGAAGTTGTCGAAGGTCGCGTAGTAGTCCACGTTCTTGCTGCCGTTGATCAGGCGGTCATAGGCGATGACCTTGACGCCCTTGTCGGCGGCTTTCTGCAGCACGTTGGACAGTGTGGTGCCGTCGATGGAGGCGATCACCAGCACCTTGGCGCCCTTGGTGACCATGTTCTCGATCTGGGCCAACTGGTTGGGGATGTCGTCGTCTGCGTACTGCAGGTCGGCCTTGTAGCCCTTGGCAGCCAGAGCGGCCACCATGCTGTTGCCGTCGCTGACCCAGCGGGTGGACGTCTTGGTGGGCATGGCCACGCCGACCAGGCCTTTGTCTTGCGCGTTGGCAACCGGGGCTGCGAAGGCGAAACCGATGGCCAGAGCAGCGGCCAGAGCTTTCAGAGTTGTTCTGCGGGGGGTCACTTGTGTCTCCTGAGTAGATGTAATTGGGAAGCTAACCATCTTTGCCTTTTTGGCGCAGAGGCCCGATGATACGGAGGTGATTGATATTTATCTAATATTGTTTAAATGCTTTGAGATATACAAAGCAGGATAGGTAAAAACCCGAAGATGACAAACTACATGCACTGGTTCCTGCGGGCGCGGCTGAAGACGCGCCAGCTCCTTCTGTTGGTCGCTCTGGCCGAGGAAGGCAACATCCACCGCGCTGCGCAAGTGCTCAACATGACGCAGCCAGCCGCGTCGAAGCTGCTCAAGGACCTGGAGGATGCGCTGGAGGTGCCGCTGTTCGACCGGCTGCCGCGCGGCATGCGCCCCAACTGGTACGGCGAGACCATGATCCGCCATGCGCGCATGGCCTTGTCCAGCCTGAACCAGGCGCATGACGAGCTCGAAGCGGCGAAGAACGGACAGTTCGGCCAGGTCAGCGTGGGCGCCATCACGGCACCGGCGCTGGCCCTGCTGCCGCCCACCGTGTCGCTGGTCAAGCGCGAGCATCCCAACCTGCAGATCTCGCTGCAGGTGGAGACCAGCGACGTACTGATCGAACGCCTCAACCAGGGCAAGCTGGACATCCTCGTGGCGCGCCTGTTCGCGCAGCACGACAAGACCGAACTGCGCTACGAAATGCTGACCGACGAACCGGTGTGCGCCGTGGTGCGTCCCGGCCATCCGCTGCTCAAGGTCACGTCGCTGGGGCTGAAAAAACTCTCCGAGTCCGGCTGGATCGTGTCACCGACGGGCAGCGTGCTGCGCCACCGCTTCGAGCTGATGTTCCAGGAGGACGGGCTCAAGGCGCCGGACAACGTGGTGGAGACGGCCTCGCTGCTGTTCACCACCAAGATGCTGCAGCAAAGCGACATGGTCAGCGTGGTCGCCACCGACGTGGCGCGCTACTACGCCGACCACGGCCTGCTGGCCATACTGCCGATCACGCTGCCGTGCCAGATGGACGCCTTCGGCATCATCACGCGGCGCGACCGGCTGCTGTCGCCGGCCGCCAAGGTGATGCTGCGCGCGCTGAAGACCGCCGCCGTCACCGTCTACGGCAAGCAGCTCGCCACCAACGGCGACGACCCGACGTTTGTCGCCTGATGCCGTCGCGAAAACCGCCCTGAACTCAGGACCAGCCGGCGTCGACCTTGAACTCCTGCGCGGAGCACATGGCGCCGTCGGCCGAGGCCAGGAACAGCACCATGCGCGCCACGTCGGACGGCTGCAGCTTGTCGGGCAGCACCTGGTTGCGCTTGATGTCGGCCTCGCCCTCGGCGTTCAGCCACATCGTGATCTGGCGCTCCGTCATGACCCAGCCGGGCGTGACGGTGTTGACGCGGATGCGGTCCGCACCCAGGCTGCCGGCCAGCCCGCGCGTCAGCCCGTTGACCGAGGACTTGGCCACCGCGTAGCAGGGGTAGGCACTGCCCTTGGTCTGCCAGCCGGTGGAGCCCAGGTTGACGATGGAGCCGCCGCCCAGGCGGCGCATGCCGGGGACGATGGCCTGGATCGCGAAGAACGCCGGGCGCTGGTTCACCGCCATGCGCTCGTCCCAGTACTCGGGCGTCACCGACTCCAGCGTGTGGCGGTCGTCGCGCGCCACGTTGTTGACCAGCGTGGAGAAGTCGCCCAGTTCCTGCTCGGCCTGTGCAATGTTGCGCTGCAGCGCAGCAACGTCGCGCACGTCGCAGGCACGCCACCACACCGGCGCACGGCCCGGTGCGGCCAGGCTGGCGGCCAGCGCGGCGCTCTCTTTTTCCGCAACGTCGACGAAGGCCACCTGGGCCCCTTGCTCGCAAAACGCCGCGACGATGGCGGCGCCTATGCCGGTGCCGCCACCGGTCACGAACACGCGCTGCCCGCGCAAACTGGGGTAAATCGCCAGGGGTTGGGAGGTGCTTGCCATGGGTTGTCCTTGTTAATATTGCAATTTATATATGACAAATGTCTATTTATTCATTTTCTATTATCACTTTGCATTGATAGGATGCGATCTGTCAAGTGCCCCGTGCAACACATAAGAAAGACTCCCGAGACATGGATTCCAAAAAACCCCCATCACGCCGCAGCCAAGGCTGGTTCGGCAAGGACGACCGCGACGGCTTCATGCACCGTAGCTGGTTGAAGAACCAGGGTTACCCGCATGACCTGCTGGACGGCCGCCCGGTCATCGGCATCTGCAACACCTGGAGCGAACTCACCCCCTGCAATGGCCACTTTCGCGAACTGGCCGAATTTGTCAAACGCGGCGTCTACGAGGCCGGCGGCTTCCCGCTCGAATTTCCGGTGATGTCGCTGGGCGAGACCCAGTTGCGCCCCACCGCCATGCTGTTCCGCAACCTGGCCAGCATGGACGTGGAGGAAAGCATACGCGGCAACCCCATCGACGGCGTCGTGCTGCTGATGGGCTGCGACAAGACCACGCCCTCGCTGATGATGGGCGCCGCCAGCTGCGACCTGCCGACCATAGGCGTGTCCGGCGGCCCCATGCTCAACGGCAAGTTCCGCGGCCAGGACGTGGGCTCGGGCACCGGCGTGTGGAAGATGAGCGAAATGGTGCGTGCCGGCGAGATGACGATGGAGGAGTTCTCCTCCTGCGAAAGCGACATGCACCGCTCCAGCGGCACCTGCATGACCATGGGCACCGCGTCCACGATGGCCAGCATGGTCGAAGCCCTGGGCATTTCCCTGCCCGAGAACGCCGCACTCCCCGCACCCGACACGCGCCGTAAGCGCCTGGCGCAGTTGAGCGGCCGACGCATCGTGGAGATGGTCAAGCAGGACATCAAGATGTCCAAGATCCTGACCCGCGAAGCCTTCGAGAACGCCATCCGCACCAATGCCGCCATCGGCGGCTCGACCAACGCGGTGATCCACCTGATCGCCATCGCCGGCCGCCTGGGCGTGAAGCTGTCGCTGGAAGACTGGGACAAGCTCGGCGCCCAGGTGCCCTGCGTGCTGAACCTGCAGCCCTCCGGCAAGTACCTGATGGAAGACTTCTGCTACGCCGGCGGCCTGCCCGCCGTGATGCGCGAGATCCTGCCGCTGCTGCACCGCGATGCGATGACCGTCAACGGCAAGACCATTGGCGAAAACGTTGCCAACGCGCCCTGCTACAACCGCGAAGTCATCAAGACACCGGAAGAGCCCTTCATGAAGGACGCCGGCATTGCCGTGCTGCGCGGCAACCTGGCGCCCAACGGCGCGGTCATCAAGCCGTCCGCCGCATCGGCCCACCTGCTGCAGCACCGCGGCCGTGCCGTGGTGTTCGAGAACATCGAGGATTTCCACGCCCGCATCGACAGCGAGGACCTGGACATCGACGAGAACTGCGTCATGGTGCTGAAGAACTGCGGCCCGCGCGGCTACCCCGGCATGGCCGAGGTCGGCAACATGCCGCTGCCGCCCAAGGTGCTGCAAAAGGGCATCACCGACATGGTGCGCATCAGCGACGGCCGCATGAGCGGCACCGCCTACGGCACCGTGGTGTTGCACACCAGCCCCGAAGCCGCCGCCGGCGGCCCGCTGGCGCTGGTGCAGAACGGCGACATGATCGAGCTGGATGTGGCCGGCCGGCGCCTGCACCTGGAAGTGACAGACGAAGAGCTGGCCCGCCGCCACGCCGCGTGGACACCGCCGACACCGCCCCAACGCGGCTACCAGAAGATCTATGTGCAGCACGTGCAGCAGGCCCACCTGGGTGCCGACCTGGACTTCCTGGTCGGTGGCAGCGGCGCTGCCGTGCCGCGCGAGTCGCACTGAACGCAGGCGGCAACGTGCACGCCACACCCCGGATCCTGGGCACGCCGCAGTGCGTCTGGGCGGCTGGCGCCGTGCTGGGCGAAGGCACGCTGTGGTCGGTGCGCCACCAGGCGCTGTACTGGGTCGACATCCTGGGGCGGCGCCTGCACCGCTTCCACCCCGCCACCAAGGCGCGCGACAGCTGGGAATTTGACGAAGAAATCTCCGCCGTCGCCGAGCGTGCCGCAGCGCCCGAACTGCTGGTCACGCTGCGCCGCGGCTTTGCCTTCTTCCATCCCGAGACCGGCGTGCTGCAACACCTGCACGCGCCTGAACCGGAACGCGAAGGCAACCGCTTCAACGACGGCAAGTGCGACCCGCAGGGCCGCTTCTGGGGCGGCACGATGGACTTTGCCTGCACCGCGCCCACCGGTGCGCTGTACCGCTTTGATGGGCAGCACTGCAGCCGCCAGGACGACGGCTATGCCGTCACCAACGGCCCGACCTGGTCCGCCGACGGCCGCACGCTGTACTTCAACGACACGGTCAACAGCCAGATCCATGCCTTCGACATGGACCCGGCCACCGGCGACCTCAGCAACCGCCGCCCCTGGCTGCGCTTTGCACAGGGCGACGGCTTCCCCGACGGCATGACCACCGACGCCGCGGGGCGCTTGTGGATTGCGCATTGGGGCGCGGCCTGCGTCAGCTGCCACGCACCGGACACGGGCGAAGAGCTGGCCCGCGTGCAGCTGCCCACCAGCCACATCACCAACTGCGCCTTTGGCGGCCCGGACCTGAAGACCCTGTTCATCAGCAGCGCCGCCACCGGCCTGAGTGCCGAGCAGCTGGCGGCGCAGCCGCTGGCTGGCGGCCTGTTCTGCGTCAACCTGGACAGTCCCGGCGTGCCGGCACCGGCGTTTGCCGGCTAACCGGCCCGGGACTTCAAGCCTTTTAGGCCTGCAGCTCCCGCAGGCATTGCGCAGACAGCTACTATTTAGATAGCGTTTTCCAGAACCCCGGCGTGCCGTAGTGGTGCTTGAGGTGGTCTATCCACAGCCGCACGCGCAGCGGCAGGTGCTTGCGTTGCGGGAACACGGCGTAGATGCCGTTGGGCGGCGCAGCAAAGTCGTCCAGCACGGCCACCAGCCGGCCGGCGGCGATCTCGGCCTCGACCTCCCAGATGCTGCGCCAGGCGATGCCGTAGCCGGCCAGGCACCAGTCGTGCAGCACCTGGCCGTCGGAGCAGTCCAGCGGGCCGTCGGGCTTGAGATAACTGACGCTGCCGTCGGCCAGCTGAAAGGCCCAGCCGCGCGTCTGCGAGGCGTCGCTGGACAGCGTGAGACAGTCAAAGCGCGCCAGCTCGGTCGGGTGCTGCGGCGTGCCGTGGCGCGCCAGGTAGGCCGGCGTGGCCACGCACAGGCGGCGGTTGTCGGCCATGCGCACGCTGACCAGCGACGAGTCTGGCAGGTCGCCGACGCGCACCGCGCAGTCGTAGCCTTCGCCGGCGATGTCGACGACGCGGTCGGACAGGTTCAGCGAGATCGTGACCTCGGGGTGCAGGTCGCGGAACTTGGGCACCAGCGGCGCCACATGGCGGCGGCCAAAGCCGGCCGGCGCGGTGATGCGCAGGTGCCCGCTGGCCTTGATGCCACCGGCGCTGACGCTGGCCTCGGCATTGGCCACGTCGGCCAGGATGCGCTGGCAGTCCTCCAGAAAGGCGCTGCCCTCGTGCGTCAGCGTGATGCGCCGCGTGGTGCGCAACAAGAGCTTGACGCCAAGGCGTTCTTCCAGGCCGTCCAGCCGGCGGCCCATGATGGCCGGGGCCACGCCCTCGGCATTGGCGGCGGCCGTCAGGCTGCCGCGCGTGGCGACCGAGACAAAGGACTCGAGCTGCTTGAGCTTGTCCATGTTTTCAGCCCCCAGCCCTCATGCAGGTTGCGCAAGAAGCTACGTTTCTCATAGCACCACACCCTCTGCATGCAGCGTCGCCACCTCGCTCGCGGAGTAGCCCAGGCTTTGCAGCAGCACGTCGGTGTGCTCACCCAGCTTGGGCGGGTCCAGCCGCAGGCCCAGGCGTTCGCCGTCCAGCTTCAGCGGCAGCAGCGGCACCACGGTCTGGCGGCCGTCCGGCAGCTCCATCGGCGCCAGGCCGCCGGTCTGCTGCAGATGCGGGTCGTCGAACAGGTGCTGCGGGTCGGTGATGGGCGCAAACGGCAGGCCGACCTGCTCGAAGCGCTGGGCCAGTTCGGTACGGCTGAAATGCGCCAGGCGCTGGCGCAGCTCGGGGATCAGCCAGCCGCGCGCCAGCACGCGATCGTTGTTGGTGGTGACGCGCGGGTCGGCATACAGGTCGGCAAAGCCGAAGCTCTCGCAGAAGGTCTTCCACTGGCCGTCGCCGACCACTGCCAGGAAGATCTGCTCGCCGTCCTTGACCTTGAACACGTCGTAGATGCCCCAGGGCGAGATCTTGTTGGGCATGGGCTCGGCGGCCTTGCCGGTGATGGCGAACTGCATCATGTGCTGGGCCACGAGGAAGATGTTGTTCTCGAACAGCGCGCTCTGCACCTCCTGGCCCTTGCCGGTCTGCTGACGCTGCATCAGCGCGGCCATGGCGCCGATGGCGCCGAACATGCCGCCCATGATGTCGTTGACGCTGGAGCCGGCGCGCAGCGGGTCGCCGGGCCGGCCGGTCATGTAGGCCAGGCCGCCCATCATCTGCACCACCTCGTCCAGCGCGGTGCGGTGGTCGTAGGGGCCGGGCAGGAAGCCCTTGTGGCTGACGTAGATCAGGCGCTCGTCGAACTGCTTCAAGGTGGCGTAGTCCAGGCCGAGCTTCTGCATGGTCTCGGTCTTGAAGTTCTCGCTGACGATGTCGGCGGTGGCGATCAGCTTGAGCACCACCTCGCGGCCCTTGGCACTCTTCATGTCGATGGCCAGGCTTTTCTTGTTGCGGTTGAACAGCGGGTAGAAGCCGGCACCGCTGCCCAAGAGCTTGCGCGTGCTGTCGCCGGCCAGCGGCTCGACCTTGATGACCTCGGCGCCCAAGTCGCCCAGCACCATGCCGCAGGTGGGCCCCATGACCATGTGCGTGAACTCGACGACGCGCACGCCGGCCAGCGGGAGGGTTTTGGCATCTGTCATGGCGTCACACCGTGTAGTCCAGCACCAGCACGTCTTCCAGCGCGGGCTTGAGTTGTTCCACAAAGGCCAGATGCGCCGGGTGCGGCAGGTAGGCGGCACGCGCGGCCTCGTCGGCAAACGTCAGGTTGAAGCAGTGGGTGAAGCCCTTGGCCAGACCTTCGGGGCTGTTGTCGGTGCCCCATTCCAGGCTCTGCACGGCACTGATCTTGCTGCGCAGGGCGCAGAATTCCTGTTCCAGATGCTGGACGTGGTGGGCTGCGGTGTCTTGCTTGAAGCGCAGCAGAACCAGGTGACGTATCGCCATGAATACCTCTTTTTTTGTCACAAATAGATTGATATTCTTCCATATAGTCAACTGCAAAGGATGGAATAAAGTA
>JACXTT010011771.1_pt1 | contig 11669 bp, 7 predicted proteins | sample 9270951 | NCBI WGS metagenome assembly JACXTT01 (sample SAMN15532306, study PRJNA645909) | rock metagenome | isolation source: weathered quartz diorite | place: Puerto Rico | collected 2017-06-21 | reverse complement strand
TGTGGGAATCGGTGAAATCAAGGGGCGGGGCTGTTAGTGGGTCAAGCACGGCGGCCACTTGGTCGCGCTTACCGTTATTCCAATAATGACGCGCCAATTGAATTACATAGAAGCTGTTTTTCGGATTGTTGGCCACTTTGAGTTTCAGGACGCGCTCGCCGTCGGTCGGCTGATTGCGCTGCATGAAGTGGGCATAGAGGATATCGTACAGCGGTCCGTAGTCCCTGGTTTTTTCAAGGAATCGCGAAGCTGTTGACTCTCCCGCTTCGGCCTGCCCGTCCTGGAAAAGACTTTGAACCAGCAGCGTAACGACAGCCGGTCCATCGGGCTGAATCTGATTGGCCCGGCCCAAGTAATCAATGGCTTCCTTGGGTTTGTTGTCGGCGATCGCCAGCAGGCCTTTCAAACGCAGGCCGGCAAAAGAATTGGGATCCTTGCTCAGGATTTCATCGACATACTGCGAGGCTTTCCGGTACACGCCCACCGGTTTCCGCGGATCGGCCATGTAAGCGGAAATATAAACCTCGGTCAGGTCCGATTTTGGTTCAACGCGATCGGGCATTAGCGTCACGGCCTGACTCAAGGCGCCAGCAGCAATGTCCGGCTTCCCCTGTTTCAACTCCGTCAGGCCGAGTTTCCAATAGGCTTCGCCGAACTTCGCGTCCTTCTGGATGGCTTTGCGGAATTCGATGGAAGCCTCAGCGTATTGGCCCTTTTCGTAGAGCTGGGTTCCGTGATCGAAAGCTTTTTGTTTCGTGGCGGTACATGAAATCAAAAAAAAGGCGGTGGTAACCGAGGAAAAATAGGGGACAATCGGGCGGGTCATAGAAATTCTGTTAGGGAGCAGAGTGCTTGGCTATTTCCGAGGATAAACTGAATGGGATTTCGAGCACAACATCCACGTCTACGGCCGTGCCGCCGCGGGTCGCTGGTTTGAACTCCCAGGCTGCCAGATCCTGTATGACTGCTTGCGCAAACGCCGGCGCCGCGCTGCGGAGCAATGAGATACGGTCGACCTTGCCGTCTTTTCCTATCGTGGCTGCGATCTGAATCCGGAATTCTGTGCGTGTGCCTGGAATGACCTGTTCAACCGGTTCAACTTTGCGCAAAGGGATCGGGGCTCGCATCAAAGGCGAGTCTCCCGGCTGCTGTTCGCGCTCGGCAAACCAGAGAATCCAATCGCCCGAGTATCCCGGAAGATTTTCAATCGGAACCACCATGGTGTAGACGAATCGGCCTTGGAATCGAGCATCGATCGCGCGGGGAATCGTGCGTGAGGCCGGCCGCAAGGGTACCGACAACGTGGATACCGGAACGCTCCTGACCTTTTCGGCGTACAGAATGGTTCGCCGGCTTGGCTCGACACGCGGCGGTTCCGCCTTGGTTCGATCTTCGTGGACGGTGAGATTTGGAACTTTCAAACCGCCGCCAGTCACTTCGCCAGTCGCTGTCTCGCCCACTATCGGAGCTTTGGAAAACTCGGCGGGGCGTGCGCCTTTGGGCAAGTTATTCAGTTTGTCGGCGGGATGTAATCCGGCAATCGCGATGTCTACTTTGGCGTTGCCCTCGGTGGCCTCGGGTCCAGGTGGGGCATTGGGGGGAGGAGCGGCGCCGACCGATAGCGATGGAGCGCCCAATCCCTCAGGGAGCACATTCCGGACGCTGACAGGGCTTACGATCGAAACGTCGGGCAGCGGAACCTCGCTGGTTTGTACGGGCAGAGTGAGCCGAGCCTGCTGCTTAGCGGGCGGAGGAGCGACGAACATCTTGTGTGGCTTCGGGATCTCAACCGCCTGGACTGGCATTTCTTGCGCGCGGTTCACATCTCCCTTCGGCTGTGGCGGCGACAGGTTCGGTTGGGGAGCGGGCTTGCCCTCGATTTGTGGCTTGTCAAGCTTCTTCGGTACAGGTGGTGCGGGAAGTGCGGCGGCCGTGCGCGCAATCAGGTTCGGAGCCGGCACATCCTGCCGGATCTCGACTTTCGGAACTGGAAGCCAAATCAATTGTTTATTCGACTTCGCCTTTGGTGAGGTGGCGATGATCACGTCTTTCGAAAGTTCTTTCCCGCGAGGCAACGGGAAGGTTCCAACACGTTTGGTTGCGGACGCGTCGGGAACCGGCTTGCGAAAGTCGTACCAGATCAGCTTGTGCTCCTGCGGCCGAATGATCTCGTCGTAGACGGGCCTGATCGGCGCAGAATTCTGCGGTCGAATTAGTCCTAGTGCCAGGATTGCCACAGAATGAATCACAACCGAGGCCATAAACGAGCTAGGCCGGATGCGGTAGCTGGGAGTTGTTTCGGGCAGCGTTCCAAGTAGCCAGCTTGATCGAATCCGTATTTTCAGTGACATTCGAATCGACCCGGGGCGGTTTTCTTCATTAGTTCAGAACTCGCGAATCGATGCCCTATGAGTGAAGAATAGCAAACTTTGTCCGGCTCACTTCCTGTTGAATCGGACCGGAAGTACCACAACTTCATAGCTGGCAGCCACTCTGAAGTTATTGTAGAATGGTCGCTTACCTTCAACCGGCAGCTACGGGTATCGAGCATGAAAGTTCGACTTGTCTTTCATTGTCCTCATTGCGGCTCTCACTCAGTCCGCCGGTCTTGGAAACGTACTTGGAGCGACCGGCTCTTGGTTCCGCTCGGTGTTCGTCCCCACCGCTGTCATTTGTGCAGATCCAGATTCTATCTATTCAAGCCCTACGCTCTCGGCGCTCTGGTTGCGGCGCTGAATCGACCGCCCAGCGTACCAATTGGAGGCGAGCAACCTGAGAAGAGCAGTGTTGGGCGGCCATTGATTTCCTGGGATCCACTGCGGAATAATCGGCTTTGGTAACCCCAAGACTAACCAGGGAAGCCCTCCCGGCCACGCAAAACGGCATTCCACTCTGCTTGTTTACGCTCCGAAACAGCAGTGGCCTCGAGGCACGGATCACTAACTTCGGTGGGGTCATCGTTTCGCTGAAAACACCGGACCGCAATGGCGCCATGACGGATATCGTGCTTGGGTTCGATGCCGCCGAACGCTACCTGACGGACAACAAGCCACACTTCGGCGCGACCATCGGCCGGTTCGGAAACCGGAACGCGCGCGGCCGGTTCAACCTGAACGGGTTGGAGTACACACTTGCGCGAAACAACGGCGACAACTCGCTTCATGGCGGCGTTCGCGGGTTTGACAAAGTGATGTGGACGCCGCGTGAGCTTCCTTCGGGGAGCCTGGAGTTGAGCTATCTTAGCGCCGACGGCGAGGAGGGCTACCCGGGCAATCTAAGGGCTACGGTGACCTTCACTTTGACGGATGCGGATGCCCTCAGGATCGACTACGCTGCAACCGCTGACAGGGACACGGTACTCAACCTTACGAATCACTCCTATTTCAACCTGAAGGGGGCCGGGGAAGGCGACATTCTCGATCATCGTGTGATGCTGAACGCTGACCGGTTTACGCCGGTTGACGCATCGCTGATCCCGATCGGTGAGCTTCGGCCGGTTGCGCAAACAGCACTGGATTTTCGACGCGGCAGGCTGGTCGGCGAGCTGATAGACGCCGACGACGAGCAATTGCGGTTGGGCAAAGGCTATGACCACAATTGGGTGCTCAACGGCTCTGGGGGTTTGCGACTCGCTGCCCGAGTCGAGGAACCTTCGAGCGGACGCGTGCTCGAGGTATATACGACGGAGCCGGGCGTGCAGTTCTACACCAGCAATTCGCTAAAGCCGACCGAGGGCAAGGGCGGGAAGCAATATGGTGCGCGCTCGGCCCTGTGCCTCGAGACGCAGCATTTTCCGGACTCGCCGAATCAGCCGAGTTTTCCCACCACGGTGCTAAAGGCGGGTGAGCGGTTCGAGAGCACGACCGAATTCCAGTTTGGAACGATTGGCTAGGCAGGTCTGGTCATACGGCGTCTATAGAACCAGCCAACCGCGGCGATTGCAAAAAAGACAGCGCTTCCCCAGAGGATCTGGTCGAGGTTCGACTGAAATGTGCCGGCGCTCATTTCATCGTTGTCATTCAGACTGGATCCGAGGACAAAAAAGAATTCGACGATGAGGGAGGTGATGATGACCGTCGTCGCGATCCAGCGGCGCGGATGGGGGCGAGGACCAGTCAGCACAGGAGCGCCGCGATTCAATCGAATGGCCCAGGCGCGGAATGCGATGGTGAGCAGCAAGTAGAAGGACACGCCCAACAAGCCGATCCAGATTTCTGAGCTATCCGTGCTGTCGGCGAAGATGCCGATCGGCGCGAAAATCGTGATGGTTAATGAAATGAAGAACAGGGTATGAGGGATCCAGGCGATTGGCCGTTTCGGCGCGTAGAGAAGGAACCAATCGCGGAACCTGTTTTTCTGCGCCGGCGAACTCGGCGTTTCTGCTGAATAGAGTATTGGTGAGGAATGAGCAGATGGTGTTTCCGCGGAAGCAGCCACTGCGAGTGCAGCCGCGGGAACTTGGTGGGGTTGAGGCTGACACAAGGCATCATATTCCTTAAGCGCGGCAATGTACTCGGCGTCCAAGTCCTGCTTTAGGCGCGCAGCCACAGGATTGTCATCGAGTGGTGCTGTTCGCTGCTCAGCTAATGTAGCGATTCGCTGCTGGAGTGCTTTCTTTTTGGTGCTAACGTGGCCTTCTTTCCACGTCTTCCAGCCGTACTGGCAGGCTGGCACAACCAGGCCGAGCAAGATCTTGGGCCAGTCGTCATGGGCTGTCTTGAGGAATTGTTGCCAGATGTTCGACATTTCCGACTCCTACACAAATACTTCGATCTTTAGAGCATAATTCATCAAAACGCGGGCGTAAATGGGGGTAGACCGCTGGGCTTCAGTCGATGTAGTTGTAGGCGGCGAGCGTCAAAAACTCGGGAAACTCGGAGCTGGTCATCATCCGCTCGAAAATTTGAGCGGCCTCGCGAAAGCGCCGTTTTTCAAACTGGTCGGCGCCTAGTTCCCGCTTCAGCTTTTCGATCTGTTCGGCGCAAGCGGTGCGGACGAGTTCTGAGGTAACGGGCCGGCCGTCGCTAAGTTTGGCTTTGTGGCGCGCCCATTGCCAGATTTGAGCACGACAGATCTCAGCGGTAGCAGCGTCCTCCATGAGGTTGTAAATCGGGACACATCCTGAGCCGCGCAGCCAAGCTTCCAGATACTGAAGACCTACATCGATGTTCCAGCGCAGTCCCTTTTCGGTAATCTCGCCGGGAGGAACGGCAAGCAGGTCGCTCTGTGTGATCCGGACGTCGTCCCGTTTGACGCCGAGCTGGTTCGGTCCTTTCATGTATTCATCGAAGATCTGCTTGGCGACCGGCACCAGGCCAGGATGCGCGACCCAGGTTCCATCGTGACCGGCGCGGACTTCGCGCAGCTTGTCCTGACGGACCTTCTCAATGGCCTGATCGTTGGCGATGGGATCGTTCTTGATGGGCACTTGCGCAGCCATCCCGCCCATGGCATGAATTCCCCGGCGATGGCAGGTCTTGATCAGCAACTGTACGTATGCGTGCAGGAACGCGCGATCCATTGTGACCTGCGAGCGATCGGGCAGAACGAAATTCGCATGGTTGCTGAATTTCTTGATGAAGCTGAAAATGTAGTCCCAGCGGCCGCAGTTGAGTCCGGCGGAGTGGTCGCGCAGCTCCCAGAGAATCTCGTCCATTTCGAACGAGGCGAGGATCGTTTCAACGAGGACGGTGGCGCGAATCGTGCCGCGAGGAATCCCAAGCGTGTCTTGGGCGAGATTGAAGACATCGTTCCATAGGCGCGCTTCGAGGTGGCTCTCCATCTTCGGCAGATAGAAATACGGGCCGGTTCCGCGCTGCATCAGCTCGCGTGCGTTATGGAAGAAGTAGAGCCCGAAATCGAACAATGATCCCGAAATCGGTTTGCCGTCGACAAGAAAGTGCCGCTCGTCTAAGTGCCAGCCGCGGGGCCGCACGAGCAGCGTCGCGATCTTGTCGTTCAAGCGGTAGCTCTTGCCTTCCGGGCTGGCGAACGTGATGGTGCGGCGAATTGCGTCCTGAAGATTCAATTGACCGTCGAGATTGTTGTGCCAAGTGGGCGAGTTGGCGTCCTCGAAGTCAGCCATGAAAACGCTGGCGCCGGAGTTGAGTGCATTGATGATCATCTTGCGGTCGACCGGGCCGGTGATCTCGACGCGGCGATCTTGCAGGTCTTTCGGGATGGTCGCGACGGTCCAGTCCTTATCGCGGATGGAGGCGGTTTCGGGAAGGAAGTCGGGCAGTTTTCCGGCGTCGATCTCGTGCTGGCGGGCGTGTCGACGAGCGAGCAGTTCCTGGCGGCGCGATTCGAATTCATGAGAAAGGCGGGCCAGGAAGGCGGTTGCTTCTTTGGTCAGGACGCGAGCCTGCGGTCCTTCGACCGGTCCTTGAATCTGGATTTGTCCTCTAGCCGCGGCTGTTTCAGCGCTCATGACTCCCATCATACTGGGTCACCTCACCCAGTACCATATGTGGTCTCGAGGTTGATTGGTTGCTTTTGGGGGAGTTTTGCGGAATAGCTCTCTGGGCTTGCGATTGCAACCACTCCAAATCGAGGGGAAGACTATGCGAAAAACGCTCAGTGGTACGCTCGCTTGCACGATGACGCTGGTTGGGCTGGTGGCCGCGGACCGGGCGGCGGATAAGGCCTTGGACAAAGCCATGCCGACTGCGCAGGTTCAACGGGGACGCGCGGTGTTCATGAGCTCCGCGAAAGGGACGGCCTGCGGAACATGTCACTTAATGGCCGGAGTAGGGACGTCGGTTGGGCCGGATCTTAAAACGATGGCTGAGAATGCGACTGTCCATAGTTTGGTGGCGACGATACGCATGACGATGACGAATACCGTGGAAATGGTGAAGACGGCGTCTGGCTCGTTTCCCGCGGTTTTGAAGCAGAAGCAAGGCGACGTGTCCGAATACTGGAATTTGGAAGAGACGCCGCCGGTGCTCCGGAAGCTGACGTCGAAGGAAATCGTCTCCGTCGAACGCGACATTACCTGGTCGCATCCGCCGGCAATGATCGATTACACGGCGCAAGAATATGCGGACATAATCGCGTTCCTGCGATGGGCGGCGACAGGCGCGACGAAGGAAGTGAAGGCTTCCGAAATCGGCGAGCTGCAGTAAGCCGCAGCGCGGCTCGCGCTTTTGCGTCTCAGAAGCTGAGCCGCAAGCCGAGCTGGATCCTGCGAGGATCGAAGGCTGAAGTAAAGCCGAAAGGCTGAAGCGGTGTGTACTTTCCGTTCCCGCTCAAGCCGCCGTATCGTTGCACGACATCGCCGATGTAACAACTGGAAGCTGTTCCGGGAAGCGAAGTGGCGCTACACGAGATGGTGTTGTTCACACTCGCATAGTTCAAGCGGTTAAACAGATTGAAAGCCTCGAACATGAACTCTAGCCCCATACGCTCGCGAAGCATGAAGCGGCGCGCCACGCGGGAATCGAACGTCCAAAAGTCGGGCCCCTGGCCGAGATTGCGTCCGGCGAAATAGGGCCGATCGGTGGTGTTGTGCCGATCGTTATTCAACTCGCCGCCGGCGAGAATGTTGAACGGGCGGGGACTGTTGTAACGGAAGATGGGTGTGAACAGAAAGCCGCCGAAGAACTTCTGCCAGGGGGTGCCGTTGGATGCGCGAGGCGATTGCAGGATCGCGTAGGCAACCACTTTATGCCGCTGATCAAATGAAGAGAGCGCGCGCTCGCAACTGCGGCAAAGCTGATCGTTCGCCTGGAAATCACTGTTGTAATCAAGCGTCTCGTCCATCGCCTTACTGAACGTGTAGTTGAAGACGATGCTGGCGTTGCTCGAGAAGCGCTGCTTGAGTTCCAGCATCATGCCGTTGTACCAGGAGTTGGCGCTAGCAGCGTAGACATCTTCCTGGAACAAGAGCGGATCACGAAAATACTTGGTGCCGGTTGGATTGTCGGCCGTCGCACCCCAGTCACGAACGCCTTTGATTGGATTGACGGGGGCTGGCAACAGATTTCGATCGTAGGACGTGGTGAGATGAACACCTCGGACGTACACATATTCAAGCGACGCGGTCAGGCCGTGGCCGATTTCGCGGTCGATGCCGAAGCTGGCTTGGTGGGCGTAAGGATTCTTGTAATCCTCGCTGGGACGGAACAGCACAGTCAGCGGCGGGCGCGGGCCGGTTTGACTGACGTTGATGCCGAATTGCGTGAGATCAGTGGCCAGGATGGGCCTCTGCGGAGTCGGAATGCCGATGATGCCCTGATTGCGAAGAGTAGTGAAGATGTTGACTGGTCCGTTGGCAGCCAGCGGATTGGCAGCATTTAGGGTGGTGAGCACCTGCGCGATCTGCCGGTATCCACCGATTTCGTTCAGAGCATTGACGACGTAATCAATCTGGAAATCGATGGTCGAGTAAAACAGTCCGTAGCCGCCACGGATGGTGGTTTTTTTGTCGCTGAAGGGGTCCCAGGCGAAGCCTAAACGCGGCCCCCATGCATTGAAGTCCGTCGGAAGGGGATCCTTGCGGTGGTCCACTTCGTAGCGCAAGCCCAGGTTCAAAGTCAGGTTGGGACGAATTCGCCAGGTATCTTGCGCGTAGCCGGCGTAAAGTGGATAAATCGCGCGGACCACCGGATCGCCGAAACCCTGCTGGTAAGACTGCGCCAAGCCCAAATTGAATGCCTGCAGCGCGGTGATGGTGGTGGCCGCCAGCGCCGGGTTGACGAAAGCTCCGGGTAGCGTTCCGAACGTGAATCGCCCGCTAAAGAAGGTCTTTGAATCGCTATGATTCTCGCGGATCAGAACGTTGCCGCCTAGTTTCAGGGTATGCGCGCCTTTCACCCAGGTAACAGCGTCGCCCAGATCTTCGCGGCGCGTGATGGTCTGATTGGGCAGGAAGCGATCGCGGTTGAAGAAGCCGAAACCGGCGATCTCCAGCGCGGGACCAAACAGGTCGTTGCTGCTGGTGAGCGGATTGTTGTAGTTGAATTGAGCGCGCGCTTCGTTAACAAGCCTGGCGGAGAAGGCATGGGTCCAGTTGGCGAGCGCGGTGCTGTCGAAATTGTCACTTACAAAACCGCGTGAATATCCGACCAAAGCGCCAACATTTTGGTTTGTTTCGTAAAACTTCGTGATGTTGTAGCGGAAATTGGTCTGATTTGAATCGTTGAAGCGATGATCGATCCGCATCAAGCCCTGGTACTGATCGGTTACGAACGGAAAGATCCCACTGTTCCGCTTGAACATCTCGACTGTAGCCGGCGGACTGGTTAGCGCGGCGCGAAGCTGGGAGGCGGCCGCCGATGGCAAAGTTGCAAGTATCGTTTCTTGCGCGGCAGTGGACTGAAAGATAGAAAGATCCGTCAGCACCGGCACGCTTTTCGACTCGCGCCGGCGCAACTCTTCGAACGAGAGAAAGTAGAAGGTCTTGTCTCTAGCGATCGGGCCGCCGAGGGTGCCGCCGAACTGCTGCCGCTCGGAATCCGGCTTGGTGCGAACCACGCGATTGTCTGGTGAAAGCGTGACGGCAAAAGGATCGGTGGCGTCCATGCTCTGGTGCCGGAAGAAGCCGAACAGCGAGCCGTGCGTGGTGTTGCTGCCGCTCTTGGTTACGATGTCTATCACTCCGCCGCGCGCTTCGCCATGCTCGGCCGAATAATTGGTGCGATTAATCTGGAATTCCTGCACGGCCTCCTGGCTCACAGTCGGGCGCACCCCGCCCCCGGCGTCGTTGGATTCGCCGCCGTCGATGCTGACGTTGTTGCCGCGGCCATTGGAGCCATAGAAGGATAGGCCGCTGTCGGGCGTCTGCTTCACGCGAAAGCTGTTGGAGTCAGCCAGCGCTTTGGAATCGGAGACTCCCGGAGCGAGGAGCGAGTAAGTCAAATAGTCGCGGCGGTCGATGGGGAGATTTCGAACGGCGCGCTCCTCAATGGTGTTAGATTGCTGGGTGCGCTCGGTCTCAACCAGTGGTGCTTCACCCTGTACCTCGACCAGTTGCGTGCTGCCGCTCAGCGTGAGCTTGACGTCCACAACCGCGGCTTCACCGACCGTGACAGCGATGCCCTTGCGGGATTGGATCGCGAATCCGGATTTTTCGACCTTGATGTCGTAAACGCCGGGTGGCAGCAATGGAATGCGATACTCGCCCCGATCATCGCTCGTAGACTCGAATACGCTGCCTGTCTCCGTATTGGTAACGGTTACTTTGGCGCCGGGGACCGAAGCATCGGTGGGATCGGAAAGTGTGCCGCTCAGGGTACCCATCGTCTTTGACTGGGCGCCAAGGGCACTGGCAAATACCAACATCAAAAAAATACACAACGAAGTGCTGTTTTTCATGAATGGCTCCTTGCCTGGCAGGGGGTTAGATCACCCTTGAAGCTTTGTTTCAAGGGTGAATCAAACTCACCTTGTTGTCAAGGGGTATCACTACCGCTCAGGGCAAACCGAGGGCGATCCGGAGGGCTTTCTCGCGGTCTGGTGTGGCATGCAACAGACGCTCCGGGAATCGCCGATAGGTCAAGATTTGGTTGTAAATGAATTCTTCCTGATTGAAATTCAAAGCCAATCCAGCCAGGTATTGCAGCCGCAGGTTTCCATCCCGGTTGATTTCAGCGCCTGAAAGCCAAGGCTTCAAATCGCTTGCCTCGCCCGCATAGGTTGCAAGAAGGTTCATCGCGGCGCGGAATCCCACTTCGCGCATCGATCTTTGGACGCGAGAGTACGGGGCAGTGGCCAGCCGCTGTTCCAAATCGTCGACGTCGATGGGCGTTTCCCCGAGCCGCCCCAAGAGCACCATGTCGTATCCGCCGCCGGCATTTTTTTGCCCCAGATGGTTCCGTTTGGAAAGGCATCGAAGAAAGTGGCGACCTCGCTTTTCACGGTTGCGAGATCGCTCTCGTATAGCGGAACCCACTGGGTCACGACTCCGCCGGGATTCAAATGCTGCTTGACCAGATCGAAGTACTCCTTGGAATAAAGCGTAGCGCTGCCCTTCACCCAGGGATGAATCGGGTCTGAAGTGATGATGTCGAACTTTTCGCGCGAGGTTAGGATATGGTGGCGCGCATCGTCGTAGACCATCTCGACGCGTGGGTCGCGCCAAACGCCGTTGTTCTCGCGCACAAAAAATCGATGAGCCGTGGGCGGGACGAGCGGCTCCATCTCACAGATCACGATTTTCTCGACTCCGGGATGCAACGTGAGGGAACCGGCCGTGACGCCGGCGCCGAAACCGACAATCAAGACCGATCGCGCGCTGGAGTGCAGCAATGCGGGGAGATGGCCGAGCATCCGCTGCAGGCGCATATCGTAAGGCTCGGTGGATGCTTCCACTTTGCCGCTGACGTGGAACTGAACGGCGCCGTCGTCCCATTGCGAGATGGCGATCGAGGAATTCATTCCTTCGCCGACATACAGTATGCGCGACCGTGGGGCGGACGTCAGGATGCGGCGTCCGTACGCGATGAGGTCGGGCGGGACTCCGGGCGCAGTGTTCACCAGGATGACGACGCACGCGCTCGACGCCGTTAGCATCAGCGCCGCGCGTTTGTTCCGAAATGGCCAATAGAGCGGAATAAGCAGAATAAGACCCGCGCCCGCCGAGAGAGCGATGAGAGAACGCTCGGACTGCTGGGTGCCGATCCAAGGGATGAGAATCAGGCTGAACGTGAGCGCCCCGAGAATTGCGC
>JACXTT010011770.1_pt1 | contig 11670 bp, 11 predicted proteins | sample 9270951 | NCBI WGS metagenome assembly JACXTT01 (sample SAMN15532306, study PRJNA645909) | rock metagenome | isolation source: weathered quartz diorite | place: Puerto Rico | collected 2017-06-21 | reverse complement strand
GAAAGATCCGAACCTTCAGGGCGTGTGGATCTCATCCGTCGCGGCAACACCATAGAAGCCAACGCTCGAAATGTGGAATCTTTTACTCTTCTCTTGTCCCCCGACGTCTTTGATTTCAATCAGCCCATCAAGGTCATTGCCAATGGCCGTTCCGTATTCGATGGCCGCGTGGAACGCAATCTGAAGCCTCTCCTCAAGTGGGCTTCTCGCGACAACGACCGCACTATGCTCTACGGAGCAGAATTACAGATCAAAGTCCCGTAACTAATCGTCCCGTTCGCACGTGGTATATTCGTCAGATGGCTGTTGCAACGATGGACAAGATCGTTTCGCTGTGCAAACGCCGTGGCCTTCTCTTTCAAGGCAGCGAGCTTTACGGCGGTTTGCAGGGGACGTGGGATTACGGCCCGATGGGCGTCGAGCTCAAAAACAATGTGAAGCGGGCATGGTGGCGTGCAAACGTTTACGAACGGGACGATATGGAAGGGCTGGATGCCGCAATCCTAATGAACAGGCTCGTCCTGCGATATTCCGGGCACGAGGCCACCTTCTCCGACCCACTGGTCGATTGCCGCAAGTGCAAAAGACGCTTTCGTGCCGATCAAGTCGATCCGAATGAAAAATGTCCCGAGGGCGGCCTTCACGATCTCACCGAGCCTCGCCCGTTCAATCTCATGTTCAAGACGATCGTCGGACCAATCGAAAACGACGAGAACATCGCTTACTTGAGGCCAGAAACAGCGCAGGGTATTTTCGTCAACTTCAAAAACGTTCTCGACTCCACGAATCGTAAACTTCCGTTCGGCATTGCTCAGATCGGCAAGTCGTACCGCAACGAAATCACGCCGAAGAATTTCATTTTCCGAGTTCGCGAGTTCGAACAGATGGAGATCGAGTATTTCGTTATGCCCGGTACAGACGAAGACTGGCACAGGCGTTGGATCGAGGAACGCGTGGCCTGGTATCATCAGTACGGGATCCATCGCGAAAATCTCAAGCAATATGCCCAGACGCCGGAGGACCTTTCCCATTATTCGAAGGCGACAACGGATCTTCTATACAGATTCTTTCCCGAGCGCGAAGAAGGCAAACAATTCGACGAAGTGGAAGGAATAGCGAATCGGACCGACTATGATCTCACCTGCCATACGAAAGGCGGCAGGACCACGTTCAAAGACGGTTCGTTTATAGCGAACGAGCACGCCGTGCTGAAACAGACTTATTTCGATCAAGCGACCAATCAGCACCTCACGCCATACGTGATTGAACCTTCCGGTGGCGTCGATCGCATCACGCTCGCATTCTTAATGGATGCATATGAGGAGCAAAAGCTGGAGGGCGGGAAAGAAAGAACCGTGTTGCATCTGCATCCGGATCTTGCTCCTGTGAAAGTTGCGGTCATCCCCTTAGCCCGGAATAAACCCGAAATGGTCGAAATGGCCAAGCGCATCAAGAAGAGCTTGCAGTCGACGGGCCGGATGAGATCTCGCTTTGACGATAGCGGCAATATCGGAAAGTGCTATGCGCGACAGGACGAGATCGGCACTCCGTTTTGTGTGACTGTGGACCACCAGTCGCTTGAAGACCAGCAGGTCACTGTCCGGCACCGCGATACGATGGCACAGGACCGCATCTCGATCGACTCGTTGCAGAGATATCTCGAAGAACGACTGCGTTGATGTGTTTTGTTGACTTCCTAAAATAGGTTTTCTACAGTCAGCATGTCCAATTGAGGAGGAACGTAATGAGACGGAATTTCCCTCTTGTTGCTTTTATGCTGTTCGTAATTGCGACTCCGGTGCTTGCACATCATTCGGAAACGGCGGAGTACGACGTCACGAAACCGGTAAAGGTAACCGGCACGATAAGTAAGGTTGAATGGATGAATCCACACATATGGTTTTACGTTGATGTGAAAGACGAGAACGGCAAGATCACTACATGGGGATTCTCCAGTGCTCCTCCGGGCATGCTGTTGCGGCGAGGTATTACGAAAGACGTTTTGAAGATTGGAGCGGTCGTGAACGTAGAAGGCTCCCGCGCCAGAGACGGCTCCAATAACGCATCCGGTCGCAAAGTCACGTTTGCGGATGGTCGAAACGTATTTACAGCTTCAGAGGAAAGCCGATAGCGCCATGCGTAAGCACTTTGGCTTACCCTTGATTCTTGTCGCTTTAATGGCGGGGCGGATGATGCCGATTCCTGGAACGAGCCGGTTCGAGGCTTCCAGCGCACAGACCGTTGCCCGCACCGCCGACGGCAAGCCGGATTTCTCCGGTATCTGGTCGTGGCCTGCAACCGTCAATCCAACCGGTCCCCGGGGTACGGGCATTTTTAATAAAGACAAGATGGCACCCGTCAAACCCGGAGCGGAGAGTTTGCTCTATCAAGCGAGAACGGGCGACGCCCGTCACGATGAGCCTCGTTCGGCGTGCTTGCCATCAGGCTTCCCTTCCGGGATGTTATACGCGCTTCCTGTTCAGATCGTTCAAACCCCTAAGTACATCGTCATCATTCATGAGCTCCAGCGAATGACCCGGATCATCCCTGTGGACGGCCGCCCGCATCGTGCTGCCTTGGAACCTTCCTATTACGGAGACTCCGTCGGACATTGGGAGGGCGATACTCTTGTCATCGATACGACCAACTTCAAACGTTGGATCCTCGACGACTATCATTACACCGACCCGACCAAAAGCCGCTGGCACAGCGACGCCCTGCACACGATTGAACGCCTGCAGCGCACGGATGCAAATACGATTTCCTACCGGATTACGATCGATGATCCGAAGATCTTTACCCAGCCATGGTCGCAGGACTTCCGAATGACCGCGCATCCGGATTGGGAAGAACCCGGGCTGCTCGAGTATGTCTGCGAGGAAAATAATCGATGCGCGGGCGGAAACTGCCGCGGGCCTGCGGGACAGTAATTCGGTGCCAGGAATCCAAATCACGCTAATTGGGTGATTTGGGTACCTGGCACCGAATTATTCCCCAAATGGGCGGCGTTTGTAACGCTGCGCTTCGGTTTTGAGATCGACACTGCAATTCAGAGCAAGCAGCGCGTCGTATTGTTCGAGTGCTTTTGTCCGATCCTTCTTCGAATCGTAGAGCTTTCCTAACCAGAGATGGGCGCGGCCCTTTTCGTCGGCTGAGGCATCGCTAAGAGAAACAACGCGACCGAACGCGACAATGGCCTTTTCAAATTGCTGACCGGAGATGTGATTCGTTCCAAGCGAATAAAAGACTCTGGCCGGACGCAGGCGTTCGTATCCATCCTGCTTCGCCTGGATTTTCGCCAGAATCTGTTCATAGATTCGGGCGGCGTCGTCCCATCTTTGCATTCTCCCGTAAACGGATGCCTTCCCGAGCTCCATAAGGAAGTTCCTCGGATACCTTGCGTGAATTTCCTCGAACAATTGCACGGCCTGCTCGTACTCTTTTTCACGCGTGTATACGACGGTGAGAATCATCTTCGCGTCGGTGGAAACGGTCTTACCATTAGCAGCAGCTTTTTCGAGCTCCTGTATACCAACCTCTTTTCCGGCCCCGCGCACGCCGAAAGGAGCGAGTAAGAATCTGACGACGCCGGGTATGACCCCGATAACGTAGTCGTAGGCGCCGATAGCAAGTTGTGCATCGTCGTGGGTAGGATCGAGCTTCAACACCTCCTGGTGAAGATCGTGCGCCATCTTCGCCTTCGAATATGCCGCCACATACGAACGCTTGATCGTGCCTTCAAAACTGCCTAGAGTGCCGTAAGCAATACCCTTTGCGTACAGCGCTTGAACGTCCTTCGGAGACTTATTCAGAATGGAGTCTGCCTTTTGGATCGCGATGGCAACCGTGTCGCGGAACTGCTTTTCGTCGGCGGGATCCAGGTTGTCCCGCGAATCTCTAGTGCCTAATCCTCTGCCTGAAAAGCTTTCAAGGCTCAGCTTCTGCTGGCCGTATGCGATTTTCAACCAGAGCACAGAAGCCAACGCGTTCCAGTAAAACGGATTGTCAGGGTACTCCCGCGTCAACATTTCGTAGCCGCGCTGGGCAATGTTAAAGTCGAGGTTGTAGGAAGCGTCCATTGCCTGCTCGTAAATCTGCTTCGCGTCTGACGCAAACGCGGAACAATTGAGCAGCGCAAACACACATAGTGCTAGGGCAAAGAAGTGGGCGCTACTCTTCTTTCGGCGGCAGGTTGACGTCTCAGGCTGACACGACATGATTCCTTTTAGAGATAACATTCCGTCGCGTTCATTTCCACTGATTAACGTTTCAATCATTATCGCAAACGTCCTGGTCTTCTTTTACGAACTGTCTCTCGGTGGACGCGCCTTCGAGGGGTTCGTCCTGCGTTATGGAATTGTTCCCGCCGCAGTGGTTGCGTGGCCGCAGTCCCATCTTCCGTTGACCGCCGTGACCATTCCCTTCTTCACTTCGATGTTTCTACACGGCGGTTGGCTTCACCTCATCGGAAACATGTGGTATCTCTGGATTTTCGGCGACAACGTTGAGGACCGCCTGGGGCACTTGACGTATTTAGCATTTTATCTTCTTTGCGGTTTCGGGGCGGCCATTGTGCACACCGTCCTCAACGCAGGTACGACCGTGGCTACCATTGGAGCCAGTGGCGCAATTGCCGGTGTATTGGGAGCTTACGTTGTGTCCTATCCGTTCGCCCGGGTACTGACCTTACTGCCCATTTTCATCTTTATTCAGGTTATCGAAGTTCCGGCAATCATCGTGCTCGGCCTCTGGTTTATTGTGCAATTTCTATCCGGAACAGCCTCACTTGCCATAACGGGTCCGACGGCCGGTGGGGTGGCATGGTGGGCGCATGTTGGCGGGTTCATCATCGGGATCATTCTCGTGGGCCTCTTCCCCCGAAAAGACCGTCCCGTTTACCGCTATTCGCAGTACTAGACGTGACGACAAACGTCATGTATTTTTAGTGCAAATGAACCGCGCCTTTACGATTCTTTTTTTGCTCCTGCTGGCGCAGCCCGCCTCGGCTGCGGATAAATGGTTACGTATTCATTCCAAGAATTTTCTCCTCGTCGGCAATGCGACCGAGTCTGACATTCGTCGTGTCGGACGCTCACTGGAAGAATTTCGGTCAGCTTTGGGAATCATGTTTCCGAAAATGGAACAAGCCCCCACCGCTTCCGTAACCGTGCTGGTCTTCAAAAACGATGAGTCATTCAGGCCTTACAAACCCCTTAATGAGGGGAATCCGGCGAATGTGGTGGCGTTTTTCCAGCCCGGCGAAGATGTCAATTACATTGCGGTGCCGGCGGCAGCCGCTTTGTCCGGGGTTGTTTTCCACGAATATCTGCACTTGCTCCTTCGCGAGAATTTAGGCAGTTTGCCGCTCTGGGTCAGTGAAGGATTGGCCGAGTGCTACAGCACGTTCGAAATCGGCGGAAAACAGAATGAGTTCACTCTCGGCCGCCCGCCGGAGCGGCACATCGCAACATTGAACGAAGGAATACCGTTTGTTCCCGTGAAGAAACTGCTCGATGTCCAACAAAACTCGCCTGAATACAATGAGCGATCCAAGCAAGGAATGTTCTATGCACAGTCCTGGGCAATGGTTCACTACCTGATATTCGGTCCCGACAGCAAACGTAGAAACCAGTTTGTTCAATTGTTGACGGCCCTAACCCGAGGTGAACCGTTCGAGGAGAGCTTTAGCGACGCATTTCAAACCGACTACGGCACGCTGGAAGACGAGATGCGAGAGTACATCCGGAAGCGGGCCTCATGGCCCACGATGAAAGTTACTTCCAAGGAAAATCTCCAAATCGACGTTCGATCCATCAATGCTGAGACGTTAACGGAAGCCGAATCCGAATTTTACCTGGGCGATCTTCTACTCCACTTGAATCGTCCCGCTGATGCCGAGCCACATTTGACTGCTGCTCTTTCGAAGGCGCCTTCCCTTGCAGGCGCACAGGCTTCGTTGGCGTTGTTGCGCGTTCGTCAAAAAAAATACGACGACGCTATCTCGTTGTTGAAAACCGCAGTCGAATCGGATTCTAAAAATCCAATGATGAACTATTACTACGCATACGTTCTGGAGCGCGAAGACTCCGACGCTCTCACCGCAGTTAACGGGGCTCCCGCAGAGCGGTATGAAATGATGCGTTCGTATGCGAAGAAAACGATCGAGCTGGCGCCGCGCTTCGTCGAAGCTTATGGACTGCTGGCTCGAATCGACGTCAATGCGAGTCAACATCTGGACGAAGGTGAGGCCACGTTGAAAAAAGTGCTAACCATTGCGCCCGGCCGCGAGGACCTTCGCATGCTTCTGGCACAAACGTATCTGCGCGCGAACAAAACTGCCGATGCCCGAGCTGTTCTGTCAGATATCGAGCGCGTGAGCAATGATCCGGAGCTGCGCCGACGGGCCACCGCTCTGCTGGATCAGACCGAACAATTGTTCTCGTTTACCGAGATCAAACCTCCGGTCGAGAAAGACAACAAGAACGAGCAAACGCAGCCGGCGGAAACTGCACCGCCTGCGCCGGCTCCCAAGAGCCCGGCAGAAACCGTTATCGAGGCGCTGACGCCGATTGGTCCGGCAGTTGAGGGAGAAAAAGTTTCCGGACTCCTCGTCAATTTGGATTGCAGCAACGGCCTGACATTGCGCGTTCGGGCAGACCAGGGTACGCTCGACTTTCACTCAGCGCAACCGGATAAGATCCAGTTCCTTAGCTACACCGCCGACGTTACCGATAACGTAAAATGCGGTCCCCGCAATCCCGGAATCCCTGTATCGATTACCTATCGTCCCCAACCTGGCGGAGCGCCCGAACCGCTAGTGGTCGAATTCCAAGAAAAGAAATAGCTCCACCCTCTCCCACCTGGGAGAGGGTAGGGTGAGGGTGCAGGATTTTCACGAATCTTGAGCCCCTCACCCAGGGGGAGAGGCGTTCCCCCGCGGAATGCCGCCTGCACGGCTCTTATTGGAGGTCAGGCGGCTTATGCAAATCATGAGCGCGGTACTGTTTCTCGCGATGGCCATCAGTTCCGCTTTTCAGGAACCTTACTCAACCGGGTGGAACAAGAAGTCCACTTTGAGCACGGATAAGCCGGTTGAATTTCCCGGTGTTGTCCTCGAGCCCGGCACTTACGTCATTAAACTAAAAGAAAGTATGGAAACGCGCAGCGTCGTCGAGATTCTCAATAAGGACGAAACACAGATTCTCGCCACCGTTCTAGCCATACCCGATCATGAGCAGCGGCCGGACAACGACCAGGAATTCCTCTATTTCAAGGCGCCGGAAAGTAATCCTCAGCCGGTACGAACATGGTTTTTTTCAGGCGATCTGATCGGATTGGAGTTCGTATATCCGAAATCACGCGCAAAAGAAATTGCCAAGGCAGCGGATGATCATGTTATGGCGTCTAATTCTCCGAGTAAGGATTCCGTAATTGTTGCTATGACGCCGAATGGAAAGGAAGTCGTCATCGACGATCCAAATCCGGCCCAACCGACGCAAACGGCTCGGAGAAAGCCGACGCAATGATACGAACTCTATTACTGATTATTGGTGTGACATGTCTGGCCTTGTACGGATTTTTCATCGTGCAGGCGAAAATCGAACAGTCCATGCTGGAAGAGGAACTCTATCTTCCCCGGCCTTCACACGTCAGCCCGGCGATTGCGAAATTACGTCTTCAAGAGGGCGACCTCTTTGGGCGCCTTGAGGTTCCACGGCTGAACATGTCCGTTATGGTGATGGAAGGTGTCGGCGCACAGACGTTACGGCTCGGCGCAGGCCACATTCCCGGCACGCCGATGGCCTTTGCGGGTCACCGGGACAGTTTCTTTCGCCCCCTAAAAGACATCAAAGTCGATGACGTCATTCGCATCACGACACCTGACAACGAAACCAACTATCGGGTGATTTCAACGAAGATCGTTCCTCCGACGGACACGTCGGCTCTGGATACCGCTTCGGACCAAACTCTCGTCCTCGTCACGTGCTATCCGTTCTACTACATCGGGCCCGCCCCAAAACGTTTCATCGTTGAAGCTGTAAAGAACTAACGGTTACAATTTATGTTTGTCCGCGCAGCGCGAGCCCGATAGGGCGAAGCACTCATTTTTAGACCATTGTCCCGTTCGTCTAGCCCGGTCTAGGACACAGCCCTTTCAAGGCTGCAGCACGGGTTCGAATCCCGTACGGGACGTTTACTTCACTTGAAGAAGCGCTTTGGGCAACACTTCCTCACCCGTTCATTCATTCTCCATAGGATCGTAAAACTCGCGCGCCTCGCGCCTGAAGATACTGTCGTCGAGATCGGCCCGGGACGCGGCTCTCTCACAACAGCCCTCGCGAGCGCTGTTCGCCGAGTTGTCGCCATTGAAATCGACAGAGACTTGACTCCAGAACTCCGCAGGACTATGCCGAGTAACGTCGAAATTATCGAAGGCGACGCTCTCGAAGCCGAACTGCCGGATGAGCGATTTCACGTCGTCAGCAATTTGCCTTACAACATCGCGACAGCTCTCCTCAAGCGGTTTATCGACCGCCGCGCCCGAATCCTTGATGTAACCGTCATGATTCAAAAGGAAGTTGCGGATCGCCTGGCGGCAAGACCGCGAACGAAGTCCTACGGTCCGCTTTCCGTGCTCATTCAGTATTACGCCAACGTCACGTATGGATTAACGGTCCCGCCTGGGGCGTTTACTCCACCACCGAAAGTCGACTCGGCGGTCGTTCGTCTCGATTGGAAACCGAATTTGACGCAAGCCGACGCGTTCACGGATTTCGTACATGAAGCGTTTTCCTCACGCCGAAAAACACTCGCGAACAATCTACGTGCGATTTCGCCAACCATCGGGCGCGAGCAGATCCTCAAATGCCTTACCCTTGCCGGGATCAGTGCAGGTGCGCGCCCGGAAGAGCTGACCGTCGACGAATTTTTGCGTGTGTATAATCAATTGAAGATGAGCGGATGCGAACGCAAATAAGATGACGGATCAGACACTCGAAGTCGTTCCTCTTGGCGGACTCGGGGAATTCGGCATGCACATGATGGCGTTCCGTTCGAACGGGGCGATCGTCGTCGTGGACGCGGGGGTGATGTTTCCGGATGAGGAACTGCTGGGTGTCGACATCATTGTTCCCGACATTACTTACCTGCTCGAAAACAAGAACGAAGTCCAGGCCATTTTCCTCACACATGGCCACGAAGATCACATCGGGGCCCTGCCCTTCATTGTTCCGTACCTGAACGTTCCCATATATGGGTCGAGCTTCACGATGGCCCTCGTCCGGAATAAATTGGAACAACACGGAATGTTGAACGAAGCGCAGCTCCACATCGTCAAGGATAAGGATGAGGTTGCAGTAGCTTCTTTCAGCGTGCAGTTCTTTCACGTCACGCATTCGATCGTCGATGCGTTCGCGCTCGCCATCAAAACCCCCGCCGGAACAATCATCCACACAGGCGATTTCAAGATCGATCCGACACCGATGGACGGAAAACTATTCGATCTTCATACGCTGGCGGCATATGGCGATCAAGGAGTGCTGGCTCTCTTCTCCGATAGCACGAATGCCGAACATGCCGGTTACACCGCCTCTGAACGCTCGGTGAATGATCGTTTCGAGTCGATTTTTCGCACAGCACAGGGCCGGATCGTTCTTTCGTGTTTCACATCCTCCATTCCACGCCTTCAATTGGTGATCGATCAGGCGAAACAATACGGCCGGCTCGTCAGCTTTCTCGGGCGGCGGATGATCGAGAACACAGACATCGCAGATCAACTCGGGTTCCTGAAAATCCCGCCTGGGCTGGGGATCCGTTCCAAAGAAATTGGCAATCACCCGCGCAACAAAGTTTGCGTTGTTTCCGGCGGATGCCAGGGAGAACCCATGTCGGCCCTGTCGCGGCTGGCGCTCGACGATCACAAAGATTTCAAAATTGAAGAAGGCGATACCGTCGTGTTGTCCGCCAGGCATATTCCCGGTAACGAGCGCGCGATCGGCCGCATGATGGACCACTTTTACCGCCGGCGTGCGGAAATCTATTATGCCGATGGAAGCCAGCCGCCCGTGCATGTCAGCGGACATGCCAGTGAAGAAGAGTTGAAACTCGTTGTGACCCTCGTAAAGCCCAAATACTTCATTCCGATACATGGCACGTACCGCCAGCTTCAGCGCCACGCCAAATTGGTGGAGAAAACGTCCGTCGTCGGCGGCAAGGTCATCGTTGCTGAAACCGGCGACATCCTGCGTTTCGGTCCCGCAGGCGCCGAAATCGCCGGCAAAGCGCCTGTCGGCCGGGTATTGATCGACGAAGGCAGCCTCGAGGAAGTGGAGGAGGTGGTCATCCGTGACCGCCGGCACATCTCCGAAGATGGCATTATTCTGCCGATTATTGCCATCAATAAGCAGACGGGAATGATGGAAATCCCTCCAGAAATCGTCTTCCGGGGCGTTGCATTCATTGAGGAAGAGCGCCTCCTCAGCGAGAGCCGCCAGATGTTATTCGATACGATCAACAACGCGTCTGTTGAGGAACGCGGCGACTGGAGCGTGATCAAAGAAAAAATCCGGAAAGATTTGAAGAAGTTCTTTTATAAGCAAACTGCGAAGCGTCCGTTCATCCTTCCGGTAATCTTGGAGATCTGATTGCATTTCCCTTGTCCCAGTGGGAAAGGAATTGTCGAAACATTATGACGATTTTTCAGGCGATCATCTTCGGAACCGTGCAAGGCCTCACCGAGTTTCTGCCAATCTCCAGCACAGCCCATCTCATTCTGCTGCCGTGGGCTGCAGGATGGCCCGACCCCGGCCTTTCTTTCGACGTCGCACTTCACTTAGGTACGCTGGTGGCTCTGCTCATTTACTTTTGGCCGGATTGGATGGCATTGATCAGTTCGGCGTTGGGTGTCGTTCGAGGCCGCACCAAGGCGCCTGATGCTCGAATGGCCATGATGATCGTCATCGCCACCATCCCGGGAGCCGTCGCCGGGGCCCTGTTCGAACATAAAGTCGAGGATGCCTTACGGGCGCCACAGGTCATCGCGCTCATGTTGATTGCGCTCGCCTTGGTCCTTGTTGTCGCAGAACTCATAGGACGCCGAAAGAAAAGTCTCGATGAAATATCGTGGGGTGATGCGATCATGGTGGGGATCGCACAAGCGTTGGCCATCGTGCCCGGCGTTTCGAGGTCCGGGGTTACGATAAGCGCCGGGCTGTTCGCCAGCATGAAACGCGAGACGGCGGCCCGCTTCTCGTTTTATCTTTCGACCCCGCTGATCGCCGGAGCCGTCGCCAAGAAAACTTTGGACGTCATCAAAGAGGGCGCCACCATCGACCGTTTGTTACCGTTCGTGGTCGGCATTGTCGTCTCGGGCCTGGTGGGTTATCTGGCCATCGCGTTCATGCTTCGGTTTCTCCAGACACGTACCACATATTTGTTTGTTTACTATCGGATCGTACTAGGTATTGCGGTGCTTCTCGCAATCTGGACAGGAATCCGATAAAATCCGTTCGTGGCTTTCACGACGTATCTCGTACCGACCGATCACCGCCGGATAAACGAGTTTGTAGGATTGCTGCTGCTGACTTTTGCCGTCCTATCCGGCCTGAGCCTGGTGTCTTTCAATCCGGACGATCCATCATTCAATATCAGTCGGAATCCTCACTTCGAAGC
>JACXTT010011769.1_pt1 | contig 11670 bp, 8 predicted proteins | sample 9270951 | NCBI WGS metagenome assembly JACXTT01 (sample SAMN15532306, study PRJNA645909) | rock metagenome | isolation source: weathered quartz diorite | place: Puerto Rico | collected 2017-06-21 | reverse complement strand
GGCCCTTCTCCGGCCGGATGTCGGCGTACTGGAGATCGATGAGGTGCAGCTTCGCGTCGTCCCAGTCCAGCCCGTCACGATCGCGGTAGGACTCGAGGAGCTTGAGCTTCGCGACCCAGTCGAGCTCGGTCGCGCACTCGAACGGATCCCGCTCGAGCCGGGTCAGGGTCGATTCCCAGCGGGCGAGGACGTCGGCCGTGGCCGGATCGACGTCGGAGCCGTGCCGCTCGGCGACGTAGGCGCTGGCGAGGGTGAAGTACTCCCACTGGAGCTGGACCGCGGTCAGCGTCTGCCCACCCTCGCGTTCGAGCAGGTAGGACAGACCGGGGTCGTGCGAGACGGCGCGCAGGGACGCGACCGGGTTGGACACCGAGAGGTCCCCGGTGATGTACCGGTTCTCGATCATGTCCAGCACCAGCGCAGTCGTGCCGACCTTGAGGTACGTCGAGATCTCGGACAGGTTCGCATCACCCAGGATCACGTGCAGGCGCCGGTACTTCTCCGGGTCGGCGTGCGGTTCGTCGCGGGTGTTGATCAGCGGCCGCTTGAGGGTGGTCTCCAGGCCGACCTCGACCTCGAAGAAGTCCGAGCGCTGCGCGATCTGGAACCCGTGCTCGCGGCCCTCCTGTCCGATCCCGACCCGCCCGGCGCCGCAGACCACCTGACGGGAAACGAAGAACGGGATCAGGTGCCGCACGATGTCCCCGAAGGGCGTGGACCGGCTCATCAGGTAGTTCTCGTGGGCACCGTAGGAGGCGCCCTTGTTGTCGGTGTTGTTCTTGTACAGCACCAGGTCGGGTTCACCGGCCACCGAGGCGAAGCGGCAGGCGTCCAGCGCGATTTGCTCCCCCGCCTTGTCCCACAGGACCGCATCCATCGGGTTGGTGACCTCGGGAGTGGAGTACTCGGGGTGGGCGTGGTCGACGTACAGGCGGGCACCGTTGGTGAGGATCACGTTGGCCAGGCCGAGGTCCTCGTCGGTCAGCTGGCTGGGGTCGGCCACCTCGCGGGCCAGGTCGAAACCGCGCGCGTCGCGCAGCGGTGACTCCTCCTCGAAGTCCCACCTGGCCCTGCGTGCGTGCAGCTCCGCACTCGCGTACGCGTTGACCAATCTGGTGCTCGCCACCATCGGGTTGGCATGGGGCTGACCGACGACGGAGATGCCGAACTCCGTCTCGGTCCCCATGACCCTGCGCACACTCATGTCGCGAAGGGTACGCGGGCTTGTCCACAGGCACTGAGGGCGGACTCGGTACGGGTGGTGCGCGTGTTAGTTTCGACGGCACCCGGAATGTCCACATCCCCGACGGGAGTCACGTCTTGCTGCGCACCGGCACTGCCCGACGGGCCGGCGGTCTCGCCACCCTGATCGCACTGCTCATCGCGTGCCTCGCCCTGGGAGCGCTGGGCGCGTCCGCCGGAGCCACCCCGGGAGCGCCGGGCGCACCCGGCGTCACGACCTCTCCGAGCCCGGCCGCGGCCACCAGCACGGCCACTCCGGCGGCTACGAGCGACACCAGCGCGCCACCACCGTCCCCGTCACTCGTGGCCCGCCCGGACAGCGCGGCGATCCCGACCGACTCGCATCTCTACGTCGACGTGCTGGCCAACGACACCTGCAACGGCGTGACCCCGTGCACCGTCGAGAACATGGCACCGCCGCCGTCGCCGCGGATGACGGCGACCGGGCCGACGGGCTGGACCATCTCGATCACGACCAAGGGCGTGATCAGGGTCGACGTCCCGCCGGACACCACGGCCGGCACCCGCATCGTCACCTACACGATCACCGACCCGCAGACGCCGCAGCCGGTCAGCGGGATCCTCAAGGTCCTCGTCAAGCTGCAGCCGACGCCGCAGAAGTTCACCCCGCCGCAGGGCACGAAGTTCAGCCACGCGTTCGTCAAGGGTTCGAGCTACCAGATCCGCACCCAGATCCTGCGCACGATCAAGAGCACTCCCAAGGGTGCCCAGATCAAGATCCTGAGCTGGTCGTTCAAGAGCCAGGTGCTGCGTGACGCCCTGGTCGCGGCGAAGAAGCGCGGGGTGAGCGTCCAGGTCATCCTCGCCGGGCGGTCCAACGTCAACAACTCCGACTACGGCTTCCTGCTGAAGAACCTCGGCGCGAATCGCTACGGCAAGAGCGTGACCACCGGCAGCTGGGTCTACCGCTGCTCGCACTCCTGCCGCGGGACCACCGGGACGATGCACGCCAAGGTCTACCTCTTCAGCCAGGCCTACAACACGCTCTGGGTGTCGATGACCGGGTCGGGGAACATGACCGACTTCGCCGGGCAGGGCCAGTGGAACCAGATGTTCACGAACACGAACAACAAGCCGGCGTTCGACGCGCTCTACAACGTCTTCCAGCAGGCCAAAACCGACAAGCCCGCCCACCCCCAGCAGCTGACGATCACGCTGCCCACGACGACGTTCTTCTTCGCGCCCTTCGCGACGCCCACGGTCAAGTCCGACTTCATGAACGCGGCACTCAACAAGGTCAGGTGCACCGGCAACTCTGCGTTCCCCAACGGTCGGACCAGGATCCGGATCGCGATGTACACCTGGCGCGACAGCCGCGGCACCTGGCTCGCACGCACGGTCAGGCGGCTGTGGGACCAGGGCTGCGATGTCCGGATCATCTACGCGATCATCAGCACCGGACTCAAGGGCATCCTCTACTCACCTGCCGGACGTGGCCGGATCCCGATGCGCCAGACACTGCTCGTCGACCAGAAGCACCAGCCCGTCTGGTACCTGCACGACAAGTACATCGCCATCGAGGGCAACATCAACGGCCACCCGAACTCGTACGTCGCGTACCAGGGCTCGTTCAACTTCTCCGACCTGGGGCTGACCTCCGACGAGAACTTCCAGCGTCTTCCCGGTGCCGCCTGGACGACGCCGTACTTCACCGACTTCAGCCAGATCTGGCAGCAACCGGAGACCAGGGCGCCGGACCCGTTCAACTACGTGCTCCCCGAAGAGCGGATCGTGCTCGGCCGCGGCGTCTACCGGTACATGGAACCGAACTGATCTTCCCGATCAGCGTCGCCAGCGGCTGCGCAGCTCGGCGATCCGCCACGACAGCACCCGCGTGAGCGCCTCGCGGGCGATGGACCCGGACATCTTCGACGTGCCGACCAGACGGTCGGTGAAGGTGATCGGGACCTCGGTCGTGACCAGTCCGCGGCGCTCCGCGCGCCAGGTGTTCTCGATCTGGAACGAGTAGCCGTTCGACTCCGAGTCGAGCACCTCGATCGTGCGCAGAGCCGTCGCACGGAACGCCTTGTACCCGGCGGTGGTGTCGTGGACCGAAACGCCCAGCACCAGTCGCACGTAGACGTTGCCGCCGCGCGAGATCATCCGGCGGTGCCAGGCCCAGTTCTCCACTCCCCCGCCGCGGACGTAGCGCGAACCGACGGCCACGTCTGCCGAGTCGAGCGCTGCGAAGAGCGCGGGCAGCCGCTCCGGCGGGTGGGACAGGTCCGCGTCCATCTGGGCGATCTGCTCGTAGCCCTGATCGAGTGCCCAGGCGAAACCAGCCCGGTACGCCGCCCCGAGACCGCCCTTGCCCGGCCGGGTCACCAGGTGGACCACGGTGCCGAACGAGGGGTGCGCGGCCACGACGTCAGCGGTGCCGTCCGGGCTGCTGTCGTCGACGACGAGCACATGGCACTCGGGCGCTGCCGCGTGCACCTCGTCGATGACCCGGCGTACGTTCTCGGCTTCCTCGTAGGTGGGGATCACGACGATGCGCCGCAGGCCGGCGGTCATGGCAGCTGCCGCCCGGTGCAGGGTCCGTGGCCGACGACAGCCGGGCGGTCCAGGCCGACGTGCAGGTAGATCGCCCGGCCGCACACGGTCGCGACCTGGGTGTACTGGTCGCGGATCAGCCCCATCGCTCCGCTCGCTGCCATCCGGTTCACCGCGGCGCGACCGCGCACCACGATCCAGGTCGGCGCCGACGGCCCGGCGAGGACGCTGCGCATCCTGGTCATCTGGTGGTCCAGGATGGCGGCCGGCAAGCTCCACAGGTACGGGTACGGCGAGCTCAGGCCGCTGGTGAACACGACGTCACCGCCGCCGAAGGCGGTGACCACCGTGTCGCCCGGTTGCGCAGAGGCAGCGAGGGCGTGACCGATCGTCGTCCCCGAGATCGGCAACGGGTGCCTGATGGAGGTCACGACCGCCACCAGGGTCGAGGCGATCAGCACCGTGGTGACGACCGTGTAGAGCCTCGGCGCGGCAGCGATCACCGCGCCAGCCCCCAGCGCGAGGGCCGGGACGGTCTCGACCAGGTAGTGCAGCCAATAGCTGCCGCCGGCCAGGATCGAGGCGGCCGAGTACACCAGGGTCACGGCGACGCCGAGTGCGACCGCCGGGGAGCTGACCTTGCGGAAGCCGACGAACACGAAGGCAGCCAGGACCAGCGGAACGCCGGTGCGCAGGAAGGCGGTGGCCATTAGACCGAACTGAATCCCGGTGGCATCTGCCCCCGCTGCGGCGATCGCGTGGGCAGCCTTGAGCCGGAACGGGTAGGTCGCCTCGTAGACACCACCCGGGGAGGTCCCGTGCAGCATCGCCCAGGCCATCACCACGACGTAGCAGCCGACGGCTCCGGCTGCCGCGAACCCGACCACGCGGACGAAGGTCTGCCGGGTCAGCGTCCCGGTCCGCCAACCCATCCCCCAACATGCGGCGGCGAACACGACGACGTCGGCCATGTTCTGCTTCACCAGCAGTGCCGCGACCGCCGCGGCCCCTGCGCCGGCAGCGCACGCCCACTGGCGCCGCTGCGTGACGGGCTGGATCACAACGATGGCGAGCCGGATCCCGAGGGCCAGGAACGGCACCGACAACAGCTCGCCGTTGACGTCGAGGGCGCCGTACAGGGGGCTGGCGAGCAACGCCCCCGCCACGACCGCGGAACCGATCCGGCCACGCTGGCCGAACGCCCGACCACCTGCCGATGCCAGGAACGCCACCCCGAGCGCCGCGGCGACGGCTCCGATGACCTCGAGGCTGACGAACCCTCCGGTGTGGGCGGCGATCGCGAAGATCGTGATGAGCAGAGGCGGTCGATCCACCCAGTAGTGCCCGTAGAGCTCGTGGCCACCTGCGTGCCACTGTCCGCCCAGCGCGAGGAAGCCACCCTCGTCCGGCGTCGGACCGTCGCGGAGCATGAGCATCCGCAGTACGACGACCGCTGCCACCACCCCCACGGTGACCGCGTGGGTGCGGGCAGCGGAAGCCAGACGCGGGTTCAGAGGTACTGGCCGGTGTTCGCGACCGTGTCGATCGAGCGTCCGGGTTCGGTGCCCTGCTTGCCGGTGATCAGGGTGCGGATGAAGACGATCCGCTCGCCCTTCTTGCCGGAGATCCGGGCCCAGTCATCCGGGTTCGTGGTGTTCGGCAGGTCCTCGTTCTCCTTGAACTCGTCCACGCACGCCTGGAGCATGTGCTGGACCCGCAGACCCTTCTGGTCGTTGTCGAGGAGGTCCTTGATCGCCATCTTCTTGGCCCGGTCGACGATGTTCTGGATCATCGCGCCCGAGTTGAAGTCCTTGAAGTACAGGACTTCCTTGTCGCCGTTTGCGTACGTGACCTCGAGGAACCTGTTCTCGTCGGTCTCGGTGTACATCCGCTCGACAGTCGCCGTGATCATGCCGGCCACCGTGGCCGCGCGGTCGCCGCCGAACTCGGCGAGGTCGTCCGCGTGCAGCGGCAGGCTGGGAAGGAGGTACTTGGAGAAGATGTCGCGCGCCGACTCGGCGTCGGGCCGTTCGATCTTGATCTTCACGTCCAGACGGCCGGGCCGCAGGATCGCCGGGTCGATCATGTCCTCCCGGTTCGAGGCACCGATGACCAGCACGTTCTCGAGCAGCTCGACACCGTCGATCTCGCTCAGCAGCTGCGGCACGATCGTGTTCTCCACGTCCGAGGAGACGCCGGAGCCACGGGTGCGGAAGAGCGAGTCCATCTCGTCGAAGAACACGATCACCGGCGTGCCGTCGCTGGCCTTCTCGCGAGCACGCTGGAAGACCAGCCGGATGTGCCGCTCGGTCTCGCCGACGTACTTGTTGAGCAGCTCGGGACCCTTGATGTTCAGGAAGTAGGACTTCCCCTCCTGCCCCGTCTTGGCCGCGACCTTCTTGGCCAGCGAGTTGGCGACCGCCTTCGCGATCAGCGTCTTGCCGCACCCCGGAGGGCCGTAGAGCAGCACGCCCTTCGGTGGCTTGAGCTGGTGCTCCAGGAACAGCTCCGGGTGCAGGTACGGCAGCTCCACCGCGTCGCGGATGGCGTCGATCTGGCTCGCCAGCCCGCCGATGTCGTTGTAGTCGATGTCGGGGACCTCTTCGAGGACCAGCTCCTCGACCTCGGACTTCGGGACCTTCTCGTAGACGTAGCCCGAACGGCCGTCGAGCAGAAGCGAGTCACCGGCGCGCAGCTTCTCGGTCTGCAGCGGCTGCGCCAGCCGGACGACCCGCTCCTCGTCGGCGTTCGCGATGATCAGGGCCCGCTCGCCGTCGGCGAGCATCTCCTTGAACATCACGACCTCGCCGATCTCCTCGAACTCCAGCGCCGCGACCACGTTGAGCGCTTCGTTGAGCATGACCTCCTGACCCTTGGTCAGACTGTCGAGGTCGACCGCGGGACTGACGGTCACGCGGAGCTTGCGGCCGCCGGTGAACACGTCGACCGAGTCGTCGTCGTTGCGGGCCAGGAAGGTGCCGAACCCGGTCGGCGGCTGCGCGAGCCGGTCGACCTCCTCCTTCAGCGTCATGATCTGGTCACGGGCCTCGCGCAGCGTGCCGGCGAGGCGCTCGTTCTGAGCGGTGACGGCCGCGAGCGAGCGCTGGGTGTCGACCAGGCGCTGGTCGAGCTCGCGTGCGGACCCGGGCGCGTCAGCCAGACGGCGCCGCAGGTCGGCGACCTCGGCCTCGAGGAACGAGAGCTGGTTGAGCAGCTGAGCCGTGTCCTGTTCGTCAGCGCCTGTCATCGGACCTCACCTCCACGTCATCGTTCGGTGATTCGACCCTACCCGCGCAACTGTCTCCATGCTCAGAAGATTCGTCACGTGTTGGCCACGGTGTAGGTGAAATGGTGCACCAATGAATTTCAGGTTCCGGGGTCGGATCCCGGGTCCAGGGCGCCACCGTCGGCCAGATCGGTCGGTCGTGGGCCCGAGTAGTCCTCGCCGTACGCGCCGGGGGCCGGACGGCGCTTCTTGCGGGGTGCGAGCTGGCCCGGGGCCATCCTGCGTGCGGTGACCAGGAAGCCGGTGTGCCCGTTCATCTTGTGGCTGGGCCGAACGGCGAGACCCTCGACGTGCCACTCCCGGACCAGCGTCTCCCAGGGTTGCGGCTCGGTGAACTCTCCGTGCGCCCGCAGCGTCTCGACGACCTTCCCGAGCTGGGTGGTGGTGGCGACGTACGCGACCACGACGCCCCCGGGCACCAACGCCTCGGCCACGGCGTCGACGCACTCCCAGGGTGCGAGCATGTCGAGGACGACCCGATCGACCGTGCCGGCAGCATCGACGCCGCCGATCGACTCGACCAGGTCACCGACGGTCAACTGCCAGGCCGGGTGCTCACCACCGAAGAACTGGGTCACGTTCTTGCGGGCGACGTCCGCGAACTCCTCGCGGCGCTCGTACGACGACACCCGACCGGTCGGCCCCACGGCACGCAGCAACGAGCAGGTCAACGCCCCGGACCCGACGCCGGCCTCGACCACCCGGGCGCCCGGGAAGATGTCCGCCATCGCGACGATCTGGGCAGCGTCCTTCGGGTAGACGACCGCCGCACCTCGCGGCATCGACACCACGAACTCGGCGAGCAGCGGACGGAACACGAGGTACTCGCCACCCGAGGTGGACGCCACGGTGAAGCCCTCGTCACGGCCGATCAGCTCGTCGTGCTCGATGCCGCCCCGGTTGGTGTGGAAGGACTTGCCCGACTCGAGGCAGATGTTGTGGCGTCGTCCCTTGCCGTCGACGAGACGAACCCACTCCCCGGGCCGCAGCGGCCCGCGGCTGACGCCGGACCACGCCTGCCCGCCTGCCTGGTCGGTCATCTGTCCACTCTCCTCGTTCGTGCTGTGCCGCCTGCCCTCATGCCCCGGCGCCGGCTTCGAAAGCCGCATCCACGTCCGCCGTCACCAGCAGTCCGTAGAGCGATCCGTCCGGTTCGACCAGGACGTATTCGTTGGCCGGGGTGCGCGCCATCGCGCGGATCAGGTCCTCGCCGGCGGAGTCCGCCGGGAGCACCAGACCAGCGGTCAGCGTACGGGCTACCGAGCTGACCGGCACCCAGGGGCGCCGTTCCTCGGGAATCGAGAGCAGCGCGGCCTCGTGGACGATGCCGACCAGGCTCTGGTCAGCGGCGTGTACGACGATCCCGCCGGCGTCGAGCTCCTGCGCACGGCGTACCGCTTCGGCGACCGACAGGTCCTCGGCCACGGCGACCACCCGCCGGGCCAGCGGGCGCGCTTTCAGGGCAGGGAGACGTTGACGCAGCCGGGCGTTGATCAGCGAGGCACTGGCTCCGGACCACAGGAACGCAGCCATCAGGCAGCCGTAGAAGTAGTCGTAGGTGCTGGCCGAGCGATCGAACAACGGGGGCACGAGCAGGGGCGAGACGAGCGCGAGGGCCGCGGCTGCCCGGCCACCCCAGGCTGCCGCGATCGTGCCGGTGTGCATGTTGCCGCGCGCTTGCCACACGATGGCGCGCAGCACCCGGCCACCGTCGAGCGGGAGTCCCGGGATGAGGTTGAGCACGCCGACGACGAGGGTGGCTCCGGCCAGACCCTCGAGCGCCAGCCGTGGCAGGCCGTCCGGCACCGTCGGGAGCAGCGCCAGCGCCGCCCCACCGAGGACCAGAGAGGTCAACGGACCGACGACCGCCACCTTGAACTCCTGGGCCGCCGTGCCCGACTCGCCCTCGATCTCGGTGGCGCCACCGAGGAACTGCAGGCTGATCGAGCGCACCTTCAGACCGACGCGCAGTGCCATCAACGCGTGCGACAGCTCGTGCAGGAACACCGAGCCGTAGAGCAGGACGGCGAAGGCGAGACCGGCCACGTACTTGCCGGCACCCAGTCCGGGGTGCACCTGGTCGACGCGCGGCGCCATCACGACGGCGATCAGCACCGCGACCAGCACCCACGACGCCCGGACGTAGATCGCGATCCCCCGGAACCGGCCGATCCGGAGCGTGCCGGGCGGTTGCAACGCAGGTCGGGATTCGTCGGGGGCCACAGCGAAACGCTAGCGCCCCGGTGTTCTGTCGGCGCCAGAGCCTAGGGTGAGGTCCATGGCGAAGTCGGTGACCGACCAGGTCCGCAACGGGACCCCGGTCGACGGCGTCGACGTGATCGGTGCCCTCTCCCCCAGTCGCGCCGGCGACTTCAAGACCTGCCCGTTGATGTACCGCTACCGCACGATCGACCGGCTCCCCGAGCCGCCGTCGCCCGACGCCGTCCGCGGGACGGTCGTGCACAAGGTGCTCGAGGACCTCTTCGACCTGCCCGCTGCCGACCGCACCCCCGACCAGGCCGAGTCGATGATCGAGGCTGCCTGGAGCCACGTGCTCGAGGACGACGAACGGGCATCAGGCCTCTTCGACGAGGACCAGGGACACGAACGCGACGCCTGGCTCGCGTCCTGCCGCTCGGTGCTGCGCAAGTACTTCGACCTCGAGGACCCGACCGCTCTGGAACCGGCCGAGCGCGAGCTGTACATCGAGACGTTGCTGGACTCCAAGCTCTTGCTGCGTGGCTTCGTCGACCGCATCGACGTTGCACCCAACGGCGCCATCAGAGTGGTCGATTACAAGTCCGGGCGCTCGCCCGGCGAGAGCTTCGAGGCGAAGGCGCTCTTCCAGATGCGCTTCTACGCGCTGGTGATCTGGAAGACGCGCGGGGTGATCCCGGCGATGCTGCGGCTGATCTACCTGGGCAACGGCGAGCTGGTCAGCTACGCGCCCGACGAGCAGGATCTGCGCTCGACCGAGCGCCAGCTCGAGGCTCTCTGGGTGGCGATCCAGCGCGCGCACGAGACCGGCGACTGGCGTCCGCGCAAGAGCCCGCTCTGCTCGTGGTGCAGCTTCCAGGAGTTCTGCCCGGAGTTCGGCGGCACGCTGCTGCCACTACCGGTCCAGGAACCGTCCGAGGTCGTCGACCTCGACCTCGGCGAGTGAGTCGACGAACACCCGCCGCTCTCCGTCGAGCACCGGCACGTGGTTCGGCACCACCAGCACGGTGCAGCCGGCTGCCACCGCGGACTTTGCGCCCGTGTTCGAATCCTCGATCGCCACGCAGTCGGCCGGATCGACGCCCAGCTCAGCGGCCGCACGCAGGTAGGGCTCGGGATGCGGCTTGCCGATGGTCACCGTGTCACCGGTCACCACGGTCGCGAACGTCCCTTCGGGGAGCGCCTCGAGCACTGGCGCGACGAACCGCTCGTACGACATGGTGACCAGGGCGCACGGGATCCCGGCGTCGACCAGTCCGGCGAGCAACTGGCGCGCCCCGGGCTGCCACGGCACCGACTCGGAGATCCTGGCGACCACGCCGTCCAGTAGGCGTTCGACGATCACCGCGGGTTCGAGGTCAACGCCTCCGTGCCGACGGATGTACTCGGCCGAGACCAGCAGGTCGTTGCCGACCAGGTTCAGGGCGTGCTCCATCGACCAGGTGCCGCCGTACTCGGCGACGAGCGCGAACTCGACCTCGATCCAGTACGGCTCCGTGTCGACCAGGGTGCCGTCCATGTCCCAGAGGACGGCGGCCGGCCTAGTCCTCAGGGTTGTAGCCGAGGTTCGAGCCGAGCCAGCGCTCGGCCTCCTTGAGCGTCCAGCCCTTGCGGGTGGCGTAGTCGGCCACCTGGTCCTGGGCCAGTCGGCCGACCACGAAGTACTGCGAGTCCGGGTGCGAGAAGTACCAGCCGCTGACCGCGGCGCCGGGCCACATCGCCATCGACTCGGTCAGCTCGATGCCGGCGTTGTTCTCGACGTCCAGCAGCTTCCAGAGGGTTTCCTTCTCGGTGTGCTCCGGGCAGGCCGGGTAGCCCGGAGCCGGCCGGATGCCGACGTACTTCTCACCGATCAGCGCCTCGTTGTCCAGCTCCTCGTCCGGCTGGTAGCCCCAGAACTCCTTGCGGACGCGTTCGTGCATCCGCTCGGCGAAGGCCTCGGCCAGCCGGTCGGCGAGCGATTCCAGCAGGATCGCGCTGTAGTCGTCCAGAGCCGCCTTGAACTCCGTGATCTTGTCCTGGCTCCCGAGACCAGCCGTGACCGCGAACGATCCGACCCAGTCCTCGAGCCCGGTCTCCTTGGGCGCGATGAAGTCACCCAGTGACCGGTTCGGCACGCCCTCGCGGTGCTCACCCTGCTGGCGCAGGTTGCGCAACACGTGGCTGACCTCGGTACGGGTCTCGTCGGTGTAGACCTCGATGTCGTCACCGACGGCGTTGGCAGGGAAGAAGCCGATCACGCCGTTGGCAGTCAGCCACTTCTCCTTGATCAGCCGGTCGAGCATGTCCTGGCCGTCGTCGTACAGCTTGCGGGCAGCCTCGCCCGACGCCGGGTTGTTGAGGATGTCGGGGAACTTGCCCTTCATCTCCCAGGCGTTGAAGAACGGCTGCCAGTCGATGTACTCGCGCAG
>JACXTT010011768.1_pt1 | contig 11670 bp, 9 predicted proteins | sample 9270951 | NCBI WGS metagenome assembly JACXTT01 (sample SAMN15532306, study PRJNA645909) | rock metagenome | isolation source: weathered quartz diorite | place: Puerto Rico | collected 2017-06-21 | reverse complement strand
ATTTGTGGGGCGGAGAGGGGGGGGAGAGGGCAGGCGTAGGAGGAGGGGCGAAGAGGGACCACCCCGCGGCCGCTTGGCCAACCTCGCGGTCATCTACGGCATATTCGCCTTTCACCAGGGGCGCATCGTCAGAACGGCGGGGGACTCGGTGCTTGCCGAGTTTGCCAGCGTGGTCGAAGCCGTGCGCTGCGCTGTCGAAGTGCAGGAGGCGCTGAAAACCCGAAATGAATCGCTGCCGGATCACCGCAAAATGTATTTCCGCGTTGGCGTCAATCTGGGTGACGTGGTCGTCAAAGACGACGACCTGCTGGGCGACGGCGTCAATGTCGCGGCGCGCCTGGAAACCATGGCCGAACCCGGCGGCATCTGCATCTCGTCTTCTGTCTACGACCAGATCACAGGCAAGCTGGACTTGGGCTTCCACGACATCGGCGAACAGGCGCTGAAGAATATTTCACGCCCCATACGGGTATACCGCCTGTCGGGGGCCGTGCCAGCCATGCGGCTCGCACCACCGGCACCAGCATCCTCACCGCTGCGCCGCTACCGAGCCTGGTTCGCCGGGGCCGCTGCGCTCGCACTGGGGCTGGCCGGCCTGGCATTGTGGCCAAGCCGGCCATTGCAAACCACGCTGCAAGCAGCACCAACGACAGCAAGCACGGCCCCGCCGGCAGCACCCGCAGTAGCCGCCAGCACACCGGCAAGCAGCGCTGTCGTGGCAAACGTGGCCGCCAGCGCACAGCCCACGTCCGGCACCCCGCCCGCGCGCGTCAAGAATGCCAGCCTACCCGCGGTGGCTGCCGCCGCTGCCCCGGCATCCAAAGTCGTCACCTCTACCGACATGACCTTGGCCCAGTGGCAAAAATTGATAGGAACCTCATCCGACGGCGCCCGTGTGCTGCGCTTTCTTGAACTGCACCCCACGCAGTTTGCCGAGTTGCGGGCCGCTGCCGACAAAGGCCAGCCCGAGGCCCAGGGCAACCTGGCACGCATGTACAACAACGGCTGGGGAGCCCCCAGGGACAAAGACCAGAGCGTCTATTGGGCCAAAAAGGCTGCGGACCAGGGCAACGCCTTGGGCCAGAACTACATAGGGCAGGCATACTTCCAAGGCGACGTCGTCGCCAAAGACCTGCAGCAGGCCCAGCGCTGGTACCGCCTGTCCGCAGAGCAGGGCTTCCCCGTCGCCCAGTCCAACCTGGCATGGATGTACATGAACGGTCAGGGCGTCGCCGCTGACGCCACACAGGCGGTCCGCTGGTTTCGCAAAGCCGCGGAACAGGGCAACGGCAACGGCCAAAGCGGACTGGGCTTTGCGTATGAGCGCGGGCGCGGCGTTGCGCGCGACGACGCCGAAGCCGTCAAGTGGTACCAACTGGCCGCCGAGCAAGGCTTTGCCGACGCCCAAAGCGGCCTGGGCTTCATGTACCTGGAAGGGCGCGGCATAGCCAAAAATGACGTCGAAGCCCTGAAGTGGATACGGCGTGCCGTCGACCAGAGCAACGCCGGCGGACAAAACCTCTTGGGCCTGGCATTCGAGCGGGGCCAGGGCGTAGAGAAAAACGAGGTGGAGGCTGTCAAATGGTACCGCCTGGCAGCCCAGCAGGGCCTGCCCATCGCGCAAAGCAACCTGGGCTGGTTGTACTTCAACGGCAAGGCAACGCGCAACGACGCCGAGGCGCTGCGCTGGTTCAAGGCCGCCGCCGAGCAAGGCGAGGCCAGTGGCCAAAACGGACTGGGCCTCGCATATGAACGCGGCCAAGGCGTTACCAAAGACATAGTGCAGGCAGCCGCCTGGTACCGCAAAGCCGCAGACAATGGCAGCCCCCAGGCAAAGGCCAACCTGGCTAGACTTCAATAGGCTGCCGCCAGCCGCTTGCCGCACACACCCATGGCAAGCTTAGCGTGGTCTACGCAATCCAGTGGGATCTGCCCGTCACAAAACATTGTGTGATGGTTCTCAGGTTGGCAGAATTCCACCGCTCTTTGTCACGCCCCTTCGACCGCCCTGTCAGATACTGTGCGCGTTGTCACACACATCGCCACCGCACAACCATGCCCCTCGTTTTCCGCGTCTCCACCCTCACCACCGCCACGCGTACCGCGTTGTCGACGCTGGCATGCGTCACCGTCGCCACCCTGCTATCCGCCTGCGCCCACGGCCCCACGGCCCTTGACGCGCAGACCGGCAATCCGCCGCTGGCGCAGAAAATTGCGCTTTACCACGCGCGCTTTGGCCGCAGCCAGCCGCTGATCGCGGTGGTGGGTGACAACGCGCGCACCGAGCTTAGCGACTACGTCGTGCCCTATGGCGTGCTGTCGCAGTCCGGCGTGGCGCACGTCATGGCGCTGTCCACGCAGGGCGGCACCATCAACACCGTCACCGACATGGGCCAGCCCGGCTTTCGCCTTGAGAGCGAGGCCAGCATCGCGCAGTTCGACGCGCAGTTCCCCGACGGCGCGGACTACATCGTCGTGCCCGCCACGCGCAACGCCGACAGCTTGAAAACATGGATCGCGCAGCAGACGCAAAAGGGTGCCACCATCGTCAGCATCTGCAACGGCGCCATGGTCGTCGCCAACAGCGGTGCCATGGACGGCCACAGGGCCACCGCGCACTGGTCGTCGGAGGAAAGCCGCCTGCAGTTGCAGCCGCAGGTCCACTGGGTCAGGAACGCCCGCTATGTGGCCGATGGCAACTGGGTGTCCAGCTCCGGCGTCAGCGCGGCCATACCCACATCCGTGGCGCTGGTAGAGGCCATCGCCGGCCACGACGCCGCCGCCCTCCTGGCACAGCAGGTAGGCATTGACGACTGGAGCCCTACGCACAACAGCGATGCCTTCCAACCCCGCTTCGGCGTCAACCTGCTGGCCTATGCGCAAACCGTTTACACCAACCATTGGCTGCACACCAACGAGCGCATCGGTGTGCCCGCCGCAGAGGGCGTCAACGAAGTCGCGTTGGCGCTGACCGTCGACGCCTATTCCACCACCGGACGCAGCCAGGCCTTCGTCATCGCCCCCCGCACCGCGCCGTTGCGCACGCAGCATGGCCTGCGGCTGATACCCGACATGGCCGCAGCTGATGCAACAAAGACCAGCCCCGCATCCACATCCACACCAGCCCCCGTGGACCGCATGCTCAAGGCGCTGGACGACACCACCCCACCCGCCAAGGTGCTGGACCAGGCCCTGGCGGGCATCGCCGAGCTGTACGGCCACACCAATGCCTTTGGCGTGGCCCTGCTGCTGGAGTACCCCGGCCTGCGGGAGTGATCCTTCCAATCAATGACGGCAAACCGGCAACACGTTGACCGGACACCGACTACGGCCAGTAGATCGCTATTCACCCGCGCCGAATACCATGAATGCGGTCGGCCTCACTTTGCATCAGCGCAGCAAACTTCTGCGCCAGCGCAGCATCGTATTGTGGGTTGGGCTGCCCAAGAATGGTGGGCGCGCCAACCAGGGGCGTCCAATAGCCTTCACACTCCAGCCACGCTTGGTGGTGCGTACCGTTTTCGGCCAGCACCAGATGATGATTCTTCTTGCTCCCGGTGGCATCCGTGCAGAACGCCATCTCTGCATGCACCTTGGTGTAAAACTCCAAGCTACACGGCGGCTTGCCGCCCCTGGCACGCGCCTGCGCTGCCTGGTACAAGGGCATAAAGGCCAGCGCAGTCTTGCCCATATCTTTTGGGTCACCCATGCGTGTGGTGTAGCCGGCCTTGGACAATTGCCACTCATCGGGGCTCACGCCGTGCTCGGCGGCAATGGCATTCTCCTTAGCAAGATCACCGCCCGTGTCTGCCATGCGCGCGCACAGGTCGGCATATAGTTCAATTGAAATCATTGAATCCTCATTGAGAAATGAAAGGGAAAACTTTCTTATAGGCAGCCGGTACCCACTTGTTCAGACCGACCTCAGTACTTGACGTGGAAGATCACCGTCAAAGGGTTTTGAGCCGATTGGGACATCAAGCACCCCGGCACCTGCGGCGATGCCGGCTGCGCGGGGCCAGGCTTCAAACCTTGGTAGGGGTCGGGCTTGGTGGGCCCTACAGGCCAGATCATGACGCCGTAGGTACCGGGCTGGTTGGGCGCGTATACCGAAATCTTGTTGGGGAAACCGTAGAGCGGCTGCGGCAAATCGCTGGAAAATTCGCCAGCAGGCAAAGGATCTATGTGCACCATCACCTGGCAACCGGTGTTGCCGCCGGTCCCATTGACCGTCAGATGCACGGCGGCACCAGATGCAACATAGTCTTCGTCCAGCGTTACGCTGGTTATCGTAGGTGGCAAGGCCGCGGTCGCCGCGTGCGCGCCATTCTGGATGGGCAACGTGGTCGCGGTTACTACGGGGGCGCTGGACTTGGTCGGTGGTCGAACCGCGGGGCCCGTATTGTTATCCGCGGCATGTACTGCGGCAGCCAACAGGCCCCCACTGATGATGGTCGCTGCAATCCTCTTTGTGAAACCCAGCGGGCTGCGCTTGTGCTCTGACATGGTCTGGTCCTCAGTGAATGTAAGTTTGAGCCACCGCTGGGTGCTATCAGCATGTGCGCTCGCAGTCTGAGTCGCCCCACGCCCGTGCTGCGTTCACACGCGCCATGGGGTCGCACCGATGCGAAGTGGCGCAAAGACCCGAAAACCATAGAAAATTTCCGAATAGGCCGTGCCCGGAGAGAATTCTTAAGGAAGTCTGTGCGCAAAAACAGAAACAAATCATGCGGCACTGCGGCGTTCGTCGGGCGCATGTGCGCGGTCGCAGTGCCTTACCATTCACCGCCATGCCCCCACCCAAATACACCGCCTCGGAGATCGAACGCCGCTGGCTCGCAGACCTGGCACTCGTCGGCCCACTGCAAGCGCTCCAAAGCCGAGTCATCGAAGACCACTACATCAGTGCAAGCCATCTGCGCCTGCGCAAGATCAGTGAGCGTGCAGGTGCGAGTGCGGGAGCAGGCGAAGGCACACAAGCCAAAGCACAACCCGGCACCCTCTACAAACTCGGCAAAAAATACGGCAAAGGCCAGGACACAGACCAGAACACACAAGCCAGCCTGACCGAACCCGTCGTCAGCATCTACCTCACCGAGCAGGAGTTCAACACACTGTCCGCGCTGCCCGGCACCCGGGCCGTGAAATCACGCTACGCCGTCGCGGGTGGTGCCTTGGACATCTATGAGCTCCCCCATGCCGGGCTGGCGATTTTTGAGATCGAATTTCCAACCGAGAGCGCCGCCCATAGCTACCTGCCGCCCGCGTTTGCACGGCACGAAATCACCCGTGACCTGCGCTACAGCGGCTATGCCTTGACGCAGGCAGCAAGTGCCCCCCTCACACCTGTTTGTGCATGACCACGCAGTCCAAGGCAAAGCCACGCGGCGACTGGTACTGGCAGTCGCGTACCCGCACAAAACCACTGCGGCTGTAAAACACTACCGCGTTCAAGGTCGCTTCCAGGTGCAGGACGCTGATCGCGTGGGTGACGGCGATCTGCTCCAGGTGCCGCAACATTGCGCTGCCCAGCCCCTTGCGCATGTGGGCGGGGTCCACGAAGATGGCGTCCAACTTTCCGCTCGCCGCATCAACCGCGCCGCAAGCTTGGACGCGGCCATCCAGCTCCGCCACGTAAAACGACTGCGCCACTGCCTGGCCAAACCGGTTGGACGCAATTTCGCCAGCCGTCCATAGCGCAATGGCTTCGTCGGTATAAAAGCCGCGAGACTGCGCGCGAATCGCCCGGTTCCGTAGTGTGTGCACAGCCTGAGCGTCGTCAGCGCGGGCCTTGCGGATTTCAAGCTTCAGCACAGGTGCGCGCCCGTATTCGGCCTATTTACTACCAGGCACCTTGCCCTCAACCCCTTGCACATAAAAACTCACCCCGCGCAGAAACATGTCGTCGGCCACAACACCGTTGGCCAGTCTTTGCACGCCTTTGTTGTCTACGATGGGCCCTTTCCAGATGGTAAAAGTCTCGGCCTTGAGCCCGGCCTTGATGGCGTTGACTTTGGCAACGATGTGCGCCGGAACATCGCTGGCAATGGACACGATATCGATCGCACCTTCCTTCACACCCCACCAATACGCATGGCCGGGCGCGCTCCTGCCGTCCAATGCATCCCGCGTGGTCTTGATGTAGTACGGCGCCCAGTTGACGATGCTAGACGCCAGGTGCGCGGTGGGGGCGTAGGTGCGCATGTCGGAGTCCCAGCCAATGGCGCGCTTGCCCATGTTCTGCGCTGTTTTGAGAACCGCGTCAGAGTCCGTATTTTGAAACAGCACATCGGCACCGCCGTTTATCAGGCGGCTTGCGGCCTCGGCTTCCGTGCGTGGGTTGAACCACTCATTGATCCATACCACCCTGGTTTTGATTTTTGGGTTCACACTTTGCGCACCCAGCGTAAAGCTGTCGATGTTGCGCACGACTTCTGGAATCGCAACCGATGCCACCACACCCAGAGTGCCGGTCTTGCTCATCGCGCCCGCAACCACGCCTGCCAGATAGGCACCCTCATAGGTGCGGCTGTCGTAGGTGCTCAGGTTGTCGGCCGTCTTGTAGCCCGTGGCGTTCTGGAAGTTCACGCCCTTGTTGCCCGCAGCAAGCTTGCGCATGGGCTCCATATAGCCAAACGTCGTCCCGAAAATCAGCGTGTTGCCTTGCCGGACCATGTCGCGGAACACCGCCTCGCTGTCAAAGGCCTCTGGCACATTTTCCACATACGTGACCCGTACCTTGCTACCAAACTCTTTTTCCACCGCCAACCGCCCCTGATCGTGCGCATAGGTCCAGCCGCCGTCACCCACCGGCCCCACATATGCGAAGGCAATTTTCAATGGCGCGGGTTTGGGCGCTGGAGCCGGGGCAGGCGCAGCGCAGCCAACCAGTGCAGCCACCGCTGAAAACGCCATCCCCGTCAATAGGCAACGAACTTGTACAACGGTCATAGAGTTTGGAGGCAGGCTTTGGTATTTGAAATGCATGGGATAAAACACCGCGCCACGCGCACCGTGCCAGGGGACTATATCGTTTTTGCATAGTACCCCTGCTACACCCCGTTACAAACTAACTCGCGCATTTGCCCAAACAGTTCCTACACTGCAGGCAGGCGAAAGCCTTCCGCTTCACCTCCCTGGGCGGAGCCTGACTGAGTGATGACTGACAGGCTTATTACCCCGGCGCACTGCTGGGGTTTTTTTTGGCCGCTACACGGCCGGCAAGGTAAAACGGCGCAGCAGATACACCGTGGGAATGAAGGTCAGCCAGGGCGAAACGTAGAAGATGGACAGGTACCAGTACTGAATCAAATAGTGGGCGCCGTGGCCCAGGTACATTCCGCAGTACACGCTGTCCAGAATGGCGAACGGCACGGTGTAGTAGAACGATATCCAGAATGCCCACGACATGCGCACTTCGGGTCGTGCCCGCGCCAGCACAAACAGCGCCGCCAACGAGATCAGCACGGACAAGATGACGCTGGAGGCACCCAGCGCGGCGGGCGAGAACTGTTGGTAGTAACTGGGCAGGCCCAGCAGCCAGAACACCACCCAGGCACCCGTGCCTTGCGCCAGCAGGGTCAAATGCGATGCAGTTCTCATGTCTGGCAAGCCTTTCCGTCAAGAAAAACGTAGGACCTCTTCACCCGCTCCTGTCAGACACTATAGCCCACCGAACCGGGACGAACTGCCGCCCAGTTGGAATTTATCGAACAATGCGGTGATGCGGGCCACACAATCCTGTGCAACCTCTTCGCCCTGTGTTTGGGCCACCACCTGCATCAAATCGGGGCGCAGGTGCCACAGTTCGGCAAGGTCAGCGGCAAAGCTGATCTTCATGTCCAGGCGGTAGTGGTCTTCGCCACCATACTCTTCCACCACGGCGAGCATGGCCCTGCGCACGCGCTCCAGCACCACGTCATACGAGTCCTCATCATCGCGGCCCAGCGCGGCCCAAAAACTGTCTCTGAGACCCATCTCATCAGTCCCTATCGTCTGCACATGGCGCATCGTAACGCCTGTTGCAAGGTGGATTGTGCGCCTTCTGCATGACCTGACTATGACACAACTCCCAAGCGCCCCGCCAGACCCGGCTGCAGAGCGCTACAAATCGATGGGTGCGCAGCCTGCGGCGGCCAAGGCGCCCCCGCTGAAATTCCAGGTGTAAGGCGACAACGCCAGGTGCGAGGTCTGCTCACCCACTTGCAAGCGCAAGGCGCTGGCGCCCGCATAGCCCACGACCCGCAGGCGTAGCGGCTTCCAGCCAGCTTGCAGCACGCGCACCTGCAGCGCCAGCACATTGCCTTCGCGGCGCGCGGTGAACCGGTAGACGCTGCGTGCACCGCGTTGGTAGCCATAGCTGAGCCCATCATCGGCCACGTATTCCATGGTGGCTTCATCCGTGCAACCGGCGCCCAAGACCACATGCAATTCAATGTCGGACAGGTCGTTGGCGGCACTGGTGCGAACGCCAGCCTGCATGGGCAGCAAGCTGCCCTCGCGTACATAGATGGGCGTGCTGTCCGGTGTGCTGGTGACTTGGATGCTGCGACCCGCAGCAATGAACTCCCCGGTGTTGACGTCCATCCAGCGTCCGACCCCTGGCAGTGCCACGCAACGCTGTTGCTGGCCGGCCTGAACGATAGGGGCTTGCATGACGGCCGGGCCGATCAAGAACTGGTCGTCCACCCGGTCCAGGTCCAAGCCATCGGCATTCGCAAAGTCGTGGAACAAGGGGCGCATGACGGCCGTGCCATGGAGCTCCTGCGCGTTCCACAGCTGGTACATATAGGGCAACAGCTTGTAACGCAGCCGCACGTGGTGGCGAATGATCTGCAGTGCCTCGTCGCCAAACACCCAGGGCTCTTGGCGGGCCGTGCCAGCGTTGGCGTGGTTGCGCATGAAGGGGAACAGGCAGCCGGCCTTGTACCAGGCTATGGCAAGCTCTTTGTCGGCGTGGCTGCCAAAGCCTGGCACATCGGGCCCGTTGAACGGAATGCCCGACAGCGCCAGATTCATGCTGCAGTGGATGCTGGTGCGCAAATGGTGCCAGTTGCTGTGGTTGTCGCCGGTCCACACCGCGGCAAAGCGGCTGGTGCCGGTGTAGGCGCTGCGGGCCAGCAGAAACGGCCGCTCGTCCGGCTTGGCGGCCAAAAAGCCGTCGCGCGTGGCCTGCGCCATGCCGGTGGCATACTGGTTGTGGTAGGTCCAGTGCGGCCAGGTGCCACGGCGAAACAGCATGTCGTCCAGTTCGGCGGCGCCGGTGCTGGGGTCGTTCATGTCCAGCCAGGCGCCGTCAAAACCGGACGCACGGAAGGCCTTGGAGTAGTTGGCCCACCAGCTGCGCCCCTCGGGCAGTGAGTAGTCCGGAAACCACGTGCGCCCCGGCCACACAAAGCCCACATAGGGCTGGCCCTCCGGGTTGTGGCAGAAGATGCCGGCCGCCTGGCCGCTGGCGGCTACTTCGTAACCATCTTCCACCTTCACACCGGGGTCCAGAATGGGCACCACGCGCCGGCCATTGGCTTGCAATTGCTGCAGCTCCTGGCCCAGGTTCTCAAAATGTTGCGGGCTGGTGGTGAACACCTTGTAGCGGTCCATGTAGTCAATGTCCAGCCACAGGCCGTCGTTGGGAAAGGCGTGCTCGGTAAAGGCTGCGTCCAGCTGGTTCAGGTCCTTGGTCCCGGCGTAACCCCAGCGGCACTGGTGGTGGCCCAGCGACCACAGCGGTGGCAGCGGCGTGGTGCCCACCAGGCGCTGCAGGCGCTGGGTAACCGATGCCGCACTGTCGCCCGCAATCACGTAAAAGGCCGGTACGCCTTGGTCCGCACCAAACCAGAAGCTGGCGGGCGCATTCTGGTCATCCTTGCCTGAGAAGAACCAATTGGAGCCCGTGTCCATGAACACCGCGCCGGGGTGGTCCACCAAGATGCCCACCCAGCGCGCGCCCTGGCGCACCAGCAGATAGGGCACGGCTGCGTACTGCGGATCGGCCTGACCGTTTTCAATGGTGTGCATGGCGTGGTCGGCCCACACGTCGGCGTTCCAGAACTTGGTGCGCTTGCCCGTTTTTTCCAGGCCGGTGGTTTTTTCGCCTTGGCCAAAAAAGCGCATGTCACCCGTGCGCGCCCACTGCACCAACCAGGCGCTGCCGCACACGCCCAGGCTGGCGCCGGCAATGCCTGCCAGCACAACTTCGCCGCCGCCGGCCGTCAGCGCCAGATCACCCTGCGCAGAAATACCCAGTTGAAACTGCGATGGCTGGGCGGCAAACACGCCGTCGTGCAAGGGCAGCACGCGGGCGTCCAGCGGCCAACGCACAGCATCGGTCAACTCCAGGTGAAAGACGTCTTCACCCAGGTCGCGCACGGTGGCGCGTACCGTCTTGCTGCCCACATGCAGGGTTTGCTGGGCGTGCGCTGTGGCAAACGTGAAGTTGGACGGATGGCGTATTTTTTGGAAGTACATGGCAGAAAGAAATGGAGAGGTCGGAAGCGATGGTGAATGTTTAGGTCAGATGCTGCGGCAAGTGTGCGTCGTGTGCGTGGTGTACATCAGGGTTGCAGGTCATACACCTGCACCGACTGCGGCGCAAGCGTGACCAGGACCTTGCCGCCCTGCAAGCGCAGCTGTGGCTTGCCCGACGCTGGGTACACCGGCACCAGACTGGCGCTTGTGGCGCGCGGTGCAGTCTTGGCAAGCGGCGCCAAAGCAATGCGACCTGGCTTGTTGCCGTAGTTGATCACCACCAGGCTGGTCTGCGAGCCCGCACTGCGTTGAAACGCCAAGACCTGGCCCTGCACCACGGCAGCGTCATAACTGCCGTCGCGCAGCGATGGCCGGCTGTTGCGCAAGGCCAGCATGCGCTTGTAGAACGACAGCAGCGATCGCGGGTCTTGTAACTGGCTGGCCACATTGTTGCGCGCGCCGTTGGGTGACACTGCGCGAAACGGCGTGCCGCTGGTAAAGCCGCCGCGTTGCGGCTCGGCCGTCCAGCGCATGGGCGCGCGCAGCGGCTCGTCACCGGGCAGGCCTGGAATACCTGCCATGCCAATCTCTTCGCCGTAGTAAATAAAGGGCGTGCCCGGCTGCAGCAGGTAGGACGCCGCCGCCAATTTGTACTGCGCGATGTTGCCCTTCAGCTGGTCCCACAGGCGCTCCCCGGCAAAAATATCATGGTTGGCGACAAAGGTGGCCATGGTCTGCGGCGCGGTCTTGTAGTAGTCGGCCACTGCGTGGATAGCCTTCTCGTCTCCCTTGGCCGCGTTGACGAGGTTGCGCTCCAAGCCAAAGGCAAATGCACTGCCGCAAATATCGGGGGCGGCATAAACCTGCGGGTTGGCCGTGGCCTCGCACACCACGTGGCGGTTGGGGTAGGCAGCAATCAAAGCTCGCAGTTCGCCGGTGATGCGCCGGCTCTCGGGCTGGTCGTTCCAGTCCGTGGCACTGTTTTCTACCAGGTGCGGCACGGCGTCCAACCTAAAGCCGTCCAGCCCCCGGTTCAACCAGAATCGCAAGCTGCTCTGGTGATAGGCCAGTACATCGGGGTTCTTGAAGTTGAAATCGGGCATGTGGGGGCCAAAGGTGCCAAAGTAGCTGCCCTGCGGCGTCTGCGTCCACGGGTATTTGCCCCAGATGTCCCAGCCGGGCGGCGGCTCTTTCTCCCACACG
>JACXTT010011767.1_pt1 | contig 11671 bp, 14 predicted proteins | sample 9270951 | NCBI WGS metagenome assembly JACXTT01 (sample SAMN15532306, study PRJNA645909) | rock metagenome | isolation source: weathered quartz diorite | place: Puerto Rico | collected 2017-06-21 | reverse complement strand
TGCGGCACCACGCAGGTGGACTTCAACCTGCCGGAGCGCTTCGAGGCCTTCTATATCGCGGCCGACGGCAGCAAGACCACGCCGGTGATGATCCACCGTGCGATCTGCGGCTCGATGGAGCGCTTCCTCGGCGTGGTGCTGGAGCACTATGCCGGACACCTGCCGCTCTGGCTGTCACCGGTGCAGGCGGCGATCGCGACCATCACATCGGATGCCGACGGCTTCGCCCAGGAGGCGACCGCGCTGGCGCGCCAAGCCGGCCTTCGCGCCGAGATCGACCTGCGCAACGAGAAGATCAACTACAAGGTCCGCGAGCATTCGCTGGCGAAAGTGCCGGTGCTGCTGGTGGTCGGCAAAAAAGAAGCGGCCGAGGGCACGGTCTCGATCAGGCGACTCGGCAAGGAGGGCCAGCAGGTGATGCCGCTCGATCAGGCGCTCGCGATGCTGGCCGATGAGGCGATGCCGCCGGACCTGAAGCGAGCCAAGGCTGCCAGAGGGAAGGCACCGGCCACGGCCGTAGCCTAGGCCAAACGTCTACCGCGCCAGCACCTCGATCTCGCCGTCGACCCCGGGGATCACGGTGAGGTCCTGCTGATAGACCTTGTTGTCGTTGCGCGCGATCACCTTGTACTCGCCTTCGGCCAGGATCACGCGCGGGAACGCGCCCTTGGATTCCGCGATGGTGTCGCCGGCCGGCGAGATCACGGCCCAGTCGGTGTTGGCGAGAGCTTCGCCGCCGCGGCGGCTGACCAGCTTGAACATGATCTGCGCGGCGCGGTGGGTGACGATGATGTCGGTGAGCTTGCCGGCCTGCACGCGCACGTCGGAGCGCACCACCGCGTTGCCGTCGCCGTATTTCGAAAGAACGTAATAGGTGCCCTCGGGCACCAGCACCACGTCGCCGGTGAGCACGCTCGTGGCCAGCGGCCGGCGTTCGCTCTGCTCGAACTGGCTGCCTTTGTAGATGTCGAACGAAATCTGCGTCGGCGGAATCCTGGTGTTGCCGACGCGGCCCTCGACGCGGATCCCGCCACCGGGGATTTCGAAAATCTCCCGCACCGCCCCGCCTGCGATCTGAATGGGCTTCGCCGTGCTCGCAAGTCCGAAGGCGACGTGTACGATGTAGGTGCCGGCCGGCAGCACGACGGTCGGCTGCGGATTGCTGTCCTCCTTGAGCAGCCGGAACACGCCGTTCTGGTCCGGCTTGTCGGCATAGACCCGCCAGTGCAGCCCGCCATTGATGACGGCGCCCTCGCGGCTGTAGCGCGCCTGCAGGGCGAGCGCGCCCTCGCCGGCCTTCATGTTGGCGGGCGCCTGAGGCGGCGGCATTGGCGGGGCGGGAAACAGCGACTGCTGCTGGGCCAAGGCCCCGGTCGAGGCGCAGGCCGCAAGCACAAGCGCCGGCATCAGGATGCGGCCCAAGACCGTTCGGAGCTTTCGCAAACGCATCATCTGGAGATTTGTTGGAGCTGCCCTGACGGCGTTTTCGGCTGAAATCGCGGCGATTTCAAGCCGCAAACCCCGGCCGTCCCAGCTTGGAGCATCTCAAATTGTGTCGCTGCTGGGCGCGTGCTAGGCGCAAATGAACGGAGCAACCCATGCCTGAGGCCATCGACCTTCTGAAAACCCGGCGTTCGGTCAAGCCGATCGAGCTTTCCGGGCCGGGCCCCAGCCCCGAACAGCTCGCGACGCTGCTGACCATCGCCTCGCGGGTGCCCGACCACGGCAAGCTCACGCCCTGGCGCTTCATCGTGTTCGAAGGCGAGGCGCGGCTCAAAGCCGGCGCCAAAATCGCCGAGGTGTTCCGGCTCAACCGGCCCGACGCCACGCCGGACCAGATCGAGGTGGAGAGCAAACGCCTCGCCCAGGCGCCCTTGGTGATCGCCGTGGTGAGCCGTGCCGCGCCGCATGTGAAGATTCCGGAATGGGAGCAGGTGCTCTCGGCGGGCGCCGCCACGACCAGCCTGGTGTTCGCGGCCCATGCGCTGGGCTTTGCGGCAAACTGGCTGACCGGATGGTTCGCCTATGACCGCCGCGTGCTCGATGCGCTCGGCCTTGCCCCGAACGAAAAGATCGCGGGCTTCGTCCATATCGGCCGGGCCGCAAAGCCGGTCGAGGACCGCCCGCGGCCGCCGCTTGATGATATTGTGTCGCGCTACGGCGCGAGTTGAATTCACCCTTCCGGAATTGCCCCAACCCATGTTCTACGACACCCGCAAGAACGACCACGGCCTGCCGCACAATCCGTTCAAGGCCATCGTGACGCCGCGTCCGATCGGCTGGATCACCTCGATGAGCGCGAAGGGCGAGATCAATCTCGCGCCCTACTCGTTCTTCAACGGCATCACCGACAAGCCGCCGATCGTGATGTTCTCCAGCGAAGGCTCGAAAGATTCCGTCGCCTTCGCCGAGGAGACCAAGGAGTTCGTGTGCAGCCTCGCAACCTTCGACCTGCGCGACCAGATGAACGGCACCTCGGCGCCGCTGCCGCGCGGCGAAAGCGAGATGAAGTTCACGGGCCTCGAGGCAGCGCCCTCGCGGCTCGTGAAGCCGCCGCGGGTCGCGGCGTCGCCCTGCGCGCTGGAATGCAAGTGGCTGCAGACGGTGCGGCTCAACGACGTCGAAGGCAGGCAGCTCGAGCGCTACGTGGTGTTCGGCCAGGCGATCGGCGTCTATATCGACGACCGCTTCATCAAGAACGGCCGGCTCGACACCGCGGCGATGCGGCCGATCGCCCGCTGCGGCTATGACGAATACGCGGTGGTCGAGAGCGTCTTCAAGATGACGCGCCCGCCGGGCGGCGGCATTTGAACACGGTCCTGTCATTCCGGGGCGCGAGCGTAAGCGAGCGAACCCGGAATCCATAACCCCAAGCCGTGATTATGGATTCCGGCTCTCGCTTCGCTCGGCCGGAATGACAACCGCGAATTTGCTGACGCCTGTCAGGCGGTCTGGATGTAGTCGCGCAGCGCCGCCTGCTCGCGCTCCATCTCCTGCAGCCGATGCTTGACCACGTCCCCGATCGAGATGATACCGGCGAGCCGCCCCTGCTCGACCACCGGCATATGACGGAATTTGCCTTGCGTCATCCGCTCCATCACCGAGATCACGGTGTCGTTCATCGAGCATGTCGTGACCCTGCGGGTCATCACGTCCGTCAACGGCAGATCGAGCGAGGCCGGACCATGGGCGGCAAGCTCCTGCACGATGTCGCGCTCCGACACGATGCCGACGATGCGCCGGTCGGCGCCAGTCACCACGAGCGCGCCGATCGCATGCTCGGCGAGAAGCCTGGTCGCGTCGGCAAGCTTCATGTTCGGCTCGATGGTCAGGACATCGGTGCCTTTTTTCGACAGAATGGCTTTGACGGTCATTGAGGTCGCTCCCTTGGGATCGCTTTCCGTCCCGCCGCCTCCCGGTCGTTGCGTGCCGTAGACTCGAGAGGCCGCGCTGACGGACTACGCTACCGAATAACGCCGCAAGGTGGGTCAGGGTTGCTGACGGGAACAAGGCCCTGCGCGCCAGCCATGCGATGTGCAGTTAATGGGCACCTTTCGACGTCACTGCAATGTGGATTCGTCGCGTGGCAGCGTGTGCGGTGCGGGATCGAACGCCCAAAACAGCAGCAGGCCGGCGAGGAAGCCACCAACATGGGCCTCCCAGGCGACATCCTGGCTGCCCAATCCTGGAATCGATCCAGCACCAAGTCCAAACAGCAGATTGAGCGCAAACCAGACACCGACAAAAGTCACGACGCGCGGATTTCGCAACGCAACGAGAAGCGGCGCGGCCGGAACATGATCGGCATCCCGGCGGCTGCGGTGCCACATGTCGTCGAGCGAGCCTCCCGGCTCGAAGGCGAAGCGGGCGGCCGCGCCCATCATTCCGGAAATCCCGGCGGATGCTCCCATCAAAAAAATTCGCTCGCCGGGATGCACCATGAGAGAAGCCAAAGATCCGGCCGCGACCGTCACCGCGAAGAACAGAAGGAAACGAACCGCGCCGAACCTTCTCGCCACCGGGCTGCCGAATGCCAGGAACCACACCGCGTTGAAGCCATAATGCGTCCAGTCGACGTGCAGCAGCGCGCAGGTGAAGAAGGTCCAGATCTCGGCGCCGGTGCCGCCGGGATAAAGCCCCGCGGTCAAAGCCGTGGTGCTGTAGCGCGCCGGCACGAAGGCGAGCGCCCACACCAGCGCGTTGTCGGCCGCTTCCGACAGCACGTATTCGCGGACGGCGTGGATCAGGCCCAGAACCAGGAGCACCACGACGACGACCGCCGGAACATTGAGGATCGGTTCGCGCCGCTGGTCCAAAAGAGCTCCTAAAACCTCGAAGTTCGTTCGCGCTGGCGAGACATTAGCGCGTCCACGCGCGTCTTCGACGCGCTATGGCGAGCGGCCAGCGCGAACACCCCATAAGCGATCCCGCGGCAGCGCCTTGGTAAGCGAGACCGGCGGCGCAATCAAACAAAGAAAAAGGGAGGGCGCGAAGCCCTCCCTTGTCCGTCACATCCCCTTCTCCCCGAAGGAACGAGTGCGCCGACCGCTCAGACGAAATCGGCGAAACGTGTGGATCGCCGCGACCATAAGGCGCGCGGCCGTGGCCTGCCAAGGCCTCGCCGGATTTAACGCTAACGCGTGAGGCCTTGCGTCCCACCGGCCTCTGAGGCCCTCCCCGGCACATGCCCTGCTCCGTCGTCTGCCAACGCAGCAAAGCGTGGCGCACCTGTCCCGGCCGGGGACGCGCGGTGCGCCAAGACAGGACAGCGACAGGACAGAGGGCAGGAAATGAAACACCCGTCCAACCGTGAGCTCTTCGAATACTGGAATGCGCGCCGCGGCGAGCGGCTTGCGCCCGAGCGCTCCGATATCGAGCCCGGCGCCATCCGCAAGATTCTGGGCGACTCCTTCGTGCTGGAGATGAACGGCGTCAACAATCCGCTGTTCCGGCTGGCTGGCACGCGGCTTTGCGCCCTGTTCGCCCGGGAGCTGAAGGGCGAGAGCTTCACCCGGCTGTGGGACCGCACCGGACAGACCGCCATGCGTGAACTGGTCTCGGTGGTGCTGGACGAGAAGGTCGGCGTGGTGGCGAGCGTCTCAGGCGCGACGTCTGACGACATGCTCCAGCCGGTCAAGCTCGAGATGCTGCTGCTGCCGCTTTCCGCGGAAACCCGCAGCGACGCGCGGGTGATCGGGGCGCTCGCGCCGATGGCGGCACCCTACTGGCTCGGCGCCAAGGCCATCGGGGCGCTCACGCTCGGCATGTTCCGGCACCTGGGCCCCGCGGTCGAAGCCCTGCCGGCGCCCCGCTTTCGGGCGGCGGCCGGCCGCCTGCGGCATGGTCTTACCGTCTTTGAGGGCGGCCGGACGCCTTGAGTCCTGCTCAACCACGGGTTCCTTTTATCCATTATCATGACTATCGCTTGCGGCTAACCGACCGTTAACGCGGGCTCACTAGCTTGGTGTGCGAAATTCCAGAGGTCCGCGCGCCCGATGGCCTTGCCGCAAGCCAATATCAATACGCTGCCGCATGCTCAGGAGCGCCGACGCCATCAGCGGGTGCGCGTCAACCTGCTCGGCCGCTACATGCTGGCGGACCGGCGCGAATTCCCTTGCCAGGTCGTTAACATGTCGCCGGGCGGCATGGCGATGATCGCGCCGGTCAGCGGCAATGTCGGAGACCGGGTGATCGCCTATGTCGACCACCTCGGGCGGCTGGAGGGCAAGATCGCCCGGCAATTGCAGAACGGCTTCGCCATGACGATCTCGGCAACGCCGCGCAAGCGCGACAAGCTCGCCGCCCAACTCACCTGGCTGGCCAACCGCAGCATCCTGAACCTGCCGGAAGACCGCCGCCACGGCCGTTTCGTGCCGAAGGTGGTGGCGGCCCGCCTGATCATGCCGAACGGTACCAATATCGGCATCCGCATCATCGACCTGTCGCTGTCCGGCGCCGGCATTGCCACGCCGCAGCGGCCGGAGGTCGGCAGCCTCGTGACGCTCGGCAAGATCCCCGGCCGCGTGGTGCGTCACCTCGAGGAAGGCTTCGCGATGGAGTTCACCCGGCTTCAGCATCCGGACTCCATCGAGGAAAACGCCACCGCTCAGTAAACGAAAGCTTTCCGGAAAAGCTCGTCCGGCAGCCGCGTGGCCGCGCCGGTAACATCTTCATGCCGGCCCCCGCCCGGCATCCCGGCGTCGGCGCAGCACCAGCCATCCTTAACGTTGAACCCGCGGCGCTTCGTGGGACCCTTGAGCCACAGCCGCTTGGGCGATTAAAGATAAAATTTTAGACAAATGGTATTTGTCGGCATTTGATCTAATTTATCTAAAAATTCTACTAGTATTCGGTTCAGTTTTTACTTCGGTTTTCCTCAAAAACACTTCGACGACTTAGCGGCAATACAATGCCTTTGTGGGAACTATGGCCCCAACAAGACGGGAGAGGGGTCAACAACAATGTCGCCAAGGTCGAAGGATATCCTGGGGACAGCGCTTGCGGCCGCCATGATTGCCATCGTGGGCGCGTCGGCGGCGGCGGGGGCCGAACGCGTCATGTATGCAGCGGTGGGGAGCCAAGCGCGCCCGCCGATCGGCTGGGTCGAGTTCTGCAACGAGAACCCGAAGGAATGCACCACGGCCTCGACCGAGCCGCGTGACGTGGTGCTGACGCAGGCGGTCTGGAAGGACCTGGTCCGCGTCAACCGCTGGGTCAACGAGTCCATCCAGCCGGTCACCGACATGGACCATTGGGGTGTGGTCGAGCGCTGGTCCTATCCCGACGACGGCAAGGGCGACTGCGAAGACTATGTGCTGCTCAAGCGCCGAATGCTGATCCAGGCCGGCTGGCCACGCGAGGCGCTCTTGATCACCGTGGTGCGCGACAAGAAGGGCGACGGCCACGCCGTGCTCACGGTGAAGACCGACAAGGGCGAGTTCGTGCTCGACAACCAGGCCGAGGAAATCCTGCTCTGGTCGGAGACCGGCTATCGCTTCGTCAAGCGCCAGTCGCAGAGCAATCCGAACCACTGGGTTGCGCTGGGCGATCCGCGGCCAACGGCCTCCACCGCAGGCTCGCGCGCCGAGAGCCCTGGCCCCCAGGGGCCCGTCAGCTTCGCTCGCTGACCCTTTTAGGAGACACGCGGTCCCGGTCACGTCCCCACCCCTCCCCGTCCCCAGACCGGGTTCGCGCGCGGCCGGCGTCCCCCAACGCCGGCCGCACCTTTTTTGAAGCCACACACATTGCATCATGGAGCCGAGAATTCGCCGCAAAACCGGCGTTGCATCTGGTGTCGCGGTTCGGAAGTTCGCCAGCATTCTCAGCATGCGCCGAAGCGAACTTCCGAACCAAAGCGACACCAGCAACTCTATGATTCTAGTGTCCCTTTTGAACCCGAAGTTCGCATGATCGTTTGCTGAGCACTCGTGCGAACTTCGGGTTCGGGACACTAGCCTGTCGGGGACCTGTCAATGCGGACAATGATGGGAGAACGGCATGCAACAGCGGCTCAACCTGATGAAGGCCGGCGCGGATGCGTACAAGGCGCTGGCGCAGTTCCAAGCCTATGTCGAACGCAGCGGGCTCGAGCGCTCGCTGCTCCACCTTGTGGAGATCCGCACCTCGCAGATCAACGGCTGCGCCTTCTGTCTGGTGATGCATACCAATGACGCACGCGAGCACGGCGAGAGCGACGAGCGGATGCACCTGCTGAACGCGTGGCAGGAGGCGCCGGTGTTCACGAAGCGCGAGCGCGCCGCGCTGGGTCTGGTCGACGCCATGACGCTGGTCGCGGAGACACACGTTCCGGACGATGTCTACGAGGCGGCGCGCAAGGAGTTCTCGGAAAAGGAACTGGTCGATCTCGCCGCGGCGATCGTTGCGATCAATGCGTGGAATCGGCTGTCAATCACGTTCCGCGCCATGCCGCAGCTGAAGACCGCAAAAGCAGCGGCCGCCTAGCCGATCCGCTTCAGGTTCTTGGCGTAGTGCTGCCAGCGCCGGACATAGACGTCGGCGCCGCCCGCAATCATCTTCGACATCGGCTCGTCGACCTGGCGGATGACGCGGGCCGGCGCGCCAAGGATCATCGAATTGTCGGGAAAGGTCTTGCCCTCGGTGACCAGTGCACCGGCGCCAACCAGCGAGTTCTTGCCGACCTTGCTGCCGTTGAGCAGCGTCGCGCCCATGCCGATCAGGCTGTTGTCGCCGACCATGCAGCCGTGCAGCATCACCTTGTGGCCGATCACGCAGTTTGCGCCGATCACCATGGGAAAACCCGGGTCGGTGTGCAGCGTCGAGTTGTCCTGGATCTGTGAGCGCTCGCCGATCTCGATCCACTCGTTGTCGCCGCGCAGCACCGCGCCGAACCAGACGCTGGCATGGCTCTTGAGCCGCACCCGGCCGATCAGCACCGCGGTCTCGGCGACCCAGTATTTGCCATCAGCCGGAAACTCCGGCCCCTGCCCGTCGAGTTCATAGATCGGCATTGCATTCCTCCGCTCGCAACCACGAACGGCAAGCTGCCATCATCGGTGAAGCAAAGCGAGCCGGTTAGGCGACGATGCGGCCGATCGCCTGCAGGGTCATCGCCACCACGGTGCCGGACATCAGGCTCCAGAAGCCCGCAAGGAAGGCCGCGAGCGCGGCGAAACCGAAGCTTCTGCCCTCGATGCGCGTGCCGCGGATGGTGTTGCGGATGATGATGAAGGGAGCGGCGAACAGCAGGAACGGCACCGCGGCGAGCGCCCGGTTGCGCTCCGGCTCGTGCAACAGGCGGAAGCTCGCCGGCTGCAAGGTCATCAGCTGGTAGCCGCTGCACAGCATCCCCGCCACGGCAAAGCCTAAGGCCAATTCGATCAAGGCACGCGCCGAATCCGACCAGACCAACGCAAGCACCAACCCTTCGGGCGTCATGTCCCCAGGTCCCCACACACGCGACTGGGCCGACTGTTCCAGATCGCCCGGGCGGCCGCCAGCTTATGCTTAAGCAAAGGTTAACGGTTGCCGTGTTTGATCGCTTGGGGCGATTCGGGATTGGCCAATTTAGGTTTCGGAGCCAATGGCTTACGCGGCGGCCTTGGGACGAAGACGCAGGAAAAGCGGTGGCCTGATCGGCCGCATCCTGGTCGTTCTTGCGGCCATGATCGTCACCGGCCTCGCCGCGGCCCCCGCCGCCTACATGCTGTGGCCGGTCGGCACGCCGCTTGCGCCTGACGCGCCATCGCTGCCGGTGCAGGTCGGCGGCGTGTCGTTCAACGTCCCGCCGGCCGCGATCCGCTTCAAGGTGCAGCGCAAGTCCGGCTCGCATCCGCGCATCGACATGACCTTTGTGTGGCCGTCGCTCACCCCGCCTGATCCGGCGATCAAGCCGCAGCCGACCGACACGCCCGACGTCACCGACCGGCTGTTCGTGACGATTGCGGCAAGCGACAGCACGCTCGCGCCGATGGAGCGGTTCAAGACGATCTATCCGCGCTATCTCGACGCCGCGCCGATCGTAGGCCTAGACGGGCTCAGCACCCAGGTGTTCCGCGACGGCACCGCCTATCAGGGCGAAGACCTGGTGCTCGATCCGTCGCGGCCCGAGCAGTTCCTGCTTCGCTGCACGCGGATCACCGGGCTGACGCCCGCGATGTGCCTGCATGAGCGGCGGATCGGCGGCGCCGACATCACGGTGCGCTTCCCGCGCGACTGGTTGTCGGATTGGCGCACGGTCTCGGACGCGATCGAGCGCCTGATCGCGGGCTTCAAGCCGCAGATATTTGGAAGCTAGCTAGTCGACCGGATCGAGATCGACGTCGAGGATCGGCAGCTCGAAAATATACGACCGCCGGCCCTTCTCGTTCTCGAGGAACAGCACGCCGAGGAATTCCTCGTCGATATAGGCCTCGAGCGAGTCCGTCTTCTTCGGCCGCGTCACCACCTTGATCTTCTCGTTGTCGAACTTGGCGCGCAGATAGGTGGTCAGCGTCGGCACCGGCGCAAAGCTCGGATCATTGCTGACCTGGATGACCATCCGGAAATTGTAGGAGCGGTCGCCGTCCTCGTCGTCGACCGTCAGCACGCCGAGATCGTCCTCGCCGACGAAGATCTCGGCGGTGTCGCCCTTCTTCGGCACCACGCGGATGTTCGGGTTGCCGAACAGCTTGCGCAGATAGGTGTCGAGCTTTTTGACTTCCGCTACGTCCACAGGCCCTCTCCGGTTTGCGGGGCCGCTGTATCACGGATGCCCGGGATTGCCTACCGCCAGTCTTACCCTGGGAACATATGGTCCATGGTGCGGGACGGCTCAGCGCAGGGCGCGTCGCCGACGATCTTGGCTGGAATGCCCGCGACGGTGACGTTGTGCGGCACCGCCGTCAGCACCACCGAGCCGGCCGCGACGCGAGCACAATGCCCGACCTCGATATTGCCGATGATCTTGGCGCCGGCGCCGATCAGCACGCCGTCGGCGATCTTCGGATGGCGGTCGCCGTGGTCCTTGCCGGTGCCGCCAAGCGTAACGTCATGCAGCATCGAGACGTCGTCGCCGATCACCGCGGTCTCGCCGACGACGAGGCCTGTGGCGTGGTCGAGGAAGATGCCGCGACCGATCCTGGCCGCCGGATGGATATCGCACTGGAACACAGCCGAGGAGCGGCTCTGCAGGTAATAGGCAAAGTCCTTGCGGCCCTGGCCCCACAGCCAGTGCGCGAGGCGATGCGTCTGAATGGCGTGGAAGCCCTTGTAGTAGAGCACGGGCTCGATGAAGCGGTCGGTCGCGGGATCGCGGTCAAACACGGCGACGATGTCGGCGCGGAAGGCTTCCGCGATCTTGGGCTCGGCTTCGAGCGCATCGGCATAGGCCTGCCGAATCAGCTCGGCCGTGAGGTCGGGATGGTCGAGGCGCTCGGCGACGCGATGGGTGACCGCGGTCTCCAGCGTGTCGTGGTGCAGGATGGACGAATAGATGAAGGTGCCGATCTCTGGCTCATGGTGGACGACGGCCTCGGCCTCGTCGCGGATCCGCGCCCATACTGGGTCAAGCTTCTGCACCACATCGCTGGGCCGGGATTGCTTCTGCGCCATGGTCCCCTCCGGTCTGCCCCAAAAGATTCCAAGCTCACTGGGAGCGCGGTTTTAGCACAGTTAGGGCGCGGCCATGCCAAGCGCAATGCTATCGATAGAATATCGTTACGACTCTGCGGCTTAAGACGACATTCTCAACTCGCTGAGGAAGTCCTTGATGGCGTCTGCGAACTGATCGTTGCGGTCGCCCGCCACCATGTGGCGGGCGCCGGTGACGTCCACGTAGCGGGCGTGCGGCACCAGCGTCAGGAAATCCTTGGCGTGCTCCTCGCCCACCAGCTCCGAGGATGCGCCCCGTACCAATAGAGTGGGAATGGTGACGCGCTGTGCGGCTTCGACCAGCGCCCGCTCGACCTCGCCCGAGCCCGGCCCGATCCGGCGGTTGCCTTCCAGGAAGCGCGGGTCCCAGTGCCAGCGCCAGCGGCCGTCGGGGTGCAGGCGGAGGTTCTTCTTCAGACCCTCGTGGGAGCGCGGCTTGGGCCGGTGCGGCAGATAGGCCGCGACCGCGTCGGCGGCTTCTGCGATTGAGCCGAAGCCCTCGCGAAGCTTTTCGCGCATGAAGCCCTGGATCCTGGCGACGCCCTCGCTGTCGATCCGCGGC
>JACXTT010011766.1_pt1 | contig 11672 bp, 9 predicted proteins | sample 9270951 | NCBI WGS metagenome assembly JACXTT01 (sample SAMN15532306, study PRJNA645909) | rock metagenome | isolation source: weathered quartz diorite | place: Puerto Rico | collected 2017-06-21 | reverse complement strand
CGCGGTGCCCGCGTGCTTGAGCCGTGCGGCGCCCGGTGCGCCGTCTGCGCCGCCGAGCGCGCCGCGCGCGGGAAAGCGCACGCGGTCCCACGTGGCCGACAGCACCATCGGGTCGCCGTCGGCGTTCTCGATCTCGATGACCTGGCCGAGCCCGCCGCGCGACGTGCCGACGCCGCCCGAGTCGGGCCGGTACTCCTTGCGGCGGAACAGCAGCGGCGCTTGCGTTTCGAGGATTTCCAGCGACACGTTGCGCACGCCGCTCGGGTAGGCGGTGGCCGAGAGACCGTCCTTGCCCGGGCGCGCCCCTGTGCCGCCGGTGGAAAAGCTCACGATGTTGAAGCGCCGCGCGCGCCGCAGCGCATCGTTCGGGCCCCCCTCGATCGGCTGGCCACCGAACAGGCGGATGTTCCACAGCGACGACGCGCCTTCGGCCGGCACCCGATCGGGCCGTGCCTGCCGCAGCGCGCCGAACACCAGGTCCGGCAGCATCTGGCCGATGGCCGCGCGTGCAGCCACGGCGGCGGGCGGCAGCGCGTTGACGATGGAGCCTTCCGGGGCGACCACGCGAATGGGCGCGAGCGAGCCCGAGTTGTTGGGCACGTCCGCGCCCACGAGGCAGCGGATGCCGAAGGAGGTATAGGCGTCGGTGTAGGCCTTGGGCACGTTGATGCCGCGCGCGATGCTCGCGGATGTTCCCGCGAAGTCGACCAGGATGCCCTCGTCCGTGATAGTGACGGCCGCGTGCAGTTCCAGCGGCGCGTCGTAGCCGTCCACCGTCATGTGATTGCGCCAGGTGCCCTTGGGCCACTCGCGCAAGGCCTCGCGCATGGCCAGCCGCGAACGCTCGATGATGTAGTCGCCCTGCGCCTGCAGGTCGGCCAGCTTGAACTCGCGCAGCAGGCGCTGCAGCCGCACGGCGCCCACCGCGTTGCAGGCGACCAGCGCATGGAAGTCGCCCTCGACCTGGCCGGGCTCGCGCACGTTGGCGCGCACGATGTCCAGCACGGCTTCCTCGATCACGCCCTGGCTTGCGAAGCGCAGCGGCGGCAGGAACAGTCCTTCGTGAAAGATTTCCAGCGCATCGGGTCCGGCGTTGACGCCGCCGATGTCGACCACGTGCACCGTCGATGCGAAGAGCGCCACAGCCTTCTTCGCGTCGCCTTCGCCGTGGAACACCGGCGTGACCATGACCACGTCGAACAGGTGGCCGGTGCCCTTCCACGGATCGTTGGTGACGAACACGTCGCCGTCGCGCATGGTGTCGATGGGAAAGGCGCGCAGGAAGTGCAGCACCGAATCAGCCATCGAATTGACGTGGCCCGGCGTGCCGGTCACGGCCTGCGCGACCATGCGCCCGTCGGGCAGGAACACGCCGGCCGACAGGTCGCCGGCCTCGCGCGTGGGGGTGCCGAATGCGGTGCGAATCAGCGCCTGCGCCTGTTCCTCGACAACGGCGAGCAGTCGGCTCCAGACCAGTTGCTGGCGCAGTTGTTGGCGTGCGGATAAGGTGCTCATGGGTATTCCTCCCTCCCCTTCCGGGGGAGGGTCGGGGTGGGGGCAAGCGGCGCCTGTTCCTGCGCTGCGCACATTGAGGAGAGCCCCCATCCCAGCCTTCCCCCCAAGGGGGAAGGAGCAAAACCGTTCATCCTCATGCCGTGGCCTCTTCGTTGATCCCGGCGTCGGCATGGCGCACGGAAGCCTTGTCGTCGAGCACCAGCGCGCCAAGCCGCGTCGCGCGTGCCTCGAAGCCCGCGACCACATGCGTGGTCGTCTCGTCCTCCACGATCAGCGCCGGGCCTTCGATCCACTTGCCTGCATCGAGTGCCTGGCGTTCGTAGACGGGCACGTCGGTCCATTGCCCCGCCTCGGCGTCGTACAGCCGGCGGGTGCCGGCGTGCTCGGCACGGCCCGTGTCGGCCACCACTTCATCGGGTTCGGGCGCGGCGCGGCCGCCGGCTTCCACCGCGACCGACCAGCTCACCGCCTCGGCCGCGATGTGCGGCAGGCTGCGGCCGTACAGCGCGGCATAGCGTTCCTCGAAGCGCTGATGCAGCGCCTTGCTGGCGGCCGCGTCGAACGTGCCTTCGGGCAGCTCGACCGGAATCTCGTGGCCCTGGCCCGCGTAGCGCATGAAGGCCTGGCGATGGCGCACCAGCGCTGCGCCGGGGGCGGCGCGCAGCACCACGTCGTCGGCGGTGGCCGTCAGCTCTGCGAGCAGCCTGTCCACGGCGGCATGGTCGATGCGGTCGAGCCGCTGCGCGAGGCTGCGCACGGTCTGGTAGGCCACGGGAGCCCACAGGAAGCCCAGCGCGGAACCGACGCCGGCGGAGTTCGGAATCACCAGCCGGGCCACGCCCAGCTTGCGCGCGAGCAATGCGGCGTGCAGCGGGGCCGCGCCGCCGAAGGCGATGAGCGTGCTCTCTTCCGCCACCTTGCCCAGCTCGGAGGCATGCACCCGCGCGGCGTTGGCCATGTTCTCGGTGACGATCTCGACCACGGCCTGCGCGGCCGATTCGATGTCGAGTCCGGTCTGCGTCGTCAGGCCCTGCAGCAACGCGTCGCGCGCACGCTGCGGATCGAGCGTCACCTTGCCGACCGCGAATCGCGCCGGATCGATGGTGCCGAGCGCGGCGTGCGCGTCGGTCACGGTGGGCAGTTCACCGCCCAGGCCGTAGGCGGCCGGGCCGGGCGAGGAACCCGCGCTGTCGGGACCGACCTGCACCACGCCCAGGTGGTTCACGCGGGCGATGGAGCCGCCGCCCGCGCCGATCTCCACCATCTCGATCACCGGAATGCGAATGGGCAGGCCCGAGCCTTTCAGGTGCCGGTGCACGCGTCCGAACTCGAAGCTGCGGCTGATCTGCGGCTGGTAGTCGTCGATGAAGCAGATCTTGGCGGTGGTGCCGCCCATGTCGAACGAGAGAGCGCGCGAGGCGCCGATCTGCTCTGCCACCTGGCGCGCGAGTACGGCGCCGCCCGCCGGGCCCGACTCGACCAGCCGCACCGGCTCGTCGATGCCGGCCTGCAACGTGGTGATGGCGCCGCCCGAGGTCATGAGGAAGGGTTCGGCGCGCAGGCCGCGCGCAGTGGCGCCTTCCTGCAGGCGGCGCAGGTAGCCGGCCACCTGAGGCTGCACATAGGCGTTGGCGCTGATGGTCGACAGGCGCTCGTACTCGCGGATCTCGGGGCACACGTCGGAGGCCAGCGACACCCACAGGCTTGGCGCATGTTCGCGCAGCAACTCGCGCACACGGCGCTCGTGCGCGGGGTTGGCATAGCCGTGCAGGAAACACACGGCCACGCTCTCGATGCCGTCGGCCAGCAACTGCCCGGCCAGCGCGGCGACCTGCGCTTCGTCGAGCGGCGTGATCACGCGGCCGGCTGCGTCCACACGCTCGACCACGCCGTGGCGCCAGTGGCGCGGCACCAGCGGCGCGGGCTTGTCGAGGAACACGTCGTACTGCGCGAACCGGTCTTCCAGTCCGATCTCGACCAGGTCGCGAAAGCCGTGCGTGGTCAGCAGTGCCGTGGGCGCGCCCTTGCGCTCGATCAGCGCGTTGGTGGCCAGCGTGGTGCCGAGGATCAGCAGGTCGACGTCAGCCCAGCCGGCGTTCGCCTGCTGCAGCACTTCTTCCACGCCGCCGAGCACTGCCTGTTCGGGGGCCGTGGGGGTGGTGAGCACCTTGAGGGTGTGCTTGTCGGCGCCGCGCAGCAGCACCACGTCGGTGAAGGTGCCGCCGACGTCGACGGCGACGCGCACGCGTGCATCGAGCGTCGCGGAGATTGGGTTGGAGTTCGAGGACATGAGGTGAGGTGTTCTTTTTTGATAAAAGGAATCAGCGCGGCGCAGCGGCGGTTGCAGCGGCAGCGAAAGCCTGCGACAGGTCGGCGATCAGGTCCGCCGGATCTTCGAGCCCGATGTGCAGGCGCACCACGGGCGCATCGCCGGTCCATTGCCGGTGCTCGCGCAGGCGCTCGGGCTGCGCGACGAGCGCCAGGCTCTCGTAGCCGCCCCACGAAGCGCCGATGCCGAAGAGCGCAAGCGCATCGACGAAGGCGTTGGCCGCGGCCGGTGTGGCATGGCGGAACTCGAAAGAGACGAGGCCGCTCGCGCCGGTGAAGTCGCGTTTCCACAAGGCATGGCCGGGGTCGCTCGGCAGTGCGGGATAGAACACGCGCGACACCTGCGGCTGTTGCTGCAGGAATTCGGCTACCTGCGTGGCATGGCGCTGGTGCTGCGCCAGCCGCACGGGCAACGTGCGCAGGCCGCGCAGCGCGAGGTAGGCGTCGTCCGCGCCGATGGTCAGGCCCAGTGCTTCGTAGGCGGTCGAGAGCTTCGCGGCGAGCGCCGGACTGTCGACCACCACCACGCCCTGCATCAGGTCGGAATGGCCCGAGATGTATTTGGTGGCCGCCTGGATGGAGATGTTCGCGCCCAGCGCCAGCGGCCGGTAGAACCAGCCGCCGCTCCAGGTGTTGTCGGCGGCCACCGTCACGCCGCGGTCGCGCGCGACCGCGGTGAGTGCCGGCAGGTCGAGCACCTCGAAGAGCAGCGAACTCGGCGATTCGAGGTACACGAGGCGGGTGTTCGGGCGGATGCGGCTCGCCAAGTCGTCGTGCGCGGGCGAGAAGTACTCGACCTGCACGCCCAGTCGCTTGAGCAGCGTGCTGTCGACGCGGCGCAGCGGCGCATACACGCCGTCGGCCACGAGCGCGTGGTCGCCGGGCGACAGCAGCGCGAGCAGCACCAGCGTGATGGCCGACAGGCCCGAGGGCGTGAGGAAGGCGCGGTGGCCGCCTTCGAGGTCCGTCACTGCGTCTTCGAGCGCGCGGTGCGTGTCCAGGCCATGGCGGCCATACGCGGCCACGCGCTCGCCGGCGGTGCGGCGGTGGTGGTAGTCGGCGTGCGCCGCCGTGTTCTCGAAGCGCACGGTGCTGGTCCGAACCACCGGCACGTTCACCGGGCCGGCGCCGTCGCGCAGAGCGGGCGCGCCAGCGTGCAGCAGGCGGGTGCCGGCCCCCAGCGTCTTGCCGCGCGTGGCTTGGCTCATGCCGCCACCTTGCTCGGCTTGAGCTGCGTGGCGTTGTAGTTCACCACCGCACCGGTCTCCAGGTTCACGCCGATGCGCTGCGAGAGCGTTTCCAGCGGACGGCCGTACAGGTGGAAGTGCAGCGTCGGCTTGTCGCCGATCACGTGGATGCTGTGCAGGTCGTCGGCCAGGAAGCCGATGGACGTGCCGGGTTGCACGGTGACTTCGCGCTCGAGCTCGAGCGTGGCCGAGGCCGGGTTGCTGCCGTCGTCGGTGCGGCGATAGACGCGGTTCTCTTCCTGACCCTCGACCGCCACGATGGTGGCCCAGGTCGTGTGGTTGTGCGGAATCGAGGTCTTGCCGGGGTTGATGGAGTTCAGGTAGAGCGCCACGCCGTCGTCGCCGTCAGCCGGGTTGAGCCGGTAGCGCGTGGAGGCGCCCACGCCTTCGGTGGCGGCGGGCGGCGGAAAGTCGGCGCGCGTGAACAGCGCGGTGTGCGAGGCCAGTTGCTCCAGCCGTGTGGTGATGCGTGCGAGCACGGCGCGGTCGAAGGGCTGCGTGGCAGCGATGGCGCGCACATCGCGCAGGGCCTGGTCGACGGCGGCGCGGCGTTGCGTGGCGAGGTCTTCGGGCGTGGGTGTGGAGGTTTCTTTTGTCATGATTCTCGGGTGAAGCAAGGTGGGTTCAGAGCGCGAAGCGCAGCCGCTCGAAGGCAAGCGTTTCGGGAATCGGGGCAGGCCGGGCGGGCGCCGGGCGCGGGCCTTCGCCCAGCGCGCGGTGCAGGAAGGCGCGGGTGCGTTCGCTCTCGGGTGCTCCGAAGATGCGCGCGGCCGGCCCGTGCTCGACGATCACGCCGGCCTCGGTGAAATACACCGTGTCGCTGATCTCCTCTGCGAAGCGCATCTCGTGAGTGACCAGCACGCAGGTCAGGCCATCGCGCACCAGGTCGCGGATCACGGTGAGCACCTCGCCCACGGTCTCGGGGTCGAGCGCGGAGGTGACTTCGTCGAACAGCATCAGCTCGGGGCGCATGGCCAGCGCGCGGGCAATGGCCACGCGCTGCTGCTGGCCGCCGGAGAGTTCGCCGGGGTAGGCCGTCTCCTTGTGCGAGAGGCGCACCTTGTCGAGCAGCGCGCGCGCATCGCGCTCGGCCGTGGCACGGTCGCGTCCGGCCACGCGGGTGGGCGCGATCACCAGGTTCTGCAGCACCGTCAGGTGCGGGAACAGGTTGTACTGCTGGAACACGAAGCCCACGCGCTTGCGCAGCGCGATCAGCTCTGCTTCGGTGCGCAGCGTGTCCACGCGGGTGTCGCCCACGCGGATCTCGCCCTGCTGCGGGCGCAGCAGCCCGGTGATGCAGCGCAGGATGGTCGACTTGCCCGAGCCGGACGGCCCGATGATCGACACGGCCTGTCCGCGCTGTACGTCGAGGTCGATGCCGCGCAGCACCGCGTTGTCGCCGAAGGCAAGCTGTACTCCGCGCAGGGCGACGAGGGGGAACGGGGCAGGGTTGGCGGCGTTGTCAGTGGCGGGCATGGCGGCGCTCCAGCGCGCGCGTGGCGCGGGCAATCGGGTAGCAGTAGGCGAAGAACACGCCGAGCAGCGTGAAATAGACGAGCACCGTGAAGTCAGTGCGCGCCACGGTGTTGCTGGCGATCTGCGCCGTGTCGACCACGTCGTGCGCGCCCACCAGCGACGCGAGCGCGGTACTCATGGTGATGCTGGCGTACAGGTTCATCCACGGTGGCAGCATGCGGCGCAGGCACTGCGGCAGCACGATCAGCCGGAAGATCTCCGAGCGCCGGAAGGCCAGCGACTGCGCGGCCTCCCACTGCGCGCTGGGAATCGACTGGATGGCGCCGCGGAAGATCTCGGCCACCACCGCGCTGGTGGGCAGCGCCAGCCCCAGCACGACCTTGATCCAGTCGGGGAAGGGCACGGTCCACTTCACCAGGTGCAGCTCGAACGGGAACACATAGGTCGTGAAGTAGATGAGCACCAGCACCGGCGCATTGCGGAAGAACTGCACGTACCAGCGCGTGACCACGCGCAGGAAGCGCAGCGGCGAGAGCGACAGCGCGCCCACCACCAGCCCGGCGACGGTGCCCAGCGCCATCGCCAGCACGCTGATCTTGATGTTGGTGAAGAGGCCCCTCAGCAGCGCGGGCGTCCATTGCCACAGGAAGACCAGCGCGACCGGCGTGGTGCCCGTGGCCACCCAGATGCCGATCACCAGGAGAACGGCCGCGAGCGCTGTCCACCACGGATGCTCGCGCGGATCGAAGCGCCGGGCGGATGTCGTGGCGCGCACCGCAAGGGCGCTCACTGCGGCTTCATTGGCCATAGCCGGGCATCCTCAGGCGGGCTTCGAGCCAGCTGCCGGCACGGCTGACCAGCCAGGTCAGCGCGCCGAAGTACAGCAGGATCAGCAGCAGCAACTCCAGCACGTTGTCGCGCTGCGTCCAGATCATGATCGACTCGTAGGTCACGTCGCCCACCGCGATGGCCGAGGCCACCGCCGTCATCTTCACCAGGTCGACCAGGTTGTTGACCAGCGAGGGCAGCGCAAAGCGCACGGCCAGCGGCAGCTCCACGCGCCACAGCAGCTGGCGCTGCGAGAAGCCCAGGGAGCGCGCCGCCTCCAGCGTGACCTGCGGCACCGCCTCGATGCCCGCGCGCAGCGCCTCGGCATGGAAAGCGCCCTTGTGGATCGCCACCACGATCACCACCCACACGAAGGGTGTGAGCGGGTTGCCACCCATGCCCTCGAGCTGGCGCGTGATGAGCATGTTGAGCACCAGGAAGGCGCAGTACAGCTGTACCAGCGTCGGCGTGTTGCGCGTGACTTCGACGAAGGCGCGCGCCGGCAGCGCCAGCCAGCGATGCCCGGAGGTGAGTGCCGCGGCCATGGCCACGCCTGCCGCGAGGCTGCAGGGAATGGTCAGCAGGCAAAGCTCGAGCGTGACCAGCAGCCCGCGCAGGAAGGCCTGCCGTTCGCCCAGGTCGAGCAGGAAGGCGTAGTTCAGCCCCAGCGGCTTGATGGCCGCCACCGCCTGTGCGAGCAGGCCGGGGTCGCTCATTCAGCTGCCTTCAGGGCAGCGACTGCGCTTGCGATGCGTTGCACCGCTTGCGCCAGCACCGCGTCGCTGGCCGCGATCGACAGGCGGATGTAGGGCGAGAGGCCGTAGGACGGCCCATCGACCACCGCGACGCCCTCGGCTTCGAGCAGCCAGTCGACGAAGTCGGTGTCGCTTGCGATCGCGCGGCCGTCAGGCCGCAGGCGCCCGATCAGCGCGGCGCAGTTTGCGTAGACGAAGAAGGCGCCTTGCGGCGGCAGCACTTCGAGACCGGGCACGGCCGCCAGCGCTTGGGTGACGAGCGTGGCGCGGCGTGCATAAGCGGCGCGAGCCTCGCCCACGAAACGCTGGTCGCCCGAATTCAGCGCAGAGGCCGCGGCCGCCTGCCCGATGGCATTGGCGCCCGAGGTGGCCTGGGACTGGATGACTGTCATCGCGCGCGCCAGCGGCTCGGGGCCCACGCCCCAACCGATGCGCCAGCCCGTCATGGCGTAGGTCTTGGACACGCCGTTGACCAGCAGGGTGCGATCGCGCAGTTCGGGCGCGGCATGCAGCAGATGGAGAGGCGCCGCGTCGCCGAACCAGATGTGCTCGTACACCTCGTCCCACAGCACCGCGACGCGCGGATGGCCGCGCAGCACGGCGGCCAGTGCCTGCAGCTCGTCGCGGCCGTAGATGGCGCCGCTCGGATTGCCGGGCGAGTTCAGGACGAGCCAGCGCGTGCGCGGCGTGATCGCACGTTCCAGCGCGGCGGCCGTGAGCTTGAAGCCGCTGGCCTCGTCGCACGGCACGATGATTGGCGTGCCGTCGTTCACGCGAACGATGTCCGGGAACGAAGGCCAGTAGGGTGCGGGAACAATGACTTCATCGTCCGCGTCGAGCGTGGCGGCGAAAGCCTGGAACACGATCTGCTTCGCACCGTTGGCCACCACGACCTGTGCGGGCGTGAAGTCGAGATCGTTCTCGCGGCGGTATTTGGCCACGATGGCCTGGCGCAATGCGGCGGTGCCGGGCGTGGCCGTGTATTTGGTCTGGCCGCGCGCGAGCGCGTCGGTGGCCGCCTGCTTGATGTGGGCGGGTGTGTCGAAGTCGGGCTCGCCCGAGGTCAGCGTGAGCACGTCGCGCCCCTGGGCGGCCAACGCGGCGGCCCGCGCGCTGGCGGCGGCATTGGCGGAGAGCTTGACGCGCAAGGCGCGCTGCGAGAGCGCCAGCGCGGGGATGACGGAGGTGTTCGTCACAGCGGTGCCTTCGCGAACTTCGCCTTCAGCTCATGCAGCAGCGGCGTGGGCGTCATGCCGTTCTTCTTCTCGACCTCGATGAGCCATCCTGTGCGGTGCCAGTTCTGCACGATGCGGTCGATGGCCGCCTGCGTGTCGGCCTCGCCCTTGCGCACCCAGATGACGGAAGGCGAGGGAATCAGGTCCGACGGTGAGACGATGGCGTAGTCCTTCCAGTCGGCGTTGCCCGTCACCAGCTCGCGCAGCGTGGGGCTCACGTGCACGGCCGCCACGCAGTTGCCGCCCTTGAGCGTCAGCAGCGATTCGGGCTGTCCGCGAAAGGCCTTGATCTGTGCGCCGTACTGTTCGGCCAGCGGCTTGGTGAAGTTGCTGCCCTGCGACACGCACACCGGCTTGCCGCGCAGGTCTTCCCATTTAGCGAGGCCGCTGTCCTTGCGGGCGATGGCCGCGCCGCCCACTTCCTCGAATGGTGTGGGTACGAACGAGAGAATTTCGCTGCGCTCCTGCGTCCACTGCATGTTGGCGATGAGGATGTCGACCTTGCCCTGCTGCAGGAACTGCACCCGGTTCGACGGCTGCACCTGCACGGTCTCCAGCCCCACGCCCAGTCCCTTGGCGACGCCTTCGGCCAGCTCCACGTTGTAGCCCACGGGCTTCTGCGTGGCCGGGTCGATGGTGCCGAAGGGCGGTCCCGAGAGGATGACGCCGACGGTCAGTTTGCCGCGTTGCTTGATCTTGTCGAGGGTGGCATCGGCGTGGGCGCCGGTGCCCGCCGCCAGGAAAAGCATCGGCAGCAGAGGAAGGAAGATGCGTGGCGTCATCGGTGTGGAGTCGGGAAGGAAAATGCGGGCAGCCGTCTTGCAGGGCTCCCCGAAGGCTGATGTGCCGCGGCGCGAGGCGCGCGGTCAGGGCGCGGTCAAGGCGCCGCGCGGAACTTGGCTTGAAGTTCAGGCAGCAGAGGCTGCGGCGGCTCGATGTGGTTGCGCTTCTCGGTCTCGATCAGCCAGCCGCTGCGATGCCACTGCTTCACCGCCTTGTCGACGGCGGCGATGGTGTCCGCCTCGCCCTTGCGGGTCCAGACCACGGACGGCGCGGGCAGGATTTCTTCGGTGATCGGCGCCGCATAGCCGGTCCATTCGGCACTGCTGCGCAGCAACGGCTGGATGAGCGTGGAGTCGTGCACCGCCGCCACGCAGTTGCCGCCGCGCAATGCCAGCAGCGATTCGGAGGAGGTCTTGAATCCGCGGACTTGCGCGCCGTACTGCTCCTGCAGCGGCTTGACGAAACTGCTGCCCTGCGAGGCGCAGACGATCTTGCCGCGCAGGTCTTCCCACTTGGCGACGCCGCTGGTCTTGAGCACCGCCGCGGTGCCGCCCACCTGGTAGAAGGGCGTGGGCGCATAGCCCAGGATCTCGCCGCGGTCGGCGTTGTATTCCATCGAGGCGATCAGCAGGTCGACCTTGCCCGACTGCAGGAACTGCACACGGTTGGACGGCTGCACCTGCACCAGCTCGACCTCGGCGCCGAGCTGCTTGGCCAGGTCGCGCGCCAGGTCGGGGTTCCAGCCAATGAGCTGCTGCGTGGCCGGGTCGATGGAGCCGAAAGGTCCGCCATTGACCATCACGCCGATGGCGACCTTGCCGCGCTGCTTGATGCGATCGAGCGTGGCGTCGGCATGGGCCGCGCCCGCACCGATGCACAGAACCGCGGCCAATGAGATGGCGATGCGGGAGGAGGGGAAGAGGGCGCGGAAGCGGGAAGTCATCGAATGGGAGGCCGAAAAGGCGAAGCAAGGCAGGCGGCGATCTTCCGAGCCCGCGCCTGCCCTCGCAACGAACGCCTTCAACTATCGATATGCGTTTTTCCGTGCGAACTTTGGTGCGCAGCTTCCGGCAGCCGGAAACTGGCCAGCTCCTCGGGCGCGCACTGGGCGATGAGACCCAGCTCCCAGTCGAGGTAACGGCGCGCGGCGTCGAGATTGCCGTCGTGGCGGTCGTGCACGAAGAACAGGTAGTCGATCGCCTCGGCGTCCGATGGCGAAGCCGGCGTGGCCTGCTGCGCCCAGCCGGCGGACGCCACCGCTTCCGCGCGGGCCCATGAGAGATGCTGCCAGCCGGCCTCGCGCAGATCCTGCGCGGCCAGGCGCGCAGCGGTTTCATCGGGCGCGATCAGCAGCAAGGGGTGCTGCTGATCGCTGCCGGTCGCAGCCAGCGCATCGGCAACCACGCGCGGGCGGATCGACCAGACGGCGCCGCGCGCATGGCGCGTTCGGTAGGCGAGCGAGGGGCGCAGGTCGAGCACCGCGGGGGGCGTGTCGGTGCCGTCGC
>JACXTT010011765.1_pt1 | contig 11673 bp, 10 predicted proteins | sample 9270951 | NCBI WGS metagenome assembly JACXTT01 (sample SAMN15532306, study PRJNA645909) | rock metagenome | isolation source: weathered quartz diorite | place: Puerto Rico | collected 2017-06-21 | reverse complement strand
CTCGAGTACTACGGGCGCGAGATGCTGCGCTGGGGATCACCCTCCGCCCATCCCTTGGCGCCGAATCCCGGCGAGAGGGACGAGATGGTGTATCTCCCGCTCGGCGTTGGCGTCGTGATCCCGCCCTGGAATTTTCCGTGCGCGATCACGATGGGCATGACCGCGGCTACCGTCGTTACGGGAAACACCGTGGTTCTCAAGCCCAGCAGCGATGCGCCGCTAACGGCGTGGAAGGTCTTCGAGGTGCTGGAGGAAGCAGGTGTCCCCGCGGGCGCGTTGAACTTCCTCCCCGGTCCCGGCGGAATGGTCGGGAACGCCCTGGTCGAGCACCCACGCACGCGATTCGTGGCCTTCACGGGCTCCATGGAAGTCGGGATTGGGATCAACGAGCGAGCGGCCAAGGTGGCCAAGGGGCAGATCTGGCTCAAGCGAGCGATCCTCGAGATGGGGGGAAAGGATTTTACGATCGTGGACGAGGACGCCGACCTGAACTCGGCCGTCGAAGGCGTCTACGCCGGCGCGTTCGGGTTCCAGGGGCAGAAGTGCTCCGCGTGCTCGCGGGCGATCATCCACGAAAAGATCTACGACGAGTTCGTCGAGAAGCTCCGGGCCCGCGTGGAGAAGATGACCATCGGACCGACCGAGAGGAAAGAGAATTACCTCGGCCCGGTCGTGAGCGACCGCGCCCAGAAGACGATCCTCGACTACATCGAGATCGGGAGGAAGGAAGGCCGCCTGATCACCGGCGGCGAGAGGCAACCCGGCCCGGGGTATTTCATCAGGCCCACCGTAATCGCGGACGTGAAGCCGACGGCGCGCATCGCGCAGGAGGAGATCTTCGGTCCGGTGCTCGCCGTCATCAAGGCGCGCTCCTTCGACGAGGCGGTCGACATCGCGAACGGGACGATCTACGGGCTGACGGGCGCCTACTACAGCCGGGACCGCGCGAAGCTCGCCGAGGCGAAGCGGCGGCTGTACGTCGGGAATCTGTACTTGAACCGCAAGTGCACGGGCGCGCTCGTGGGAATTCATCCCTTCGGTGGGTTCAACATGAGCGGCACCGACTCGAAGGCCGGCGGGCGGGATTACCTTGGTTTGTTCCTTCAGGGGAAGTCGATCGCGGAATACACGGGTTGAGCTGACGCTGCGAGTTGGCTAGCGCTGGGCGCGGCTCGACGCCGGCTCTCCGGTGCGCGCAAGAAGCCCGGCGAGGATCTCGCGAGCGTATGAGGGAAGCGTGTCGTCGCGGGCGCCCATGACGACGACCCGGTCGCCGCGGCGGGCGCCCTCGATGACGCTCTGCAGTGCTTCCGGTCGGGTCGCGACCTTCGCGGAACGCTCCGAGCTCGCGACGGGCTCGGCGATGTCCTCGGAGCGGATCGTGCGGTTGGCGGTGCCTCCGGCGTCGTAGATGGGCGTGAGGAGGATGTGATCTCCGGGATGAAGTGCCGTGCGAAACGTCTCGATCAGCTCGTCCCGGAAGAAGCGCGTGGGGCCGTATCCGTGGGGCTGATAGATGACCCAGAGCGAGCCGTTCGGGCGCAGCGCCTCCATGGCCATCCGGATCTTCACGGGGTTGTGCGCGAAGTCGTCGAACACGTCGATGCCGTCCGCGGCTCCGACGCGCTCCAGGCGCCGGCGGACCCCCGCGAACCGCTCCAGGGAGTGAGACGCCGCTTCCACGTGGATTCCGGCCGCCACCGCGGACGCGATCGCAAACGCGGCGTTCTGGACGGTGAGGAGCCCGGGGAAGGGAACCCGCGCTGCCGCGCCTCCGATCGTGAAGCGCACGTCCTTCGGCGAGAGTCGAATCGAGCTCGCGACCAGCTCCGCCTGAGCCCATACCGGATCGCCTTCCACCGCGACGGTAAGCACCGGGAGCCGCGACGGGCGCGGTACCGAGGCGAGCGCGGGATCACCGACATGGAGGACCGCGCGCTCGCGCGTCTGCTCGAGGAGCTTCGCGAAGAGCCCCGTCGTGACCTCGATCTCCTTGTGGTCCCGCGTGAGGTTCGTGAGGGTCGCGATCGCGGGCTTGAACTCGGCTACGCTTCCATCGCTCTCGTCCGTCTCGACGACCATCCACTCGCTCCCGCCCACACGCAGGCTTCCGGGAGGGAACGCGCCCGCGAGATCGACGGCGGCGCCACCCCCATAGAACGAGGGATCGACCCCGTTATCGATCAGGATGTGGGCGACCATGGCGGTGACCGTGGACTTGCCGCTTGTCCCCGCGATCGCGATCGCACGCCGTTCCGCCGCGAGCTCGGCCAGGAAGGAGCCGCGGCGGATGCGCGGGATCCCCAGCTCCTGAGCCTTCACGTAATCGGGATTCGTGGGCTCCACCGCGGTCGAGTGAACCAGAGCGTCGAGCCCTGTGACGACTCCCGAGCCGTCCTGGGGCACGAGTGTCACGCGCGCTTCCTCCAGCGCGTCGAAGATCGGAAGTCTGAGGCCGCGGTCGAGGTTCCGGTCGGATCCTGTCACGCGCGCGCCGAAGAGGGAGACCAGCTGCGCGAGCGGCGCCATGCCGCTGCCGCCGACGCCGCTGAAGTGGTAGCGCCGATCGGAGAGGGAATTCATTCCGCGAGTGTGGCTTCCTGGGTCGGGTGGGTCAAGCTGGGGCTCCCGGATCCGCTTCCTGCATCCAAACCCAATTGACGCCTCGAGGCTCGTGCCTTTAGCTTCTTTCGATCGGCAACAAACGGATGGGGCTGTAGCTCAATTGGGAGAGCGCTTGACTGGCAGTCAAGAGGTAGCGGGTTCGATCCCCGCCAGCTCCACATACCCTACCTCGCGGGCGACACCTGCTCCACCAGCGAGCCCTTCCAAGCCTCCGCGGCCTTGAGGGCCAGGTCCGCGGTCACGAACCGGTATCCATTCCCCTCAACAATCCCCTCGTAGTTCTCCTGCAGCGATTCCATGAGGTGCTGGAGCGCCCAGTCCAGCGCGTAGGCGGGTCCCACCCGGCGAGCCTTGGGGAACTCGGATTCGAAAAGGGATTTGATGCTGTCCGCACGGACGAAGAGCCCCAGGATGCGATCCCCGAACTCGGTGTCATCGAGGACGCGGGACGCCAGATCGGCTCGTGCCTTCTGAAGCTCGAAGCAGATCGCGTTGAACTCACGCACCAACCCGTGCAGGTTGGCGCCGTCTCCACGACTGCCGCCGCTTCCGATCCCCGGGGTCGTTGCGGTCAGGACGAGCGTGAACGCAAGTGCTGGAAGGAGAGCCCTTCCTTTCCGCGTTGCCGCGGTGGAGCTTGGGTGCTGCATCTGTATCTCTCCGGAACGGAACCGCCCCGAGCGGTTCCTGGTAGAAATATCGGAACGAAACGGCGAAAACTTAGCCCTCTTCGTTCATTTCGCAATTGCGAAGGGCCGCCCGCATTGACGCGGCCCAACCCCTTTGGTAGGCTGGTGTCATGCTCCCTCAAAACTGCGGATTTCATTCGATGAGTGGAACTTGGCCGCTCTCGGCCGTCATCGCATTTTTCCTGTTCGTCCCATCACTGGCCTCGGGCCAGGACGAGCGTCAGGCGCCCCGGAACGTTCCCCGGGTCCCGATCTACGACCCCGGCAACCCCGTCGATAAGAAAGTCCTGAAAAACGGGGTCACGATCCTGGTCCAGGAGCAAAGGACCAGCGAGCGTGTCGGGGGAGCGGTTGCTGTCCGGATGGGGACACTCTACGAGTCGGACGACGACGCCGGACGCGGCCAGGTGCTCATCAGGGCCATGACCGCGGGCACCCAGAAGCTTGTACCGGCGGAGCTGGCCCTGAGGATCCTGGCGGCGGACGCGAAGCTGGAGGCGGGTGCAGGCCCGGATCTGGGTCAGATCTCGATCTCGACCAAGCGCGAAAACGTCGACCGGGCGATCGACCTGCTCGCGCAGGTGACCCTCGAGCCTTCCTTCCCGGACACCGCCGTTGACGCTTCGCGGCAGCGAGCGCTGACGGTGGCTGCGGACGAGAACGAGAATCCGCTCAAGGCGGCCTACTCGATGTATCTCGCCTCGATGTTCCGCGGGAGTCCGCTCGCGCGTCCCGTCTCGGGCACCGTCTCAGGAATCGCCGACTGCCGCAGGAAGGACCTGATGGCCCTGCATCAGAAGTATTTCCGGGGCGGGAACATGGTCGTCTGTTTCGTGGGGAATTTCGACGGGAAGAAGGTGATGGCCCAGCTGGAGAGGATCTTCGCGGTTGCCCCGGCGGGGAAGGCGCTGGATCCCGTCCCCGGCGACCCGGTGCCGCTCGCCGCGGACACCACGTCCTCGGCGGAGCGCGACATGCCGTCGTCGGTTCTGACGTACGGTTTCCCGGCCCCGGGCTATGCCGATCCCGACTACGCTGCGTTCAAGATCATCGAGTTCTATCTGGCCTCCCCGGACCGCTCCCCGGTCGCCTACTGGATGAAGCTACGGGGACAGTCCTCCGTCGTGGGCGTGATCTATCCGCCCTACCCGAAGCGGTCGAGCATTGCGGTCTATCTCGGCGCTCCGCCAAGCTCGCTCCAGGCGGCGCGTGACACCGTCGCCGCCGTGATGGGACGCCTCAAGACGCAGCCCCTCGACGACGGGGAATGGGCGGAGCAGCTGAAGCGCGTCCAGAACACCACCTTCGCCAACCAGAACGACCCTCTGGCCCGCTCGCGCGCGATGTCCCAGTACGAGGCGGCGGGAGTGGGATACGACTTTCAGCGCCGTTTCGAGCAGGCGCTGCTCAAGCTGACTCCCGAGAGCCTGCGGGAAGCCGCCACGCGATGGCTTACCCATTCCTCCGGGGCGGCCATCACGCCGGTCAGGAACGAGTCCAAGCTCTAACGGGCCTCGCCGCTCGAGGCGCACGGGGAGGGAGGAGGGTCGGTGGGCGACGTGACGGGGGTCCTCCTCATGATCCCCCCGCTTCTGTTCGCGCCCACGTTTCATGAGTACAGCCATGCCCTCGTCCCCACGCGTCTCGGGGATCCCACGGCCCGGCTCCTGGGCCGGCTCACCCTGAACCCCATCGCGCACCTGGATCCTATGGGGACCCTGGTGTTCATTCTGACGCAGCGGATCGGATGGGCGAAGCCGGTGCCGATCGACGAGCGCTATCTCCGTCATCCGCGCCGTGACATCATGTGGATCGCCCTCGCGGGTCCGGTCTCGAACCTGATCCTCGCGCTCCTGTTCGGCACGATCGTCCGCATCGCCGCGCCGATGCCGGTCACGAGCGAGGCGCAACGGATCCTCCTGGCGATGGTCGAGGGGAGCGTCATCGTGAATCTCGGGCTCATGGCGTTCAATCTGATTCCCATCTTTCCGCTCGACGGATCACGTGTCGTGACGGGGCTCCTGAGCCCTCTGACCGCCGAGCGGTATCGCGAGCTCGATCCGTACGGACCGTTTCTCCTGATGGGAATCGTGGTGCTGGGGATGGTGACCGGTGTGAATCTCTTCGGCTATGTGATCTACCCCGTGATCTACGTTCTCGGAAGGCTGTTCACCGGAGGAGTGCTTTGAGCAAAGCCGTTCCACAACCCGCGGCGCCGGGCTCGACGCCGACCACCGCGCAGAGCAAGAGGAAGCCGCGCATTCTGAGCGGCATGCGTCCGACGGGGAAGCTCCACCTCGGAAACTATCTGGGCGCGCTCCAGAACTGGGTGACCCTGCAAGAGAGCTGCGAAAACCTTCACATGGTCGCGGACTGGCACGCGCTCACGACGGACTACGAGCACGTGGAGGAGATCGCGCCGAAGACCATGGACATGGTGATCGACTGGCTCGCGGCGGGGATCGATCCGGAGCGGAGCCCGGTCTTCATCCAGTCCCACGTGAAGGAGCACGCGGAGCTGCACCTCTTGTTCTCGATGCTCGTGACCACGAGCCGCCTGGAGCGCAATCCCACGGTGAAAGAGCAGGTGCGGGACCTCCACCTCGAGGAGACGGTGAGCTACGGCCATCTGGGCTACCCGGTGCTCCAGGCGGCCGACATCCTCCTCTACAAGGCGAATCTCGTGCCGGTGGGCGAGGACCAGGTGCCGCACATCGAGATCACGCGCGAGATCGCCCGGAAATTCAACAACCTCTACGGCGAGGTCTTTCCGGTGCCGGACGTGAAGCTCACCAGGTTCCCCCGCGTCCCGGGGCTGGACGGCCGCCGCATGAGCAAGTCGCTGGACAACGCGATCTATCTTTCGGATGCTCCGGAAGTGATCGCGGCCAAGGTCATGACCGCGTACACCGACCCGAAGAAGCTCCGCGCCAACGATCCGGGGAATCCGGACGGGTGCGTGGTCTTCGCCTACCATCGCGCCTTCAACGGCGAGAACGCCGAGCAGATCGGCGCGGACTGCAGGGCGGGTCGCCTGGGGTGCGTCGCGAACAAGAGGAACCTCGCAGCGATCCTGTCGGAGCAACTCCGGCCCTTCCGGGAGCGGCGTCGGGAGCTGGAGGCGCATCCGGAGCGGGTGCGGAACGCGCTCCGGTCGGGTGAGGAACGGGCGCGCAAGATTGCCCAGGAGACGATGCGGGAGGTCCGCGAGGCGATGAAGCTTCCATGAAGGAACGTCCCGAATCGACCGCGGTCGCCCCGGCGCTGGGCGCGGCGGACACCGCGCTCGCGGAAGACGGCGAAGCGCGCGTGTTGAGTCCGATCCGCGTCGAGCTGCCCGCGTTCTCGGGTCCGCTCGACCTTCTGCTTCATCTGATTCAGCGTGACGAGATCGAGGTCACCGACATTCCCATCGCCCGGATCACCCGCGAGTACCTGGACACTCTGGAGCTGATGCGCGAACTGGACCTGGAGGTCGCGGGGGAATTCCTCGTGATGGCTGCGACCCTCATGCGCATCAAGGTCCGGATGCTTCTGCCTCCGTCGATCGCGGACGAAGAGGAGGAGGATCCGCGCGAGGGTCTGGTGCGGCAGCTCCTCGAATACCGGCGCTTCAAGGAGGCCGCCCGCGAGCTCGAGGCGCTGGAGTCGGACCGCCGCCTCCTCTTCGATCGCGGCGCGCCGGTCCAGCTCGAGGATCCAGAGGACGGTGAGCTTCAGCCCGTGAGCCTGTTCCGGCTCCTGGACGCCCTCAAGAACGTGCTCCAGCGTCAGGCGCCGCCGATCGTCCACACGATCACGGCCGAGCCGATCAGCCTGGAGGAGGCGATCGCGGTGATCCGCGAGCAGCTGGAGCGGGGCAAGCGCGCGCTCTTCGAGGAGGTGCTCCGGGGCTTCGTCTCGCGCATGGAGAAGATCACCGCCTTCCTGGCACTGCTCGAGCTTCTGAAGCAGGAGCGGATCAGGGTGTCGCAGGGGGAGCTGTTCGGGCCGATCTGGATTGCGTGGCGTCGGGACGCGGCGCGGCAGCCGGTCGGTACCGAGGAGGAGGGGGAGGAGCGGCATGCCGACCGATAAGCAGATCCTCGAAGCCGTGCTCTTCGCGAGCGATGCTCCGGTGACCCTGAACGTCCTGGCGCAGGTCCTCGGCAACCGGAGCGCGCAGGAGGTCCGGGCGATCCTCACCGAGATGGCCGAGGCCTGCGAGCGCGAGGACCGCGGGATCGTGCTGTCGGAGATCGCCGGGGGATTCCAGATTCTCTCGCGCAAGGAGTGCGCCCCCTGGGTCGAGCAGATGCTCCGCTCCCGCCGGAAGATCCGGCTCAGCAAGCCGGCGCTGGAGGCGCTCGCGATCGTGGCCTACAAGCAGCCGATCACGAAGGTGGAGATCGATTCGATTCGCGGCGTGGACTCCTCGGGCGTTCTCCACACGCTCCTCGAGCGAAACCTCGTCACGATCAAGGGACGATCCAAGGGAGTGGGAAGACCGCTCCTTTACTCCACCACACAGGAATTCCTCTCCTACATGGGGATCAACGAGCTGGTCGATCTCCCGGAGCTGAAGGAGGTCGCGCCGCTCCTGGACGAGCACGAGGGTCCGCCGGAGGCGGCGGAGGCCGGGGAGGGGACCGGTGCGCCCCCGATAGACGCCTCGTCCGGAAGCGCGAATTCGGCCGACGCCGCCGGAGCGGAATCCGAAGTCGAGGTCTCGACCGCGGACGGTGCGGCTTAACCAGTTCCTCGCCCGCGCCGGATCGTCATCGCGGCGCGAAGCGGATCGCTGGATCCGCGAAGGGCGCGTTCGGATCAACGGCGCGCCTCCGAAGGGTATGGGCCCCGAAGTCGATCCCCAGAGCGATCGCGTCACCCTCGACGGCGTCCCCCTCCCCTGGAGCGAAGTCCTTCGATACCTCGCCTATCACAAGCCCACGGGAGCATTGGTGAGCCGCAGGAGTCAGGGAGGGAACCCCACCATCTTCGATCTCATCGGCGATCAGGCGCACGGGCTCCAAGCGGTGGGGAGGCTGGACCTCGATTCGGAAGGCCTTCTCATCCTCACGAACGACGGCGTGCTGGCCGAGGCGCTGCTCCATCCGCGCAGCGGAATTCCGCGTCTGTATCGAATCTGGGTCGTGCCCGTCCCGGATGTCCCCGTGTTGAGGAGGTTGCGGGAGGGTGCGATGGTCGAGGGGCTGCTCTTGCGTCCCGACCGCGTGCTCCTCGAAGGAATCGAGGGTGGGGAAGGCAAGCTTCTGGTCGAGATCTCCGAGGGGAAAAAACGCGAGATCCGGTTGCTCGCGCGCGCGGCGGGGCTCCACGTTCGAAGGCTCCAGCGCGTGCAGTTTGGTCCGATCCACCTCGGGGCTCTGCCTCCTGGCGCGACACGGCCTCTGACTCGCTCCGAAATTCGAGCGCTCCATGGGGCGGCGAGGGGACCGGGACGCTCGAGGGGAACCGGGCCGCGCTCGCGTCCTCACAGGAACGGGCGAGCGACCCATCCATCGTCCCGGGCGAGGCGGCGTGGCTGATCTCGAGGATCTTCGAGCGCGCATCGACCGCATCGATCGCGAGCTGGTCCGGTTGCTCGCCCAGCGGGCGGAAGTCTCAGCCTCGATCGGCGCGCGGAAGCGGGAGAGCGGGGCAGCCGCGCTGGACGCGGCCCGGGAGCGCGATCTCATCGAGCGGCTCGAGCGTGAGGACCGCGGATCGTTCCCGCTCTCGGGCCTCCAGGCCACCTTTCGAGAGATTCTCTCCGCCTCGCGAGCGCTGCAGGGTGGATTCCGCGTGGGGTATCTGGGGCAGCCCGGCGGCTTCGCACATCAGGCGGCCGTGCGAAGATTCGGCGAATCTTCCACGCTCATGCCGCTTGCGTCGCCGCAGCACCTCCTCGAGCAAATCGAATCCGAGCGCCTGGAGTACGGGGTGTTCGCGATGGAAGGGGATCCCGAGGACCCCGCCTTCGACGCGTTCGATCTCTTCCTCACGGCGGAGGTTGAGATCGTCGCGGAGTTCGTGGACGTGGCCGGCTACCAGGCGCTGGGATTCCAGCGCACGCCGAAACGGCTCCACGCGCATCCTGCCGCGCTGGCGCGTTGCCAGCGATGGACCGCCACGTTGCCTGCGGGAATCGAGATCCGTCCCGCGTCGGGGAGTCAGGAGGCGGGGCGCCACGCCTCCGAAGACCACGAATCCTTTTGCCTCGCGCCGCCGATCGTGGCTCAGGCGCTCCACCTTCCCGTCGTGGAGGATTCTGCCGAGGACGCGCCGCATCGGCCGCGCCGGTTCCTGGTGCTCGGTCCCCGCGGCTCCAAGCCGAGCGGTCGCGACAAGACCGCCCTTCTCCTCTCGCTCGAGAACCGTCCCGGCCGGCTCCTCGAGGTGCTGCGCCGGCTCGCCGCGCGCGAAATCAATGTCGGCTGGATCGAGTCGCGCACGCACCGCTGGCGCCCGGGCGAGCATCTCTTCCTCGTGGAGCTGAGCGGCCATCAGCTCGAGTCGCCGCTCCGTGAAGCGCTGGAGGAGCTGCGCCCCGTGACGCTCCTTCACCGCGTGCTCGGCAGCTTCCCCGAGGCGGACCCCACGTCCTAGTGCTACACTGCGTGGGATCTTTGGCGGAAGCTCGAGAGGACCCTGATGACAACCCGCACGGTGGAACCGATTCGATCTGAAATCCGCTCCCTCGAGCCCTACGTTCCGGGCAAGCCGGTCGAAGAGCTGGAGCGCGAGCTTCACATCTCCGACGCGATCAAGCTCGCGTCCAACGAGAATCCGCTCGGACCCTCGCCGCTCGCGATCCGCGCGATGGCCGACGCGGCCCGGGGCGTAAACCGCTACCCGGACGGCAACTCCTACTATCTCCGCCAGGCGCTGTCCCGATTCTGGAAGGTTCCGTTCGAACAGACGGCCGTCGGCTCCGGCTCGAACGATCTCATCGACATTCTGTGCAGGATTCATCTGGGACCGGGGGACGAGGCGGTGATGTCGGACCCGGCCTTCATCATGTTCGCGATCGCGGTGCGCGTCGCCGGCGGCACGCTCCGGCGCGTTCCCGGGCGCGAGATGTTCCACGATCCTTCCGCCATGCTCGCCGCGGTCAACGACCGAACGCGGCTCGTGTACTTCAGCAATCCGGACAACCCCACGGGCACGCGCGTGACGCGTCGCGATCTGGACGAGTACTTCACCCGCGTGCCCGGCCACGTCCTCACGATCCTGGATGAAGCCTACTTCGAGTACGTGACCGATCCCGAATCCCCCGACGGCCTCGAGTACCTGCGCGCGGGGAAGCGCGTCGCGGTGCTTCGGACCTTCTCCAAGATCTATGCTCTCGCGGGGCTTCGGGTGGGGTACGGGTTCTTCTCGTCGGAGCTCGCGTCCCTGGTACACCGGGTCCGGCTTCCCTTCAACGTGACGAGCGTCGCGCAGGCGGCGGCCCGGGCGAGCCTGGACGACAAGGAGCAGGTCGCGCGAAGCCGCGCCTTGAACGACGAGGCGCTCGCATTCCTCCAAGCCGAGCTCCCCAAGCTCGGACTCGCGCTCACGCCCACGTGGGCGAATTTCGTCCTCGCCCAGTTCCCGGGATCGGCGGTGGAAGCGGCCCAGAAGCTCGAGCGGCTGGGAGTGATCATCCGCCCGCTCACCCCCTTCGGGCTCTCGCCGCGCTACGCGCGCATCAGCGCGGGAACGCGGACCGAGCTCGCGAGGCTCCTCGACGGTCTTCGCCGGGTGCTGTGACGCGGCGCGTCGTCGCGATTTTTGGGCTCGGGTTGATCGGTGGGTCGCTGGGACTGGCCCTGCGGGCGCGCCCCCACGCGCCGCGCGTCCTCGGGTTCGATTCCGATCCGGAGACCCGGCGCGCGGCGCTGGAGCGCGGCGCGGTGGACACGCTGATCGAGGACCCCACGCGCGTCGACGCGGGCACGGAGATCGTGGTCACCGCGGTCCCGCCGCGGACCGCGACGTCGCTCGTGCCGCGCCTGCTTGCGGTGATGCCCTCGGGGCCGGTCCTCACCGATCTCTCGAGCGTCATGCTGCCCGTCCTGACCGCAGTCGGAAGCGCGGGGGCAGGACGATTCGTGGGATCCCATCCTTTGCGCGGGTCGGAGCACGGCGGGATCCACGCCGCGCGCGGCGACCTCTATGAGGGCGCGCCGGTCTTGGTCGGCGCTCCGCTGGGTCCAGGCACGGCCGGCGTGCGCGTCTCCGAAATGTGGGCCTCCGTCGGCGGCGTGCCGGCATCGATCGCGCCGACGATCCACGACGCGCTGGTCGCGCTCACGAGCCATCTCCCACAAGTGGCCTCGACGGCGCTCGTGCGCACCCTGCGGCGCACCGGAAGCATGACGGGCCTCCTCGCGCA
>JACXTT010011764.1_pt1 | contig 11673 bp, 9 predicted proteins | sample 9270951 | NCBI WGS metagenome assembly JACXTT01 (sample SAMN15532306, study PRJNA645909) | rock metagenome | isolation source: weathered quartz diorite | place: Puerto Rico | collected 2017-06-21 | reverse complement strand
TTCCTGGTGGTACAGCGCATCCTGGCGGCGAAAGACATTCGCAGCGCGGAAATGGCGCCGATTATCGGAGCCGGATTCAAAATACTGGTTCCGATCATCGTAATTCTGCCCGGCTTGATTGGCTTGGCCGTGCTGCCGGTGAAACTGGTTCCGGAATCGGTGGCTGCGGTCACCGGAGGCCACAGCTACAATGACGTGCTCCCGCTCATGTTGGCCCGCTACTGCGGTCCGGGTCTGCTCGGCCTGGGAATTACGGCGCTGATTGCGGGCTTCATGTCCGGCATGGCGGGAAATGTAAGCGCATTCACCACCGTCTGGACCTATGACATCTACCGGCCGCTGATCAATAGCAAAGCCACCGACCATCACTACGTGAACCTGGGGCGTTGGACGACGGTGATCGGCGTACTGATCAGCGTAGGTACCGCGTACCTGGTAATGCAGTTCGCCAGCATCATGGATTACGTGCAGGCGCTGTTCAGTTTCTTCATTGCTCCCCTGTTTGGTACGGTCACACTGGGAATGCTCTGGAAGCGAGCCACCGGTCCAGGCAGCTTTTGGGGGCTGCTGTGTGGGACCCTCTCGTCTATCGGGATGTGGGCGTGGGTGAAGGTCGATCCCAGCGCACTGCGCTATGTGGCTCTCTCGCCCCATGCCAGGGCTCTCGCCCAGGATATGTATCAGGCACTCTGGTCTTTTGTAGTCTGTGTGGTCGTGACCGTGACGGTGAGTCTGGCGACGAAACCTGTCCCCGACAGCGAGTTAACTGGTCTGGTATACGGGCAGACGGAAATTCCCTCGGTTGGGGACGTCCCGCTGTACCAGAAGCCCCTTTTCTGGGCTGGCGTGGTGGTGGTTGTTTTCTTTGTGCTGAACATTATTTTTTGGTAGATCGAGATCTTTTGCAACACTGAGGTGCAAGGCATGATTTCTATCTGGTTCTTCATCGGTGTGTCGCTAGCTGTAAACGGCGCGCTAATTGTGGCTGCAGGAATTTACCAGGTGGTAAATCCTCCAGTTGATCCGGACGTGGTTTTGTTCAACTTGCACGCCAACGTGTGGTGGGGCGCTATGCTTCTATTGATTGGCTTGATTTATTGCGTTCGATTTGCCCCCAGGCGGCAGGCTTAAGGCAAAACGTTTTCATAAGGGCTAAAGTATGGCGACCAAAAAAATGACGATGGGCCTGATCGTGGGCAACCGGGGCTTCTTTCCCGATCATTTGGCCAAGAGCGGCCGCGAGGAAATGCTGCGCGTATTGACTGCTGCCGGGATGGATGTGGTGGCTCTCACTCCGGAAGAGAGCAAGTACGGAGCCGTGGAAACGCGCGAAGAGTCCAGACGGTGCGCCGATCTCTTCAAGCGCAATCGCGATCGCATCGATGGCATCGTCGTAACCCTGCCCAACTTTGGGGAAGAGCGGGCCATTGCAGATGCCTTGCGGCTGGCGGACCTGCACGTGCCCGTGCTGATCCAGGCCACGCCGGACGATCCCAGGAAGATGACCATTGCCTTCCGCCGGGATAGTTTCTGCGGCAAGATGTCGGCCTGCAACAATTTGCGGCAGTACGGCATTCCCTACTCGATCACGACTTTGCACACCGAGAGCCCGGATTCGCCTGAGTTTGCCAAAGACCTGCAATGGTTCGCCGCCGTCTGCCGCGTGGTCAACGGATTCCGCAACCTGCGCGTGGGACAGATTGGCGCGCGTCCAACCGCTTTCAACACCGTCCGCTTCAGCGAGAAGATCCTCGAATCGCAAGGCATCTCGATCGAGACTTTGGATCTTTCAGAAGTGCTGGGCCGCATCGAGCGCATGAAGGACAACGACGACGGCGCCCAGGCCAAACTGGCCTCGATCAAAAAATATGTGGATTCGAGTGGCGTACCCGCGGCCGCCTTGATGAAGATGGCCAAGCTCGGCGCGGTGGTCGACCACTGGATGGCGTCTACAGAAGTGGCCGTGAGCGCGGTGCAATGCTGGACTTCGATTGAAGAAAATCTCGGCGTTGTGCCCTGCACGGTCATGAGCATGATGAGCGATGGTTTGCTTTCGAGCGCTTGCGAAGTGGACATTTGCGGCGTACTCGGCATGCACGCGTTGCGATTGGCGTCGGAAACCCCATCGGCCCTGCTGGACTGGAACAATAACTATGGTTCCGATCCCAACAAGGCGGTGTGCTTCCATTGCTCCAACCTGCCCAAGCATTTCTTCCGCTCGGTGAAAATGGATTTCCAGGAAATCATTGCCGGGACCGTGGGCAAGGAAAATACCTTCGGCACCTGCGTGGGGCTGATCAAGCCGGAAAAGATGAGCTTTGCCCGATTTTCCACTGACGACACGGCGGGCAAGATGCGTGGTTACGTTGGCGAAGGAAGGTTCACTGACGATCCGCTGAATACTTTCGGCGGCGCCGGCGTGGTCGAAATTCCCGAGATGCAAAAGCTGCTGCACTACATCTGCGAAAACGGCTTCGAGCACCACGTTGCGGCCAACCTGTCCAGCGTAGCGCCGGCGGTTCACGAGGCAACCATCCGATATCTCGGCTGGGACATGTATTGGCACCCAGGCGATAACAGGGCCTCCTGATGGCGATCGTAGCGGGAGTCGATTTTGGAACCCTGAGCGTGCGCGTCTCCATCGTGGACAGCGAGCGCGGGTTACTGGACTCTGCCGTCGCCGAATATCCCCTGCACCGCAAGCGCGAAGACCCGGAATACGCCACCCAATCCCACGAAGACCACATGCGCGCCCTGGCCGCGGCGACCCGCGAGGCAGTGAAGAAAGCCGGAATCACGGGCGACCAGGTCGAGGCGATCGCTCTCGATACTACGGGTTCTTCGGTCATTCCGGTTGGCGAAAATCTGAAGCCGCTCGGCGAATACTACCTGTGGTGCGACCATCGCGCCAAAGGCGAGGCCGCGGAGATTACGGCAGCAGCTCATCGCGAGGGGCTGGAAGCGATCAACTGGTGTGGCGGAGTGTATTCATCGGAGTGGGGATTCTCCAAACTCCTGCACTGGCTTCGCCATAACGCGTCCAAGCGTTCTGAATTTGTCTCCGCCTTTGAACACTGTGACATGGTAGCGGCGACTCTGTGTGGCATCACCGATCCCAAGAAAGTGAAGCGCAGCGTTTGTGCGATGGGCCACAAATGGCTCTGGAATCGGGCGCTTGGCGGGTTACCTCCCGGGAATTTTCTGGTCAAGGTCGATCCGCTGCTGGCGGGTGTGCGTGAAAAGCTGGATGGCGAATACGCGGCCTCCGACCAGCTCGCGGGCACGCTCTCGAAGTATTGGGCCGAGCAGCTTGGCCTGAAGCCGGGCGTTCCGATTCCGGTCGGCGCATTCGACGCGCACTGGGACGCAATCGGGGCCGGTTGCGGCACCGACGACATGGTGAATGTGGTCGGAACCTCGACCTGCATCATCGGGATCACGCCATCGGTGAGTCTCGTTCCTGGCGTCTGTGGCGTCGTGCAGGGAAGCGTGCACCCGCTGCGCACCGGGATTGAAGCGGGACTCTCAGCCGTCGGAGACATCTTCAACGCGATTGCGACCCGCGCCGGCAGCGACGTGCAAACGTTGAGCCAGGGCTTGGAAGACTATCGTGCCGGGCAAACCGGGCTGCTGCGCATGACCTGGGACAACGGCGACCGGACGGTGCTGGTGAATCCGAACCTGCGGGGCATCACCCTCGGCCGGAATCTGCAGAGCCCGGCCCAAGATGAGCGTTTTGCCGCCATCGAGGGCACCGCCTTCCACACCCGCGTGATCCTGGACCGCATGGCCGGGCATGGCGTGCATATCAAGCGCGTGATCAATGCGGGCGGGATTCCGCAGAAGAACCATGTTCTGAACCGTGTCTACGCTAATGTGCTGGGACGTCCCGTGCTGGTTCCGAGCAAGAGCGTCACCAGCCTGGGTTCAGCAATTTTTGCGTTTCTCGCCGCAGGAACGTTCAAGACAATCGAGGAAGCGCAGGAAAAAGTTTGCCCGCCGAACCGTGTGTATGAGCCTGACAAGTCCGAGCAAAGCGTCTACGAACAGATCTACCCGCTTTACAGCCAGCTTTATTTCGCTTTTGGCAATCCTCACAAAAAGGGCCTTGGCGAAGTGCTGCCGGCTTTGATTCGGGTAGCCGAGTCGGTCCACAAAGGTTCACCCGTGGCAGCTGCGGACTAAACATGGGCCGGGGCTGCGTTCGGAACGGGATGTGACCATACTGAAGTACGGAAGACTTTCGGAGCAACCGGACGAGCTAAAAGTGGCACGGCCCTGCAAGGACAGTGGTATGAAGCGGGTTCTAGGAGCTGCGATCGCATTAACGTGTGTAATAGCCATTGAACTATCTGTTCTAGTGTTGTATTACATGCCAAGGCCAGACTTCGATCTCCAAACCGGTTTGTTCATGATAATAATCATCTCAATCGTCTTGCTCGTTAAAGGTTCGGCGATGCTACACGAAACAGGTTCTCACCGGTGGCCCCCGTCGATTTCAAATTGAACCACACCCTGAATATTCCGACCCGAGCCCTGAGGCCTGCCCTGCTTTAGAATTAGCAGTCTTGCCGGTTCCGCTAAAATCCGACCGCCTGCGCGTGGTGCTGGTGGGCGCGCGCAATCCTCTCAATATTGGCGCTGCGGCTCGTGCCATGAGTAACTTCGGCTTTCTCCGCCTGGGGGTGGTGAATCCCTATGAGGTGGCGTTTCGGAAGGCGAAATCTGCGGTCGGCGCCGCCGCGCTGTTGGAGGAAGCGGAGGAGTACGAGAGCGTGGCCGAGGCGGTCGCCGATTGCACGCTAGTAGTGGGGACGACGGCGGTGCGTCACCGGGAATTGCAGCATCCACTCCGGCGTCTTGAGTACGGCGCGCGCCTGATTCGGAAGCGAATGCGAACCAGCCGCGTGGCCCTGCTGTTCGGCTCGGAGAAGTACGGACTCTCGCGGCGGGACCTCAGCCACTGCCATTGGCTGATGCGCATCCCTACCCGGGACGAGCACATCTCGATGAACCTGGGGCAAGCGGTGGCGGTGTGCTTGTATGAACTGATTCGCGATGACCGGGTGGCCGGAGTCTCCGAGAACCAGCCACTCGCTCCCTCCGCGGAGGTCGAACGCATGACCGCAATCCTATTAGATGTGCTGAGCACCAGCACCCACATGAGCCCGGACCGGGCACCCTCGACGGAGGAACGGGTGCGTCGCATGGTTCGCCGGCTCAAGGTATCGGCCGGTGATGCAGAGGCCTGGCTGGGTATCTTGCGCCAGATTCTCTGGGAGATTCGTTACGGGAAGCGCCCGGCCGGCTGATTGTCGCATCAAGGTTCTCCTGATGGCGGAATCATTTACACTGAAGGGGCATGGCTGATCACATCGTGAGTTCGTGTGTCACTTGTCCCAAGTGTGGAACCTGGGTGGTGGTGGAACGGGAAGTAACCCGCGAAACCAACAAGGAAAAGGTTAGCACTACCTGTCCTGCGCCCGAGTGCGGCAAGCAGTTCTCGTTTGCCGTTGGCGAGACCAAGGTCTTTGAGCTGCCGATGAATCTTTTTGAGCGGCGGCACTTCTTCCGTTCGGAATTGCCGTAATTCCAGTCAGCGGTTACGACGATCCGAAAAGACTGTAAAGCAAAATCACCAGGACGATAACCGCAAACCCCACGTACATGCGGTCGCGCTCGGCGGCAAATCCCACGATGGAAAGCCCGACGCGGGCAACCGGAGTCGCGATAAGCAAAAGCAACCCAAGCTGGATGATGCCCGTCCTTGAACCCCAAGCGCCTCTCGCAATACGCCGGGGATTGTACGAAGCTGATTCGGCTCTCCGTGGAACACTCGATAGTCGGCAGGCTCAGTTCCATGCCGCGCCAGATAAACCACCGCTCCGCTGAAGACGATCAAGGCGGCGAGCAACACTCCAGCCCGCAGCAGGTCTCCGACGAGATCCTCAACCTTGCGGTCGGTCCAGACGGGCAGACTGATCACTTATATTTTCCCGGCAGCGCCGTTGTAGATCATCTGTGCTCCCAGCAACAGAATGACAATGCTGAAAATCAACCGCAGCCATCTGGTTTCCGTTTGCACCAAAATGCGTGTGCCCGCAAGCGACCCAGCCAGAACTCCCAACATCACCGGCATGGAAAGCCCAGGATCGATATAACCTCGGCTGAGATACACCCCGGCGCTGGCCGCCGCAGTCACTCCGATCATGAAATTGCTGGTGGTGGTCGAAACCTTGAAAGGAATTCGCATCGCCTGGTCCATGGCCAGCACTTTCACCGCGCCAGAGCCAATCCCGAGCAGCCCCGAAAGGGCGCCCGCTCCGAACATAAGACTGAATCCTGCCGGCACATGGTGAACGAAATAGTGCCGAATGCCTTCGGGCGTAGGAAAGCTGCCGTTCAGCCGGAGCCGTGTGGCCAACGGGTCGGGTGTCTCATCGCTCTTCGTCCTGATCCGGACCCGAGCGGACAGATACGCGGAATAGAGCAGGACGGCGCCGAAGGTGATGGCAATAGCGGAAGTCGAGACCTTGACTGCCAGGAACGCTCCCAGAACCGCGCCCAGTGTGGTCGCAATTTCCAGAAACATCCCGATGCGGATATTGGAAATGCCCTCTTTCACGTAGGCTGCGGCCGCGCCCGATGACGTGGCAATGACGGAAACTAGCGAGGCCCCGATGGCGTAGCGGATGTCAACTTTGAAAAAGAGCGTCAGCAGAGGGACCAATACCACGCCGCCGCCCAGCCCAGTGAGAGAACCGAGGAGACCGGCGATGGCCGATCCGATCCAGACCAAAACGGTTAGCTCCCAAACGGTCAGCGATCCGATGTGCATTAGCCACGGCTCCCGTAAGACAGTGTGCCACACCGACTGAGGTTGCCCGCGAAAATGGCGATCATCCGAACCTCGCTAGCAAAGGTGCACGGCTCATTTGCGAAGGTTCCAGCGGCGCGCGGTGTTAAAATCATTAAAGTTCAAGCCTGAACCAGAGAGGCTCGAAACCAGAAGATCACAGGGAGCGTCGATGAGATTTGAACTGCTGGCACTTTATGGTGGCCCCGACCAGGTGATGACGGTGACTTCCGGGCTGGCCAGCGTGCTTGGCCTCTTGCTGCTCTTCTGGAACAAAGTGGTGGGAATTTTCTTCAAGATGGTAAGAATGTTCCGCCGCTCCGACGCACCTGCCACCCCGGAAGCCTCCAAGGACGCTCCAAAAGGAACTCTGTAATCTGGGGTCCGCTAACCTAGGGTCCACCAATCAAGGGTCCGTTTCTTGCGCAGAAAAGTTATCGTCATCGGATTGGACGGCCTCGAGCCTGGCATTGTGGAAGCGATGTTGGAACGAGGAGAACTCCCCAACCTCGCTAAAATTCGAGCGAGCGGCAGCTATGCCCGCCTCAGGACAACCTATCCGGCCCAGACTCCAGTTGCGTGGTCGTCGTTCATGACTGGAACCAACCCCGGCGGTCACGGAATTTTTGACTTCATCAGCCGTGACCCAGAGACCTACCTGCCCGACGCTGCCTTGACCCGGTTCGAACGGCCGAAGAACTTGCTGGCCCAACCACGCGTGGTAAACCGGCGGCAAGGCGTGCCGCTATGGCAGCCGCTGTCCAAGGCAGGTGTCACCAGCACGATTTTGCGTTGTCCGTGCACCTTCCCTCCTGAAGCATTGCAGGGCCGGATGCTGGCGGGGGTGGGCGTTCCCGACCTTCGCGGAAGCCAGAGTAAAGGCACGTTCTACACCCAGGACAGGACGGTGACCGCCGAGGAAAACGAGCAGCTGGTATTGCTGGATTCGGGGATGGACTTGACTACCCGCGTGCTTGGCCCGCGCAACACGAAGACGTCACCCGCTTCGGATACATACTGCGAAGTGCGCGTGCAGGTGGACCAAGCGTCGCGCAAGCTGGTGATTCACACCGGAGGCACGCCTTCCAGGATCGAAGTTCAGGAAAAAGGCTGGAGCGAATGGGTGCGGTTCAAATTCAAGTTCTCCATGCTGCAGTCGGTGACTGGAATTGCGCGGTTTTATGTCCGGCAGCTTGAGCCGCATGTCGAATTTTACGTTTCCGCGGTCAACTTCGATCCCGCTGCCCCGATGTTTCCGGTTTCCGCGCCTGGGGATTACGCGAAAGAGTTGTCGGAAAAAGTTGGCCTGTTTTCCACCCTGGGCATGGCGGAAGATCATAACGGCTTGAACAATGGGCGATTGGATGAGGCGGCTTACCTGCAACATTGTGAGCTGGTGCTCGGCGAGCGTGAACGCACCATGCGCTTCGAACTGGACCGCTTCAGCGAAGGTCTGTTCTTCATCCTGTTCGATACGCCGGATCGGGTGCAGCATATGCTGTGGCGGTTCCGCGATCGTGAGCATCCAGGCTTCCAGCCGGATCTTTCGCCCGAGCTGGCGACGCGGATCGAAGAACACTATCGGCGATGTGACGCCCTCCTGAGCGCTGTGCTGGAAGGCGTTGATGAGAACACCTTGCTGATCGTTTTGTCCGATCACGGTTTCGGAACCTTCCGCCGCGCCTTCGATACCAATACCTGGTTATGGCAAAACGAACTGCTAGCCCTTAAGGACGGGCGCAAGCCCGGCGAAGACCCGGAACAGGGCTTTGCTGGCGTTGATTGGTCGAGGACCTACGCCTACGCGGTTGGTTTGGGCGGGATTTACCTGAACTTCAAGGGCCGCGAGAGTGGTGGCATTCTCGAGGAAGGGACGGAAGCGGACCGAGTGCGTCGTGCGATCCAGACCGGACTGGCAGACTTTCCTGACGCGCAGACGCAGCGTCCCGCGATCCGCAGCGTGTCGCGCCGGGAAGAGTTATACTCGGGTGCGTTCGTCGGCAATTCGCCCGATCTGCTGGTGAATTTCCATCCCGGGTTCCGGGTTTCGTGGCAGAGTGCGGTAGGGGGCTTTTCGCATTCCTTGCTGGAAGACAACATGCGCCGCTGGAGCGGAGACCACATTGTGGATCCGGAATCGGTTCCCGGTATTCTGTTCATGAACCACGTGCCGCGGCAAGGTCAGGGGCAAGGTCACGCCAGAATTATCGATCTTGCGCCCACGATCCTGAATTACCTCGGCGTTCCGGTGCCGGAATCCGTGGAAGGCGCATCGTTGCTCTGAATATGATTTGAGAACATGACCCTGCAATGAAAATCTGCGTGCTCGGACTCGACTGCGCCGCGCCGGAAGTAATCTTTGGCGATGAAGGGCTGGTAAACCTGCGCCGCCTGATGGATCTGGGCGTGTACGGTCGGCTGGAAAGCGTGATTCCGCCGATCACGGTTCCGGCCTGGATGTGCATGAGCACCAGCCAGGACCCGGGTTCGCTCGGCGTCTACGGATTCCGCAATCGTGCCGATCATTCCTACGACAAGCTGGCCTTTGCGAGCTCGGCTTCCATCAAGGCGTTGGCGATCTGGGACCAGTTGGCGCGGGAAGGGAAGAAGTCGATCATCGTCGGCGTCCCGCCCAATTATCCTCCGCGGCCAGTGAACGGCATCAGCATTGGCTGTTTTCTCACTCCTGACACGGTGAAGAATGATTTTACCTATCCGCCTGTGCTCAAGCACAAAATCACAGAGCTGGTCGGTGAATATCCCGTTGATGTGAAAAACTTCCGTACCGATAAGAAAGCTTGGCTCAAGCGAGAGATTTTCGAGATGAGCCGCAAGCAGTGGCAGGTGGTGCGCTGGCTGCTGACCGAACAGGAGTGGGACTACTTCCATTTTGTAGACATTGGCCTCGACCGCATGCATCACGGCTTCTGGAACTACTTTGACCCCGAGCACGTGAAGTTCGAACCCGGCAACCCTTATCAGGACGCGATTCCGGAATACTACCGCTGGATCGATGAACAGATCGGCAGCGTTCTCGAACTCCTGGACAACAACACCATCGTGCTGGTCGTTTCAGACCACGGCGCACAACGTTTGGATGGAGGCTTCGCCATCAATGAATGGCTGATCCGCGAAGGCCTTCTGGTGCTGAATGAATATCCGAAAACGTTGACGCCGCTCGAAAAACTGGACGTGAACTGGAGCAAAACGAAAGTCTGGAGCGAAGGTGGCTACTACGCCCGCGTGTTCTTCAACGTGCAGGGCCGCGAGCCGCAGGGAGTGGTGCCCGCTTCCGCGTACGAATCTTTCCAGAACGAAGTGAAAGCGCGGCTGGAGTTGATTCCGGGTGAAGACGGCCAGCCGCTGAAGTCGCTGGTATTCAAGCCCAGGGAGATCTATCGCAACGTGCGCAACGTGGCCCCCGATCTGATTGTCCATTTTGGGGAGCTTTACTGGCGATCGATAGGCACGGTGGGACACTCGAAGCTTCATGTCCAGGAAAACGATACCGGCCCCGACGGCTGCAACCACGCACAGTATGGAATGTTTATTCTCACCGCTCCCAACTGCCCTTTAAGCGGAGAGTATAAAGGCGCTCGCCTGCTGGACATTGCCCCCACGTTGTTGGATCTGGCCGGCTACGAAATTCCCGAGACCATGCAAGGGCGATCTCTCGTGGCGGGAATGGAAAAGAAAGGCTCCGGCGGTGGCTCAGACAGCGAGGCGGAAAGAATCGTGCACGATCGGTTGGCCGGCTTGGGATACGTTTAACGGCTTTGCTGAAAAACGCCGGTCTCGATGAATGGCAGGAAGGGCACGACTTTAGTCGTGCCGTAATGGCTCAATTGGAGTCCGGCTTCAGCCGCTGCGGTTTGCTTTCGGCGTGGCAATCTTTTTCGGAGGATTGATGCTGAGAAAGTGGTTGTTATCCATATTGATCGCTATCTTTCTGATTCCGGCATTCGCGCAGCAGAACAATCAGCCGTCATTCGACGGGAAAACCTGGTGGGAGCACATCAAGATCCTCGCGGCCGATAACATGGGGGGTCGCGACACCGGGAGTCCCGGTCTCAAAAAAGCGGAAGCATACGCCGTCAATCAATTGAAAGCCGCAGGGCTTCAGCCAGCCGGCACAAAAGGCTTCTATCAGCCGGTGAAGTTCGAATCGCGGCAACTCGTGGAAAAAGAGTCGAGCGCTGCTCTGGTTCGCAACGGCAAAGCCGAACCGCTGACCCTGGGCGAGGATGCGATCTTCAGCACGCGCGTGGACCTGGCTCCTGCCGTGGAAGCTCCACTGGTGTTTGTCGGTTATGGCCTGAGCATTCCCGAAAGCAACCTCGACGATCTTACAGGGCTCGATCTCAAGGGCAAAATAGCCGTCCTGATCACCGGCTCTCCCCAGCAGATTAGTTCGGCGCTGGCTTCGCATCATCAAACTGTGGCGGAGCGCTGGAAGGCCTTCCACCAGGCAGGCGCGGTCGGGATCATCTCCATCCCGAATCCCGCGTCCATGGACGTACCCTGGTCGCGTACGGCATTGAACCGTCTGCACCCAAGCATGGAACTGGCCGGTGTGGAATTCAACGAAACCCAAGGTGAGAAGCTGGCGCTCTATTTCAACCCGGCTCACGCCGACAAATTGTTCGACGGCTCTGGCCACACCTTCCAGGAACTTGCCGATCTGGCGAAAGACCGCAAGCCATTGCCGCATTTTCCGTTAACGGCTTCGATCGAGGCCAAAGCCAAACTGCAGAAGAAGGCAGTGAAATCGGCAAATCTTGTGGCCAAACTTCCGGGAAACGATCCGCAGCTGAAAC
>JACXTT010011763.1_pt1 | contig 11674 bp, 13 predicted proteins | sample 9270951 | NCBI WGS metagenome assembly JACXTT01 (sample SAMN15532306, study PRJNA645909) | rock metagenome | isolation source: weathered quartz diorite | place: Puerto Rico | collected 2017-06-21 | reverse complement strand
CGAGCGTGCTAGCCGCGGAGGGGTAGTGGTGTGCCGCGTGTGCGGGCGCGTCGTTCGGCGGGGGTTTCGCGGCCGCGGATGGCGTCGTTGTAGTTGAGCCAGTCGTTTTGGGATTCGAGTTTGTGGTGTTGGTAGTAGGCGAGGCGCTCGTCCCGGTTGGCGAAGACGGTGGGTAGCAGGGGATGGCGAACGATGTGCTTCACGCACCCGGCAGTCGGCGAGGCCACCGACACGCTCAAACTTTCAACCAGGACGCGCGGACCTCGCGCGCTCGCCGCTCCAGCTGTGCGAGAAGCGTCCGCAGCTCATCCAGATCGGGGCGAAGCTCGTTTACGGTTCGCACCGCGGCGGCGACGTCAGCGAGCGAACTCGCGGGGTCAGCGGCAAGCTCGGCAAGCCGCTGCTCGCCCCGTGGGGTGCACAAATCCGATCATGGGCCGGCGCATGGTGCTGGAGTTCGATCCGGCTGCGAGCGCGGTACCGTCGACTGGGTTTTGCAAGGTCCTTGGGATGCGTGATCCATGGCACGTTGGCGGCGCAGGTGCCACGATGCGTTTGTGGCTACGGCTTCTGCGGAGGCAGCGCTCGGGCGTGGGTACGAGGCCCTCGCGAGCGGCGACTGGGAAGGCGCGCGAGCTGCGTTTCAGGCGGCGCTCGACTCGACGGACTCGGCGGAGGCGCTTGATGGGCTCGGGCGCGCCCTCTGGTGGCTCCGTGATGAGCGAGGCGCCGTCGTCAATCGTGAGCGCGCATACGCCGGCTTCCGCCGAGACGGCGAGCTGGCGCGCGCCGCGCGGGTGGCCCTATGGCTTGCCCGTGAGTACAGGCTTGCGTTCGACAACGATGCTGCCGCCCGCGGCTGGCTTGCACGGGCGGAGCGCCTCCTCCGTGACGTCGCGCCGGGCGCGGAGCGCGGCTGGCTCGAGCTCGCCCGCTCGGAGGGCGCGCGAGATGCTGCGACCGCCGCGGAGCTTGCGACGACCGCACTCGACGTCGCACTCGCCGCGCACGACCCGGACCTCGAGCTGCGGGCGCTCGCCCAGCTGGGACTCGCCGAAGTGACGCTCGGCGACGTGGACCGGGGTCTCGCTCGACTCGACGAGGCGATGGCTGCCGCAACGAGCGGCGAGCCGGCCAACCTCGAGACCTTCGCGGACATCTGCTGCACGCTCATGCTCGCCTGCGAGCGCGCCGGCGACAGCGAGCGCCCCCAGCAGTGGAGCACGGTGCTGGACGAGTTCGTGCGCTCGTACGATCACGTGACGCTGCTCGCGTTCTGCAGGACGTGCTGCGCGGACGTGTTCGCCGCCAGCGGCAGGATCGACGCAGCGGAGGCCGAGCTCGAGCAAGCGGTTCGCGAGCTGGCGGCCGCAGGGCAGCGCTCGCGCTGCATCCCACCCTCGGCCCGGCTCGCGGAGATTCGCGTGCTTCAAGGACGGCTCGACGAGGCCGAGCAGCTCCTCGTGGGGCTCGAGTCCGAGCCGGAAACTGTGCAGGCGCGCGTGTCGGTTCGCCTCGCGCGCGGGGAGGCGGCCGCAGCATCCGCCTTGCTCGTCCACCGACTCGACGAGCTCGGCTGGACGAACCTTCTCGCCGCGCCGCTGCTGGCGCAGCTGGTGGAGACGCGACTGGCGGAGGACCGGCTGGATGACGCGAGAGCGCCAGCGGCCGCGCTCGACGTCATCGCCAAGAGCGGCGGCCGCGATCGCGTCGCGGCGTTCGCGGTCGCTGCTCACGGCCGTCTCGCGCTCGCCGAGGGACGCGACGAGGCGCCGCAGCTTCTGCAGGAAGCGGTGAATAGTTTCGCAGCGCTCGGCCTTCGGCTCGAGGCCGCGCGCACGCGGCTCGAGCTGGCGCGCTCTCGGTCCGCGGGGTCGCCGGAGGTGGCCGCCGACACCGCACGCCACGCGCGAACCGAGCTTGAGGCACTCGGTGCGCTTCGCGACGCTGATGCGGCGGCCTCGTTCATGCGCTCGCTCGGCGTGAAGGGCCGGGCTGGGCCGAAGGCGGTCGGGCTCCTCTCGCGGCGAGAGATCGAGGTGCTGCGCCTGCTGGGCGACGGGCTCACGAACAAGCAGATCGGGGAACGGCTGTATATCAGCCCGAAGACCGTCGAGCATCACGTGAGCCGCGTCTACTCCAAGCTGGACGTGACTACCCGCGCGGAGGCGGCGACGTATGCGGCGCGTCATCTCGATGGCGGGGGCGAATAGGGGGAATGCCCCTACCGCGGCGGGCGGCCCGACGCGATGCTGTCCGGCAAGCGATGAAAGGGGAGATGTGATGTCGGAGCAGAACAAGCAGGTTGTCCGCGCGTACTACGAGCGGGTCTTGAACGGCCGCGACCTCGATGCGGTCGGCGACTTCTTCGTCGACGAGCGGATCGTCGAGGGCGTGAAGGGCGGCTGCTTCCGCTACTTCGAGGCGTTTCCGGACCTCCACATCGCGCTCGACGACGTGATCGCCGAGGGCGACCGCGTCTTCGTGCGCTCGACGATGACGGGCACCCACGACGGCGAGTACAAAGGGATACCGGCGACGGGACGGCACGTCGCGGCCGAGTCGGCCGAGGTCTTTCGCGTCGCAGACGAAAGGTTCGTCGGCTACTGGTGCCTCACGAACGTGGCCGGGCTGATGCGCCAACTCACCGAGGAAGCGGCAGTTACCACCGCCTAGTTTCGCGTCTGGAAAGGAGAAACCCGATGCCGAAAGCGTCGAAGTCGAGTGCTTCCGAGGCGGCCGAGGTCGAAGGGTACGAGGGTCATTTCGAGGATTTCGGGCCGTACACGGTCGGTTTCGAGACGTACACCGCGGACGCCGATCTCGCTCCGCTGTTCGTCGGGCTCCCCGACGATCGCTGCCAGTGCCCGCACATGGGGTACGTCCTCGAAGGCAAACTGAAGTTCGCCTTCGCAGACGGCCACGAGGAGATCTACGAGGCCGGCGACGCCTACTACGCGCCGCCCGGCCACACGCCGACCCTGTACGCGGGCTCGCAGGTCGTCGAGTTCAGCCCGACGACCGAGCTCAAGCAGACCATGGCGGTCGTAGAGAAGAACATGGCGGGCGCGTGACAAACACGGGGTCAGACTCCCGGGTCTGACCCCGCGCCGCGCGTGCGCGCTCTCAAGAATAAGCGCTTCTCGGTAGAGAGGGGATCGGACAGGCCAGCCGTGGTCGGGGTTGGCGATCCGGCTCAGTGTGTTCTCGTCGATGGTTTCCTCGAGCGGCCGCCGCGGCTTAGGAATTCCCGCTCGGCGTCGGTCGGCGCCAAAGTGGCGGCGCGCTCGTAGGCGGTTGCGGCCTCGGTGTCGCGGCCGAGTCGCCTGAGTAAGTCGGCGCGTGTGGCGTGGAAGGGGTGGTAGTTGTCCAGGTCCAGCTGGTCGACGAGCGCGAGCGCCGCGGCGGCGCCCCGCAGTTCGCCGATGGCGACGGCGCGGTTGAGTGCGACGACGGGTGTCGGGGCGATCGCGAGGAGGTGGTCGTACAGGGCGACGATCTGCGACCAGTCGGTGTCCTGGAGTGTTGCTGCGTCCCCGTGCACGGCGTTGATCGCGGCCTGGAGCTGGTAGGGGCCCGGTTTGTTGTGGCGCAGACAGCGGCGGACGATCGACTGTCCTTCGCTGATCAGGGCGCGATCCCAGCGGCTGCGGTCTTGCTCGCCGAGGAGCACAAGACTGCCGTCTGGGCGGATGCGCGATGCGCGGCGGGACTCGGTCAGAAGCAGCAGCGCGAGTAGGCCGGCCACCTCTGGCTCGTCGGGCATCAGTGTCGCGAGGATCCGCGCGAGGCGGATTGCCTCCGCGCAGAGAGGAGCTTCGCCCTGGCTGGTCTGGCCGGCGGTGTAGATGAGGTAGATGACGGCGAGCACGGGGCGTAGGCGGTCGGGGAGCTCGTGCTCTTCGGGGACGCGGTAGGGGATGCGGGCGGCCTTGATCTTGCGCTTGGCCCGTGCGAGACGCGTCGCCATCGTCGGCTCGGTGACGAGAAAGGAGCGTGCGACCTCCTTGGTCGTCAGGCCGCCGAGTAGCCGGAGCGTGAGCGCGACCTGTGCATCGGTCGAGAGGGCCGGGTGGCAGCAGGTGAAGATGAGACTGAGGCGGTCGTCCTGCACGGGTCTCGTCTCCTCCGGTTGGCTGAGGTTCTCGCTTTCGGGCGTGAGCACGGCCGCCTCGCTGATGAGTTCCTGTCCGCGAGCCTCGCGGCGGAGACGGTCGATCGCTCGATTGCGGGCAGTGGTCGTGATCCAGCCGCCCGGGTTGGGCGGCAGGCCGTCGCGCGCCCATGTGCGCAGGGCGACAGCGAACGCCTCTTGGACTGCGTCCTCGGCGAGGTCGATGTCGCCGAAGGCGCGGATGAGGGCGGCGATCGATCGGCCGGACTCCTCGCGGAAGAGCCGGCCGACCGCCGCATCGTCGAGCCGGGAGATGGCGGTGATGTCGTGCAGTCTCTCAGGCCTCGGATACGTCTCTGAAGGGGCGGACCTCGATCGGCTTCGCGACTGCGGCGCTGGTCTTCGACGCCCAGGCGAGCGCGGCGTCGAGGTCGTCGGCCTCGATGATGTAGAAGCCGCCGAGGTGTTCCTTCGCCTCGGCGAAGGGGCCGTCGGTGGTCAGTACGTCGCCGTTGGTCACGCGCACGACCGTTGCGGTCTCGGCTTCGTGCAGGGCGCCGCCAAAGAGCCAGGCGCCCTGCGCCTTCATCTCCTCCTCCAGGACGCCGACCCGCCCCATGAACTGCTGCATCTCCTGCTCGGTCATCGGGTCACCGGCCTCGCCGTCGACGCTGTGGACGGACAACAGGTACTTCGCCACGGTGGTCCTCCTCTTGACGGGCGGGCGCTTCCCGCCTCTCATTCTCACTACGAACGGGCCTCGGCCAGACTGACAGGCCTCTCACTTGGGAGGCAGCGACTCGACTCTCTCCACGGCTTCTCGCACCCATTGGTTCAGGTGCGCGCCTTTCAGGCCTTCCGGTTGCACGGTGACGAAGCCGCGCATCGGCCGGCCGGTGAAGTCCATCGGACGCGCATGCGGCTCAGCGAGCGCGTCCGCTTCACGGTCAGGATCGAGGCGGACGATCAGTTCGTCGCGGGCGACGCCGCAGCACATTCGTCCCGCCACCATGAAGGTGAGTCCGCCGAACATTGGCTGTTCGCGCACGTCGACCCGATCGTCGAGGATGGCGCGAATGCGTGCGGCGAGCTTCTTGTCGTAGGCCATCAGTGGGTGGGGATGGCGCGCGGGAGGCCGAAGGCGCGGAAGACGCTCGTGTCGGGGAAGCCGGTGATGGCGGCTATGCGGTCGATGCTGAGTGTGATGACCATAAGACCGTACGCGTGCGCTATGGGTGTGTGTGGGTCGCGGAGGTAGCAGCCGAAGGCGGGTTGGCCGTTGGCGCGGGTGGGGACGAGGCGGAACTGGTCGAGTTTGCCGCCGGCGGGAACGGTGGAGAGGAAGCGGCCGATCGCTGCCGGTCCTTGGTATTCGAGCGGCTCGGGCGGCATGGTGAGGAGCGCGTCGTCGGTGAGTGTGGCGAGGATGCCGGCGATGTCGCCGGCTTCGAAGGCGTGCACGAATCGGTCGACGAGGTGGCGTTCCTCGGGCGACTCGGGCAATGGCGCGTCCGTCCGCTCGAGTCGCGGCAGCCCTTCGCGTGCGCGGGCGAGCAGCCGGTTCGCGGCGGTCTCCGTCGTTTGGAGTATGTCTGCGGTCTCGCGCGCGCTGAAGCCGAGCGCGTCGCGGAGCACGAGCGCGGCGCGCTGCCTGGGTGGCAGCCGCTGCAGGCCGGCGACGAACGCGAGCCCGATCGCCTCCCGCCGCTCGTACCGCGACTCGGGCAGATCGATGCCGGCGAGGAGTGTGTCCGGGTATGGCTCCAGCCACAGCGGCTCTCCAAGTCTCGTCGGGGCGGGCGGCTCCGGGGTGTCGGGCGGGACGGGCGATGCCTGCGGGCGCCGCCCGCGATCGCGGAGCGCGTTCAGGCAGCGGTTGGTTGCGATCCGGTACAGCCACGTGCGCGGCGCGGCCCGTCCTTCGAAGCGGTCGAAGCCGCGCCACGCAGCAACAAGCGTCTCTTGCACGAGGTCCTCTGCGTCCTGCACCGAGCCGACGATCCGATAGCAGTGCAGCTGCAGCTCGCCGCGGTACCGCTCCAGATCGTCGGCGATCTGCTCCGTCATCCAGCCTGCTGCGCCATCACGCGGCGGAGATTCTCGCCGTCGCAGATGAGCTCGCCGTGTACGATGACGCCGTCCTCGACCTCGAGCAGCTCGGCCGAGGTCATCTGCCCGAGCCCGGGGATCGCCATCTCCCAGTCGATGATCGAGCATACGACGTTGCCGTCGACGAACTGGCGGCGCACCTCGAAGCTCGTCACGGCGGCGCCCGCCTCTGTGGCCATGGCGCGGTAGCCGTCGGCGCTGTCGAAATTCGCGACCGGGCCGTTGAAGACGAAGTCGTCGGCAAGTGGGACTCCGCTGAAGTCGCCCTGCTTGTTCTGCCAAGCGTCGTAGTAGAGAGCGACCGTTTCGAGCGTCGTCATTTCCGTGCCTCGTTGATCGGGTGTCTGCAGGTTCAGACACCGGACGTGCCGAAAACTGACCGCCGCGCCCACTTCCCTCGCACCCAGCGGGCGATGCTCGCCGGGTCGCGGGAGGCAACCTAGCGTGTTGGGACATAGGCAGCAGGCGGGCCCGCGCCGGGTTCTGGTCCGGCGGGGCCCGCCCGTTTGGCCCTACGCGGTCTCGAGGACGGGGAGGGCCCTCGAGGTTGGGCGTGGAGGTCGGGGAGAAGGCTGAGTCACTACTCGCCGACTAGCGCGCGTACCTCGACTGCTCCGCCGAGACGTCCCGCCGGGATGCGTGCGGCGATCTTGAGCGCGCGCTCCCGATCATGGGTGTCGATCAGGTAAAAGCCTGCGAGCGGCGGCTGTTCGGTCTCCAGCTCTTCTTTCCGTTCGCCATCCTCGATCCGGATCGTGGGGGCGTTCGTCGCCGGTGCGAGCCGGTGGCCTGCGAGTCCGGGTACGGCTAACAGCGCCTCGTACTCGGCGAAGATCGCTTGCCGTTCGTCCTCGCTGAGTGTGGAGAGGAAGTCGGGCCGGTCGTAGACGAGCAGGACGTAGGTCATCTCAGACCACCTCAAGGGCCGGGTCGGCCTCGATCGCGGGCTGTTTTTCGCCGCGTGTGTTTGTCGCTCGGAGCGCGATCAGCGCGGCCGCTGCGATGTAGATGACGCAGGCGATGAGGGCGCGGTGGAAGCCGCCGGTGAGTGCGGCGGGTGGGGTGGCGCCGTGCGCGAGCAGGTGCGTCGTGCGTGTGGTTGCGATCACGGAGAAGATCGCCAGCCCGAGCGCGCCTCCGACCCAAGTCGACGTGTTGATCAGCGCGGCTGCGAGCCCTGCCTTGTCCGCAGGCACCCCGGCGTTTGCTGCGGTGTTGACGCCGACGAACACGAAGCCCCGCACCGTCTCTTTCGGACGTGGTCGGCGAGTGACTTGGGCACCCACGTCTTTTGAACTGCCGAACTGGTAGGCGGTGGTTTTTGGCTTGAACAGGTCGTTTGGGCCCGGTGTTGGCCGAGCGTGACCCGGGTGTGGCCGGTTGTCGGTTCGCGAGCAGCGGTCGCTTAGCGGCAACAGCCTCATCCGCAAGGGCGCAACACGCGACAAGCGCCGGCCTCTCGCGACGCCCCACCACGCCCGCTCACGCAGCGCCCAATCCGACCGGCAGACACTGTCGCAGTGTGTTGGAAACGCGACACAGCGACAGTCAGCAGTGACTCCGGAACGCCTTCGTCGTGCCGAGAGGGTCGACGGTTCGAGTGCGCCTAGGTCCATACCCTTTGTTTCCGGGGTAACCATGAACAGGTATGAACCATGACCGTCGGCGGGTTCGTGGCGGTCGGGTTTCCGACCGATGCGGGGCCAGTACGCCGGGCTAGCTGGCGCCTAGGCGGGCGAGCCGAGCCTTGGCCTGGCTGATCGACGGCAGAATGCCCTTCTGCTCGTAGAGTTTCAGTGCCTCCGTTGCGGGCGGAATCGCCTCCTGGTGGCGTCCTATCAGCTCGAGGATTTCGGCGAGGTCGAGCAGGCAATCGGCGAGCGACCGGGGGTCGTCGGTGCCCCGTCCAATTTCGACTGCCTCGCGGGCCAGCGCCTCGCCGGCTAGGTGGTCACCCCGGCGCGCGAGTAGCCGGCCGCGCGTCGCCCGCCACGCCATCTCCGAGACGGTGTCGTCCAACGACGACGCCTGTTCACTCGTTTTCGTCCAATGCTCTGCCTCGTCGTAGCGCGCTTGTTCGTACAGGGCCTGCGCCAACACTGCCGCGACGGTCGAGAGAAAGGCGGTCTCACCCATTTCGCTCAGTGTCTCGGCAGCGGGCCGGAGCACCTGCTCGGCGCGTTCGGGCTGTCCGGCCAGGAGCTCGATCCACCCGTCGACCATCCCTGTCGCCGCCAGGTGGAGCCTGTCGCCAAATTCGCGCGCAAGCTCTATTGAGCGGCTTCGACAGTGTCGCGCTTCGTCGAATCGACCCTGCATCGCGTGCAGCAGGCCTAGGAAGTTCATCGCGCTTTCCTCGACGTGGAGGTTCCCGGGTGCCTCGGCGAGTACGCGCTCGCAGCGCTCGATCGCGGCGTCGACGGGCGTCGAACCGAATGCCCCTTGGGCCATCAGCCAGAAGAGGATCTCGCCCTCGGTGCGACGGTCGCCGCCTTGCCGGGCGTGGACGAGCGCCCGCTCCAGCGGTTGTTCCATCAGGTCGTACCGACCGGCCATCAGATGGGCGAGGCAGCGCGCATAGAGCGCCCTTGCAACCGCCGCGTCGTCGTCCAGTTCCGCTAGGACGCGCGCTGCCTCCTCAACGTCCGCAATGAACTCGGTTACCGGAAAGTCGGGCTCACGATGTAACCGAAGCACGAGCAGCTCCACACGGGCCCGGTGCTCGGTTCGGGCGTCTCCGGTGTCGTGCCCCAGCTCGGTGGCTTCGTCGAGAATCGTGCGGGCGCGCACAAAGTCGCCGGTGCTTACGAGCGTGTAGCCGAGATCGGGAAGGATCGCCACGCGGGCCGGCTCGGTGCGCTCGAGCAGGCGGGCGGCGCGGTCGAGCAGGTTTCTCGCAGCTGGCATGTCGCTCCGGCCTAGCGCCCGCCACCCAGCCGCCGCCAGATGTCCGGCCGCCCGCCCCCCAAGCGCCCTTCCTGTCGCGTCGACAGGCCCGAGTTCCGCCCGAAGGCGCTGTGCCTGCTCGAGGTGGTAGCCGAGAATCTCTTCGTACTCCTGGGCGCGGTCGGCGGAGACACGCTCCAACCAGGAGGCAAAGCGCTCGTGCAGCGACGCTCGCTCCTCCTTGGACAGGCTCTGATAGGCGGCATCACGGATGAGCAGGTGGCGGAAGCGAAACGCATCCTCGCCCGGCATGTCGCCCGCATCTGAGCGGATCAGCTCCTTGCGCACGAGCGCGAGCAAGTGAGTGGCAACCTCCGGTCGCACCTCCTCAGGCGTCAGCTCCGCAACCGCCCCTCGATGAAACACCTTTCCCTCGACTGAGGCGCGCTCCAAGACCTGCCGCTCTCGCGGCTGTAGTCGGTCGAGACGCGAGGCGAGCAGCGCGTGGATCGTGGGCGGCACCTCTACGGCCTCGCAACCACCACCATCCTCGGCGACCATGGCCAGCATCTCCTCCACGAAGAGCGGGTTGCCCTCAGCCGCCTCGACAATTCGCCGGCGAGTCCGCTCGTCGACGGACAGCCGCTCGGCGAGGTTGGTCACGAGCTGCTCGCTCTCGGCATCGCTCAGGGCCTCCAGGAGCACCGTCGTCGTATTCAGCTTGCCCCCACCCCACGCTGGGCGCACGTCGAGCAGTTCCGGGCGTGCGATGCAGAGGAGAAGAATGGGGGCGTCACGACTCCAATCGGCGACGTGCTCGATGAAGTCAAGGAATGTCGCCTCCCCCCAGTGCAGGTCGTCGAGCACGAGCACCAGCGGCTGCTCAACGGCCCGGCGCTCGAGCCACCTGCGGACCACCCGGAACGTCTCCTCGGAACTCGGCTGCGAGAGTGCGTCGGCGAGCTCGTCCTCCGCACCTGCCTCCCGAAAGACCTCGACGAGCGGCCAGTATGTGATCCCGTCGCCGTATGACAGGCAGCGGCCCGAGAGCGTCGTTGCTTCCCCGTTGAGACCGGCGACGAGCTCGGCGACAAGGCGGGACTTGCCGACGCCGGCCAGACCAAGCACCGTGAACAAGTGACAGGCCGATTCGGAGACCGCGCGCTCGAACGCCTGCCGCAGCAGCCCAAGCTCGCGACGGCGACCGACCATGGGCGAGTTCAGCCGCCTCTCGAACGCGGGCGCGTCCTTGCGTACCGTCACCAGCCGGAAGGCGCGCACCGGCGAGCGCTTGCCCTTGGCGGCGAGTGGCTCGACCGCCTCGGCGTCGACTGCGTCACGCGCGAGCCGCAGCGTCTCCTCACCCACGAGGACCTCGCCAGAAGCTGCCGCCTGCTCCAGCCGGGCAGCAACGTTGACCGCGTCGCCCGTCGCGAGCCTCTCCTCGGTGCCCGTAACGACTTCGCCGGTGTTAATGCCGACGCGCACTTGCAGCGACACGCCGTAGTCACGCTCGAGCTCCTGATTCAGGGCGACCATCGAGTCGCGCAACTCCGCCGCCGACCGCAACGCGCGCAGCGCGTCGTCCTCGTGCACGGCAGGGACGCCAAAGACAGCCATCACCGCATCGCCGATGAACTTCTCGACCGTGCCGCCGTGGCGCTCAAGACAGGACCGCGCCGTCTCGAAGTAGCGGGCCATGACGCGCCTGAGCGACTCCGGGTCGAGCCGCTCCCCGAGCGCTGTCGAGCCCGTTACGTCGCAGAACAGCACCGTCACCGTCTTGCGCTGCTCACGCGCCGCAGAAGCAGAAAACGGCGCCCCACAGAACGGGCAGAACGGGAACTCGCCCGGAAGCTCCTTGCCGCAAGCAGAACAGGCCATCATCCGCACGAGTCTATGGCTGACTGGGGCGAAAACGCATCAGGCCCCGACGATGCGTTCCCCACAGCCTAGGGTGCGGGACCCTCCGCCGCTCTCGATCGCTGATGAAAGGACGCGTCTGCGGGCGAGGATACTCCTGCAAGGAACGCAATCCCACCGCCGGAGTGACCACTACCCACCTCTGTCTACGCGGCGTACGCGAAGGGGTCGTAGAAGGCATCAAGCGCACGGCTCGGGTCGACGACGAGCTCGAAAAATCGCCGGTCGCGCGAGTCCTCGACCTCGACTGTCACCGCGTCGTCGCGCGGATACCAGAGGAGCACAACGTGCACCCCGTCGCTATCGCGGGAGGCGAGTTCCCGACTGGCCTCTCCTGCGGAGTTGGTCGACTCGCTCGGCCGTGTCGATCGGGCTTGAACTGGTTCGCTCACGGTCGCAGCAGCGGAGTCGACCTGGAAGGCGGCAGACCCGTCTCTCTCAGGGCGGTTTCTAGTGTCTCGGCTACGGGAGGCGGTGCGAACCACCTAGCTTCGACGCACGCGAGCAACTCTCGCAGCGTGGAGAAAGGTTTAAGAGCTGTCCCTTGCTCCTCTGTCAAGCGGCCTCGGTGAGAGCGATGGCCGCATCGGCGCGTAGGGCTCGGTAGACGACGTCGGAGAGGCGGCGTTTGAGGACTCGGAG
>JACXTT010011762.1_pt1 | contig 11674 bp, 11 predicted proteins | sample 9270951 | NCBI WGS metagenome assembly JACXTT01 (sample SAMN15532306, study PRJNA645909) | rock metagenome | isolation source: weathered quartz diorite | place: Puerto Rico | collected 2017-06-21 | reverse complement strand
ATCAAGGCATCGCCGATCACAACGGAGCGCGTCGCGATGTCCGTGCCGATGACCCGAAGACCCATAGCCTTCGCGAAGAGGCTCACGCTGCCGCCACCGAGGAACGCGTCGAGGAACGTGAGCCCGTGCCAATGCTCACGCGGAATCACGCGATCAATTTCGCGGAAGATGACGGGGCAGAGGCGGCGTTTACCGCCGAGGTACGGAGGTAGTGCATCCGAGAACACCTGCCTTCGCAGGCTCATTGCAGACAAACCCCGTCGTCCACACACAGTCCAAAGTAACAGCGGCTTCAGCTGCTAACTGCAACCAATAGTTTAACAGATCTCGCGTTCCCTTGCGTCGCATTCCACGGATTGTGGATGGTTTGGGAACTGTGAGCAGAGCGAAGTTGGATTTTGGCACCTTTGGCACCAACTTCCATGATGCTGGAAAGTACCACCAGAAACAGGAAGCATCTCAGAACGAGCTTTTATAGGAGTGGTGACATAGGTGACAAAACCGCTCGGCCGGGGTCTTGGCACCTTTGGCACCACTTTCCATCACCGTGACAACCAGGGAGAGAACAAGGCTTCTCGAGGTGGATCTCTAGGAAATGGTGACATAGGTGACAAAACCGCTCGTCCGGACGTACTCTCAGCATCGTGGATGACCGGTACAAGGACATGCCCATGGGTTCCGCGGACCGCGTGCCCATCTCTGTTTTCGAGTCCTTCTACCCTGGGCGGCAACCGAGTTGGATTCCCCTGGTCACTGGCCAACGCCGTCTAGAGATCCAGAAGGAATCTGAAGAACGCGAGCGGCGGGCGATGAAGGAATATCGAGCTTGGCGCGCGGCAAGATGGCGCCGTTCCCTCGATGCGATCCGGCTCCTCGACCTTAGCCTGCTTCCGACCTCGCCGCACCCCAGCCGCACGGGCGAGGTCGTCTACGATCTGGAGCTACCATTACGCGACCATCAGGGCGAGGGGACCTTCCTCGCCCACGTTTCAAGGGTCGAAGAGCTTGAGGGGAAGATCCTACCCTGGCTTGCGGCCCTAACGTATCCCACGCGTGCGCGGGAGCACCCGGAGCAATACAGGCAAGTTCACGACGAGGGCGAGGAAGCAGAGCGAATTACGGTCGCCGCCCACTATGTGAAGCAGATCTTCCATGGGGACCTACCGGCGGACCAGCGCGATGCGCTGATCGCAACCATCTTTGGAGGGCGGGCATGGTTCGACGTGCCTACCTCTAGACTCAGGGCCTATTTTCGCGCTGTCATGAGGAACGCAGCCAAGTGGGAGGCCCTGGTTGAACCTCTGGAGCTCGGAGGTGCCCCGGTCGAGAGCCTCGACGCACCGAGCTCTCCTGGAAGCACCGAGACCCTGGGTCAAACGATAACGCTCTCAACTCACCGAGAGGAGACGCCCACCGAGGAAGGCGAGCAGTTTCGCCGATTCTGTGCATCAATCCGTCCGTCCCGACCCAAGCTGCGCCGGATGGCGGACCTTCTTCTGCAACTACTCGATGAGAAGGAGGCAGTCGTTCAGTACGGTGAAGGAGGGGATGCAATGCTAAAGCATTTCCGACGTGAATTCCGGCTTTGGCTTGAGGGAAAGGAGGAAGTCACCGGCTAGGAAGATATTTTGTCCAAATCGGCCGTTTTGGCCGCCCTTGTGTCAGGAAAGGGCGGCTTTCTTTTTGGAGGGTCAAGTGAAGGCGAGTGATCGGCGGCGCCTGTATATCCGTGCCGGCATCCTGATGGTGACAAAACGGATGGAACCAACGACGGCAATCATTGAAGCCGCGAGGCAGTTGCGGCTCATCCAAGGGGCCGGGACCACGGCGACGACCAGCCGGATTCCCGAGAAGGGTCAGCCCTGAGCGCGCTCGCGATACCCAAGGGTCCGCGCGGCCGCTGCGTCGCGGTTTACGAATATCACGACGGGAACGGCAAGCAGCTCCTGAAGAAGAGGCGCTTCGAGAACAAAACCTTCGAGTTCGGCCGGGACTGGGACGGGCAGTGGATCCCCGGCGCAGACGGGATCGAGATCCCGCTCTATCACGCCGACGAGCTGGCCAAGGCCGACCCCGAGCGCGAGCTCTGGATCTGCGAGGGAGAGAAGGATGCCGACCGGCTACGAGGCCTTGGCATCCTGGCGACCACCGTCCCGTTCGGGGCGCTCGGGACCGGGCAGCTCTGGAGATCCCATTACTCCCGTCTCCTCCGCCGATTCGATCACCTGGTCCTCTGCGAGGACAACGACGCCTCCGGCCGAGCCCACGTAGCGGAGTCCGGCCGGGCCCTCCGCAGCCTGGGAATCGGGGACGTTCGCGCGGTCACGTTTCGGGATCTGCCTGAGCACGCTGACGTGTCGGACTGGCTCGATCAGGGTCACACCTATGAGCAGCTCCTCGGGCTGGCTGAGCAGGCGCCTCAGTGGAGTCCACCGGAATGGCCTGACCCGATCCCGTTGACTGATCTGCGCGGTCTTCCCGACTTCCCTACCCACACCCTGCCCGATCAGATAGGGGCCCACGTCGAGGCTGTCGCGACCGAGATCCAAACGGCTCGCGCGGTTCCAGCGATGGCGGATTTAGCGGCAGTCGCCGCCGCTGTGGCACGCAAGGTCGCCGTTCACATCAAGGACAACTGGACCGAGCCGATCAACGACTACTGGCTGACCGCGCTGCCGCCCGCGAACATGAAGACGGCGGCGATGAACATGGCGCTCGCGCCCCTGGATGTATGGGAGCGCTCCGAAGCGATCCGCTTGAAGCCCGAGATCGTCGCGGCCGAGAACGAGCGGAAGAATCTCGAGGCGCGGCTCAACGGCGCGAGGAAGAAGCTCGGAGCTGCGACCGACGAAACGGTCCGCCATGACCTGACCGAAGAGACCGAGCGGCTCTCCTGCGAGCTGTCGGAGCTCCGCGTCCCCCACGCCCCGCAGCTCGTGGCGGGCGACGTGACGGAGGAATCCCTCGGGCGGCTCCTCATGCAGAACGATGGACGCATCGCCGTCTTCGCCGACGAAGGCGGCCCGCTCAAGAACATGGCCGGCCGCTACTCCAAAAATTGCGCCCCCATGTTCGAGACCTTCAAGCACGCGCACAACGCCGGCACCATCCGCGTGGATCGGATCGGGCGGGAACCCGTCTATGTACCGCTCGCCGCAATCACCCTGGGTTTGATGGTCCAGCCCGCGGTCCTGCGGGCGATCAAGGAGACGCCGGAATTCCGTGGCGAGGGTCTCTTGGCCCGTTTCTGGTACGCACTGCCTGAGAGCTACGTCGGGCGTCGGATGCCGGACCCGCCGGGGGTCCCTACGAAGGTCGCGGACGCGTACCTCAGCGTGCTCACCGCGCTACTCGATCTTCCTCCGGGCTCCGACGAACACGGCGCTCCGGCGCCACACGTCATGGAGATTACAGCGGAGGCGCGCGGCCGCCTCGTCGCCCTCATCGCCGAGATGGAGCCGAGGCTCTGCCCGGGGGGCGACCTGTCCCACGTCGCAGACTGGGCCGGTAAGCTCCGGGGACGGGCGGTGCGCCTTGCGGCGATCCTGCATCTGGCGGAGCTTGCCGGGACACCGGAGCCCTGGAGCAGGCCCGTGTCGGCAGCGGCCATGGACGCAGCGCTAGTGCTCGTGCGCGACTTCTTCATCCCACACGGCCTCGCCGCGTTCTCCCTAATCGGTGGCGGGCCAGCATCGGACCTCGCCGAGCAGATCCTGGACTGGGTCCGCCGGCACGGTGATCGAAGGTTCACCAAGCGGGATCTGCACCGGCACATGCGTCGGCAGGTACTCGACCCGAAAGAGTGGGATCCCGCCCTCGCGCTCCTGGTCGAGCTCGGCTGGATTCGGGAAGTCCCCGCCGAAACGCACCCGAAGGGTGGGCGACCCACGAGAGGGTACGACGTCAACCCCGCGGTATTTAAGGGGAGGGAGGCGACGTGAGCTCCTCGCCCGAGGAGCCGGAACCCCTGGATTCAGTCGCCGACCTCGCCTCCCTCCTCGCCGCCGGATACCTCCGCCTGATCCTCCGCGGCGCGCCCGATCCCGCAAGCTCGCCACAACTCGCGACATGTGGGCATGAGGAATCTACCTCCCGGCCCAACACTCCGCTGGATGTTGGTTCCGGGGAGAGCCTTCATTGTGGGGATGGACGCACCTACCGAAAGAGAGCCGATCGCCGCACTGATCTCCCGCCTGGCCGAGATCCAGACGCTATCGACGGGCCAGCTCAGGGCGCAGTTCGAACGGCTCTCGGGTCGCCCGACCCGCTCCTGGAACCGGGAATGGCTCAGGAGGAAGGTCTCGTGGCTGATCCAGGAGGCCGCGCGTCAGGCGTCCGACGACGTCGAAACTCCGACGCTCGCGCTCGAGGTCCGAGATCAGCCGCGAAGTGCCCGCCTGGATTCGGCAATCCAGATCGTGCCGGGGCGAGGCGTTCGGGATCCGCGGATACCCCGCCCCGGAACGGAGATCATCCGGGAGTATCGGGGTCTGAGGCTCACGGTCACCGTCCTCGAGCAGGGGTTTGAGTGGAACGGTCGGGCCTTCTCATCCCTGACCGCCTTGGCCCGCGAGATTACCGGGACGCATTGGAACGGGAGGCTCTTCTTCGGCCTGACCACGCGCAACCGTGGCGGACGGACCAAGAGGAGGATGACGCAATGAGCGATCTCGAAGGGCTGCTTCGTGAGACGGCGACGTTCAAGACGACGCGCGGCGGCGTGAGATTGGTCGATGACCGGGGCGACCTGATCGTCGAATGGCCGAAGGGATGTCCCGATCCACCGGCGACGTTGGATGAGGCGATCGAGAAGGCAGCGGTCGTGATCCGGGAGCGCTTCGGTCCTAGATGATAGCTCCCGCCGCCATAGCCCGCCGTCAGAATCAGGCCGAGACCTCGGAGCCCGGGGTCCGGCGCTGCGCGATCTACGTCCGGAAATCGACCGAGGACGGCCTAGAGCAGGCGTTCAACTCTCTGGATGCCCAGCGCCTCGCCTGCGAAGAGTACGCACGAGCTCGCTCGGTCGACCACTGGACCGTTCTTCCCGAGCAGTACACGGACGGCGGCTTCAGTGGCGCCACGGTCAAACGTCCGGCCTTCCAGCGCCTTCTTCAAGACATCGAGGCTCAGAAGATCGATTGCGTCATCGTACATCGCGTAGACCGCCTCTCTCGTAGCCTCCTCGACTTCGCCCGCCTTATGGCCTTCTTCCAGGAGCACAACGTCTCGTTTGTGAGCGTTACCCAAAACTTCAGCACAGCCGATCCGGTCGGGCGGCTCACCTTGAACCTGTTGGCGACCTTCTCCGAGTTCGAGCGCGAGATGATCGTCGCTCGGACGAGAGACAAGGTGGCAGCTGCGCGCCGGAAAGGGCGCTGGACGGGTGGGACTCCGATCCTGGGCTTCGACGTGGATCCACGCGGTGGGCGCCTAGTCGTGAACGAAGACGAGGCGGCGATGGTCCGGGAGATCTTCGCCTTGTACCTACGCGAGCAGTCCCTCACTCGGGTCGTTGAGGAAATAGAGGCTAGAGGCTGGCGACGGAAGACCTGGACGAGAAAGGATGGAACCATTCGCGAGGGGTCACCGTTCGACAAGCCCAGTCTTTTTCGCCTACTCAAGAGCCCGCTTTATGTGGGCAAAGTCCATCATCGCGGAACACTCCACGCTGGCGAGCACCCCGCGATCGTTGAGGAAGCGATTTGGGCCAGGGTTCAATCGCTCCTGGGCCATAACGGTGCTACAGGGGGCAGGGATCCGCGAAACAAGCACGCTGCCTTGCTCCGTGGCCTCATTCGGTGCGCCCGATGCGGCTGCGCGATGACCCATTCTTTCACGAGGAGGCGAAACACAGTCTATCGCTACTACGTGTGCCTTAACCGGCTCAAGAAGGGTGCCCATGCCTGCCCTGACGGGAAGGTGTCCGCCGGCGAAATCGAGCGACAAGTCGTGGAGCGGATCCGAGAAATTGGACGCGACCCGGAGCTCGTCGCCGAGGTCGTGCGGCAGGCCGCGACGCAGCTCGACCAGCACCGGCAGGCCCTCGAGGCCGAGCAGAGGCAGCTGGGGAAGGATCTGAAGCGGGAGCGCGCGTCGGTCAGACGGCTGGCTGGCTCGAAGGCCGGGAACAAGGACGCGTCGCGCCTCGCGGCGGTTCAGGAGCGCGTCGTAGCGATCGAGGAACGGCTGACCGCCGTCGCCCTGGAGCTCGACGCCGCGAGCCGCCAGACCATTGACGAGTGCCGCGTGAGCGAGGCGCTCTCGGCCTTCGGCTCGGTGTGGGATGCCCTCATGCCCCCCGAAAGAGCCCGGATTCTGGGCCTCACCGCGGAAAGCATCGCCTATGAAGGTCGAACACGAGAACTCGAAGTCACCTTCCGGCCGAGTGGCATCGTATGAGCTCTAGCCAGCCCAAACCCACGTGCAAGCTGATCGGCGAGGACGGGAACGTCTTCTGGATCGTCGGGCGGGTTCGGCAGGCGCTTAGGGACGCCGGCCAGGAAGCCCGCGCGCGGGAGTTCGTGGAGCGGGCGTACCGATCGGGATCCTACGATGAACTTCTGGTCCTATGTCTGGAGTACGTTGACGTGCGTTGAGGCATCCCTCTTCGTAACACCAAGGAACTCGTTCAGTCGCTCCGCAACGAGAGCGCGACGTTTTCCGAGGAACCGTTTATAGCTATCAACCCCGAGTATCGTCGGGTCCGTCGGGATGCACTGAGCCTCGAACGAGGCTAGACCGGACTTCTCGATCATCGGCGGGAAATACTCCCTCGGGTCCTTGTCACTTATCTGACGGTTGGTCTTTCCGCCGATGAAGCAGAGATTCGCGATATCATCTGCTTCGCGTCCGCTGTAGTCGGCCTTGAGGATGGCCTTCGGGAAGATATGGTGGAACTGGAGCTTGTGCTGCGTTCCCGAATGGTCGAGAGCGATCGCTACCTGCGACCGCCAGTCCCTGGCCCCCGCCGCACGAAAAGCCAAGAACATCGTCTTAAACAGCGCGCTGCGCTGGTTTCGACCCTCCAATTCCTCGGGGGCGATATCCAGCCGACCGACCTGTTGCCGGAGCCTATCCAGAAGCTCCTGGGCGCCACCGGACCGTAGAGTGGCTAGGTCTTGGTCAAGTATCGTCTCGCTCGACCCGCGCGAGTATCGTCCCTTGGCATTAGCCACGAGAACCCAGTGGCGCACGCGGTCCGACTCTTCTTCAGACAAGGTATAGTCACGCTTGTGCCCAAGATAGGCGAGCGTGATCAAGGTGAACGGGGATGACAGGAGCGCCGGGCTGTCAATCCCCGCGTTGTTCTTCAGGAAGTTAATGGCGAACTCCATTCCCCGGCAGCTCTCCTTCCAGCCGGATTGCAGAGCGTCAAGCTGCAGGCCGCCGACGGTCAGAAAGCGTGACTGCCCAGTCGTGAACGCGACGAGGTTCTTTAGGTGGAGTCCAAGGTCGAGCTCAAATCCGTCCCTCTGGCACTGCAGTTGGAATGACTCGAAGATCTTGAGCGAGTTGCGCCACTTAGCGGTGATCTGTGCGAGCGCCAGGTCCGAGCTGCGTAGTTTGGCGCCTAGCGAGTTGACGCGGACGAAGATCTCCGTGACCTCGTCGTACGTAAGGCGGCGTTCGAGCACGTCCATCCTATAGACGTATTTCCGGATGCCGCGCAGGCGAGCGAGCCGTTGGCTATACCGTTCGTATTTTGGATCCTCAAATCCACTAACCCCGGCACGTTTGAGAAACGCTGCATCGCTGTCGCTCTTGAACACGTCCGTGACCTTTACCCATTGCGGAAGCTGTTCCAGCTTGCGTGTGGCGACCACGAAGGTCATCCGGTTGAATCGGCTCTGTAGCTCGTCTTCGCTCGAATCCGCCTCGTCCTCGATCAGATCGGCGTCCTCCTCCTCGTCGGTGCCGTCCTCCTCTACCTCAGTTATGACAGCTAGTTCGTCTGGATGGTCGAGGTTGAAAAGGAGTTCAACAGGCTTCTTGCGGGCGCGCACCTTTACCGATTCGCCCCTGATCACCGCGGAGAGCGACGTGAGACGCTGCTGCCCGTCGAGAAGGAGACGCGTACTCTGGTAGGGGTTCACCTTTTGCGTAACGGCCATCTCCTGCAAGGGCACGGCCTCGTCGGTTTCCCACAGCAGGATCGCGCCCGAGGGATAGCCCCGGTAGAGCGAATCGAGTAGGTCCCGCACCCGCGTCGAACGCCACACGTACCGGCGCTGCATCTCTGGTAGGCGTAGCTCGCCGCGCTCGATCATGCCAACGAGTTCTTCGACGGACGCTTCGGCTTTGGCCATGGTCAGGGCTCGAGAATAGCACGCTGCGACCCCGCCCGCCCAGCAGCCGAGCTTAGCTCTTGGGAGCTACTATCTTGCGAAGGGCTGTGGAACGCCTCGCAAGTTCGTGGAGCGGGGCGTTCCGGTCGGGGTCATACGATGAGGTGCTGCGGCTATGTTCGGAGTACGTGGAGGTAGTTTGAGCTCACCGTGAGCCGTACTTTGGCGCCCTAACAAAGATCGACCAAACCTTGACCAGCCTCTGCTACTCTACCCTCTTCCTCTCCGAGTAACCAAATAGCTCCGAGGGATCCGGTCACGTGGGCCAACTAAACATCTTCATCGACGGCACGTGGTTGCTGTATCAATGTGGTGCTGGGGCGGGCCTCGCGAACGCAACCGATCAGCCTGCGAGCCGATTCCTTCTGGATTTCGGGAAGCTGAATAGCGCCCTTCTCAGGCACGTGCGTGACACCGGCCGCGTGTGTTCTGATATCGGCGAGTGCTATGTCTCCACGTCCATCTTCGAATTGCCGCCAGGTTTTGACGACTGGCCGAACCAATTCGAGGACGTCACTGCTGAGCAGATAGAGAAGACGCAACGGGCGGTTCGCCTAAGAGAGGAGTTGGTGGCCAGTGCGGTGGCGGCTGGCTATCGGACGGACGCGGTTTACAAACCGCCCATTAAGGACTACATAATCCGGAAGCTTGCCGAGAGGCGCTACCAGGAGAAGCAGGTAGACACGTCCGTTGTTGCGCTGCTTGTGCGTTCGGCAATTACAAAGACGTCTGATTTTCACTCCGTAGTCACTGGCGATGCGGACATCTTACCCGCAGTGCGGGTCGCATACCCGGAGTTCACCAGAAACGTCTTCGTTACAACCACCCATCCGGACGAATTGAACCCGGAGCACCGCCAGACGGCCTTCTCCCTAGTGGACTTTGCCTTTGATGTGCCTCCTTTCTATATGAACAACAAAGAGAGTGCGCAACAGATCCTTCATGGGGCGCACGTTTATCGATGCGAGGAATGTGGGCTAGTGTTCTCGATGCCTCGCCCAGTACCGCGCAGTCAGCGTCCACGGTGTGTCAGACATCGATCGAGGCGTTGACTCATACCTAAGTCGCGGTGCGTCCTGCAAACAAGAACACCGCTACTGAAGCCACAAGCCCTATAGCTCCAGCCACCATGGCATAGCGAAGAATCTGGTACTTCCGTCGGCAGGTGCGCGCGAGGTCAAAGCAATGCTCAGCGGTGATCTGGACGAGTGTCGCAGGCGATAGATTTCCAATCTCATCGGAGTACTGTCGCCCGGTACCATACTCAGCGATTGCTTCCCAGAAGAAGAACCCGCGACGAGACCCCGTCGTCCGGGGAACCACTACCAGGACCGCGAGAATGACGCCGATCGCAAGAGCCGCCATTGCCACAAATGATATGGTATCAAGGATGTTCCATTGCATGATGGGCTTTAGCCATCGTGCGGACACATCCTTAGTGTAAAGGAAGGCAAGTAAGGCAGTCGCCCCCGTGAACAAGAACGTAGCCTTCTGATCCGCAAATTGGATGTATTCCCGCACGTATTGATGGACGGAGTTTGTGAATCTCTCCCGCGCATCGATGTCCTTTGGCGATGGCTGCAACCTCGGCGAGGCCGGCTGTTCATTGTCTGACGCGCTCGGAGTCCCTTCGGGTGTAGCAGGAAGAGGCCCTCGTGTCACCTCCAGTGGTACTGCCAGTTCAGGCAGGGCCTGCCCGGGCTGGGCCTGATTGTCTTCAGCACCAGTCATCCCAACCTCGACCAGCGTCCGGTATAGAGATAGAGGCGGTAAGGCATTGACGTCTCACCGACCTCCCAGCCTGTGCTAACGGGGGACAGCTCCGTCCATTGGGTTTGCCATGGTCGCGGCAACCGGTTTCGTGCATTAGCCCCCAACGCGATATCGCCAGGTTTCACGAGTGACAGCATCTTCGCAGCGAAGTTTGCAGCATTGCCGATGGCTGTGTTAGCGCTAAAGCGCTTTGGAGCCCCGATCCTCGCTATCGTAACCCCTCCGTATTCCATGCTGACCCGAAACTCTAACGGAGCGACTCCTGTCGCTCTGAGAATAGGAGCGATCAGGTACCTATTCGCAGCCGACATGGTCAGCGTGCAAGCGACCGCTCGCTTTGTCGAGTTGGCGCCCGCTCCCTCACTAGGTCCATCCTCGAAATACACCATCAGGCCATCACCCGTATTCTTCTCGACGACACCACCATAGTCCTCAATTATCCGGATCATCTCCGTGAAGAAGAGATTCAGGACTCTTAGCATCATTTCCTGTTCCTCGGCCGTAATGGACCTCCGCCCCGAGAAGTTGCTGATGTCGACGAACATCACCGTCAGACTCAGGCGTCGCCCAGCACCGATGGCCAAGGTCGAGTCTTCTGGAATCGTACGCCCTGCTGGCGGTGAGGCACGCTCCGCAATCTTAGCGCGCAGGGCGGCCACCCGGTTACACTGGGAGGTCCAGTACGATTGTTCCAGGACGTCATAGTTCATTTGTCAGTTACCAGGGTCCAAGCAGATCCGGTCTCTAATGGGATTGGGGCACCAGTCTCCGCGCCCGCTTGATCGCCGCCTTGACACCCTTCTTCTCCCGGATTGCCTTGACCTGTGCCCTCTGTCTGGGCTTGAGCTGCCTCGTTCCGCCTAGTGGCGCGGGTGGACAAGTGATGGGCAGGATGTCCCGCAGCGACCAGCACGCTTCTTCAACTCGGCCTTCACGTATCCTGTCGCGCGAGTCTGTCACGGACTTGCGCTACAAGCATCGGATCGTTGTAAATACCGAGGGCCAGCTCATCCGGGTTCGGCACCGGCGGCAACGAGACGGGCGAGACTCCCTGAGCGAAGTCTATGCGCGCAGAGGGATGATGCTCACGCAGATAGGCCAGTAGGGCGGGAATCGGCTTCGACACCGGGTCGAGTGGGTTGTACCAAACCACGTAGAAAAGGATTCCGAGGAGTTGCAATACACAGCCACCCATCGTGCGATCGCCGGAGCGATAGACCCCGGCATCGAATGCGTGGTGGTGGCCAGCGGGCAGGGCGGCAGCGCAGACCGCGACGTGCGGATGGGCGATCGTCCCGTCGAGAATCCACGACTTCATGGACAGAGGAATCGTCGGGGCCCAGGTCCCGACCTTGTCCCTGGCCGACTCCGCGCGCTCGAAGTTGACCGCGATCTTAGCGCACCAACGAGCCATGAGCGGAGGCGGCGCGTTGAGGACGGGCTCGAGGGACTCCCGGCGGCTGAGCCACCAAGCCCGGGCGACTTCGTCGAGGTCGTGGAGAGGCCCTGTGTTGCACCTCAGGCAGACGTCGGGGACTCTCGGAAGGTTTCCCGCG
>JACXTT010011761.1_pt1 | contig 11676 bp, 8 predicted proteins | sample 9270951 | NCBI WGS metagenome assembly JACXTT01 (sample SAMN15532306, study PRJNA645909) | rock metagenome | isolation source: weathered quartz diorite | place: Puerto Rico | collected 2017-06-21 | reverse complement strand
TGCCCAGATCATTAAAGATATGGAGGCAGGTGTAGGCCCATCGCAGCAACGCAAAACGCTAAGCATTGCCGACAGGCGCGAAGCCATAAAAACTGCCTGCCACTTAGCTGAACCGGGCGACATCATCCTGCTTGCAGGCAAGGGGCATGAAAAATACCAGGAAATAAAAGGAGTGAAAAGCCATTTCGACGATAAGGAAGAATTAACCAACGCCTTTAACCAATTAACCAATTAAACATGCTGTATTATCTGTTTAATTATCTCGATCACAATTTTAACATTCCCGGAACGGGTGTATTCCAGTACATCACTTTCCGTACGGCAATGGCGGTTATTACATCGTTGTTCATTACTACGGTTTATGGTCGCAGGTTAATTGATTATTTAAGACTTAAACAGGTAGGTGAAACGGTAAGGAATTTAGGCTTAGAAGGCCAGATGCAAAAACAAGGTACCCCAACCATGGGCGGTATCATCATACTGATGGGTATACTGGTGCCAACCTTGCTGTTTGCAAAATTAGAGAATGTATATGTTATCCTGATGCTGGTTACCACTATTTGGTTAGGCGCTATCGGTTTCCTGGATGATTATATCAAGGTATTTAAAAAGAACAAAGAGGGCCTGGCGGGTAAATTTAAAATAGTTGGGCAGGTAGGTTTGGCGATCATTATTGGCTGGACAATGTACTTCAACCCCAATATCGTTATACGCCAGGAGGTAAAGCTGCCTTTAAAATACGATTTGCCGGTATCATACCACATGCGCGGCACAAAAGAGGTGTTAACGCAGGATGTGAAGTCGACCAAAACAACTATGCCGTTTTACAAGAACAACGAGTTCGACTATGCCAAGGTGATCAAATTTATGGGTGCCAAAACCGACCATTATTCGCTCATCGTGTTCATGGTATTCGTTATCGGTATTATCACCTTTATCTCTAATGGGGCTAATCTTACCGACGGTATCGACGGATTGGCGACGGGTACTTCGGCTGTTATTGGTGTCACGCTGGCTATACTGGCCTATGTGTCGGGTAACACGGTTATTGCCGACTACCTCAATATTATGTACATCCCTAACTCGGGCGAACTGGTGGTATTTATGGGTGCGTTCGTGGGTGCCTGTGTTGGTTTCTTATGGTATAATTCATACCCGGCCCAGGTTTTCATGGGCGATACAGGAAGCCTGGCCATCGGCGGTATCATCGCGGCCTTCGCTATTATGATACGTAAAGAACTGATGATACCTCTGCTTTGCGGTGTGTTCGTGATAGAGAATGTTTCGGTAATGATGCAGGTATCATGGTTTAAATACACACGCAAAAAATATGGCGAGGGCAGAAGGATATTCCTGATGTCGCCTTTGCACCACCACTTTCAAAAGAAAGGTTTCCATGAGGCCAAGATCGTTACCCGTTTTTGGATCGTTGGTATCATACTGGCAGTAGTAACAATTATAACATTGAAGTTGAGATAAGAACTAAATGGCAGAGCAAATAAACATATCAACTACGCAAACCTCCCTGCAAGGGCAAAGGCTTGTTGTGCTTGGCGCCGGCGAAAGCGGCGCAGGTGCGGCATACCTTGCTCAGCAGAAGGGTTATGATGTGTTTGTTTCTGATTTTGGTGCGATAGCCGATAAATATAAAGCGCAGTTAAACGAGTGGGGTATCCGATACGAAGAGCAACAGCATACCGAAGCCGAAATACTCAACGCTACCGAAGTAGTAAAAAGCCCCGGCATTCCCGATAAGGCGCCGATAGTTAAAAAACTGAAGGAGAATAATGTTCCTATCATATCCGAAATAGAGTTTGCGGGCAGATATACCGATGCGAAGACCATCTGTATCACAGGTTCGAATGGGAAGACTACCACAACCAGTCTCACTTACCACATCCTGAAAAAGGCGGGTGTGAATGTAGGTTTGGCAGGCAACATCGGTAAAAGTTTTGCTTACCAGGTGGCTACTCAAAAGTTTGATTGGTATGTATTGGAGATCAGCAGTTTTATGCTGGATGATATGTACAAGTTCAGGGCTGATATCGCGGTACTGCTCAATATAACACCCGATCACCTCGACCGGTACGATTACAAAATGGAAAACTACGTGGCATCCAAGTTCCGCATTACGCAGAACCAAACCGCCGCCGACTATTTTATTTACTGCGCTGACGACCCTGAAACCATTGAGGGGATGAAGACGCGCACATTTAACGCTAAGCTATTACCCTTTTCAATTGAACATAAAGAAGAACCCGGCGCTTACCTCGACGGGCAGGAGATAAACATACAAACCTCACCATTAGCACATTTCAAAATGTCATTAACAGAGCTGGCCCTGCAGGGCAAACACAACATTTACAACTCAATGGCTTCAGGAATAGTGGCCAAAGTGCTCGAACTGCGCAACGATTCGGTTCGCGAAAGCATGGCCGATTTCCAGAACATTGAGCACCGGCTTGAGTTTGTCGCCAATATTTCAGGCATCAGGTTCATAAACGACTCGAAAGCAACCAACGTTAACTCAACCTGGTACGCTTTGGAAAGTATGAGCACCGATGTGGTACTGATATTAGGCGGAGTGGATAAGGGTAATGATTACTCGATGCTGCGCGAATTGGTGAAGCAAAAGGTACGCGCCATTGTGTGTTTGGGTAAAGACAATAAGCGCATTCACGAAGCCTTTGATGAGGATGTGGAAATAATAGTGAACACCGCCTCAGCATCCGAAGCGGCGATGGTGGCATTTCACCTTGCTAAAAAAGGCGATACGGTGTTATTGTCACCGGCTTGTGCCAGTTTTGATCTCTTCAAAAATTACGAGGACAGGGGTAACCAGTTCAAAGCAGCAGTAAAAGAATTATAAATAAAGTCCATGGACAATAGACGATGGTCCATGGTAAGAAAATATAAAGTAAAACTACTATGGACTATGGTCCATGGACTATCGACAAAAAATGGAACTAACAGGAGGCAAAAAATACATTGATAACTTACTGAGCAAAACCCACGGCGACCGTTGGATATGGCTTATTGTTATCCTGCTGTCGGTAATTTCTATGCTGTCGGTATACAGCGCCATTGGAACGCTTGCCTACAAACAAGGCCGTGTGCCCGAGTCTATCCTGATGAAACACTTCGCCATGATAGCCGCGGGTTTGGCGCTCATGTATATTTCGCACAAACTCGATTACCGCTATTACGCCGGTATTTCAAAGCTGTTGATGGCTATAACCATCCCGTTATTGTTTTATACATTGGTATTTGGTAGCAAAATTAACGATGCTACGCGCTGGATAGCCATCCCGGGAACGGGCCTGAGCTTCCAGTCATCCGATTTGGCAAAGCTGGCCCTGATAACTTATTTGGCTCGTTTGCTGTCGCGCAAGCAGGAAAATATTAAAGATGTAAAGGAGTCGTTCATCCCAATTATGGGTTCGGTTTGCGTGGTGTTTGTGTTGATAGCTTTGGCAAACCTTTCAACCGCGCTGATGTTATTTGGTGTGAGCATTTTGCTGCTTATCATCGGTCGTATCAGTATCAAACAAATATCATTGGTGTGCGTGGGCGGGGCCGTTTTGCTGGCCGGGGTTATTTTCCTCGGTCCGAGGCGGGCAACATATGCCTCTCGTATGCATACTTTTATGCACCACGAAAAGGCAAGCTCCGATAAAACCTTCCAGTCCGATCACGCTAAAATAGCCATCGCCACCGGCGGCGTTTTAGGCAAAGGCATAGGCAAAAGCACCGAGGTGAACTATCTGCCCGAAGCATATTCAGATGAGATATACGCCATCATCGTTGAGCAAACAGGCTTGGTTGGCGGATTGATTTTGATAGGACTGTACCTGTTCTTATTGTACCGATGTGTACGTATAGTAACCAAGGCCCCGAAAGCCTTCGGCGCATTACTGGCCTGTGGGTTAAGTTTTAGTTTGACGATACAAGCCTTCGCCAACATGGCGATAGCCACAGGTTTAGGTCCGGTGTCGGGTGTTCCGCTTCCGCTGATCAGCATGGGTGGTACGTCGATATTGTTTACAAGTATCGCCTTTGGTATCATCCTTTCGGTAAGTAAGGATAACGACGCGCCGCGAAAAGTAGTGGTGGGAGAAATTAATGAAGGAAACGTTCAATTAGCATAACGGTAAAATGGGAAAAAGAATAATCATAAGCGGCGGCGGTACGGGGGGGCACATCTTCCCGGCTATTGCTATTGCCAATGCTTTGAAAAAACTCGACCCCACTACCGAGATACTCTTTGTTGGCGCCAACGGCCGTATGGAAATGGAAAAGGTTCCTGCCGCCGGCTATAAAATTATTGGGTTAGATATACAGGGCATTCAGCGTAAGTCGATTTTGAAGAACCTGATGTTCCCGGTTAAACTATTTGGCAGCGTGCGTAAGGCCCTGCAAATTATAAAAGATTTTAAACCCGATGCCGCGGTGGGTGTGGGTGGCTATGCCTCCGGTCCGTTGCTGTACGCCGCCGAGATGAAAGGCATCCCGACCTTAATACAGGAGCAAAACTCTTACGCGGGTATCACCAATAAATGGCTGGGTAAAAAGGCTAATAAAATATGTGTGGCTTTTGATGGGATGGAGCGATTCTTTCCGGCATCAAAAATTATAAAAACAGGTAATCCCATTCGCCGTGCTTCGGTTGATATTGCTGGTAAGCGCTTACAGGCATTGGAATTGTTTCAGCTATCGGCGGATAAGAAAACCATTTTTGTTACCGGCGCCAGTTTGGGTGCAGGTACCATAAATAAAAGCATTATGGCTGGCCTTGATAAGATACTGGCCGCCGATGTGCAAGTGATATGGCAAACAGGCAAAGGTTATTATAACGGCATTGTTGAAAAGCTGGGCGAGAACTACAATCCCAACATAAAAATAATGGCTTTTTTAGAGCGCATGGACCTGGCTTACGCTGCCGCGGATATCATCATATCCCGCGCGGGCGGTACCATATCAGAGTTGACCGTGGTGGGTAAGCCTGCTATTTTGGTGCCGTCGCCAAACGTAGCCGAAGACCATCAAACCAAAAACGCGTTAGCCCTGATTGAAAAGAACGCCGCGCTGTTTGTGGCTGACAGGGATGCCGGAGAAAAATTAGTAGATAAAGCCCTGGAGCTTTTAAACGACAAAGAGAAACAAAAAACATTAAGCGCAAACATCAGCAAGCTGGCCATTTTGGATGCCGATGATGTAATTGCGAAAGAAGTTATCCAAATAACAAATAACAATTAAAGTAAGCTCCCCCTATCCAAAAGGGGGGAGCTTTTAAAGAGAACGAAATGGAGTTGAGCAATATAAAACGGGTTTATTTGGTAGGTATCGGGGGCATCGGTATGAGCGGCCTTGCGCGATACTTTAACCACATAGGCTGTATAGTTTGCGGCTACGATAAAACATCAACACACCTCACCGACGAATTGGAAAGCGAGGGTATGAAGATAGTTTTTGAAGACAAGACCGAACTGATACCGGCTGAGTTTCATAGCCCGGGTAATGCTACACTTATTATCTATACGCCTGCCATTCCTAAAGATTCGCTTGTCTTAAATTTCTTTAAGGATAAAGGCTTTGACCTGCAAAAGCGTTCACAGGTATTGGGTATTTTAAGCAAGGGCTCGTTCTGCGTTGCTGTTGCCGGTACGCATGGTAAAACCACCACCTCAACCATGGTGGCGCATATTTTGAAGTCGGTTGGTAAGGATTGCTCTGCTTTCCTTGGAGGGATATCGTCGAACTACCACAGCAACGTGCTGTTTGGTAAAAGCAATATTGTGGTGGTTGAAGCTGATGAGTATGACCGCTCGTTTTTAACCCTGCACCCGGATATCGCCATCATCACATCAATGGATGCCGATCACCTGGATATTTACGGAGACCATTCGCACCTGACTGATTCCTTCAAACAATTCGCATCGCAACTGAAGGACGCTGGTAAGCTTATCCATAAAAAAGGTTTGCCTTTAGATACCGGTTTGACCTATTCGATAAAAGAAGATGCCGATGTAATGGCAAAAAATATCCGCATCGAGAACGGCTCGTTCTGGTTTGATTTTGATAACGGTACGGTTTCGATAAAAGATATTGAACTCGGCATCGCGGGAACGCATAACGTAGAGAATGCAACCGCAGCTATACAAGCTGCCTTATATGTAGGTTGCGAGCCGGAAGCAATAAAAGCCGCGTTAGTTTCTTTCCGTGGCGTAAAGCGCAGGTTCGAGTACATTGTTAAAACGCCGCAGCATATTTATATTGATGATTACGCGCACCACCCTGAAGAATTGCGGGCATGTATCTCATCAGTAAAAAAACTATATCCAAATAAAAAGCTGACTACCATTTTTCAGCCGCACTTGTTTACCCGCACCCGCGATTTTGCCGATGGCTTTGCCGAGGTACTAAGTATGAGCGATGAACTGTTGCTGCTGGATATTTACCCGGCCCGCGAGCTGCCGATCGAGGGAGTAACCTCGACCATGCTGCTGGATAAAATGACTTTGAAAAACAAACGCCTCATCAGCAAAAGCGATGTGGTTGCTACGATAGAGAATGAGCAACCCGAGTTGTTGCTCACCGTTGGCGCAGGCGATATTGATACATTGGTTGAACCCTTAAAGCAAGTTTTGCATAATGCTTAAAATGTTTAATAAGCCAATTTGGAGGCATATTTTAGTAGGACTTGGCTGGGCAGCAACCATTAGTGGCGTTGTTGTGCTCATGAGTTTTATTGAAGTAAAAAAGGCCGAAGTGGTTTGTAAGGACGTTAAGGTGTACATCCCCGGCAGCCAGTATTTTATTGATAAGGAAGAAGTGGATAATATTATAGGCGTGCAAAGCAACGGCCTTGTTGGTCGTAAATTGGATAAAATCAATCTTCACGAGCTTGAAACGAAGTTGAAGAACAACCCTTTTATAGAGTTTGCTAAAGTGTACGTTGATATGGATGGGGTTATCATGGTCGAAATAAGCCAGCGCCAGCCGATACTAAGGGTAATGAACAGGTTCGACCAGGATTTTTACATCGATCAGCATGGGTTGAAGATACCATTGTCACCAAACTTTACCGCGAAGGTGTTAGTAGCCAACGGCTTTGTTGACGAGTTGTTTGCCAATCGTGTCGATTCGCTGCATACCGACATAGCTAAACAACTATTCCAAACCGCAGATTTTATCCGCCGCGATTCGTTATGGAACGCGCAGATAGTACAGGTTTACGTTAACCAGGGTCATGAATTGGAGCTGATACCGCGTGTAGGCAACCACCGCATATTATTAGGCAATGCCGATTCACTGAAAGTAAAGTTTGATAACCTGTACGCCTTTTACAAACAGGCATTGCCAAAAGTTGGGCAGGATACTTACAAAACCATAAACATTAAATATACCAACCAGGTTATCGGTATAAAAAACACATTATTAAAAACAGATTCGGCAGCTAAAGCAAAGCCGGATAGTACGAAAATATTGATGCCAACAACGTCAACACCGACATCGTCGGCACCAAAATCACCAACATCACAAGCATCAACACCACAAACAACACCAAAATCATCAACACAAGTACAACATTAATAGATCATTGAATATGGACAAGGATTTGACACACGAAAAAAGTTCGCCAATTGTAGTAGGATTAGACATCGGTACTACAAAAATTTGCGCTATTGTTGGCCGCAGGAGCAAAAATGGTAAAATTGAAGTGCTGGGGATCGGAAAGGTGGAATCCGCAGGGGTTACCGGTGGCATGGTATCAAACATCGATAAAACCGTGCAGGGCATTATTGCCGCTGTTGATATTGCCAGCGCCCAATCTAACGTTGAAATTAAGGTGGTGAATGTCGGCATCGCCGGGCAGCACATCAAAAGCTTGCAGCACCGCGGGTTGATCACCCGTCGCGATCTGGCCAGTGAGATATCCCGTAAGGATATCGAAAAATTGGTAGAAGACATGTACAACCTGGTAATGCCTCCTGGCGAGGAGATCATACATGTGTTACCACAGGAGTTCACTGTGGATAACGAACCCGGTGTGAAAGATCCCATCGGCATGGCAGGCGTAAGGCTCGAAGCGAATTTCCATATCATATCGGGCCAGGTAACTGCTATTAAAAATATTGTTAAGTGTGTTAACAAAGCCGGGCTGGAGAGCCAGGAGCTGATACTGGAGCCTTTGGCTTCGTCGGAATCGGTGTTGAGCGACGAGGAAAAAGAAGCCGGTGTTGTGCTGGTTGATATAGGTGGCGGTACTACCGATGTGGCCATATTCCACGAAGGTATCATTCGTCATACCTCGGTTATCCCGTTTGGCGGTAACAGCATTACCGAAGACATCCGCGAAGGTTGCTCTGTAATGCGCAATATAGCCGAGCAATTGAAAACCCGTTTTGGTTCTGCTTTGGCCGATGAGAACAAGGATAACGAAATAGTATGCGTTCCTGGTCTGCGTGGCCGCGAACCGAAAGAAATTTCGGTTAAGAATTTAGCTTACGTGATACAAGCCCGCATGGAAGAAATTGTGGAGCACGTATATTACGAGATTAAATCATCGGGTTACGAAAAGAAACTGATCGGTGGTATCGTTATCACCGGTGGTGGTGCGCAAATGAAACACCTGCCGCAATTGGTAGAATACGTTACCGGTTTGGATTGCCGTGTAGGTTACCCTAACGAACACCTGGCCAAAAACGAGGTATTGCCAAAAGGTACTTACGAAGAACTGCAAAGCCCGATGTTTGCTACCGGTATTGGTTTACTGATAAAAGGCATCCAGAAAATGGAAGACATGGTGCAGCCGGTTCACGTAGAAACCAAGGTGGAGAAGGTGAAGTTTGCCGAAGAAAAGAAGTTTGGCTTATTCGGAAAAATATTAGAGACAAGTAAGAAATTTATTAAAGACGATATCAAGGACGAGGACTTTTTGAAGTAATTTTCAACATAAAGCGACTTTTCCACATTATCAACGATTGTGGATAAACTATGTTGAAAAAGAGCTAATATTACATGAGTTAAAGTTGGATTTATCATCTATCACATATAACTGAAACACAAGCATTATGCAGTTTGAGATGTTAAAAGAAAAGTCGTCTATCATCAAAGTTATTGGTGTTGGCGGCGGTGGTGGCAATGCTGTTAACCACATGTACAAGCAGGGAATTACAGGGGTTGACTTTATTATCTGTAACACCGATGCCCAGGCATTGGAGTTGAGCCCTATACCAAATAAGGTACAATTAGGTGCAAGTTTAACCGAAGGAATGGGCGCAGGTTCAATACCAGAAGTAGGCAAAAACTCAGCTATCGAAAATATAGATGATATTAAGCAAATGCTTGGTGTTAACACCAAAATGCTCTTCATAACCGCAGGTATGGGTGGTGGCACCGGTACAGGCGCAAGTCCTATCATAGCCAAAGCCGCCCGTGAGCTGGATATATTGACCGTAGGTATCATTACTACACCATTCTCATTCGAAGGCAAGCGTCGTAAAATGCAGGCTGAGGAAGGTTTGGAAGAGTTTAAAAAGTATGTCGATTCGTTCCTTGTCATTTCGAACGACAGACTACGTGAGATATTCGGTAACCTTACTTTAGGTTCGGCTTTCGCGCAAGCTGATGATATTTTAACTACTGCCGCCAAAGGCATAGCCGAGATCATCACCTTACCAGGATATATCAACGTTGACTTTAAGGATGTGCGCACTGTAATGAAAGACAGTGGCGTAGCCATTATGGGTAGCAGCGCTGCCGAAGGTGATAATCGTGCTTTACGCGCTGTGGAAGGTGCCTTGTCATCGCCGTTATTAAAAGATAATGAAATTGAAGGTGCACGTTACATCCTGTTAAACATCACCTCTGGCGAAAAGGAGGTAACAATGGATGAGGTGAGTATTATCACTGATTACATACAATCAGAAGCAGGTTTAGCTGCCGACCTGATTTGGGGTAACTGCCAGGATGCAAGCCTGGGCGAAAAGATATCGGTAACTATTATAGCTACAGGTTTCCAAACTAAAGATGAGCGTGAGCGCGAGCAAAGCACCAAAAAGATCATCAATATGCTGGAGCCGGATAAGCCACTGGTGCGCCCGGTTAACGAGTTCATCACCATCCCTAAAAAGGAAGAAGAGCCTACCGATCTGTATATTAAAGGTACAGTTAAGGAAGAACCTATTCCACAAACAGGTTTATTTGATCTGTTTGCCAAAGGCGAAGAACAACAAGAGCCTGAGCCTGTGGTGAAATACTCTTTTGAAATTGAAGAAACTACCGAAGAGTTAGAGGCGACAGAAATGCCCGAAATAACCTTGAAGCTATCGGAGCCCGAAGTTGTTTTCGAGCCAATGGTTGAGGCTTACGTAGAACCGATAGTTGAACCGGAACCAGAGCCTGTTGTTGGTGCCGACGATAATAAAACCGATGAATCTATCGAGGAGCAACTGCGTAAATCGCGTGAGCGTATTATGCGTTTAAAGGATTTGAGTATGAAATTGCGTAACGGCAGCATCCAGGAATTGGAGAATGTACCGGCCTATAAACGTAAAGAAATTGCTTTACAGGAAACACCATCATCATCAGAGAGCCAGATATCAAGGTTCAGTTTGTTGACCGATGATGAAGGTAAAACCGAGATAAGAAACAACAATTCTTTCCTGCATGACAATGTAGATTGAGTTGTACAAAACATTAATACAAACCCTTTGTACTTATACAAAGGGTTTTTTGTTATAAGCCATTATAATAAGTTATAACTTTTGTTAATCAGGTAGCTAAGCCGTATCTTTGAGGCTATTGCAACAATAAAATTGAGTGAGTTTTGGATCTGTTTAAAAAAATAGCGAAGCACATGGGGCCTATTGGTCAACACCAGAAATGGGCACATGGCTACTTTTCATTCCCAAGGTTAGAAGGTGAGATAGCTGCACACATGCAGTTTATGGGTAAGGAGCATTTGGTTTGGAGTTTGAATAATTACCTGGGCTTAGCCAATCATCCCGAAGTACGAGAGGCTGATGCAAAAGGCACGGCAGATTACGGAATGGCTTATCCTATGGGTGCCAGGATGATGTCGGGTAATTCGATTCATCACGAATCACTGGAGAAAAAGCTTGCTGAGTTTGTAGGTAAAGAAGATGCCTTTTTACTGAACTACGGCTACCAGGGCATGGTATCTATCATCGATACACTGGTTGACCGTAATGATGTGATCATATACGATGCCGAATCGCATGCCTGTATCATTGATGGTGTTCGCCTGCACATGGGCAAACGCTTTGTGTACAAGCACAATGATATGGACAGCTTTGAAAAACAATTAGAGCGTGCCGAAAAAATGACTACCGAAACAGGTGGCGGCATCCTTGTGATAACCGAAGGCGTATTTGGCATGTCGGGGGCTATGGGTAAGCTTAAGCAGATCATCGACCTGAAAGATAAATATGAGTTCCGCCTGCTGATAGACGACGCGCATGGTTTTGGTACCATGGGCAAAACCGGAGCAGGTACCCACGAACACCAGGATTGTATTGATGGTGTAGATATATACTTCGGTACTTTCGCTAAATCAATGGCGGGTATTGGTGCTTTTGTGGCTTCAACCGAAGAAATTACTAACTTTTTACGTTACAATATGCGTTCGCAAACATTTGCAAAGGCATTGCC
>JACXTT010011760.1_pt1 | contig 11677 bp, 10 predicted proteins | sample 9270951 | NCBI WGS metagenome assembly JACXTT01 (sample SAMN15532306, study PRJNA645909) | rock metagenome | isolation source: weathered quartz diorite | place: Puerto Rico | collected 2017-06-21 | reverse complement strand
TGACAGCATCCACGATTTCCTCGTTAAGCATCAGATGTTGGACGTTGCTCTTGGGAATCATGACCCCCTCGTCGCCGTTGAGACCCTTGACCTTGCAGGTCTGGTAGAATCCTTCTATCTTCTCATTGACCCCGCCAATTGCTTGGACCTCACCCTCCTGGTTGACTGAGCCTGTTACCGCGAGATTCTGTTTGATTGGAAGACTGCTCAGCGCCGAAAGGATCGCATATAATTCCGTACTGGACGCACTGTCTCCTTCTACTCCGCCATAGCTCTGTTCGAAGACCAGTCTACAGGATAGGCTCAATGGCTTGTCATGCGCGTACTTGTTTTCAAGATAACCCGAAATAATCAGCACACCCTTTGTGTGTATCTGCCCTCCAAGCTGCGACTCGCGTTCAATATCGACGATTCCTTTCCTCCCCAATCCCAAACTGGCTGTAATCCTAGACGGCTGGCCAAAGTCGAAATCTCCCAGGCTAATGACTGAGAGTCCGTTGACTTGTCCGACTCGTGAGCCGGAAGTGTCGATTAGGATGATTCCTCGCTGAATCATTTCCTTGACCTTCTCGTCTAGAAGATTCGACCGGTAGACTCTCTCGTTCAACGCCTTCTTAATGTGGGCCTCATTGATGACCCTAGACTTGTCCTGGGATGCGTAGAAGCTTGCTTCTCGGATCAGATCGGCAATCTGTGGAAATCTCGTAGAGAGCTTTGTCTGATCCTCTGCTAGACGGGACCCGTATTCGATTATCTTGGCCAGCGCGGGAGCTTCCAGATGAGCTAGATTTTCTCTCTCGCAGAGAGAATGAACGAAGCTTCCGTAGGTCTTCTGATTCGTTTCGTTCCTCTCGATCGAATCGTCGAAGTGAGCCTTTACTTTGAACAGCACCGAGAAATCAGGATCTAATGTGTATAGTGCCTGGTAGGTTGAATGGTCGCCGACGAGAATGATCTTGACATTCAGTGGTATCGGTTGCGGGACCGGAGTCTTCGTAGCAGTGCCCATCCTCTGCCCAACATCCTCGACTTGGAGATTTCCGGACTGTAACGCCCGTTTCAATCCATCGTATGAGAACTGGTTCTTGAGAAGCTCGTCAATTCCGACGACAAGAAAGCCGCCGTTTGCCCGATGTAGAGATCCTCCTTTGATCAATGTGAAGTCGGTTACTAGCGCCCCGAACCGGGATTCATATTCGATTTTTCCGAGCAGATTGGCTGCGTTCGGATTGTCTTCGATGATGACTGGAGCACCTTTCAGCTCTGAGTTGTCGACTATGATGTTCACGTCATATCTGCGGAATGCTTGATCCAGAATCTTCGACTCTGCCGGTGCGGACTGATCACCGTCAGACTTCGACTCCGATTCAGCTTGTGTGAAGACCTCCGCGTTTTCTAGAATATCATCCCTGATCTCGTTTAGATGTTGAGTCACCTGAGCTTGTCCCTCGTAGCGCGAAGTAAGGGTGGTCATCAGACCGCCGAAGGCGTAGTGCATCGCGTCATCTCTGAGCTTCTTGACCTCCTCGACAGTGTTCACGTCGAGGTCGTTGATCTGTTTCCCAGCTTTGTCGAGGGCGGACCTCATCGTGTCCCGGCTCTGCTCAAACTTTTTCTTCACTCGAGCAGGGAGAGAGTCGAACTGTTCCTGGTTGACTGGTTTCCCTTCGACAATCGGTACGATGGAGATTCCGAGCTGCGTCATGCGAACAGCGTAGCCTAGAGCCTCTGCTTGCTTGTTTAGATCGTTCAGAATCTTGTTTCGATCAGCCACAGCTTTCTTGGTGATATCGTTCGTCCTCGAAACAAACTCGTCACTTTGAAGAGCCGACGGAATCGCGCGTTTTGCTTGCTCGATGAAGTTCTTCAGGTCCTTCTGGAAGGCCCGAGCCTTCCCAGCCGGAAACATCAACGCTTTTGGCTCGTAAGAATTCTGAAAATTATTCACGTAGACCCAGTCAGAAGGAACCGCCTTCGTCTTCGCAATATTCTCCAAGAAACTTCTCGTTGCGGGCCTCTTTCCAGTAATCGGGGGACCCGCCGCATACACGTTGAATCCCTTGCCCTTCATCTCCACGCCAAAACGCAGCGCTTTGAGAGCGCGTTCCTGTCCGATTATTCCCTCTACTGGTTCAAGGTCTGCACTGGTCTCGCAGCCAACACGATTGGGAGGACAGACAAGTCTCAACTGTTCAGGCGAGAGCTCGGCGACCGTCATTGGCGGACGATTGGAAATAGGGTTGTGTTAAGTTTTCGGCTATTTCGATCCCAAGTCGACGAGATTGATACTATCGAAGTCAAGACTTGAAGTGGGGAAAGTCAGCTCGAACGTCTTCGGCAAATCGCCCTTTCCCAGACACTTGAATTCAGTGTTGTGACACTTCGGGCATTTGAGATCAGATCTAAACTCTCCAATCTCGGCTTTCTCTTCTCTGACTATTCGATAGCCGCATCCAAGTCGGCTACACTCGAAAACGTAGGTTTCAGACGACGACTTTGATCTAGTCTTTGGACGATGAGGATGCCTAGGTTTTGAAGCTCTTGAACTCGAAGTCTTCCAACTCGTCTTTACTCTTCGAGACAATCTGGCCCTGGCAGAACGGCTCTTAAGCGATCCTGTTCTCTTGGTTGTCTTCGGCAAACCGATCGTAGAGAACAGAGGATTTGTTGAATTTGCGGATACTGTTACCTGTCTTACAAATCAGCAGAAAGCCGTAGACAGAATCTCGAAATGCTTCTAGGTCCGGGCTTGAAGAGACTCGAATTCTGCATGATAGACTTGCTTTCCAGAAATGAGAAGGTCGAACCGAGAGTGTAGCCGGTCGAGGTCAGGATTCTTGGCGACGGTTGAATGAACCTCTTTCATGTGCGATGCGTCTTTGAATTTGGCGATCTCGATCCATAATTCTTCGTCCGAGTCTAATTCCACCGCATTGGGAAGGCTCAAACCTCCAAACTTTGCCGACATATCCTTGGGTCGCAGGAGCTCATCGGACAAGCAGCCAGCGTCCTCGAAGAGCTTCATGATTGGCTTGAGAGCGTGCATGAAAGCGTCTGATTTCCGTCTTGGAACCCTGTAGAGGAAGACGGAGCAGTAGGCCATAGCTCGCCCCCGGCATGTTCTGACGGGGTTTATTTAGACGGTTCTGTTAACTCATCATTTGGATAAGCTACTTGCTTTCATCGACTCTCAGGATTACCGTCGTCGGATTCCCCCTCACTGCTTCACCTGAGAGCCCTTCTGCCTCAGAAGCCCACTTAGCGCTTCTTCTCGGCCTGGAACGGTCGAACCTCAACCGCCGCAGAATAGGTCCCTTGCCTATTACCATTTGTTAGCCCCCATCACACCCGTAACCGTCCTCCTAGGTCTTAGACCACCTGGACGGCTCTATGCACGAGTGCTCATACACTACGACATACAGAATACATGAAGAACATCCGGATAGCAAATAGACCCGAGTGAAACCAAACAATGTCCACCCCTCGACAAACTAACAGAGTTCAGTGGTGCATTGCATGTGAGTAAGGAACCTTCGCGCAGAGCCGCCGCCTTTACAGAATCAGTTATCAGGGAAATGACACGTCTATGCCAATCGTACGGTGCGATCAACCTAGCTCAGGGATTCCCAGACTTCGATCCCCCAGTTGTTATGCGCCAAGCCGCTGCAAAAGCGATCAGCAGTAGCTTCAACCAATACTCTATGACTCATGGTTCCCTGAATCTTCGAAAGGCCATTGCTCACAAGATGAAGAGCTACAACCATGTGCCTTGCAGCCCGGAGGAGAATGTGACGGTTACCTGCGGCACAACGGAGGGAATGATCGGTTCTCTATTAGCCCTGCTGAATCCCGGCGACGAAGTTGTAATTCTCGAACCATTCTATGAAAACTATGGTCCAGACTCCATCTTGTCCGGAGCAAAGCGTCGGTATGTCGAGCTAGAAGAGCCGTCATTCAAGATCAACGAAGAGAATCTCAAACAAGCATTCTCCAAGAAAACCAAAGCGATCATTATCAACACTCCGCACAATCCAACGGGTCGAGTGTTCACACGCGATGAGCTGAAGATCGTACGCGACCTCTGTGTCGAGAATGATGCTTTCGCGATAACCGATGAAATCTATGAGCACATCACGTATGACGGTAGAAAACATGTCAGCATTGCAAGCCTTGACGGAATGGCCGATCGAACCGTTACAATATCCGGATTCTCGAAGACCTACAGCGTGACAGGCTGGCGTGTTGGCTACATCATTGCCCCGAAAAAACTGACAGCTGAGATCCGAAAGGTCCACGATTTCTTGACAGTTTGCGCGCCAACACCATTGCAGGAGGCGTGTGTAACTGCACTGAAGATGCCCACTGAATATTATGAGAATCTCAGAAAACTGTACGACAAGAGCCGAAAGATTCTCCTGAAGGCGCTAGAGACGGCGTCATTCGAGTGCACCGTCCCGGAAGGCGCCTACTACGTTTGGACCGACATCAAAGGAACCGGGTTTAGAGACGACAGAAAACTCGCTATGCACATGATTTCCGGAGTCGGTGTAGGCGGGGTCCCAGGCTCCAGCTTCTATCACAAACCGTCGAGAGGCAGGATGAAGCTACGATTCTCGTTCTCCAAGAAACCCGAGACAATCAGGAAAGCTGCCGGCAGGCTCGCGCACTTCAGGCGAACCTCTCGAGCCTAGTTAGCCAGCCAGTTCCTCTCTCTTTTGACCTTATCGAGGAGCCATTTCCGGCTTGGAGGATGGAATTCTAAGTGAGGAGGATTCGACAAGAATGCTCCTTGGAGAAAGGCGCTCTCTGACCTTGAAACCTGCATGTGACAATTCCCCGTGCCGTCCCACTGTCTAAATGATCCTTTCCCGGTTATGGAAGCTGCAAGATTGTCAGCCACTACCTCTGCCTGACCCTGTGCAAAGACGCCTGCTTTTGGCAGAAATGAAACGTGCCCATGGGGAGTCTCGATCGCCGCAACGTCGCCAATTGCATACACGTCTTCGAATTTTGTCGCGAGGTTTTGTGGATTGACAGGGACCCAGCCTGATGCTCCGGTCAGGCCCGAATCTACAACCATTTTCGGCGCTCGATGAGGCGGGACCGTAATCAAGGGATCATTTCTGAGCTCTGAACCATCATCAAATACAACTTTGTCTTTCTCAATCCTCGATGGCTTGGTCTTGGGAAGATACTTGACGCCCCGACTCGCCAACAATCGTTGGACCTGTTTACCAATAACACTCCCTGCGGCTGGCACAGGATGAGGTTCAGGGGTGAAGAGACTGATCTCGGCGCTCCTCTTCCTTCGTCTCATGTTCTCTTCAATCAAAAAGGCCATTTCGTATGGAGCGACCGGACATTTGAAAGGAGTCGCACAAATCCCGACAACGATCGCTCCACCTGGAAAAACTTCAATTTCCTTGCTAAGCTTCATCGCTCCATCAAGTGAGTAAAAGACCTGGCTGAATTCGCTGAGACCGGGAACTTGATCAAGAGCCAGCTCGGCTCCCAGCGAGACTACCAGCTTATCGTAGGCAACCTCGCCGGACTGGGTCTGAACCGTCCGAACGCTGGTGTCGATCTTCTCGGCCTTTTCTTGGACGAACCGAACGTTCTTCCGTCTCTGAAGGCTTCTGAGACTTTTCTGGACCTTTTCCGGCTTCCTACTTCCAAAGGTTAGCCATGGAAAAGTTGGTGGAAACGGTATCTTCTCTCGTGGCTCTACCACAGTTACAGTTCCACGACTGCCTATCTGTTTGGAGAGGCGACTTGAAACAGCAAAGCCCCCGAGGCCACATCCAAGAACTACGACGTTAACCGTCAAGAGTGAACTGGTTATACGACCGTTAGACCCGACGAATAACGCTTTGCAATCGAGAAAGTATCCTAGCTTGATCGAACATCAGGAAGGCTTGAAACTGTTTCGAATCTATGGCAGATTAAGAAGCGACTTCTACAGGAAACTCTCCAGCGCGTCTTACGTGCCGGATAAGCCGGACTTGTTTCCGCGCTTCCTCGTAACAGAAGCCGCAGAGCCGAACTGATTTCTCGCCAGGCTCAGGCATGAACCACGTGGTCTCCGATGCTGGCTTAGCGTCTTTACACCAAGCGCATTCGATCATGTCCTTTGGAATGAGTCCTAGTTCACTCATGCCGAGGAAAAAGTGGTCTTCCGAGAAGATAAGCCTGCCGGAGACACTGTATTTCGTCACAAATTTTCTAAATTCGGTAAATTCAGGATCATGTATCCGCTACGAGGACGGGCGAAAATTTCGGCCTATGGTTCTAATACCTGAGAATTCTTCGCGAGTCCCGAAACAGAATTGCGTGTCCTCGTCACAGGCGCAAACGGATTCGTGGGAGGCAATCTCGTCCCCTATCTCAAGACGAAAAAATTCGAAATACTAACAACCGACGTCGCTAATTCAGATGTAAATGGAGACCTCACGGACCCGAATTTCGTAAACAACGAACTTGGAACACAGGAATTCGATGCAATTGTTCATCTGGCGGGAATGGTTAGCGTTCCAAAATCCATTGAAGACCCTTACGGCTGCTACAAGATCAACTGCTTTGCCACCCTTAACCTGCTCAACATGGCAGCCGGCAAGAAACTGGCTCGTTTCGTTTACGCATCCTCGAACAACGTCTATGGCCCGCCCAAAAGATTACCAGTCAAAGAAGAGGACCCGTATAATCCGAGAGCTCCATATGATTATTCGAAGGTCGTCTCGGAAAATTTTGTAAAGAGCTTCAACCAGCACAAGACGCTCCCGACAACGATTCTTCGAAGCTGGAACCTGTTCGGTCCACACGACCAGCCAACCAGAGCCGTTCCCAGGTTCATGAAAGCCTGTCTCGCCAACGAGCCGATACCGCTCTACAACGGGGGCAGGGATGCTGACAATTTCTACCATGTTCACAACTACTGCGAAGCTGCAACTTTGACCTTGACAAGTTCGAAAGCAGTCGGGGAAATCTTCAACGTCGGTACAGGTCAGGAAACGACAGTCCGCCAGCTCGCCGAAACCGTCAAAGAGATTACAGGTTCCAAGTCAAAACTACAAACCCTACCGCCTCGCACACCTCTTGAAGCGAAGCCTCGAAGAACAAACCCATCAATCAGCAAGATCAAACGAATACTGGGATACAAGCCAGTCCTAGGACTAAGAGATGGCCTGAAACAAACTCTGGAATCATACAAGCAATCATGCTAACCAAGTCCAATACCACACGCACCATTGACTTGTCTGACTGAAACGACATGGTTCAGAGACAAGGACTAGTCTCTACAATTCTCGCAGGATGCCTGTTCGGCACAACAGTCCCAGTCATAAAACTCGTACTCAACTCTAACGTCTCGCCAGAACTATTTCTAGAGCTACGGTTCGCGATCGCATCAGCCGTAATCCTCCTCTTCGTCCGAGGAAGAGGCTGGGTCCGATCAGATCTTCTAAGATCCCGGCCAATTTGGATAGTGGGATTCGTCAACGCCATAGGCTACGTCACACAGTTCGAAGGACAAGCTCTGACATCCTCATCGACTGCCGCATTGATAATCAGCACAGCCGCCCTAATGATTCCGATCCTCTCACTAGTCTATGCCAAGGAAAAACTGGTGAAATGGAAAATTCTCGGAGTAGTAATAGACTTCATTGGAACGGCTCTCGTTGTTTCAAGGGGCCAAGCAATTGCAGCGGGAAGTGCAGAGTTCGAAGGCGACCTACTCATCATATTCACGGCAGTGACCATAGCACTGGTCTTCGTACTATCGAAGAAGATTGTCGATTCGGCGGGGGGAAGACCAGTTACAGGGGGAATGCTTCTCATCACTGCTCTCTTCGCACTGCCTGCCGTTCTGCTAGATCAGCCTCTGACCATCAACGTCAGCGTGACAGACTGGGCCTACATCGCCTATCTTTCAGTCATCGCAACAGTTGCAGCATACTATTTCTTCATGCGAGGACTCGAATCAGTCTCGCCAACAGTATCCTCGATAATACTACCAATCGAAGTAATAGTTGCAGTTGCGCTTTCAGTAGTTCTCTTTCAGGACCCGTTCAACGCCTACTCAGCAACAGGTGCGATTCTGATCGTTTCCGGAGTTGCACTAGTGTCCACTAGCAAATAACTCGAAAAAATCAGGACGAAAATTCTCAGGATCTATTGGTGCGCCCCGCAGTTGGGACACGTTGGGGAATTGCTGGCCATCATTCCCTGACAATACTTGCAGCGGATCTGAGGGACCTGTTGCTGCGGCGCTTGCTGAGCAGGCATTCCATACCCTGGCATTGGCATTTGCTGGCCATAGCCTCCAGGCGGGATGTTGGGCATGTAGCCCTGGTTCGGATTGTACTGATTGTATCCTGGTGCGGGACCGTAGCCTTGCTGGACTGGATATCCTCCGTATCCTTGCATCACCGGCTGACCCATGCCTGGGGGTACGATTGAGACCTGCGTTCCTCCCTGCAGATGGGGTCGGCCCTTGCATTGTAGAATCGCTTTGACACTGTTCTCGACCGCCGCTCCGCCCCGAGTCGCACGACAAGGTGGGATTCCCACGCTGAAGGGAAAAGTCTGAGCTGGACCTTCGCCGAAATCCGACGGACCGGTCACATTGACATCTTGTGAGAAGAGGACGTTTTCGACCCGGTGCATCTCTTGAACCCGTGTATTGTTGATAGTTACCCACACAGGTTCCTGGTAGGTCTCGAAGACTCTAGCCTCGACTTTGATTCCTTGGCCCTGAATGTATTCATGAGCCTCAACATTGACCTTCCCGACTACCGCTTCGCCTTCTTGGAAGGTTGCCTTGTCGAAAGTAATCCAAATCTTGCCCTTAGGAGGTATTAGATGATTAAACAGACCCAGGATTCTAGCCCCACAAGTTCTGATATGATTTCAGCCATCCCTATCAAGCAACCGTAACCGTAACTGGTTCGGCGAAGAAACCGGGACCCTCGAAGGAAGGATATACTGGGAAGAAGAGTTTAATTTTTCCCGGCAGAGGATTGGATCGTAACCTACAGCAATGGCGACGGAAATACTCGAAATTAGTGGTCTGTGGTGAGCTACATTTTGGACGAGAATGAGATTGAGAATCCGCCTGAAAATGTAGAGGAACACCCAGCAGTTGCTGAGCCGGTCAGCAAGAAGCGGGCCGAGGATATTGAACCAGCTCCCAATTTGACCGAACGGGTGTCCGAACTAGAAGCAGCGTTGAGGGTTGAGAAGAGCAAGTCGGAAGACCTGTTTCGGCGACTACAGTATCTCCAGGCAGATTTTGAGAATTACAGAAGACGTGCGGAAAAGGAGATGAGCGATGTGAAGAGATTTGGCAACGAACGACTACTGTCTGACCTATTGACGGTGAAGGATGAGCTGGAACTGGCCTATGCTAAAGCAGACGAGAGTAAAGAGAACCCGGTCATTATAGATGGCGTCCGCATGACGCTTAAGCGACTGCAGAACCTATTGACGAAGGAAGGCGTCGATAGGGTTCCTGGAGTGGGATCAAAATTCAACCCGGATTACCATGAAGCGGCCCTGAGGGTTTCGTCCAATGAAGACGAAGGAACAGTTGTCGAAGAAGTCAGACCCGGTTATCTCCTCAAGGGACGAGTACTCCGTGCGAGTATAGTTAAAGTGTCAGAGAAGGCCCCCGTAGATGAAACTGAAACTGGAGAAAAATCAGAATGAGTAAGCCTGAAACCGAGAAGATCATAGGAATAGACCTAGGAACCACCAACAGCGCTTCCGCTGTAATGGAAGCTGGCCGACCACTAGTTGTCCCGAGCGCTGAAGGCCAGACCGCAGCGGGAAAGATGTTCCCCTCGGTAGTTGCATTCACAAAGGACGGTCAGACGATTGTTGGCGAGCCAGCGATACGGCAGGCTGCGACAAATCCGGAAGGAACAGTTCGCGAAATCAAACGTAAGATGGGCAGCCCAGACTACAAAGTCAGAATCTACGGAAAGGATTACACTCCACAACAGATTTCCGCGTTCATACTTCAGAAGATTAAGCGAGACACAGAGACATTCCTAGGCAGACCGGTCAAGAAGGCAGTCATTACAGTACCAGCCCACTTCAACGACAATCAGCGCCAGGCGACAAAGGACGCAGGAGAAATCGCAGGCTTCGAAGTTGACCGAATAATCAACGAACCGACCGCAGCTTGTCTAGCCTACGGTCTCGACAAGGGCGACAAGGAGATGAAGATCATGGTCTTCAGCTTCGGAGGCGGAACACACGACGTTACTCTGATGGAGTTCGGGGGCGGAGTCTTCCAAGTCCTAGCGACAAGCGGAGACACTCAAACAGGCGGAGCGGACATTGACAACGCGATCGTAGAACACGTTCTCACCGACTTCCAACGCCAGACCGGAATTAGCCTGCGAAGTGACCAAGCTGCAATGACAAGATTAAAGGAAGCTTCGGAAAAAGCAAAGATCGAACTCTCGACTCTAGTATCAACTGACATTGATCTTCCGTTCATTGCTTCAGACAGTACCGGACCCAAGAATCTCCATCTCACACTAACACGGGCCAAGCTGGAAGATCTTGCTGGACCAATAGTCAAAAGAGTTGAAACTCCAATACGACGAACACTCCAAGATGCAAAGCTTGAACCGAACCAAGTTGATCGAGTAATCCTGATCGGAGGTCAGACTAGGATGCCTCTTGTCAGAAAATTCGTTGAAGACATTGTTGGAAAGCGGGCTGAGAGAGGAGTCGACCCGATGGAGTGTGTTGCCGTCGGTGCAGCGATACAAGGAGCCGTTCTTGCTGGAGAAGTCAAGGACATCCTACTACTTGACGTTACACCATTGTCACTGGGAGTCGAAACACTAGGCGGAGTTGCTACCAAGATACTTGAAAGAAACACTACGATTCCGACAAAACGCAGTCAGGTATTCTCGACCGCGGCCGATTCTCAGACGACGGTCACCATTCACGTACTTCAAGGAGAGAGAGCGATGGCCTCTGACAACATTTCCCTCGGAATGTTCAACCTGACTGGAATTCCACCAGCACCCAGAGGCGTCCCGCAAATTGAGGTCACCTACGATATCGACGCGAATGGAATGCTCAACGTCAGCGCAAAGGACCTCGGAACGGGTAAAGAGAACAAGATCACCATCACAGCCTCGACGAAGCTGTCCAAGGAGCAGAAGGAGAAGATGGTTAAGGAAGCAGAGGAGTTCGAGGAGCGGGATAGGAAACAGAAGGATGAGGTTGAGATGCGCAACAGCGCAGAGAGTAAGCTGTAAACGTACGAAAAGACCAAAGAGGAATTGAAGGACAAGATCACCAGCGAGCAGATTCAGTTGATCGACAAGTCAGCAGGCGTGCTGCGCGCGGCCCTATCTGGAAAAGAAGCCGACAAGATCAAAAGCGCCAGCGACGATCTCAGCAAAGTGTTACAGAAGATTGGACAAGAGATCTATGCGAAAGTAGCTCAGAAACCTGGCGAACCCCAGGCTCAGCAGACACCGCCCCCAGGTGTTGACCCGACAGGCGGTGCTGACAAGGTTGGTGATGCTGAGTGCCGTGCAGTAAAAGACCAAGGGTCCCGCTAGAGATTTTTCAGAATGGTCTAGGATGGACAAGAAGGACTACTATCACGTCATCGGATTTCACAGGGTGCCCAACAACGACACAACAAAAGCCA
>JACXTT010011759.1_pt1 | contig 11679 bp, 7 predicted proteins | sample 9270951 | NCBI WGS metagenome assembly JACXTT01 (sample SAMN15532306, study PRJNA645909) | rock metagenome | isolation source: weathered quartz diorite | place: Puerto Rico | collected 2017-06-21 | reverse complement strand
GAGCTGAACCGACACATTTCGGAGGACGGCGAACTGCCAGTCCATGTCCAAGGCCATACGGTACAATCAGGGGAAGATGCCGCTGATGCGGGAGGATGGCCAGAATGATTGCTACGTGATTCCTGCTGACAGTCCGGACGAGATCCAGGCCAAGCTCATCCGTGTCGTGACCGAGCGGATTCCCCAGCGCTTTGGGCTCCATCCAATTCGCGATGTCCAGGTCCTCACACCTATGAACCGTGGCAGTCTGGGGGCACGTGCTCTTAACGCCGTGCTCCAGCAGGCCCTCAATCCGGAGGCGACGCCACGCGTCACGAAGTTTGGCTGGACCTATGCCCCTGGGGATAAAGTGCTCCAGACGGTCAATAATTACGAGAAGGATGTCTACAATGGGGATATGGGCCGTGTGGTCCAGGTGGATGCGGAGGAAGGTGCGGTGGCGATCGACTTTGATGGCCGGCTGGTCACATATGACGTGGTCGAACTCGATGAAGTGGCCCTGGCCTATGCGGCGACGGTGCACAAAAGCCAGGGTTCGGAGTATCCAGTGGTGGTGATCCCGCTAGCCACGCAGCACTATCCGATGCTCGCCCGCAATCTCCTCTATACCGGGGTGACCCGGGGCAAGCAATTGGTCGTGGTCATTGGGCAGCCCCGTGCCCTGGCCATTGCCGTCCGCAATGTCCGGGCGACGCAGCGGTTGACCAACCTGGCTGCACGATTGCGGCAGGGGAAGCGAACGGCTGGTATGCTGGAGTTATTGTAAGGTGACGTGCAGAGAAACTGAAAGTGGTGCGCTGTTGGACGGGCATATTGTCGCGTTGAGTCGGGGGAGTCAACTCCGAGTCAGGCTGCAAGACGGACGTGAGATCCGGGCCATCCCTGAGCTGGAAGCGTTGGAGGCGGCGGAGTGTCCTGGAGCGCGCATCGTCAATCGCCCTGTCCAGGTGCGCATGGCCACGCATCCGAAGCTGCCCCGTATTGTGTGGATAGGCCGCCCTGAGCCATAAACACGGCATCTGTCTGCGCCCTTCGCCCTCTGGGTCACCTCGTATACTCACAGGAAACTCGAAACCATGACGACAGAGCAAGAACCCACTCTCACCGTATTCCGCAATGGAACGCCCATTTTCACAAGTAACGGCAAATGGCTCCATCCACTCTTCGAGCTGCAAGCGTATCTCGCTGAGCATGCTTTCCAGCCAGCACAACTCCTGCTCCAGGATACAATCATCGGAAAGGCTGCGGCTCTGCTGATCTATCGGCTAGGGTTTCGCACGGTCAAGGCTGGCATCTTGAGCAGGTTAGGCGAAGCGGTCTTGCAACGCTACGGGATTGCTTATACCTACGAGCAGTTGGTCGATCGTATTCACTGTCAGACGGAGGCGCTGTTGGCCACGGTGGAGGATCCGGGAGAGGCGTATCGGCTCGTGCAAGCCAGGGCTGGGCGGTAACATCCGAGACGCATGGGCTCCGTGCGGGGTGGCGGGGTGCAGCGGGGTGGCTTTGGGGCCCATCACCGTGGGCGACGCACTGCGACCTGTCGTCATGCCAGACAGGGCCACACATCATGTCTGCCGTGCCGTCCGTGCAACGGGGAGTCTGGGCCGCCCTGCACCCCCGGCTGGGGCCGGTGGCTTCCCCGCCTTCCCCGCTCAACCCCGCTGAGGCAAGACAACCTCGCCATACCATGCCCTGATAATAAGTCTGCAGTGACTGTCGCCGCCAGACCCGCCGGCAACACCCGGTTCGGTTTTTTGCGCGGCCTTCGCGCGGGTTTTCCGAAAACAGCCGGCGGGTCCGGCGGGGTGGGCAACGTGGACCACACAGCAGCAGACCATCGCGCGTCCCGACTGTGTCCTTTTCTTTCTCGGTCTGCTGTGGTACATAGACATACCTACAAGTGGTGGGCATCCTGTACTCGGCAGTGGGCAGACAGGGAGGTGAGAGGATGGACTTTGTCGCGGTCCTGGATCAGGTGATTGCCCTGCTGCGCCAACGGGGCCGGATGACCTATCGGACCCTCCAGCGGCAGTTTCAGTTGGATGAGGCCGCCCTGGACGACCTCAATGAGGAACTGATCTACGGCCAACGCCTGGCGGTGGATGAGGACGGCCGCGTCCTGGTCTGGACGGGCGACACGGCGTCAGGTGCAGCCCCCGCACCAGCTCCCGCGCTGGTGCAGGCCCAGGCTCCGCTGACCTACACACCCTCCTATCTGGCCGAGAAGGTCCTCACCACCAGAAGCGCCCTGGAGGGCGAGCGCAAGCAGGTCACGGTGCTGTTTGCCGACCTCAAAGGGTCCATGGAGCTCCTCGTGGACCGCGACCCCGAGGAGGCGCGCCAGCTCCTCGACCCGGTCCTGGTGCACAGGATGGCCGCGGTGCACCGCTACGAGGGCACGGTGAATCAGGTCATGGGCGATGGCATTATGGCCCTGTTCGGGGCGCCCATCGCCCATGAGGACCACGCCGTACGCGCCTGCTACGCTGCCCTGCGCATGCAGGACGCCGTCAAGCAGTATGCCGAGGAGGTCTTCCGCCGCGAGGGACTGCGGGTGCAGATCCGCGTCGGGTTGAACTCGGGCGAGGTCGTGGTGCGGGCCATCGGCAACGACCTGCACATGGACTACACCGCCGTAGGCCAGACCACCCACCTCGCCGCCCGCATGGAGCAGACGGCACTGCCGGGCACGATCCTGCTCGCGCCCGACACCCTACGCCTGGCCGAGGGCTACGTGCAAGTGCGGGCCCTCGGTCCCATTCCCATCAAAGGCCTGGTAGCGCCCGTCGAGGTTTACGAGGTCGTGGGCGCCGGGCTGACGCGCACGCGGTTACAGGCGGCAGCGGCACGGGGGCTGACGCGCTTCGTAGGCCGCGACGCCGAGTTCGAGGTGTTGCGCCAGGGCCTCAGGCGAGCGGGCGCTGGCCACGGCCAGGTGGTCGCCCTGGTGGGCGAGCCGGGCGTGGGCAAATCGCGCCTGGTCTACGAGTTCCTGCACTCGCACCATACGCAGGGCTGGCTGCGGCTGGAGAGCAGCTCCGTGTCCTATGGCAAAGCCACCGCCTACCTGCCGGTCTGTGACTTGCTCAAAGCCTACTGTCACATTGAGGACCGCGATGACCTTAGGACAGTACGGGCCAAGGTCACCGGGCAGATTCTGACCCTCGATGACACCCTTCAGGACACCGTGCCAGCCGTGCTGGCGCTGTTCGAGGCCCTGCCCGCAGACAGTCCATTCCTGTCCCTGGACCCGCTGCAACGGCGGCGCCGCACCCTGGAGGCGCTGAAGCGCGTGCTGCTGCGCGAAAGCCAGGTGCAGCCCCTGCTGCTGGTGTTCGAAGATTTGCACTGGATCGATACCGAGACGCAGGCTCTGCTGGATAGCCTGGTGGAGAGCCTGCCGACCGCCCGAGTGCTGTTGCTGGTCAACTATCGCCCGGAGTATCAGCACAGTTGGGGCAGTAAAACCTATTACTCCCAGATCCGGCTCGACCCGCTCCCTGAGGCAAGCGCGGACACCCTGCTGCAGGCCCTGCTGGGGGAGGACGTGAGCCTGGCGCCCCTGACCCGGCTCCTGATTGCGCGCACGCAGGGCAATCCCTTCTTTCTGGAGGAAAGCGTGCGCACCCTGGTGGAGACAGGAGTGCTAGTCGGGGAGCGCGGCGCCTATCGTCTGGCCCAACCGCTCGATACTTTACAGATCCCGGCCACCGTCCAGGCGCTGCTGGCGGCACGCATCGATCGGCTGCCGCCGGAGGACAAACGCCTGCTCCAGACCGCCGCGGTGATTGGTACCGAGGTACCCTGGCCGTTGCTACAGGCCATCGCCGATATGTCTGAAGAAGCACGGCACCGTAGCCTGGGAGCACTCCAGGCCGCGGAGTTTCTCTATGAGACCAGCCTGTTTCCCGAGCGCGCCTATACCTTCAAGCACGCCCTCACGCACGAGGTGGCGTATGGGAGTCTGCTCCAGGAGCGGCGGCGGGCGCTGCACGCGCGCATTGTCGAGGCGCTGGAGGCCCTGGCGGGGGACCGTCTGGACGACCAGGTTGAACGGCTGGCGCACCATGCCCTGCGGGGCGATGTGTGGGACAAGGCGGTGACCTACTGCCAGCAGGCGGGCGCCAGGGCCAACCACCGCGCCGCATTCCGCGAGGCGGTGGCCTCCTTCGAGCAGGCCCTCCAGGCCCTCGCGCACCTGCCCGAGCACGGCGACACCCGGGTGCTGGCCATCGAACTCCGCCTCGCGTTGGGAGGCGCGCTGACCCGAGTGGGAGAGCATGGGCGACACCTCGCCTTGTTGGGCGAGGCCGAGCCCCTGGCCCGGGCGCTCGACGATCGGGCCCGGCTGGGACGGGTACTGGCCGGGAAGGCCAGTGCACTCAGGATCACGGGAGACTTCGACGGCGCCATTGCGGCGGGCCGGCAGACCCTCGCGCTCGCGGACGAACTCGGCGACAGCGCCTTGCAGGCGCAAGCGTCCCATATCCTGGGGCAGGCATACTGGGCCATCGGCGCCTTCGGCCGAGCGGCCGAGCTGCTGCGGCGCAACGTGAAGGCGGCGGACGGGGCGTCTGGCGCGCCCAGTACAGACGTGCGGATCCAGTCCCAGGCGTGGCTGGCGCGGACCTTGGGTGCACTCGGGGTCTTCGCCGAGGGCCGACGGCACGGGGAAGAGGCGCTCCGCCTCGCCACGCTGGCAGGCGGAGGGGCTATACTGATGAGTGTCCACAGCTGCCTCGGCCTCCTGTACCTCGCCCAAGGGGACCTGGAGCACGCCGTCCGGATGTTGGAGCAGGGCCTGGCCCTCTGTCGTGCCTCTGGCAACCGGAACGAGTTGCGAGCGATCGCGGCGAACCTGGGCTATGCTTATGCGCTCCAGGGGCGCCTCGTGGAGGGGCGCGCGCTGCTGGAGGAGGCGATCAGCGAAGGTTTCCACACGGGCGCGCTGCAACGTCAGGCCTACCGGGTCGCATTGCTCAGCGAGGTCTGTCGTCTAGCGGGACACGGCGAGGAGACCTGGCAGCACGCACACCATGCGCTCGACCTGGCCCGGCAGCAGAAGGGACGCGGCAACGAGGTGCTCGCGCTGCACCAGCTTGGTGTTGTCCATGCCCACGCCGACCCTCCCGATGTCGCGCAGGCCGAAGCGCACTACCAGCAGGCCCTGGCCCTGGCCGAGGAGCTGGGCATGCGTCCGCTCCAGGCCCATTGCCACCGGGGCCTCGGCACGCTGTATGCCACAACCGGTCAGCGGGAGCAAGCTGGTGCCGAGCTCTCCACGGCCATCGATATGTACAAGTCGATGGACATGACCTTCTGGCTGCCCCAGACGGAGGCTGCGCTGGCGCAGGTGGAGGGGCGGCCATGACGTTCGATGAGGTGCTCACGCAAGCCCTTGCACTGCTCCAACGCCAAGGACGGGTGTCCTATCGTGCCCTGAAGGTCCGGTTCGATCTGCATGATGACCATCTGGAGGCGCTCAAGGACGAACTCATCTACGTGCACCCAGTGCGAGACGACGAGGGTCGAGGTCTCGTGTGGACAGGGAATGTCGAAGGGACCACCGAAACCCTTTCCCCGCCTCCGCAGTCGATCCCATCGCCTCCAACCCAAGCCACCCCATCTGTCGAAGCAGCATCTCCGGTCGTGACCTCGCGTACACCCGAAGCTGAACGTCGGCAACTCACGGTCATGTTCTGTGATCTGGTCGATTCCACCCGACTTTCCTCCCAGCTCGATCCCGAAGAGTACCGGGACATGGTCCGGACGTATCAATCTGCGTGTACGGAAGTTATCCAGCGTTTTGACGGCCACGTTGCCCAACTCTTGGGCGATGGACTCCTCGTCTACTTTGGCTATCCCCTAGCGCATGAAGACGATCCGCAACGTGCAGTGCGTGCGGGGCTCGGTATCCTCTCGGCGATGGGGGAACTCAATAGCCGTCTGCAAGCAGCGCAAGCGATCCAACTCGCCATCCGTCTAGGGATACATACGGGGCTGGTCGTTATTGGGGAAATGGGTGGAGCAGGGCGTCAGGAACAGTTGGCACTGGGCGAAGTGCCCAATATCGCCGCCCGTCTCCAAGGGCTGGCTGCACCGAATACGGTTGCCGTTAGCGACGCGACCTATCGCTTGGTCCAGGGCTATTTTGACTGTAAAGCGTTAGGGGAACAGACCCTCAGAGGGGTATCACAGCCTCTCAAGGTCTATCGTGTCCTGAGCGCAAGCGGTGCCACCAGTCGCCTCGATGTGGCTCAGCCCAGAGGACTCACACCACTGGTCGGGCGAGAATCGGAAGTCACGCTGCTCCTGGAGCGCTGGGAGCAAGTGAAAGCTGGTCAAGGACAGGTGGTCTTACTCACAGGGGATGCCGGCATTGGCAAGTCCCGACTGGTACAAATGCTCAAGGATCATGTGATCAACGAGCCCCATGTGCGGTGGGAATGCCGGAGTGCGGAGTACTATCAGAACACGGCACTGTTTCCGCTGGTTGATCTGTTTCAACGGATATTGCGGTTTGAAGCCCATGAGACTCCTGACGTGAAATTGGAGAAACTTGTATCCGCGCTGAGCCAATATCGTCTGCCCTTAGAGGAGTCAGTCCAACTTTTTGCGCCTGTGCTCTCCCTGTCTATCCCCGAAAACCGTTATCCGCCGCTCAATCTGTCACCCCAACGCCAACGACAGAAAACGCTGGACACTCTTGTCGCGATGTTGCTGGAGCTGGCTGAGCGACACCCTGTCCTGTTCATCCTGGAAGACCTGCACTGGACCGATCCGACCACCTTGGAGTTCCTCGGTCTGCTGGTCGAGCAAGTCCCAACCGCTACCATCTATGCTCTGCTGACCTGTCGTCCCTATTTCCAACCTGCCTGGCATCACCGGTCGTATCTCACAGAAATGACGGTCAACCGCTTGTCCCCTGCCCAAGTGCAACAGATCGTCAACTGCATGACCGATGGGAAAACTTTACCACACGAGGTGCTCGTACAGGTCGTCGAGAAGACCGATGGTGTCCCACTGTTCGTCGAAGAACTGACCAAAGCCATTCTCGAATCAGGTTCCCTCAAGGCAGTCGATGATCACTACGAACTGACGGGATCGCTCTCCACATTTACTATTCCAGCGACCCTCCAGGATTCCTTGATGGCACGTCTTGATAGGTTGATGACAGGCAAAGTCATCGCCCAGCTTGGTGCCACCATGGGCAGGCAATTCTCGTATGCCCTGCTCCAGGCGGTGGCGCAACTCAACGCAAGGACGCTCCACGAGGAATTATACCGCTTGGTCGAGGCAGAAATTGTGTACCAACGAGGAGTGCCACCCGAATCGACATACGTATTTAAGCACGCACTCATTCAGGATGCTGCCTACGAGTCCTTGTTAAAGAGCACGCGGCAGCACTACCACCAGCGCATTGCATACGTCTTAGAAGAGCAGTTTCCAGAGACTACTGGAACGCAGCCTGAGCTTATCGCCTATCATTTTACGGAAGCAGGTATCATAGAGAAGGGCGTTCATTATTGGTACACAGCCGGTCAACGAGCCAGTGAGCGCTCAGCCCATCTCGAAGCCATCAGCCATCTCACCACAGGGCTGGAGTTGGTCCAGATGTTGCCGGAGACCCGTGAGCGCGTCCAGCGAGAAGTGGATATGCACATCGCTTTAGGGGCATCGCTGATTGTGACGAAAGGTCCGGCTGCTTCTGTGGTAGGACAAACCTACCTCCGGGCTCAACACCTCTGTGAACACCTGGAAGCTCCACACCAGCTTTTCCCCGTGCTGCGCGGTCTGTGGAATTATTATTTAGTACGTGCCGAGCTGCAGACAGCCCATGCCCTGGGTGAGCAGCTCCTGACTCTCGCCGAGCACGCCCAAGACCCTGTGATGCTTGTGGCGGCTCATTATGCTTTGGGGAGGACGTTGCTCTTCCTGGGGGCGGTCGCCTCGGCGCACCCGCATTTTGCGCAGGGAATAGCTCGCTACGACTCTCAGCAGTTCCGCACCGCTATGTTCCTCTTTGGAGGCGACGCTGGTGTCATGTGCCACAGCTTCAGCGCCTGGGCGCTATGGTCTCTGGGTTATGCGGACCAAGGGCTGGTGCGGAGCGACGAGACAGTGACCCTGGCGCAGCAGATTGCACACCCCTTTAGCTTAGGTGCTGCCTTGAATTGGGCGGCTTTATTCCATCAGCTCCGTCGCGAGGCGCGTTGCACCCAAGAACGCGCCGAAGCTGCGATCAGCGTTGCGAAGGGACAGGGATTTCCGCTCTGGAGTGCTATAGGTTCTATTCTGCGCGGCTGGGCATTGGCACAGCAGGGAAAGACGCAGGAAGGCATCGAGCAGATGCACCAGGGCATGCAAGCCTTTCGTGCCACAGGCGCAGAATACCTACGACCGTATTTACTGGCGCTCCTCGCCGAAGCCCATGGCACCATGGGCGAGCCAGAGGCGGGGCTCGCAGTGCTCACGGAAGCGCTGACACTCGTGGACACCACTGGAGAACGGTGGTACGAAGCCGAACTGCACCGTCTTAAAGGCGTGCTCCTGTTAGAACAGGCTTCAGACAATCCGGCTGAGGCGGAAGCCAGTTTCCATCACGCCATCCGTATCGCCCAAAACCAACAAGCAAAATCCTGGGAACTCCGTGCTGCCACCAACCTCGCCAAATTGTGGCAAAGGCAGGGTAAGAGACACGAAGCCTACGACCTTCTTGCACCCGTCTATAACTGGTTCACCGAAGGGTTTGATACGGCTGACTTGCAGGAAGCCAAGGCGTTGCTCGACGCCCTGGCGTGAGGCGTAGCTTCCGGGGCTCCACCAGATGCCGGGCAGCGCGGGGAAGGCGGGGGACGCGGGGAACGCAACAGTCCACGTGGGGCTCCGGAGCTCTCCGTCGCGCAGCCGCCTGCACGACATCCCCGCCAAACCCCGCAGGACCCCGCTGCATGGGTCGTACCCCTGCCCCCTCCGACCTGTCGTGCGGGTTTGTGCCAGCGCCGCCGGCAAAAAGCGGAAAGTTTTTCGGCGCGCTCTTGCGCGTGGGGTTTTCCGAAACCGACGGCTGTGCCGGCAGAGCCGGCGGAGTGGCGGGGGTGGCAGAGCTGACCGCTTGGGTGACCCCCTGAGAATCGCCGTGTGTGTCCCAGCCGCCGGACACGCCAGACCCGCCGGCAACACCGGTTTATTTTTTGGCGCGCTCTTGCGCGTGGTTTTCCGCAAACAGCCGGCGGCTCTGGCGGGGTGGGCAACGTTGACCACAAATCAACAGACCATAGAGCGTCCCGACTGTGCCCTTTTCTTTCTTGGCCTGCTGTGGTACATAGAGAGGCCTACAGGTGGTGGGTGTCCTGTGCGCGGCAGTGGGCAGACAGGGAGGTGAGAGGATGGACTTGTACGCGATCCTCGATCAGGTCGTAGACCTCCTGCGCCAGCGCCAGCGGGTGACGTGCCGGGCGCTCAAGGTGCAGTTTCACCTGGAGGATGAGGCCCTGGAGGCGCTCAAGGAGGAACTGATCTACGGTCAACGCCTGGCGGTGGAGGAGGACAACCGTGTGCTGGTCTGGACTGGTGACCCTGGCAGGGCTCCCCAGACCGTTCCCCCGGCCGTCACTCAGATAGAGGGCTCCCGGCTGACCGAGCTTGCTGCAGGCACACCGCCTCCTGACGCGGAACGTCGCCAGCTCACCGTCATGTTCTGTGACCTAGTGGATTCCACTGCCCTGTCGGGCCAGCTCGATCCCGAGGACTTCCGCGATATCGTTCGTGCCTATCAGCACGTGTGCTCTGCGATTATCACCCGCTTTGACGGCCACATCGCCCAACTGCTCGGGGATGGGCTCCTGGTCTATTTTGGCTATCCCCAGGCACATGAAGATGATGCACAGAGAGCCGTACGCACGGGCTTGGATATTCTTACTGCCATGGGCGACTTGAATCAGGGGCTGCACCAAGCCAAAGGTATCCAACTCGCTATGCATATGGGCATCCATACTGGACTGGTGGTTATCGGTGAAATGGGGGGCGCAGGACGCCAGGAGCAGTTAGCGCTGGGAGAAGTGCCCAATATTGCTTCGAGAATCCAAGGACTGGCAGCCCCCAATACCATTGCTATCAGTGAAGCAACCTCTCGGTTAGTCCAGGGGTATTTTGACTGTGAAGCGTTAGGGGCACAGACCCTCAGAGGGGTATCACAGCCTCTCAACGTCTATCGTGTCCTGAGTGCAAGTGGTGTCACAAGTCGCCTGGATATTGCTCAGCCCAGAGGACTGACACCGCTGGTCGGTCGGGAACAAGAAGTAGGATTACTCTTAGAGCGCTGGGAGCAGGTGAAAGCTGGACACGGGCACGTAATTTTACTCACGGGTGAGGCAGGCATTGGGAAAAGCCGCTTGGTGCAAATGCTCAAAGAGCATGTCGCCAATGAGCCACATATACGCTGGGAGTGTCGGAGTTTACCCTATTATCAAGATACGGCGCTGTATCCCATTATTGACCTGCTTCAACGTATCTTGCCATGGCAACCCAACGATGCCCCTGAGGAGAAACTGGCGACACTGGCACAGGAACTCAGCCAGTACCGACTTTCTGTCGAGGAATCTGTCCAACTCTTTGCCCCGTTGCTCTCGCTGCCTGTTCCTGAACAGGCGTATCCTCCGCCCCATCTCTCACCCCAGCGCCAACGACAGAAGACCCTGGCAGCGCTTGTGGCGATCTTGTTAGAACAAGCTGAACAACACCCGGTACTGCTCATCGTAGAAGATTTACACTGGACCGATCCGACGCCCCTCGAATTGTTGAACCTCGTGATCGAGCAGATACCAACGACTTCCCTATTGACGTTACTGACCTGTCGTCCACATTTTAAACCGTCCTGGAGTCACCGATCCTCTTTGAGTGAGATCACAGTCCACCGCTTATCCCATACCCAGGTTGAACAGATTGTCCACCGCATGACTGACGGGAAAACTTTACCACAAGAGGTGCTCGTACAGATCGTCGAGAAAACGGATGGTGTCCCATTGTTTGTTGAGGAAATCACGAAATCCCTCCTTGAATCAGGTCAGCTCAAAGCCGTCGATGGGTATTATGCACTCACAGGGTCTTTACGCACCTTGACGATTCCAGCGACCCTCCAGGATTCCTTGATGGCACGTTTGGATAGATTAGTCACCGCGAAAGGCATTGCCCAACTGGCTGCGGTCATTGGACGCCAATGTGCGTATGACGTGCTTTCGACGGTCTCACAACTGGACGCAGCCACCTTGCAGCGGGAGTTGTGCAGGCTGGTCGAGGCAGAGATGGTCTCCCAACGCGGTGTACCACCACAGGCAACGTATACCTTTAAGCATGCGCTCATGCAGGATACCGCGTATGAGTCCCTGTTGAAAAGCACCCGGCAGCAGTACCATCAGCGCATCGCCCAGGTCTTGGAGGCGCACTTTCCCGAAACCGCTGAAACCCAGCCGGAACTGCTGGCGCATCACTACACGGAGGCGGGCCTCAGCGAGCGGGCCCTTGACTATTGGCAGCGGGCAGGACAGTACACGAGCGAGCGTTCGGCGTATGTGGAAGCGATTCATCACCTCACCAAAGGGCTGGAGCTGCTCACGACTCTCCCTGACACGCCCGAGCGCATTCAGCGAGAACTTGTCTTGCAACACACCCCCGGCC
>JACXTT010011758.1_pt1 | contig 11679 bp, 6 predicted proteins | sample 9270951 | NCBI WGS metagenome assembly JACXTT01 (sample SAMN15532306, study PRJNA645909) | rock metagenome | isolation source: weathered quartz diorite | place: Puerto Rico | collected 2017-06-21 | reverse complement strand
CGCTCTGGGAGGGCGGCGTCAGCGCATGCACACCGCGCTCGGTGACGAAGCTGTAGGTGGCGAAGCCATGGGGCTGGGCCGCCGTGAAGCTGAGGGTGACGATGTCGGATCCTGCTGCGTATTTCAGTACGCCGCAATCCGCGCCGGCGTAGGTGCCGCCGATGTGCGGAAGAGTGAGCGAGGCCGTGCAGGAGGAGTTCTCGAAGTGCACCTGCAGCGATCCGCTGGTGGCGATCAGGGCTCCGAAGGCGTTGAAAAACTGCACTTCGATGGTGTGCATGCCGTCGGCGTAGCCCACGGAATCCATGCGCGTGCCCAGATCCATGTTGAACCAGAGCATGGCTTCGGCGATGGAGCGCACGGGATAGGCGTTGGTGATGAAGGGGAAGGCGCTCGCCGTCGTGATGGTGTGCAGATCGTAGTGGTTCGTCGCGGCGTTCCACTTGTAGTCGGTCCAGGAGTCCGTGCGCGGCAGGCCGTCCACGAGCACCTTGTACCAGCGAGCGCCCTGGAGCCAGGCGCCGATGTGGTTCACGCGCAGGGGCAGGGTGCCGCCGAAGGGCGCGTCCTTCACCTGGTAGAAGTAGGTGGGGTCGCCGCTTGTGTCGGCGAGGCCGCTGAAGATCCGATCGAAGGGCACGTTGCCGATGCCCTTGAAGAGTGGGCCCGTGATGGCGCTGGAGAGGCCCAGCTGCAGATCGTCGATCTCGGTGTCGCAGCAGACGAGGGTTTCACCCAGAGGCAGCACAGCGAGGCTGGACGGCCGGAAGCCCAGCGCGAAGCCAGGGCGGGTCACGGTGTTGCCGTGAGCCAGATCCACGATGGCGAGGCGGTTGGCGGGATCGCGTTCGCAGATGACGAAGCGCTCTTGGGATTCATCCATCCACGCCATCATGAAGGGCGCGGTGAAGCCTGTGGCAATGGGAGTGATGGCGCCGTTGGAAAGGTTCACTTCGCGCACCCGGCCACCTGCGGCGGATTGCTCAGTGATGTAGGCGTATCGATAGTCCGAGGAGAGCAGAAGCCCGATGGGATGATCGAGGCCGCTGGCCACGACAGTCTGTGTGCCGGTGGCCGCATCGAGGCGGAGGAGGCGGCCAGCCGCGTCGTACTCGACGAGGTAGATGGCCTCTTCGCCTGCGTCGAACTGCATCTGATGGGGTGCGTGCAGGCCACTGGCCACGACGCCGGCCATGGCGCGTGCCGCGTTATTGAGGTCCACCCGCAGCAGGGTGCCACCCCGTTCCGTGACGAAGGCGTGTCGCCCGTCGGACTTGACGATGATGTCCTCGGGGTTGTGGTAGCCGCTGCCGAGCACGCGGTAGCGGGCGCCGAGCTTGTAGGTGGTCCACTGGATATGCAGGTCGTAGCCGTAGGCCTGCACCAGCACTTTGGCGTAGTTGCCGGCGTTCGTCTTCACCGCGAAGACATCACCGGGCGTCAGCTGGTTGGTGGCGTCGTTGTTGCCGTTGATGGGCGCGGCGCCGAAGGTCAGCTGTTGGAGCGCGGCGCTATCGAGGCTCGCGTAATCGACATGGCCGAGGTTCAGGATCTGCGCGCCGGCGGTGGGCACCATGCGGCGATGCACGGCGTCCTCCTGCTCCCACCAGATATCGCCGGGGCCGGAGAGGCTGCCGCCTTCAAGACCCGTTTCGAGATCGAAGATGTAGGTGCCGTGGAGGACGGTGGACCCCTGAGAGACGATGCCGACCTGGGGCCGGATGAGGTTCAGGATGGAGACGTTCCCCGCGTACTCGACGAAGGCGAGCTGATTGGTGGCGCCGATGAAGTCGCATCCGATGGCGCCGCCCAGCCCCGTGACGAGGGGATGGGTGAGGGCGGGAAGGGGTGGAAGCGCCTTCTTGTCGACGGGAGAGGGGGCCTCTGCGTGGATTTCCGGCCGGTCAGCGACAGCGATGCCGCCATCGAAGCTCATCCCTTTGGGTTTGGTTTGCTTGATGCTCATGTCGCCTCCTAGGTCGATGACTCCCTGCAGGGGCAGGGGTTCGTGCAGTTCAAAGACATTCCTAGAGCCCTCCTGGTCGGATGGGGCTCTCAGCGGAAATTCGGCGTTGCACGAAGCAATATTGGCGTCATGAAGGCGTCGTCAAGTAATCATTTTGTTGCAGTGCTAATAGACAGGTAGGTGGTGGAACAGCCATATGAAAAAGGCCGCCTGGCGATTGCCGGCGGCCTTTGTATTACAGTTCGAGAACTGCTTATTTTTTATAAGCGGCGATGCAGTCGCGGATGAACTGGTAGGCCTCGTCCTTGCCCACCCAGCCGTCGCTGTGCACGTCCTTCTCTTCGAGATCCTTGTAGGTGACGAAGAAGTGCTCCACTTCCTTCATGAAGTGGGGAGGCAGGTCCTTGAGGGTCTCGACGTGGGCATAGTTGGGATCGTCAGCGGCCACGCAGAGGATCTTGTCATCGCCGCCCTTGTCATCATGCATCTTGAGCAGGCCGATGGGCCGCGCGCGGATCACGACGCCGGGGTAGGTGCTGCCGTTGATGAGCACCAGCACGTCGGCGGGATCGCCGTCGGGGGCAAGGGTCTGAGGGATGTAGCCGTATTCGGCGGGGTAGTGGAAGGGGCTGTACAGCACCCGGTCCACGGTCACCAGGCCGGTGTCCTTGTCGATCTCGTATTTGATGCGCGACCCGGCGGGGATCTCGATGATCGCATTGACGACTTCCGGCGCGTTCGCGCCAGCTTCCATCTTCAACGGGGACATGACAACTCCTCAAAGACCAGAACGGCCATTCTCGCATGAAACGCCGAAAGGATCATCTGCGGATCCTCGGGCAGGAATCAGATCAGACTGCCCGCAACCGTAAATGCACGGTGGTTCCTTGGCCAGGCTCGCTTTCCAAAAAGAGCAATCCCCCGTGGGACACCACGATGCGGTGGCAGACCGCCAGGCCCAGGCCGGTGCCTCCGCCGAAGGAGGTGAAAAAAGGATCGAACACGCGGGTGAGATCCTCGTGGGCGATGCCGCAACCGTTATCTGTGAGCGTGAGATGCCAATGGGATTGGCCCTCCACTTCTTCTTCGACGGCGCGCAGGGTGACTTTGGGCTTGGCCACGTTTTCCGTCGCGCGCCAGGCGTTTTGAAGAAGGTTGATGGCGACCTGGCGAAGCAGCTCGGGATCCGCAAACCAGCGCGCTTTTTTGGGGATGCGGTTCTCCCATGCGGCGCCTTCTGCCAGCGTGGCGCTGGACAGCGCGTCTTCCCAAAAGGCCTTCAGCTCGAGGGTGGCGGGCTTTGGCGTGAGGTCTCGACTAAAGCTGAGGGTGTTGCTCACGACGCGATTCAGGCGCTGCAGGTTGTCGTTCAATTTGCGGGCGAGTTCGAGCGGACCTTCTTGATCGCTTAAGTCCTGAACAAGCATGCCGGCGAAGAGATTCAAGCTGCCGAGGGGATTGCGGATTTCGTGGGCCAGCTCTGCCGCCATGCGACCCATGGCCTCCAAGCGCTCTTCTCGCGTGGCCTGCTGGCTACGCAGCACTTGTTCGGTGACATCGCGGAGCACGACGATCCGGCCGCCGCCTTCCACGGGGCGATGTTCTTCTTCAAAGAAGCGCTCTTGACCTTCAGTCCCCTGAAAGCGGCGCAGGCCTTGGGGAGCTTCTTTCTCCCATGGGGCGGGCCCATCGAGAAAGGTGCCTTGGAGCTGGGCCGCTCCGTTGGAAAAGCGCAGCTCTCCGCTTTCGGCCAGCACCCAGATGGAGAAAGGCACGCTCTCCAGCACAGCCTGGAGTTCGCCCTGCAACTGCCCCAGCTGCCCTTGAAGAGAGGTATACCGGACCTGGAGCTGCTCGGAGGCCGCGGAGAAGGCCTGAAAGGCCTCCATCAATTGTTGGGTGTCTTTGGGATCCATGGCTTCAGCGAAGCAGGCGCTGCAGGGCGTCTTTCAATTCGCCTCGGGGCTCGGCCTGGATGAGCTCCTGAAGCAGTGCGCGACCCGCAGGCAAAATGGAGGCAAGCGCCTTGGCGGCCGCGAGCCGGATGACCGAGGACTCATTGCTTCCGAAGAACCCTTTGCGCTTCACCAATTCACTCAAGGGTAGCGCCGATTGAGGGCTTTGGACGAATGCGAGGGTTTCCAAAACCTTCAATCGAAGCGCTTCGGGAGATCGGCGGTCATTCACCACTTCCAAGAGCGCGGGCACAGCGTTTTCACTGCGCAGCTGACCTAGACCGAAGACGATCTCCAATTTGGTTTCGGGATCCGTGTCTTTTAGCAGGGCCAGCAAGTGCGGTTCCGCAGCAGGCCCGCCGAGCTTCCAGGCGGCCCGCACGGCGGCGCGGCGCACGCGAGCTTCACCGTGTCTGAGATGGAGGAGGACTTCGGGTAACGCTCCCGCATCCCCCAATTCGGAGAGCAGGCCCATCACGTTGCGCAGGAGGAACCAGGGCGCGGATTCCTGCAGGATCTCGCGAAGAGGCCCCACGGCGAGAGGGCCGAAGACACGAAGCGCATCCATCACGCGGCCACGCCGCGTGCGGTCCTGCTCCCGCCCCAGGGCATGGATGAGATGGCGCACCATCGGGCCGCCGAGCATCTCGAAATAAGGGCCGGTGAGGGCGCTGGCCTGCTCCTTATCTCCGAGAAAGAGGAAGGCGAGGGCCTCATCCATGGCCTCGGGCTTCTGCAGCGAAGCTTGGAGGCGGCCTAGCGCCTCCGTACGCCAGGGATGAGCTTCGTTGAGCATGGCCGCGTGATTTTGGAGCTCATGGAGCTCTTCCATCAGCAGCACCAATTGCCCCCGCTTGACGAGCACGAGGAGCAATCGCTCCACGCCTTCGGTGGTGTGGCGGTGCGCCATGGGATCGGGTTCCCATCCGAAATGGGCGCGCAGGGCCTGATCCAACGGACCTTCGATCTCAGGGGGCAACCCCGGATCGCTGACCCAGACGCAGACGCCCGCGAGGGTTTGCGCCGCATGGAGCCGCAGCTCGGGCCGATCGGAACTCAGGCATTCCAACAGCCGCTCCTGTACGCGCAGCAGGCTGTCGGTCCGGCCCGTATCCAGCAATTCGCGCATGAGCGCGAGTCGCTGCTCGAGGCTTAACTCGAAGAGCCGACCATCATCGAGGACGCGGACCAATTTGGCTTCGGGCGTGAGGGAGGCCCATTCCAAGCGATGGAGGAGGGCTTCCGTCTGTTGGGGCGGAAGGCCGAGCCCTCGCACTTGCATGCCCATGGCCTGGACCATGGGGCCTTTATCGGGGATGGGCGTGAGGATGTCTTGAATGGGCTTGGAAAGGGCGTCGACATTGACGCCGCGATTGATGAGCGAACTCACCGCCACCGCGAGGATCTCAGGCGCTAGAGCCTTGATGCCTAGGGCGAGCCCTCTGGGCTGTTCGGGCAGAGATGCGAGGCCCGCCATGATATTGAATTGGCGCTCTGCAGGGAGATCCATGAGGACCTGACGGAGCACACCCAATTGGGTGCCCGTCGGCATCTCCTCGCTGAGGCCCAGCTCGTAGCCCATCTGGCCGATGCCGCGCAGATCCGCGGGCTCCAAGTCCAGAAGGTCTGCGCCTGCGGAGGTGAGCCCCTCGCGAGCGCGGGGGGGCGGGAGCACACGCAGCAGCGCGCTTTTCACGATGGAGACCAACTGCTCGGAGGGCGCAGCGGTGCCGCCCGAGCGACTGTCATCGCGGCGGGGAAGGGTCCAGCCGCCACTGTCGGGATCGTTGCCGCCTGATCCGGCGCCCCATCCTGGGACGCCCGTGGTGCCGGGGCCAAGACCTGCGCCACCGCCTCCGCCGGGGCCATAGCCCGGGCCTGAACCTTGACCAGGTCCCTGACCGGGGCCGCCACCTTCTCCAGCGCCATAGCCCGATCCGGTGCCGCTGTCTTGGCCCGAACCGAACCCTGACCCTGAGCCGGTGCCGTCACTCGAACCGGTTCCCCTGCCTGTGCCCTCACCACCGCCTTCACCTTCGCGGACTTCCCGATACTTCACGTTGCTCACGCGGATGGAGGAGATGCCACGGGATAGGAGGATCGCAGGCAGGCCGCCGAGCTCCTCCATGCGCTGCGGCTTGAGCAGCAGCGATTCGGCCAGGCCCTGCATTTCCGGGAGGGTGAGTCCGCGGAGGAAGATCAGTCCGGCAATCTGGCGATCGGACAGGGTCTTGATGATGAATTGAAGATGGGGGCTCTGCCCTTCCACGGGCTGCCCATTGACGAAGGCCTTTCCGTTCGCGGCGACGAACTGGAGTTGAGGGCCTTCGCTCAGCCAGGGTTGTATGGCGGCGATGGCGGCCGTCAAGCCGTCCTGGCTTCGGGGATGAGCGGCGGTGTACATCTGCACGCTCTTCAGCGCGACCGACAGCGCTTGAGCGAGCGGGAGCACATCACGCATCAGCGGCCCTCCACAGGCAGGGCGGCAGGCTCCATCCACTCTCGCCGGAGCTGGGCGTAGTGCTCGCGGAGGAAGACGAGCCTTCGCTCACCTTCTCGCCGAGCCGGTTCTGTATTGAAGCTCTGCACAATGCCTTCGGCGAGAGGGATCCACGCCTCGCCGCGCTCCAGAATCGTCTCGGTGTCGATGGGCTGGAAGGCGCCGCTGATGCAGCCGAAATGGATGAGGCTCGCCGCGCCGATCTTGCTGAGCTTGTCGCAATCCCAGAGGCAGGCGGTTTCCAGAGGTTCCAGTTTTTTGGTGAGCCTCAGCCCGACGTGGTGCTCGATGGCGTGGCGCACGGCGGGGATCTTGGATTTGGGAAAGTCGGTGGGCTCCAGGATCTCGGCCACGGCCTCGGAGGCATCCTGGGCGTGGGTGTCCTTGCTGAGGGGATCCTTCAGCCGCTTGCGGACGTCATGCAGCCAGCAGGCGGCTTCCACGACTTCGAGGTCCGCCCCCACAAGGGGGCAGAGCCAGCGCGCCAGTTTCACCGCCGCGAAGGTGTGCTCGAATCGGTAGTTGAAGATGGGTTTGGGGCCAGCTTCGGTCTCGTGGCCGACCTTCCAAAAGCGCAACGAATCCGCGTCAGAGAAGGCGCGGAGTTCCTGCTCACAGACGAGTCGCCAGGGTCGCATAGGCCGATTTTGCCACATGAATGGCCAAGGCATCGGCACAGGATCGCATTTCCTCGAACATCGGACGGTCGGTCCAGGGGGCGCAGGCGGCGGAGAGGCGCTGCACGAGGGGGTCCAAGCCCGCCGCGGGCTTCAATCCCACGAGACGAACCCCTTCAAGGGCCATGCGGGCCTCGATGGTCAGCACCTGGAAGAGGGCTTCTACCGCCTGGGTGAACTGACGCGCGGCGATGGGGCCCATGCTCACGTGATCCTCCTTGCCGGCGCTGGTGGGGATCGTATCCACGCAGGCCGGGTGGGCCAGGCCCTTGAGCTCGCTGACGAGGGCGGCGCTGGTGACGTGGGCCATCATGAAGCCGGATTCCAAGCCCCCATCCTGGGTGAGGAAGGCCGGCAGATCGGAGTAGGCGGGGTTCACCATGCGCTCCTGGCGGCGCTCGCTGATGGAGGCGAGATCGGCGGCGGCGATCTTCAGCACATCGCAGGCGAAGGCGGGGTACTGGCCGTGGAAGTTGCCGCCAGAGCGGCTTTCTTCGGTATCGGTGAAGATCATGGGGTTGTCCGTGGCGCTGTTGAGCTCGCGCTCCAGAATGGCGCCAGCGAAGGAGAGCGCGTCGCGGGTGACACCATGGACTTGGGGAATGCAGCGCAGGGAGTAGGCATCCTGCACGCGGTGGCAACCGATGTGACTTTCGGCGATCTCGCTGGTTTCGCCGAGGAGGCCACGCATACGCTCTGCGACGGCGATCTGGCCGGGATGGGGGCGCACAGCGTGGATGCGGGGATCGAAGGCCGCGCGGGTGCCGCGCAGGGCCTCCAGAGAGAGGGCGGCGATTTCCTCGGCGAGGAAGGTCAGCTCGCGGAAGCGGTGCAGGGCGAGGCAGCCGAGGGACGTGATGAGCTGGGTGCCGTTGATGAGGGCGAGGCCTTCCTTCGCCTGAAGCACGACAGGGCTGAGGCCGGCGCCCTTCAAGGCTTCGCCGCCGGACACCTGGGCATCGCCCTTCCACGCGCGGCCTTCGCCGACGAGGAGGAGGGCCATGTGGGCGAGGGGTGCCAGATCGCCGCTGGCGCCCACGCTGCCCTGGCTGGGGACGACGGGCAGCACGTTCTTGTTGAGGCACTCCGCCAGTAACCGGATGGGCTCCGTGCGGATGCCGCTGTGAGCCTTTAGCAGGCAGTTGATGCGGGCGGCCATGAGGGCGCGGGTTTGCGCCTGCGTCAGGGGTTCGCCGACACCGGCAGCGTGGCTGCGCACGAGGTTGAGCTGGAGTTGCTGCAGCTGATCCGGCGCAATGACGACGGTGGCGAATTGCCCGAAGCCCGTGTTGATGCCGTAGACGGTGCGGCCTTCCAGCAGGATGCGGTCGATGACGCCGCGGTTTTCGGCGACTTTGGCGAGGGAGCCTTCATCGAGGGTGACGCCCTCGCCCTGGGAGATGGCCCAGAGTTGGGCGGCGGTGAGGTCGTGTCCGGTGAGGTGGATCATCATCAAGCCTGTTTGGATTTGCGGAGCGTGAGAGCGAGAAGGAAAGCGACGCCCACCGTAGACGCGCCGACGGTGTAGGGGGACTTGAATCCCCATTTCGCGAAGCAGAAGGTCCCCACGAAGGGCCCGATGATGCGGCCGAGGCCCTGCATGGCATTGAGCACGCCGAAGACGCCACCCTGTTCTTCCGCAGGTGTGAGCTGGCTGGCCAGCGCCAAAGTGGCGGTGCCGTTCATGCCGTTGCCCCAGGCGAGGGGGATCAGCGAGAGGAGGAAAGGCCAGGCCCAGAGGGCGCGAGGAAGAAGCAATAGGCCGACGACCATGAAGGCGAGGCCAAGGGCCATGGCCGGTCGCTCAGGGATGCGCTTGCTCACGACGCGCACCAGACCGCCCTGATAAAGCACGATGAGGATGCCGACGAAGGCGAAGAGCCAGCCGATCTGCTTCTGCTCGAAGCCGAAGCGCGCGTGGCCGAGAAACGCGAAGGTGCCTTCCATCATGGAGAAGCCCGACATGGCGAGAAGGGCGACGCCCAGCACCGCTGGCATACCGGGGCGCTTGAGGGCCCGCACGAGCGCGTGGCCGCGACCCTCTTGAGATTTAGCTTTTTCGCGCAGCTCTGGCGTGAGGGTTTCCGGCAGCGTCGCCAGCACAAGCACGGAAGCCAGCGCGCTCAATCCCGCAGCCACGAAGAAGGGGAGGTGCCATCCATGTTGGGTGAGCATCTGCTGACCCATGGCGCTTCCGCTCAGCAGGCCGGCAAGGGCAGGACCGAGGACGAAGCCGAGTCCGAAGGCAGCCCCGATCATGCCGAGGGCCTTGCTGCGGTCTTCCTTGGTGGAGATATCGGCCATGGCCGCTTGAGCCACGGAGATGTTGCCGCCGGTGATGCCATCCAGAATGCGGGCCGCGAGCACCCATTCGAAGTGGTTGGTGAGCGCGAGCACGAAGTAGCCGAGGGCGCTTCCCAGGAGGCTGATCCACAGCACCGGGCGCCGGCCGACGCGGTCGCTGAGGTGGCCGAGGATGGGCGTAGCGACGAATTGCATGACCGAGAAGCTGAGGAACGCGACACCCGCCCAGAAGGCCCCGGGATCGGAAAGGCCCAGTGCCTGGTTGATGCCGAGCATCCAGCTGCTGGGATGGGCGGCGATCCCCTTTGCGTAGAGGGGCAGCAATGGGATGACGATGCCGAATCCCAATAGATCGACAAAAACGGTCAAAAAGATGGCAAAACGGGCGCGGGACGCAGCATGCATAGCCTCCAGATTACCTGGGGGCGGGGGATGGCTGCATGGCCTGATTCATCTAGGCCAGGGGCAAGACCGAATCAATGACGAGGCCTCCACCTTGATCCTCCTTTCCCAGCACCCTGACCTGCTCTCGACCTTTGGCCGGAGGGAGGGGGCATGAGGAGCTGGACCAAGCTGCTCCTGCGTGGCTGTGCCTTGGCTTCGATGGCCTTGGGGGCCTCGGTACTGGTGGGTTGGTGGGCGCGCATTCCCCTGCTGATCCAGGTTCACCCCACCTTCGTGGGCATGCGGTTCAATACGGCGCTTTGTTTTTTTGTGGCAGGGGCCGCCTTGGCCCTGGCCGATCGGGACCGAGCCTCTTGGACCCGGGCACTAGGCGCTTTTCTCCTCACCTTTGCGGCGCTCAGCCTTTCGCAGGATCTCTCTGGAAAGTCGCTGGGGATGGACGAGCTCTTCATTCGGGACTACCTGCCCCTGGGCACCAATTCGCCGGGGAGGATGGCGCCGAATACAGCCCTCTGTTTCATCGCATACGGTGCGGCCTGCCTGTGTGAACGGAAGGTGCGCAGGGCCTGGGTGAGCTGGGTCCAAAGCCTTGCGGCTTCGGTGCTCGTCGCGCTTGGCGGCCTCTCCCTGTTTGGGTATCTCTCGGGCGTCACCACCTTTCTCGATTGGGGGCGCTTCGCCTACATGGCGGCGCACACCGCCGGAGGCATGGTGATTTTGGGAACGGGCATCTTCCTGCATGCCTGGGTCCGCCGAATGCAGGGAGAGGATCCGCCCTGGCTGCCGGTGCCCTTCGGGATGGCGGTGCTGGTCGCCTCGCTCGTTATCTGGCGGGCTCTGGCCAATCAAGAGCGGCATGTCCTGGAACAGATTCTTTTACAGGAGGGAGGCGGCCTCCAGCAGCAGCTGCGGGACGATTACCACAACCGCCAGTTGGCCCTCATCCGCATGGCGAAACGGTGGGAGGCCGGGAGAACGCCGACGCGGGAAGAATGGGAGGCCGACGCGAGGCTCTACGTGCAGCATCAATCGGGCTACCGAGCGTTGGAATGGGTGGACCCGCACTATTGCATCCGTTGGGTCGTGCCCCTTGAACGCAACGAGTCTGTCGTGAATCTCGATCTCTCGGCTGATCCGGTGCGTCGGAGCCCCTACGAGCGTGCGAGCGCAGGTCAGCCCATCACGGGGCCGGACATCGATCTCTACCAAGGCGGCAGGGGATTTGTCCATTGCATCGCGGTGACGCGCCGGGGACGTCCAGACGGATTCGTGACGGCCGTGTTCGAGATCCCCAAGTGGATGGAAGCCGTTTGGAAGCAGCCGAAGCAAGTCACGGTGGAGGTGCGTTCCCAAGGACAGACCCTTTACACCAGTGGATCGGGCGGAGCTGACCATGGCGTGGCCATGGATTTCAATTTCGAAGGGAGGGTGTGGCAATTGAAGGTGTCTCCGACCTTGGCCCTTCGGAACCAGGTGCGGACCATCGTCCCGAATCTTGTGTTGATGGCTGGAGCCGCGTTCGCAGTGTTGGTGGCGGCACTCGTGCGTGCGCTGCAGCACGCCAAGGTGGGGGCGAGGCGTCTGCGTCAGGCCAACGTGCAGTTGGAGGCGGAGGCCAAGGAGCGCCAGCGGGTGGAGCAGGCCTTGAGGGAGGCCGATCTGAGTCGGTCCATCATTTTGGAAAATGCCACCGTCGGCATCGGGCTCGTGGTGGATCGACGCCTGACGTGGAGCAACCACCGGCTTGCGGACATGCTCGGCCTGCCTTACGAATCCGTGCTTGGCGCCTCCACCCGTGTGCTCTATCCCGATGAAGACGCCTACCAATTCATCGGGAGAGAGGGCTACCCCGTGATGGCCGAAGGGAAGGTG
>JACXTT010011757.1_pt1 | contig 11681 bp, 11 predicted proteins | sample 9270951 | NCBI WGS metagenome assembly JACXTT01 (sample SAMN15532306, study PRJNA645909) | rock metagenome | isolation source: weathered quartz diorite | place: Puerto Rico | collected 2017-06-21 | reverse complement strand
ACCACGGTCCCTAACGAGAGCTTCTTCTCAACTTCTTTGTAGACCACATGAGAGATATATATCGTATCGGGTTCGGCCAAGCTTTGGAGACGCGAGGCGATGTTGACGCCGTCGCCAAAGACATCACCCTCCTTTTGCACCACGTCGCCTAAGTGAATGCCGATGCGGACATGAATCTGCTCATCAGCGAGTTTGTCGGCGTTATGCGTGCGAAACTGGTCCTGAATCTGCTGGGCGCACTGCACGGCCTGGACCACGGAGGGAAAATCGACCAGGAAGGCATCGCCGATGGTCTTGATGACCACGCCATGATGTTCGGCTACGGCGTGACGAATGAGCTGATTGTGGACGTCCAGCAGGCGCAGCATGCGGACTTCGTTAGCGCCCATCTGGTGGCTGAAGCCCACCATATCGGTGAACATGATCGCCGCGAGTTTGCGGACCTCCGTCTGTTGGATCAACTCCAGCCTCCCTTACGTGGCCGATTATCCTCCTCATCCCTTCTTTCCGTCAAGTGACATGGCCTGAACGTGAGGGCTGTGAATAGGCGCAAAAGTAGGGTAGGGAAAAAGCATGCAAAGTGATCAACGCGCACCAATAGGACCGACGACCGCAACAAGAGCGCTTGAAGAGGTGCGTCGCATCGTTCTTAACATCGTCGATAGAAAGGGAGCTGTCTATCTTTTCGGTTCCTGGGCGCGGGGCGAGGCGACGCGCCTGTCGGATATCGACGTTGCGATCGATCCTCCTACGCCTCTTCCGCGTGGGACATTAGCACGTCTCCGTGAGCAATTAGAAGAAAGTTCTATACCGTATCATGTTGACGTGGTTGACCTCTCACGCGCCGATCTTGAGTTCCGCCGTCGCGTGCTAAGCGAGGGGATTTTGTGGAGCGATTGAACGAGCGTCTGATGATTGCCCGACGCGCTTTGAGCACCTTGCAAGAGTTGCTTGGTCTCGAAGTTCCTTCTCACGTGGAACGGGACGCCGCTATTGAACGCTTTGAGTACACCTGTGAGGCCGTATGGAAAGCTGCGCAACGTTACCTTCAAGAAATTGAAGGAATCAGCGTGGGTTCTCCAAAAGGCAGCATCCGATCGAGCCGGGACGTTGGACTCTTGACCGATGAGCAGGCGGTCATCGGTCTTGAGATGATCGATGACCGCAATCTGACCGTGCATACCTATAATGAAGCTATCGCTGAAAACATCTACAACAATTTGTCTTCCTATGCGGAACTGTTCTCGATATGGCTGACAGCGATGGAACAGCGAGTGAGTCCGCAGGACCCGAACGGTTAGCTCTTCGGCGTCGACATATCTATCGCTGCTAAGCCCTCCAACGCTAGACCGTAGCCCAGGTTATCCAACATCATACGTTTGAGCTGTTGGACCGTGGCGACGCGTGCGTAGCGCAGCGTTAATGGTGGTTGTTTGATGAGTTGTTCCGCCAGCTCCCACGCGCGTGGCAGCACTTTGTCTTTCGGTACTACTTCGTTGACAACCCCGAGCCGCAGCGCTTCTTGGGCGGAGAGCTTCTGTCCCGTGAGCAAGAAATAGCGACCGCGATTCGCGCCGAGCAGTAGCGGCCACACTAGATGCACGCCGTCCGCTGGGACGATACCGTTCTTGAAGTGCGGCGCATCCTGAAAGTCCGCTGTTTCTGAGGCGATGACGATGTCAGATAGGACCGCGATCTCCGCATGAATCAACGCCGGACCATTCACGGCGGCGATCACCGGCACTTCAATGTCAAGCAGATTCATCAACAGCCGTTTGCCTTCCCAATAAATCTTGTCCCATCCGCGCGGCGAACTCAGACCGCTGCCGAAACTGGCAAAATCAATGTCCGCGCAGAACGAGTCCCCGACACTGGTGAGGATAACAACCTTATTTTCCGGGTCCGCGCCGAGGTCCGTGCAGGCGTAGGGCAGTTCGCGGTGTACGCTTTCGTTCCACACTAACGAGTTGCCTTTGTTATGCAGCGTTACTTCTAAGATGCCGTCGCGGCGCTGCATGCGAATGTCTTGATATTTGTTGGCGTACTCTTCGAGACGGGGCATAATGGCTTCCTCCTTTTGCAATGCGGTCTAGGACGCGTTGCCTGTGACGCGGCGTCTAGTGCAGTTTCAGTATACCTCATTGGGGAATACCGCTGTAGGGGTCCGATGAATCGGACCCATCACAAGGGCTTGATCAATCAAGCCCCTACCCCTGCCTTGGCCGAATCGAGGCGCATCATATTTCCCAACCGGTTTCCTGCAGATGCACTAGTCCATGTTGTATCCAAATTGTGGTTCGATATAACGCTCCCACAAATCCAGCGATTTCATGAGATGATTGTCGGCGTCGATTATGCGGCTGCTGAGACCCCCTCTTAGACATTTCAGATTCCATGCTTCTTGAGTTTGGTCCAGAGGGTGCGTTCACCGATTCCGAGGAGCTTTGCCGCGGCGTGCTTATTGTCGGCGCTCGCAGCAAGCGCATCGAGGATCATGCGGCGCTCAAGCTCGGCCAAAGCCTGCTCCAGATTCAGATCCGTCTGCGTGGGCGCGACTTCCGTAGGCAGGGATGAACGGATAAGAGAAGCGCCGACAACTTCATCCTTACACAGTACGGCGACCCGCTCCATGAGGTTGCGCAACTCACGTACATTCCCTGGCCATCCATAGCTTTGGAGCGCGGCAATCGTTTCAGGGGTCAAACGGGGCGCGGACTTTCCGAGGTCACGTGCGAATCCGGAGAGGAACGTTTCCGCCAGCGCCCCGATATCTTCCTTCCGTTCGCGCAGCGGCGGCAGCTTCACCTGGAAGACATTGAGCCGAAAATAGAGGTCTTCGCGAAACTTCCCTTCGCGCATGGATTTTTCGAGATCTCGGTTCGTGGATGCGACGATGCGCACGTCGACGGAAATGCGGCGATTCGTGCCGAGCGGCTCGATAACGCCCTCCTGCAGAACGCGGAGGAGCTTCGCTTGCAGCCGTACGTCCATATCGCCGATCTCGTCGAGAAAGAGTGTTCCTTCATCTGCAGCCTGAAATTTTCCTGCACGATCGCCGTGGGCGCCGCTGAAGGCGCCGCGGACGTGACCAAATAACTCGCTTTCGAGAAGATCTGACGGAATCGCCGTACAGTTGAGAGGGACGAAGAGCTTATCCTTGCGCGGGCTGAGTTCATGAACCGCCCGGGCGACGAGTTCTTTCCCGGCGCCAGTCTCGCCTGTGATGAGCACCGTGCTGCGGGTTGGCGCCACCTGCTGGACCAAGTCGAACACCGGAAGCATGGCTGGCGAGTTGCCGATCATCTCTCCAAAACGTTGCTCTTCTTTCGCTTGTTCACGCAGAAAGCGATTCTCTATGCGGAAGCGAGAAAGATCGAGCGCCCGGCGGATCACCATCTCAAGGGCGTCGACATCGCAGGGCTTCTGCAGGTAGTCGACAGCCCCGAGTTTCATCGCTTCCACCGCCGTCGCGACGGCGCCATAAGCGGTTAGTACAATCACCGGCGCTTCCATATCGATCTCGCGCAATTCACGTAAGAATGTAATGCCGTCTTTGCCGGGCATTTTCAGGTCGGTGACGATGAGATCGCTCCGCTCGGCGCGGAAGGAAGCGAGCGCTTCGTCGGCGTTTGCCGCCTGCGTGCAATCGAGCCCGATCTTCCGTGCGAGGATCTGCAGCACACGGCGCGAGCGAGCGTCATCATCAACGATGAGAAGACGCTTCATGTGGAGCCCTCCGCTATAGGAAGATTGATGCGGAAGACCGTTCCTTGTCCCAGCTCGCTTTCCACCGCAATCCGCCCACGGTGTTCCTGGACGACGCGCTGGACGAACGTGAGACCCAGTCCCGTCCCGCCCTCGCGACAAGTAAAGAATGGTTCAAAGATGCGGGCACGCACTTCGCTGCTCATCCCTGGCCCATCATCACAAATCTCGAATCCAGCATATCCATCGCGTACGGGTAAGAGACTCACAGTAATTGAACCGCCGTCCGGGAGGATCTGCACTGCGTTCACGAGCAGGTTCAATACCACCTGATACGTGAGTTCCGGATCACACCAGATCACGGGGTCAGGACCGGGGGCTCGACGGTGGATGGCAATATGTTTCTGACGGGCTTGTGCATCAACGAAATCCACGGCTCGAAAGAGAATCTGGCCGAGCGGGGACGGTTCGGGGTGCATCTCGCGCGGTCGTCCAAGTTCAATCAGGGCCGAGACTACTCGTTCGATGCGGTCAACCTCGTCTTGGAGGAGGTGTAAAAGTTCGTGTGCTTCGTCATCCTTCACTTCGAGAGAGCGCTCGAGGAGTTGAGCCGAGCTACGCAGCACCCCAAGCGGGGTGCGGACCTCATGCGCCACGCCCGCGGCCAGTTCGCCGACGAAAGAGAATTTCGCCGCGTCGGCCAGCTCGCGCTCTGCGCGCTTGAGATCCGCAGCCATACGATTAAACGCGGAGGTCAGCGTACCGACTTCGTCCCGCGAGCGCACCAAAACAGGGTCGCTTGGTCGTGCTCCGCGGCCGACAGCCCCAGCCGCCCTGGTCAAGTCGGCGAGCGGCTGAGTGACCCGGCCAGCCGCGAGCAGAGCGATCGTCAGGGCGACAAATAGGGTGCTCAAGAGCGCCGTCGCCAGCAGCGTTACCGTCCGGCGCACAGGGGCGAACGCGTGGGCAAGAGGCTCAGCGACGACGACCACCCAGGGCGGTAAATCGTCAGGCAGTCGAGCATGACCAACGAGCATACCCGCCTCGGCGTCAATATGCCCTGTGGCTGCGCGACCCTCGGAGCTGGAGATTGGAAGAGCGACTGTGTGACCGGGTTGCCAGGGTCCTCCTGGCCGAGCAACACCGCCAATTACAACGCCGTGAGCGTCAAGAATGAGGACGTCAGCGTTCAGACCCACTGACGCGAGGTTCTCGCGCATCCGAGCGAGCACGTCTGTTCCTCGTTCCCAATCAAAAAGCGCTACCAGGCGTCCAAGGATGGTCTGGTGTGTGTCGGGGTCTGGCGCCGGAATCGTAAAGCGGAGCAGTGGTCCGCCGGTATTGGTCGCTGGGAACGGGCCCTCAATCATATCTCCGGAATCTGGACCTCCAGGTATTTCCTTTTCGCTCTTGCCAATCCAGGAAGGACTGCTTGAAGCTACGACTTGGCCCGTACGATCGAGTACAAGGAGGTCCATATAGGCTGGGCTACCACGCTTGACGGACGTAAGAAACGAGGAGATGCGTTTGTCGAAGTCGGCAATACGAATCTCACGCATCACATCTTGTGCAGCGAACGAGGCCAGGCGTTCTCGTTCTGAACGCAGGGTCGTCGCGAGACGGTCGGCCCCATTGCGAGCTTCCTGGATGAGCTGTCGCCCGACGACTTGAGCCAAGGCTGCACGGCTGCTTGAGAGTGTGATTGCCCCATAGATGCCCCCAGGAATCAGCACGAGCGCTGAAGCGAAGAGGAGAAGTTTGGTGCGCAGCGAGAAAACCTGAAAGCGACCCGTGCTCAACAGGCCGCCAGTTCCTTTTGCGCGCAGGCCCTCAAGAGCAAGCGGCATGTCGCTACGAGTCACATCGGCGGCGGACGGCCATTCCTTCGAGAGCGACAGTTGGTGATTTGACTCCATCTGTCTATTCCTTTAATAACCGTTGCATGCAGCGCCGCACTTGCACCTGCACGAATTCGTCCCTTCCTTCCCAAGTACGGCTTGTTGTTACTTCTATCCTAATCTTCCTCTTTGTGTCACTCACCTCGCCTGTCGTTTGGGCGGACCCTGCACAGGATGTAGTCTCCGGCGTCGATGACGCCAAGCCAGAAGAAACCTTCGGCGCTAACACTCCTCTGGGGCGGCTCTCGTACCAGGCTGGTCGAGGTTTACGAGTAGGAGACACCGGGCTCGTAGTCGGAGGGTTCGCGACGTCAGAGATAGAGCGCGTGGAGGGAGACCGAAGTAGTGGGGGCATAGATTCGATCAACTTCCTGGCCTTCATTGACCCCACCCCATATCTCCATCTGTTTACGGAATTGGAAGTCGGACAACTCGCGCTGCTGGAGAGCGACCATGAAGGAGTGCATGCAGATCCGAAGGTCGAGATTAAGCGATTGTATTTGGACTTTGGAGCCAGCGATACGCTGAAGGTGCGCTTTGGCAAGTTCCTGACCCCCATCGGACGGTGGAATACGATACGGATTGAGCCGCTTCTTTGGACGACCTCTGATCCGTTAATCGTTGAGGAGGTTTTTGACAAGACGGCGACAGGGGCGATGTTGCACGGGTCGGTGTTTCCATCTGGCGGAGCACTGTCGTACTCGCTGTACGGGACGTTTTTAGGTCCGCTCAACGTTCCTCCGGATGAGCACCCAGCCAAGCGTAACGCTGGAGCGCATCTGGAATGGGCAAGCCTCAAAGGCTGGACGCTGGGAGCGTCGTACTTCGCTTCGCAGAGGCGACACGGAGGATGGAACCATCTCGGGGGCGTTGACGTACTGTGGCAGCCGCACCAACGTGTCGAGGTGAGCGGTGAGGCGCTGTTTGGTGAGGGCAGTCGTGAGGATGGGACGTTGTGGGGACTGTACGCGCAAACGGTTGTGGAGACGGTGCGCACGCTGTACCTCGTGGGGCGTTACGAGCGATTCGCGCCGCCGGATGCGGGGCGCGATGTCAACCTTTTTGACTTAGGAATTGCCTGGGTCCCAGTCCCCTACCTCCGTCTCAAAGCCGATTATCTCATTGCCGATCATCGTGATAAACGCGCTGAACCCGGCTTGTACATGTCATTTTCAATTCTCTTCTGAGCGGCTATGGTCACGCGGCTCCTAGCGATAGCGCTTACACTCACTATCCTCGCCCCGTCGAGCATCGCCGGTCAAGAGGTCCGCATGGCCGTCATCGTTCACCCTGAGCGCCGCGCCACACTCTCGATCGAAGATCTCGCCCAGATTTATCTGCGCCGAAAGCGATTTTGGGACGACGGTTCCACCATCGTCCCGCTGAATCTGCCCTCAGAGGCGCCGCTGCGTGCGCACTTCGCCCAAGCAGTGCTCAATCAGACGGAAACGCGACTCGCAGAGTACTGGAATCGCCAGTACTTCTCTGGGGTGCTGCCGCCCGCGACACTCGCCTCGACGGAGGCGGTCCGGCGCTACGTCGCTTCCGATCCGAACGCGATCGGGTATGTGCCCGCCTCGGAAGTCGATGGATCGGTCCGCGTCGTCCTGCATTTGGAATGAGGACGACGCAGGCAATGGTTACGGCTGCGGCAAGTTGTTACACCGCGAATCGAAGTTGCAGTTCACAAGCTGGATGACCTTCCCGGTCGCTTCTATTTCGAGGAAGGTTCCGATTCCCCGCGCGTAATATTTGCGCGCCAAGTCACCCGGATCAACCAGCGAGGAGTTCCTGGTCACCACGCAATCGCCGGCAGAGCAGAAGCGCTGGGCGAGCTGCTGCGGCACGAGCTGGTCGAGATCGGCATTGTCGCCAAACTTGTACGTTATAGACAAGATTTCCGTTAAATCCTCAGCGTTGCCCAATGAGAATTCCTCAAGGTAAACGTCGCCTGGTTTCGGAGACGCGAGGAAGATGACGCCAGGCTTGTCACCGTCACGCCCTGCCTTGAAAGAGCCATCAATACTGACCAGTTCCGGCCTCTCGGGGTTATCGCCTGCGAAGCTCTCGAAGTCCTTGGCCTCCTCGCCGAAATACCAGGTGGCCCCGTCCTTGGCTGGGGCATACCAATCGTCGGTGTCTTCGTGGAGGATACCGTCCTGAAAGACTTGGTCGCGAGCCACGATACAGGTCACCCCGTCGATCAGCTTGGTCTCGTTCACGATCTCCATCTTGTCGACTTCGTTTCCGCTGTGGTATTCCCAGCTGTTACCAACTGTCAGCGGGAAGTAGGGGTTCGGCTTTGTCGGCTGTTTAGGGTCATCGAAAAGAGCGGGGTCGAAGTCTGGGTCGTAACGGCCCTCCCCGAGGGCTTTGCAGGAGTCGAGACGCGCCTGAAACTGCTCCTGACACAGCGTGTTATGTTCCTTGCTTGTGGCCTCTAACTCACTCAAGCAATCAGCTCGTTGATCTACGTCGGAGATGTTGATGCAGATCGCTTTGTGTTTGAGGCCGTCATCTATACCTTCGGCTTTACAGGCAGCGGACAGGGTGCGGGCGGTTTGCGTACAGAAACGGTTATGTTGGGCCTCACTAGTTCCCGTGAGTGCAAATACTGCCACGATGGTGATTCCAAGCGTTCCGCCGAGGCAGAAACGAGAGCCACTCCTTGCTTTAGGGACAGCTCGCCTCCATCCAGTTGCCTTTTTTAATACTCTCATCGTTTTTCCTCCTTGCCGTTAGTGGTTTTGCTGGAAGTGTTCGGCGGTGCACTTCCTTCCGGATGTCTATGGCAACTCTCGGGCCACTCGCTGGAGCCCGTTAATTGAGGGATTTTGGGACCTACGGCTCGGTGTACCCTGCCGGAATCGGCGGAGAGTCTGCTGATTCCGGCGCCCAGACGTCAAAGCGTGTTGCGGATTACATGTCAGGTTAGGTTTGGATAAGCAGACGTTAGCGCTTGAAGTCACTGGCGGTCAAGAGAAAGACAAGAAGAGGCGCAGGCTATAGGCTGAAGGCTATAGAGAAACATGCAAGAAGAGAAAGAGAAAAAGCAAAGTGTAAGATTCTGGAACATGTATTGTGCAGCCCGCATTTTTATCATACTCCCCAGGTGCGGGACGCATCCCGATACGCTAGACTCCCTCAATCAGGAGTGCGCCCGAGGTGTATGCATGAGCAGTGTCAAAAAGGTTTTTGTCTCGTATTCTTCACAGGATCCTGAATTGGTTCAGCAGCTCACTCAAGAGCTGCAGACCCACGGCATCTCCACTTTTTCGGTTGCTGAAGCTCTTACTCTCGGCGCAGGATGGCAGCAAAAGGTCGAGCAGGAGGTGAAATCGGCCGACGCGGTCATCGTGCTTGTTTATCCTAAGCGCGAGCCTGATCGCTATCAGCAATTTGAGTGGAGCGTGGCGCTGGAGGCCGCATGGGAAAATCCGGACAAGCGGATAATTCCCCTTCTCATGCGGAATGCGGAACCGCCAAGCTTTCTGTCGGGTAAGCTGGCGTTGCGAGTAAGGAATCCCAAAAAAGAGTGGAAGAAAGCGGTTGAGGAATTGATCCACGTTTTGAAAAACGAACAGACGGAAGGGGCTGAATTCCTACAAACCACGGAGGAAGAAGATCCCGCAAAGCGACAGGACCGGCTCCAATACATTGAAGAAGTAGCGCAAGCTTCGAAGACGCAGTAGCTGTGATTGGTTACGACACGTGGTCCAGGGCGCGCGGGAACATTTTGGCAAAGGGGAGTTGAAAGCGGATCCTTCGAGATCGGTATTTATCAACTGTCCTTTCGACCAGGATTTTGCCCCACACTTCGATGCGATTGTGTTTGCCACAGTTTGTTGCGGCTTTCTGCCGAGGAGTGCGCTGGAATCAGGCAATGTGGCGGAGCCACGGATGGACCGCATCACTCGGGCAATTTTCTCTTCCAAGTATTCCATTCACGATTTATCTCGATGTCGGGGTGAAGGAGACGAGCGCCTCGCGCGGTTTAACATGCCCCTGGAGTTGGGGATTGCGATGGCGCGGCGTTTCACTCAGACTCGGAAAGCCGATCGGCACGATTGGCTGGTGCTGATTCCTGAAGGGCATCAGTACGTAAAATTCGTTTCTGACCTCGCTGGGTTTGATCCCTATCGCTACGATGGCACGGTGAAGATCATGGTGCAAAAAGTGATGTCGTGGCTGGCGACCCGGCCCGACACCGTGCGCACCCCAACGCCGCAAGAGGTATTCGACGCGCTCCCGACGTTTACCGCTGAAAAAGAAAAACTCAAAGCGCACTGGGGAGATGACATTCCGTGGGCTGACGTCGTGCTCGCAGCACGGAAAACAGCACCCGTGTAAATTACCCCAACTGGGCGGCAACCAGCTAAGTTTTTAGTCAAAGGAATTCTTGATTGCCTACACCATAATAAAAAGGAACTTTACATGGGCATTCGTACTGGCGCGGAATTTATCGCAGGGCTGCGAGACAATCGAGAAGTGTGGGTAGGAAACGAACGGGTGCAGGATGTGACGACGCATCCCGCGTTTCAAGCGTCGATTGAAAGTCTTGCGCAGCTCTACGACATGCAGCACGATCCCGAGCTGCAGCCATTACTAACGTATCAATCTCCGACTAGTGGAGACCCGGTTGGTCTTTCCTTTCTCATCCCGCGCACGCGAGAAGATCTGTTTCGCCGACGGCAGATGATCAAGATTTGGGCCGACGCGACCTGCGGCATGATGGGCCGGAGCGCCGACTTTCTCAACACCATGCTCACAGCTTGGGCGGCCAAGAAAGAGTATTTTGCGCAGCAGGGCCCTGAGTACGCCGAACGCGTGTGGCGTTACTACGAGCACTGTCGGGAGCATGATGTGTTTTTGACGCACGCGCTCATCGATCCGCAGATTGATCGCGCCAAAAACCGGATCCAGCAAGACGATCCGTATCTGTGTCTCAGGATGGTGAAAGAAACTTCGCAGGGGCTGATCGTGCGCGGCGGTAAGATGGTGGCGACCGCGGCCCCGTTTGCGGATGACATTTTGGTGTGGCCGTTCCCGCCCACGTTGACGGAAGAGGAAACGCCGTACGCGCTCGTCTTTATTATCCCGGTTGCTTCACCTGGGCTGAAAGTGATCTGTCGCGAGCCTTTTGCCCGGCCCGGACAGTATGAGGACCATCCGCTCAGCGCCCGCTTTGACGAAACGGACGCCGTAGTGGTGTTCGACGACGTGCTCGTGCCGTGGGATCGCTTGTTTCTCTATCCCGATGCGCGCCTAGTCGCGCAAGCATACATGGGCACGCGAGTGCGCGAGTTGACCGCCCATCAAACCGATACGCGGCTACTTGCGAAAGTGGAATTTGTTTATGGTGTGCTTTGTCTGATGGCCGAAGCCATTGGGGTGCAGAACATGCCGGCGGTGCAAGAAATGCTTGGCGAGGCGGTGAGTTATATTGAAATCCTCAAGTCCGCATTGGTGGCGTCAGAGGCGGAGGCGAGTGTTGATCCCTCCAATGGTGTGATGTATCCAGCCTTGTCGCCGTTAAACGTGGGACGCACCTGGGGTCCACGCATTTATCCGCGCCTGATGGAAATGGTGCGCCGCCTTGGCGCCGGGGGATTAATGCAATTACCCGCCACGATGAATGCATTTGACAGTCCAATCGGCAAAGATCTGGAGAAGTACTATCGGGGCGCGAAAATTTCAGCGCGGGAGAAAACCCAGCTGTTTAAGCTCGCATGGGACCTAGCAGGCTCCGACTTCGGCGCGCGGCATACTTTGTATGAAACTTTCTATGCCGGCGATCCGAGCGCGTTAATGGCTGGGTTTCATAGGGAATATGCTAAAGAGGATCACATCAATAAGGTGAAAGAGTTTTTAGGGAAGCCCTAGCCCGGATAAAACGAAGTGACCCGCAAGAGACTGCTGAATAGCAAGAAGAGGAATGCTCGTCATTTCCCCGAAAATCCCCTCGCCCCTTGGGGGCAGGGCCAGCGCACGAAGACCTGAGGAAGGACAGGAACTTAGGGCGTAAAGACCGTTGGCGCTGCAACGCGCTTTGTCTACGCCGCGAATTTCCTGGCGTTA